>Ga0105238_10000584_pt1 | contig 38253 bp, 23 predicted proteins | sample KBSC34metaG_FD_81526 | JGI IMG/M metagenome (GOLD analysis project Ga0105238, IMG submission 81526) | Corn rhizosphere microbial communities from Kellogg Biological Station, Michigan, USA - KBS C3-4 metaG | ecosystem: Host-associated > Plants > Roots > Rhizosphere > Soil | place: Michigan, USA...
CCGGCCATGGCCCTCACGACGCGCGCACGCGGTGTTCTATCCTCGACCTCTTTCATCGGCGCCACGCTGCTGGCTCTGCTGGCGCCGGCCGCCGCGCGCGCCGCCACGACCATGGTGGTCCAGCGCGGGAAGGAGCCGCCCTCGACCATCTACGCGGACAAGGATCGCCTGCGCATGGAGGCGCCCGAAGGGGTCTCGCCGTCCATGGGTTCGATGGGAGGCAAGGGCCCGGGAGCGTCCCCCGGACGAGCCCCGAGCGTGGTCCTCGTCGACGCCACGGCCCGCAAGATGGTGATGGTGAACGAGCGTGACAAGACGTACACCGAGATCACCCAGGAGGACATGCAGCGCATGAAGGCGCAGCTGCAGGCGGCGCGAGCCCAGATGGCCGAGCGGACCAAGAACATGACCCCCGAGCAGCGAGCCCAGATGGAGAGCATGATGGGCCCCGCCGCGAAGCAGATGCTGAACGGCGACACGAAGCCACCGCAATGGAAGTTCGAGCCCCTCGGGTCGAAGAAGACCGTCAATGGCTTCGCCTGCGAGATGTACCGCGTCCTGCTCGACGGCGCCGTTCACGAAGAGGATTGCATCTCGCCCTGGAGCGCGAAGCTCGTCGATCGTGCAGAGTTCTCGGGCCTGGAGAAGTTCGCCGAGAGCATGGAGCAGGGCATGGGGGCGATGCGTGGAGCCATGCCGCTCTTTCATCAGTTCCCGGGGCTCCCCATCACCCGGGTGGTGATCTCGCCGAGCGGCGAGCGAAGCGAGGAGCACCAGGTGAAGAGCATCAGCCACGGGGCCATCGCCGCCAGCATGTTCACGGTCCCTGCCGGCTACACGAAGCGCGACCTGCCCCAGATGGGCATGGGAATGGACCATGGTGCCGGCATGGGCAAGAAGCCGGGCGCCCGGCCGGGTCCGCCCGGCGCCGGCGCGCCGCCGCCATCGGCGCCCTGAGGGGGCCCCGGGGAAGGGGCCTCGGGCCTCGGGCCTCAGATGAGCGTCGCTTTCCCGAGACCCGACGCTCGCCGGGCCGCGAGGCTGACGATTTCGCGCCGCCGGTTTACGATGGGCCTCATGCGCGACTTCGGTGTCCTGGGGCTTGCTCTGGCGGCGCTCGCAATGACCTCCGCGTGCAAGCGGGAAGCGGCTCCAGTCGTCGAGCCAGCCCCCGCGCCGCCCTCTCCTGCCCCCCGGCCACCCATCCCGACCCCGCCGTCGCTGGAACCCGCGCCGGGCGAGGTCGGCCCTCTGGGGAGCGACTGCTACGACACCAAGCTGGCGAAGGCATGCCCGCCCGATCCGAGCGACCCGTCGGGGCAAAAGTTGCCGGCTCACGGCGGGGAGTGCCACTTCCCCGTTTGCCGGCCCTGCGGGTCCGAAACCAAGCTCGCGTTTCGCGACGAGCACGGCGCGCCCTCGGCCGGATATTGCATCTGCGTGCCGAGGTCCGACAGCTCCGGTCGGGGCTCCCTGTCCTGCTACAGCAAAGAGGCGTGGAAGAGACGAAGCAGCCCCTGAGGCGGCCGTCAGGACCGTTGATCGGCGGGCATGCCCCGGTGCGGCTCCGCCGCTAGCACGCGCTGGCGCGCCTTGCCGAGGACGGCGAGGCCGCTCTCGGTCGAGCCCGGCCAGGCGAGGACGACCGTGCCCCCGGGCGGGCACCAGCGGAGAGTCGTGCCGAGCGTGCTGAGGGCCGCCTCCGGCGGGACCGACGCCAGGGCCAGGCCGGCCGGCGCCTCCCGCTGCAACACCACCGCCGCCATGTCGGCGCGCTTCTTCACGTAGCGCGCGGCGACCGCGAGCTCGGCGGGCGTCCAGGAGGCCTCCGGCACCAGCAAGACGCCCAGCCAGCCCCCCGCCCGCCGATCACCGGGCGCCAGCAACAACGTCCCGATGTCGTCGCGCAGAAACGCCCAGGCGGGCATCAACAGCGTCAAGACGTCGGCCGGCGCGTGCCGTCTATCCAACTGTGCCAACTGTGCCGACCGTGCCGACGACCGTGCCGACAATGGTACCGACACCTCCCGGGAATCGTTGACCATGCACGGTTCGTGGCCGGTCGCGACATTTCTCGCCGAAAAAAGAACCGGCGCGAGGAGAAAATCCCCGGACCCCTTCAGAGGTGGCGGCGCATCCGAGCGTTGGCCAGCTCGACACCCCGACTGACCACGACCTGCCTTTCCTCGACGACGAACCCATGCTGGGCGAAGAACCTCTCGGCGGTCAAGCTGACGTGGGCGAACAGCTCCGCGATCCCGCGCTCGCGAGCGTCGTGGACAATCCGCGCCATCAACGCGCCGCCGATCCCGCGCCGCCCGTGGGTGCCGGCCACGAAGAAGTGGTCGATGTAGCCGGACGGCTGCAGGTCCGCATAGCCCACGGCGGTCCCGTCGATCTCCGCCACGAACGGCCGCAAACCCCGGATGCGTTCCCCCCAGCGGACCTCGTCGTACGGCGTGGGCGCCCAGGCCGCGAGCTGCTCCGGTGTGTAGTCGGCCTTCGCGACGTCGTGCACGGCCGATCCGAACACGGCCGCCAGGGCCGCCTCGTCCCCCTCGCGAAACTCGCGAATGAGCATGCTCTCTGGATGCGACCGCGCTTCCTCAGTGCTGCCCATCCGCCTCCTCCATCTTGCGGACCACGATCGCGATGGTCGGCCCGTCGACGCCGGCGGCCTTCATGAGAGACGTCGCCCGCCTCACGTCATCCGCGTCGACGGCCTCGAGGAACTCGTCGACCTGGTCCACGGCGGCCAGCTTCTCCAGCACCAGCGTCCCCTCGAAGTCGGTGTCGTCCATCGCCGTGGGGTACCATTGTCTCACCCCTAAGGGGCGCGCGTCATCATGTTCACCGATCCCACCTGGTTCACCGTCTCGCTGATCGTCTCTGCGATTGGCTTCGTTCTCGCCAACTACGGTCGCAAGATGCGGAGGTGGCCCCAGGGCATCGCCGGCGCTGCGTTGATGATCTATTCGTATTTCGTCCCGTCCCCGCTGCTGATGGCAGGCATTGGCGCCGGCATCCTCGTCGTGCTGCTGATCGTCCTGCGCCTCGGGTGGTAGCGACCCTCGGTCCGATCAATGAAGGGTGAGCCGCACGAAACGAGGCCAGTAGAGCGACTCCATCCCGTGGTCGGTCAGGAGATCGGCGAAGGTGAAGCTGTTGGTGGCGTACGTGGCGACCAGGTCAGCCGAATCTCCGGCGGTGAGCTCGGGATGGGCCTTGGCCGCGTAGACGAAGGGCTTCGCGACATTCGATTCAGGAGGCGTGAAAGCGTCGGTCGGAGCTGACCACGAGCCGGTGAGCGCGGGCGCGCGCCGGACCGCGATCGTGGTTTTGCCGAAACCGCGACTGGCGACGTGAATCCAGCTCGACGTGGTGTTCTCGACGAGGTGGTGCAGGGAGGCCTCGCTTCCGGCGTCGTCCATCACGACGTCGGGCGCGCCGCCGAGGGCTGGCTCGGCGACCCAGCCGCGCGCGCCGCCCGCCCACCACTCCGGGGCGAGCACCCCGGCGAGCAGGTCGCTGGTCAAAAAGCGCGCCAGCTGCCCAGCGTGGGTTTCCGCGCGCGGCGCGAGCGCGACCAGATAGTCCCCGTCGAGCACGACGGCACTGCCCACGATCGCGTCGAACGCCGCGGGCGCGGGGTCGAGGTATCGGGGCGCCCACTGGGCGGGGTCCTCGTCGGGATCGTCGACGAGCGCGACTCGCCAACCGGCGCTCGCGAACCCGAGCCCCTGCCCCGGCGTCGCCCGTTCGACCGAAAGAAAGACGATGAGCGGTCCACCCGGAAGCCTGAGCCCGTCCCCCGGCCAGACCCACGTGTCCGCCCCGTCGGGAAAGAACGAGGCGGGATTGCCCGCGGCGGTACGACCCCAGAAGAAGCGCATCGTGGCCGTGGTCGGATCCCGACCATCTTGGACCGCCACCGTGTTCCGCGGCATCGACGATCCCGAGCGCCGGGCCGCCGCCGCGCTCGGCGCCACGAAGGTGTCGCCGAACAGCCAGAGCGACCGTGTCGATCCCAGGTCGATCGAATAGGCCCCGTCGGCGCCCAGCCAGAGAGGATCCTGGTGAAAGAGACGGTCCGCCTCGGGCCACGACGCGCCGGTCGCGGACGGCGGCGCAGGGACGCCCGTCGAATCGCAGCTCGAAGTGACGAACAGCAGCCCGATCACCCACCAGCGCAGCCTGGCCATCGCCGAGCAGCATAGCGAAAGCGCCCAGGAGCCGTGAGCGACCTCCCCGGGTGTCGGGGGGCGGCCTATCGACGTCTCGATGCCTTCGATGGCTTCGACTTCTTCGATTTCTTCGATTTCTCGGGTGGCGCGGCCTTCCGCCTTTTCGGCGGCGCCTTCTTCGGGCCTGCCGCGCGCTTGGCGGCCCTGTCGGCCTTGGCGGGCGCCTTGCGGCGCGGCGCCCGGCGCGCGGGGACTGCGGCCGGCGCCGGTGCGACGGCCGGGCGGGCGTGGCGCGGTTGATAGACGCCGAGCGCGCCGCCTCCCGGCAGCGTGACCTCGGCGAGGATGCCCCACCCGCGATCCACTGGCGCGGTGCACGCGATCGCGCGTGTCTCCATCGCCGCCACGAAGGCGCCGATGTCGTCGCACATCAGGTAGACCTCCTGGGCGCCGCCGCCTTCGCCGGGATGAATGGCGACCTCGGCCGGCGGTAGACCAAAGATCAACCAGCCGTCTCCCACGTCCACGTGTCCGAGCCCGATGACGTCGCGCAGGAAGGCGCGGTCGGCGTCGGCGTTCGCGCTGTAGAGAATCACGTGCGCTCCGTTGATCATGGGTGTCCTCCTGGTAGGCGTTGGAAGGCTCGCAGCCATGCTAACAGCAACGCCGCTGCTAGGATGTCCGCCCCAATGCCGACGGAGGAGCTCCTGTGATTCCGAAAGCCCGAGGTTAGAAGCCCGAGGCCCGAGGCCCTTCTCTGCCTTACGGCCACTGGAGGAAGCGCTGGCGCTGAATGTTGCGGGGCACCTTCTCGCCGGGCGGAGGCGTGTCCTGGGTCAGCGAGAACGCCTCGAAGCTCACGAGGGTGTCCTGGGGGCGCCCGGTCCGTTCGGGATAGCGCAGGATCCAGTCCGTCAAGGCCTGGTGATAGATGCCGGCGTTCGGGATCTGGTTGGTGTAGTCGCACCAGAACGAATCGTGCCCCAGCCGCACCGGCACGGCGTCGACCGGAAGCTTGGCCACGCGGCTGCCGAATTCGTTGTAAGGGTCGACGTGCCGCCCGTCCTGCGTGACGGCGTCGACGTAGACCATCTGATCGGAGGTCGGCGCGTCGGGGGCAAACAGCGACCACCCTTCGAACAGGTGCGGGTACATGATGGCGGCCACCATCCAGTCCGGACGGTGCTCGAATCGAAGCCAGGCCGGGACCGCCCGGTTCGCGTTCGTGACCTCCGCCGTGATCACGATGAACAGCAGCGCCACCAGCGGATCGCCCAGATTCCGGAGACGCGCGCCGGCCCAGACGCGAATGGGCGCCGGCGGCGGCGGCACTTGGCGGGCGGCCCCGGGCAGCCCACAGGCGGCCAGGCCGAACCACACCGAGATCCGGGTCCGGCGCCGCGCGATCCAATCGTACGCCAGGCCCGCCAGCCCGCGCACGCCGGGCAAAAGCAACGGCCAGGCCCACAGGCGTCCCAGCGGCAGCGCCATCAGGATCTCGGCGCAAGCGTCGCTGCGCGCCCAGAGGCGCGGCGCCGCCGCGCCCTCGACCGCGGCCACCACGACCGTCCGTTCGAACAGCGCGGGATCGATGCCCGCGGGCCAGGCCGCCGTGTCGCCGTTGGAGACCCAGCGCAGGCGCCGGTGCACGTCCAGCCTCGCCAGCACCCGCACCAGGGCGTAGCAGACGCCGCAGTCCGCGTCGTAGAACACGGTGCGGGCGCGCCCGCGCGCCGGGACGAGACGCGCGAGCAACCGCCACTCGGCCGCCCCCAGCAGGAAGGGATCGAAGGCCACCATCGCCGCCGAGAAGATCCCCAGGTTCAGCAACGACAGGATGCTGAGGTGCAGCCCCGCCAGCAGGAGGGCGGCCAGCGGACGCGTCCAGCGCCACAGAAACGGCGCCAGCACCAGCACCGGCGCGGTCGCCTCGATGACCAGCGTGGTCGCGGTGAGGAGCTTCGTTGCCGAGAACGGCAGCCGCTCGCGCAGCCAGACGGCCAAGGTGGTGGCGATCCGTTCCTGATGCAGCACGTAGTAGATGGCGGTCCCGTCGCGCCAGGTCGAGCCCGACTTGTGGAGGAAGTTGAACCAGTAGATCACCGCGATCTGCAGGAGCAGACCCAGGACGGCCAGGGCCTCCACGGGCTGGACGTCGGCGGCGGGCAGCCCCGCGGCCAGGTCTTCCGGTGTCTCACCGGTCCGCGCCCGCAGGCTGGCGCGGACCGCGTCGACGGAGAAGCGGCGGCCGAGCGGCAGGAACATCGTCCACAGCATCAACGTCCCGATCGCCACCCCGCCCCAATTCTCGGCCGTCAGCATCCGGTTGTGCAGGCTGGTCGTCATCGCGAACGACAGGACGTGAAACAGGCGCGTGCGGTACCCGATCAGGAAGCAGAAGAAGCACGCGAAGCAGACGGCGAACCACACCCCCGCCTCCTCGGGCTGGGAGGCCATGAAGAACACCGAGAAGATGCGCGGAAACGGCGGGCGCCACAGCATCGTGTGGTTCGGGAGCAGGCCGGCGTTGCTGTAGAACGTCTCGAGCCAGGGGACCCGCCGCGCGAGGTCCGCCAGCAGCACCAGCCCGATGCCGATGCGGCCGAGCCCCAGCGTGCGTGGATCTATGCGGAGGTAGGTGGAGCGGAAGACCTCGACCACCACCGATAGCCGGGCGACGTCGCGCCACGTCCGGCCTGCCTGCGCGCCGGGGGTCACTGCGATCGCGGTCACGCGCGGGGACGACGAGATCGGGATCGGGATGTCGTGGTGAGGCATGGCGCGTCCTACAAATCGGTGCAATTCGGCTCGATCCCGCGATCCCAGCAAGAGCCGCACCGCCGACGCGAGCGACTCGGCCTGCGGGCCCGAAGCTCGGCACGCGCCGGCCGCCTGGTCATCACAGGGCACGCGTCGTATTTGCGCGCGGTGAAATGAGGCGCTTCAATCAACTCATGAAGAGACTGGCGCTGTGGGCTGGGATGTTGGCGTCCATCGGCGCCTGCGGCGGAGGCGGGGACTCCGTTTCCCTCGACGATTTCGGAGCACAGGCACTGGCGGCCATCTGCGCTCAGGGTGTCGCCTGCGGCACCTATCCCGATCTCGCGACGTGTGACGACGCTTTGTATTTCAACGACCAGTTCCTGGCAGACGTCCGCGCAGGAAGGCTGGTCTACGACGGGCACGCGGCGGCCACGTGCCTCGATGTCTACCGGCACCTCCCCTGCAAGACGTCCGAAGCGGTCGCTGCCTTCCACACCGCCTCCGAGGCTTGCGACGCGGTGGCGAAGGGCACGGTGCCACGGGGAGCCGCCTGCCTCAACGACGAGGAGTGCGTCTCTGGAAGTTGCGCGAAGGCCTCTTGCGGGACTGATGCCTGCTGCATGGGCGCCTGCGTCGACCTGGTCCCGGCCGGCGCGAGCTGCAATGAGGCCCACTGTGAAAAGGGGCTCTCGTGCCGCTGGTCGTCGAGCGCGGCGACGGCCACCTGCGTGGCCCCGATACCCCGCGGGCAGCCCTGCGCCAGCGGCGATTTCTGCGCCGATAGCGCCTCGTGCGTGACCGACCCGGTCTCCGGCATCAAGAGCTGTGGGTCGCTGCCTGCCACCGGCGCTCCCTGCCCGGACGGGTCCTGCGACGATCGGAACGACGCCTGTGACGGGGTGAGCAAGATCTGCGTCCGCCGGATCCCCGTCGGGGGAGCCTGCGTGGCAGGCCACAATGATTGCGTGGTCTACGCCCGCTGCGACAACCTCACGGGCACCTGTCTGATGCTCGGACGGGCCCAGGCGCCATGCGCGGCCAGCGATAATTGCATCAGCGGCCTGCGCTGCGAAGGCGGGCTCTGCGTCGCGAAGCCCGACGCACCCGCGTGCCTCTGACCGACGAGCCTCCGGCGCTCGCGGCCTCGCCGGACCACAGCCGCGCCGCCACCATGACGGCCGTCCCCGAAGAAAGTTGCGCCGTTCTCAGCGGCGCGGAGGCACCTATACGGGCATGGCCGGTATGAGCTCGAGATCCTCGAGGGCGCCGTGGCTGGTCGGCCTCTCCTTGGCCACCGTCGCCGCCGTGGGAACGGCACACGCGGCCGCCGCGCCGGCCTCCGGGGCTCGCGCCGTGGAGCTGCGTTTCACGCCCACGGCCCGCGCCCAGATCGCGATCTGGATCGAGAAGGCCGACGGAACCTTTGCCAGCACGTTGCGCCTGACTCAGGCGGTGGCGCTTCACGGCATCGGCAACCGGCCCGGAGCGTCGCAGATGAACAGCGGCTATCGCTGGCCATACGGGCGCCGGGTCGACGTCTTGCCGGTGTGGGCGCACCGCCGGGCCGCCGCGCCCGGCGCCGCCCAGTTCAAGCAGGTGATCTTCCAGAACCGCACGTCCGAAGGATGCGCGTCGAACGCCGGTTGCGGCGTCCCCGACTCTTCGGTCGATCCCTACTTCTGCCTCCGCTTCATGGAGACACTGTCCCGGAAGGACAACCTGGATGCCGTCTCGTGCGCCACGACCTTCAGCAGCGACAAGGGGCGCTACCTGACGGCGGGCGACGTCGGCGCCGGGTATGCCGAGCCGATCGAGGCGAACGGGGCCGGCTCGATGCGGCCGCTCGAGCTGACGTCCCTTTATCCCCCGCGCCGGGACGGCTCCGGGTGCGGCCTCGCTCCCGATTGCATCGATCATCCCGACGCCGTCACCTACCCCGACCACGTGCGATCCGTGATGCCCGACATCGACGCCGTGACCATGGCGACACCGCCCGGCGAACAGGAGCAAGCGGTGCTGTTCACTCTTCCGCCCGACTGGACGGACGAGGACTACGTGGCCTGGATCGAGGTCAACGTCGAAGGCGACCACAACGCCTCCTACGACATGGTGACGTACGACACGCCGCGATTGCCGGCCGGAGCGTGGGACAGCTGGGCGATGGGCTATGGCTATCCCTACCGTGGCCAGCCGTCGGTCGTGTACCGCGTCCCGTTCTCACTGGCGGCGCCCGCCTCGTACGGCACGGCGGTGCCCGCGGGTTACGGCAGCGTCGACGGATTCGGCCCTTCGGGAGGCGACCTGCACCCGATGGACGACACGATCACCGACGCCCCCACCGTGGCAATGTCGGCCGGCAGCGGCGCCGACCGGCTGCGCTTGATCGCGCCGGCCGATTACCGGTTCAAGGTCGTGGTGCGCGATCTCAGCGTCTGCGCGGCGCACGCGGCCCCCCCGAAGCCCGACGACTTCACCGTCGTCAACGACACCGACCAGGATATGAAGCACGCGCACGAGTGGGGCTACCTGCGGTTCCAGGTGCCGGCCAGCGAGCGGCCCATCGACCACTACGAGGTCCGCTACAGCAACGCCGAGACATCACCCATCGTCGCGGGCCAGCAGGAGACGTTCGATCGGGCGCTTCCGGCGCTGGCCGCGAAGATCGACAGCGAGGGATTGATGGTCCCCTCGACTGGCTCGGCGGGGACAACCGTCGAGATCCCGTTCGGCGGAATGACGGCTTTGACCCGCTACACCGTCGCCATTCGCGCCGTCGACGCCTGCAACGTCGCCGGGCCCTTCGCCGTCGCCGAGCTGAGGACCACGCAGATCCACTTCACCAAGCTGCCCGGCTGCTTCATCGCCACCGCCGCCTTCGGTTCGGCCATGGCTCCCGAGGTCGCGGCGCTCCGGCAGGTGCGGGATGCGCTGCGCGCCCGCAGCCCGCTGTTCGCGACGATGACGGATCTCTACTACCGGTCGGGGCCGGCGGCGGCCGCGGTGATCGCGCGCAGCGACACCACGCGGGCCGCGGTCCGGTCGGTATTGCGTCCGATGGCCGACCTCGCGTCCTCGGTGGCGACGCACCTCGATCGCCAGCCGACGTCCCCCCGTCCCTGAGTACGGCGAGCCTCGTCCCAGCAGCCCTCCTGATCGCCAGGGCTCCTTTCGTCGAGCGCAGGGAACCGGAGCGTGCGCCGGTTGTCCCACGCGTTCATGCAACGCATCGAGGCTTTCGTCTCTCCGGGGTTGACCCGCTCCGTGGCGATCGCGGGGCTCTGGGCCCTGACGATCGAGGGGTGCGCGACGCGTCCCTCGCCCGGTCCTGCCCGGGAGCCGCCGGCTGTCGCGTCCGCGAATGAATCGACCGTCCCCCAACGACTTCCGGCGGACGCGACCCTGACGATGCCCTCCGGCGCGTCACTCCTGGTTCTCGGTGGCTGGTGGCTGCGCCGTCGCGAGGGCGTCGTGACCTTGATGTCGCCCGAGCGATCCTTGCAGCTCTCGATGGTCGAGATCCGTGAAGGCGATCTCGATCGCGCGGTGGAGCTGGCCTGGCGTCAGGTGTCCCCGTCGTTCGCGCTGCCGCTGGCGCGGCCACCGCGTCGGGAGCCGCCCTCCGGCGGGTGGGAGGCCATCAGCACCCTGAAGTACCGGACGGCCGCGGCCGAGCATCGGATCGCCCTCGCCGACGCGCGCCGCTTCGGCGGCGCCGCCTACGTGACCCTCATCGACGGTGACGCTGCCGTCTTCGCGCGCCGGGGGGCCGAGCTCGCCACCATGGTGGATTCGTGGCACCCGCGCGGGATGCAAGAAGAGTCCTTTGCCGGGCGCACGCCGCGCCCGCTCGATCCAGCGCGCGCCGCTCGTCTCGACGCCTTCATCGAGCAGGCGCGGCGTCGGCTCGATGTTCCGGGGGCGGCCGTGGCGGTCATCCAGGGCGATCGCGTCGTCTATGAGCGCACCTTCGGCGTGCGCAGGCTCGGCGCGCCCGAGCCGATCACCCGCCGAACCCTGTTCATGCTGGGCTCCATCACGAAGCCGATGACCACCATGATGGACGCCGTCTTGATCGACGCCGGCCGGTTCACGTGGGACACCCCGCTCACCCACCTGTACCCGGGGTTCGCGCTCGATGACCCGGAGCTCACGGCGCGGTTGGCCCTGTGGCACTCCGCCTGCGCCTGCACGGGGATGCCTCAATACGACCTTCAGAACGTCTTCGAGTTCGCCGGCGTGACGGCCGAACAGCGAATGGCTTCGATGCGAAGCATGAAGCCGACCACCCGCCTGGGGGAGACCTTCCAGTACTCGAACCTGATGTTCGCCGCCGGCGGCTATGCGGCGGCGCACGCGGCGCTTCCGGCCGCGTCGCTGAACGAGGCCTACGCCGCCACCATGCAGGCGTCGGTGTTCGGTCCCATCGGCATGACTGACACGACGGTGGACTTCGCCCGCGCCCTCGGCGCTCCCGACCGCGCCTGGCCGCACGCCCTCGCCATCGACGGCAAGCCTCGGGCCCTCGCCCCGGAGATCGAGGCCAACGTCGTGCCCATCGCCCCCGCCGGGGCGGCCTGGTCCAACCTCGCCGACATGGAGAGGTACGTCCTGATCGAGTTGTCCGGCGGCGTGACGCCGCAAGGAACGCGGGTGGTCTCTCGAGCGAATCTGCGCGAGCGCTGGCGGCAGCGCGTCCGCAACGGGGCCTCGGACGGGTATGGCCTCGGGATGGACCTGGGCACGATCCACGGCTTGACCATGGTCGGGCACACCGGCGGTCTCTTCGGCTTCGGCACGACGATGTTCATGCTGCCCGAGCAGGGTGTCGGCATCATCGTCCTCACGAACGTCCGCAATGGAGGCGACTACGCCATCTTTCCGTTCAACGACCCCGTCAAGCGGCGCATCCTCGAGGAGCTCTTCGATGGGCAAGACGTCGCGTCGGTCATGGTCGACGCCTATGTCGACATTCGCCGGGACGCGACCACCTCGGCGCTGGCGTCCCTCGAACCGGCGCCCGACCCGGCCTGGATTCGGGCCATCGCCGGGACGTATTGCAACCCCAGCCTCGGACGCGTCACGATCAGCGCGGTCCCGCCCGGCGGCATCGTGGACGTCGGCGAATGGAAGAGCCGCTTCCTCCGAAGGCGGAACGTCGACGGCGGGCGCAGGTTGGTGCAGATCGATCCGCCGTTCGCGGGGGGCGACCCGCTCATCGGCGGCGATGACACCCATCCGACGATCATCATCGAGGTCGGCCAGGCCAGGCACATCTTCACGCGAGCCGCGACCAGCCTCGCGAAATGCCCACCGGGCCAGTGAACGGAGCTTTCGAGATGCGAGATGTCAGCTAGGTGAGGCCCGGCGACATGGCGCAACCCGACCCTCCGTTTCATGGGAGGTTCGCGCCCAACAATACTCCTTTGGTGGTATCGGCTGGACCTCCGCCTCGGGCGATGCTGTGGTTCAATGAAGGCGCTCGTCGTGTTACAAAAGGCACGGCGAGTGACGGGAGGTTGGATTGATGGCGCGCCCGGGCCGTAGCAAACCCTCTCCGAAGAGGGCTGTTCTCGAGCTCTTCGAGGCCCTCGGGAGCTCGCTCGACCTTCCCGTCGTGTTCGAGCGAGCGTATCCGTTGCTGCTCGGCCTGGTCGGTGCCGACTACGGCGCGCTGGGGGTCTCGGTTTCGGGGGATCCGCGCGATTTTCGATGGCTCGTGGCGGGGCTGCCGCCCGCGTTCTTTGCGGCTTATCCGCAGCTGGCGCCCCACGACTTCGTGCGGCGCGCGGTCCTCCGGCGACCGAACGTGGTGCTGTGCGACGAACAAATGGTCGGCCGGCGCGCGCTCGAGCGGAATCCGATGTACCGGCTGGCCCGCGAGGTCGGCGTCCCGCTCGAGCACGTCATGGCGGTCATGTTGCATGCGGGCGCTCGCTCCGGCGCGCCTCCTGCGATGGAGGCGCGCTGGGAGAGTGGTTTGTCGTTGTACCGCGATCGACGGCGGCCGTTCACGTCCGGGGAACGGCGGACATTGCAGGATGTGACGCCGGCCTTCGTCAACGCCGTTCGCAATTGCCTGGCGTTCGCGGCCTTACGCGACCAAAGCGCCGCGTCCCCGGCGCCCGCCGAGCTGACCCCCGCCTGGATGACGCGCCTGACCCCCGCTCAGCGCAACGTCACCGCCGGCGTGCTGCGCGGCTGGGACAACCGCTTGATTGGCGACGACCTCGGCGTCACGACCGGGACCGTCAAGAAGCACCTGCAATTCATCTACGATCGCCTGGGCGTTGGCAGCCGGGCGGCGCTGATGGCGCTCGCGCTCGGGACCTCGCCACCTCCGGCCGCCCCGCCCCCGGCGTGGGCCAGCCGAGGCACGCCCATGGTGGCGAGCACCGCCGCGAGAATTCTTCGGTAACGTTTCCTGCGTGGTGCCCCATGGATAGGGCGCGGCTTGCGCCGAATCGGGTTCGAAAACGAGCGACCAGGGAGGCCCATCATGCAGAGGAACGCGCCAACGACGCTGGACGACGGTTCCGGTGACGCGGGCTCGGAGGGGTGCCCGACGTTTCTCCCCACCCAGTCCGGAATCGTCAGGGCCGCGGGTCTGGGCGACCGAGAGGCGCTCGCCTCGTTGTGCCAGCGCTACTGGTACCCGATCTATGCCTTTCTGAGGCGCATCGGCACCGGACCGCTCGATGCCCGCGACGTCACCCAAGGAATCTTCGCGCGCCTGCTTGGCCCTGGCCACCTGGGTATCCAGCGCGTGGACCTGAGCCGCGGTCGCTTCCGGGGCTGGCTGCGCGCCTGCGCCAAGCACTACCTCTGGAGCGAGCTCGAGCGTGAAAGGGCTCGGAGGCAACGCGATCAGGCCGGCGCGATACGCGTGGACGCCGCGCTGGCCGAGGACCGCTTTCAGCAGGATGTCGGCGAGCGAGTTCCCTCCGAGACCGGCCGCGCAGCCTTGCGCATCATCGACCGAGAGCTGGCGTTGATGGTGGTCGATCGGGCGCTCGCGCGGCTGAGTGGCAAATGCCGCACCCCGGAGATGCGCTTTCACTTCGAAGAGTTGCAGGCAGGCGTCAAACGAGCGGCCGGCGTGGCGGACCAGAGCGACGAGGACCTGGCGGCCCGCTTCGGGACGAAGCCCACCAACCTGCGGAAGAACCGCTGGTCCGTGCGCAATCGCTTCCGAGAATTGCTGCGCGACGAGGTCAGCCTGATGGTCTCCGATCCCGCCTGCATCGACGACGAGCTGCTGCAGCTGCGCAATGCCCTCTGAAGCGTCGGAGCGGGCTCGCTGGCTGTTGACGTTGGCCCTCGAGCCCGAAGAACGAGAAGAGCACGAGCCCCTCGGGCCAGGGAGCTGCGTGGGGGGCCACGTCTTGATTCGAAAGATAGGCCGCGGCGGGATGGGCGTCGTCTACGAGGCGCGCGGACCGAACGACGAGCGCGTGGCGCTGAAGATCATGATGTCGGCCGGTCCGGGCACCCGGGAGGCTGACATCCGGCGGTTCCGGGCCGGCGCCGACGCGGCCCACGACTTGAAGCACGCGAACATCGTGCGTGTCCTCTCCGTCGGGGAAGACCACGGGCGACATTTCCTGACGATGCCCCTCATCGACGGCGTCACCCTCGCGCAGGACATCGCCGCCTCCGGGTCGAGGCCACGCGACGCCCGCGAGGCCGCCGCGCTGCTGGCCGGGATTGCGCGCGCCGTTCAGTACGCCCACGCGCACGGCGTCCTGCACCGTGACCTGACGCCGGCCAACATCATCCTCGATCGTGACCGCAAGCCGCTCGTCACCGACTTTGGCCTGGCGCGACGGATGGGCAGCCATGGTTCCACCGTTTCGTCGGCGGCCACGCGACCAGGCGCCGGCACCCTCCGCTACATGGCCCCGGAGCAGGCCTCGGCCAAGCCGAAGAACCTGACCTTCGCTGCCGACATCTACGCCCTGGGCGCCATGCTCTTCGAGCTGCTCACCGGGAAGGTCCCCATCGAGGCCGACGATTGGGACGAGCTCTTGGGCAAGCTCGCCAGCTCGGAGCCGGTGCGCCGCCCGCGCTCGCTGGTTCCCGATCTGGATCCGAACCTGGAGAGCATCTGCCGGAGGTGCCTCGAGAAGGAGCCCCGCGCCCGCTACGAGTCCGCCAAGGCCCTGGCGGCCGATCTCCGGAGGTGGCTGGCTGGCCGCAAGCCGATCCACGCGCGCCGGTCGGTCTGGTCGCGCACCTTCTCGTGGGTGGCGCGGCACCCGCGACGGACACTCACCGCCCTGGCGGTGATCGCGGGGGTATCGGTCGTCGTTGGGATCCGGGAGCGGGCCGAGCGCGACGAGTGGACCACGAACGCATCCTTCGCGAGCGCCCAGGCCGGGACGATGTTGTACCAGCTACGCGAGTACGCCGACCGCGTCACCAACGTGGCCGCCGATCCGGGCGTGATCGCGCTGTTCGGGGCGGCCCAGGCGCGCGACCGCGCGCCGTCCATCCTCGATCTTCATAGCCGCCAGCTCGATACCGATCTTTTCTTGATGGGGAGGGATGGCTACCTCCTCGCGCAGGCGCCCCTGCCGACCGCCGGCGGCATCTTCGACAGGTCCTACCTGTTCCGCGACTACTTTCGCGGTGCCGGCGCCCTCGGAGCGGCGACCCGGCGTGGCGCCTACGTCGCGCGCACCATGCGCTCCGAGTCCGACGGAAAGCTCAAGTTCGGCTTCTCTGCGCCGGTCTTTTCTGGCGACGACCAATGGATCGGTGTGCTGGTCGCGCTGAAGGACGCGAGCTCCGTCTTCGGCGAGGTCCAGCTCGTCGACCCGGCCAGCGACGGCCGCCGCATGACGGCGCTGCTCGGCCCCCGCGATCGCGAGCGCAAAGACGGCCCGGACGCGCCGCTGCCAACCGCCTTGACGTTCGTCGTTCACCCCGCATTGACCAGGGCCGAAGAGCACGTGCTGGGCGCGCTGAGGCCCGCGTTCCCGGCGGGCTTCGGCGCGGCGGCGCCGCCCGGCGCGCAGTTCAACCTGCGCTACGTCCAGCCGCACAAGGTCCACGACTATGACGATCCGCCTCCCGGGCTGGGTGGTGGACGCCTGGCCGCCTTCGCGCCCGTCGGCGACACGGGCTACGTCGTGCTGGTTCAGAGCCGGACGTCGGGCTCGGGCGCCCCGGCCAGCGCGACCACGAGCGGCAGCGCAAAGACGCGGAAATAGGGGTCGTAGACGGGATCGCCGGCGAAACGTGCCCCCATGCGGCGCGCGAAGACCGAGAGGGTTCGCGGCAGATCGAGGCTGGCCAGCACGTAGTCGAGGTCGGGCGCGGTCTGGTCGCGACCGCCGCCCGGCGAGGCGTCGGCGACGTAGCCCTTCGCCCGCGCGATCCGGCAAGCCAAGGCGGCCTCCTCGGCGATGGTCGTCTCGGTGTTGGCCGCGGCGACCCAGTGGGTGATCCCGCGGCGCACGCTCTCGGCGCGCAGCGCCGCGAACAGCGCCGGCGTCACGCCGGTGTTGCGATAGGCGCGCCGGACGCAGAAGCGGGTGATCTCGGCCGGCGCGCACCCCCAGGGAGCGAGCGCGGCGAGCGCGCGCGTGGGGGCCGGGAAGAGGAGCCGCACCGTCCCCACCACCTCCCCGCCCGCCCGCACGATGACGTGCGCCGTGCCCGGATCGCGGTCGCGGGTGTCGATCTCGCGCCCATCCCGGCAGGCCGACGCCGGCAGCAGCTGCTCTTCTTCGCCGTACACCCGCCAGCGCAGGCGCTGGGCCTCGGCGATCTCGGCCGCCGTCCGCGTGAGCCTACCCGAGTAGCGGGTCATGACGCGCTCCCGGCGACCGCCGCGGCCGCCTCTCCGCTGCCCTCATGCACGAAGAAGCGAGGATAGAGTCGCCGGAGCTGCCTCGCCGCGAGGCAGAGATCGTCCTGATCCTGCGGATCGTCGATTCGTCGCAGCACGCCTTCCAGCACCTCGACGTGCCCCGTGTCGGCGTCGGCATGACCTTCCAGGAACGACAGCGCATCTTCGATGCCGGCGATCGCCGCACGCACGCGTAGGTTGCGGGCCGCCCATCGGGCTCTGCGCGCCGAGATGAGCTCGAGGACGTAGGCCGCGCCGAGGTATCCGGGCGACCCCGCTTCGGCCAGGCTCCTGCTGTGGGCGACGTAGGCGACCACAGCCCGAGGCGGCGCCGCCGCCTTCAGCAGCTCCACGTTCTCGCCCAGCCGGCGCAGATCGGCGAGCACCCACAGGTCGTGGGCCGCTTCCTCGTTGGTCTTGGCGTCGAGCAGCTCGACCAACCAGCGACACCCGGGACCCCGGCGGCGCCGCATCCCGGCTGCCGTCTCGGCCAGCAAGGGACCCGACCAGCGAATGTAGTGATAAGTGCCGCGAAGAAAGGCGGCATAGGCGTCGCGCGAAGCCTCCCCACGAATGACCGCCCCGACCAGCGGATCGCGATCGAGCGCATCGACCAAACCCGCCGCCTCGCAGGCGAGCGCATCGAGGCGCCCGGTGTGGTGGTCGGTCGGGCTCGCGGCATTCGGCCCCCCATTCGTGGTCGCTGTCGTCTCGGTCCTCGTCGTCATCGTGGTCCTGGCGATCGGCATCGGTGCACCCCCTCTCACCCTTTCCTGGCGCCCGATCGGATCTGATTACCCACGATCGCGCGTCTGGCCCGGCTCGCGCCGCGCGTCTCTTCATGACGGAGGGGCACCTTCCCTCCGAGGTCCCGCTATGGCCGGCGATGCCCCTCGAGGGTCTCGCGCACCTTCCGAGCCAGCTCCGACGGCGTGAACGGCTTTTGCAGCAGCCGCTCTCCGGACGCCGCGATCACGTCCAGCACCTCGGCGTGCTCCACGAAGCCGGACATGAACAGGATGGGGAGCGCAGGGCGGAGCGCGCGGATGCGGGTCGCCAGGACAGCCCCGCCCATGTCCGGCATCACGACGTCCGTGACCACGATCTGGATGTCGGGACGCGCGGCCAGCACGCGCAGCGCCTCCTCCCCGCTGCCCGCCTCGGTCACCAGATAGCCCTGCGCCTGGAGCGCGCTGGCTCCGAACCTTCGCACCGGCTCGGCGTCCTCGACGAGCAGCACGATCTCGTCTCCGCGGAAGTCGCCCGCATCAGGTGAGGCTCCCGGGTCGAACACGTTGGCGCCCGCCGCCGCCGCCTCCGGGAAATAGATGCGGACTGACGTCCCCTGGCCCGGCTCGCTGTGGATCGAGATGGCCCCCCCGCTCTGCTTGACGATGCCGTACACGACGGAGAGCCCCAGCCCCGTGCCTTTGCCCTGTGGCTTCGTGGTGAAGAAGGGTTCGAAGAGGCGCGCCTTCACCTCGGGCGTCATGCCCGAGCCGGTGTCGCTCACCTCGAGCATGATGTGCGGGCCGCGCGCCGCCTCCCCGCGAGGCCCAAAGTCGTCGTGGTCCGGGCCGATGTTGCCGGTCCGGATCACGATTCGTCCGCCGCGTGGGCTGGCGTCGCGCGCGTTCACCACCAGGTTGAGGAGAATCTGCTCGACCTGACCCCGATCGACCCGGGCCTGGCCGAGGCTGGCGTCGAGCTCCGTCTCGAGCCTCGTGTCCTCTGCGATCAGGCGCTTGAGCATCGGGACGATGGCCTCGACGATCCCGTTGAGGTTCCACGGCTTCATCTGCTGGACCTGGGTGCGGCTGTGCGCGAGGAGCTGGCGCGTGAGCCCCGCGGCCCGCTCCCCGGCATCCAGGATCTCCCGCAGGAGCTCGTAGTGAGGGTTCGACGCGTCCATCTCCCCGAGCGCCATGATGCTCGAGCCGTTGATGACGGTGAGCAGGTTGTTGAAGTCGTGGGCCACGCCGCCCGCCAGGCGGCCGATGGCCTCCATCTTCTGGGATTGGCGCAGCTGAAGCTCCATCTGCTTGCGCGCCGTGATGTCCACGTGGGTGATGAAGGCGCAGTCCTCGCCATCCAGATCGATCGGCTCCATGGACGCGAGCAGCGACAGCCCCTGCCCCTGCTTGTTGCGAACGGCGATCTCTTCGTCGCGCAAGACGCCCCGAGCGGCCACCAGCTCGGCCAGCCGCCGGGCCTCGTCCCTGTCGATGAGCCCGAGCTGCCGGAGCGAGTGGCCGAGGAGCTCTTCGCGCGAGAGCCCGTAGGTCTCGAGGAAACGCGCGTTGGCGTCCAGGATGATCTCGTCCTTCATCCGGACGATGGCCATGGGGCTCGGGCTGTCGCGAAAGGCCTTGGAGAAGCGCTCCTCGGCCCGCTCCAGGCTCTGGTAGAGGCGCGCGTTCTCCAGCGAGATGGCCGCCTGAGACGCCAGCAGCTGGACGACGGCGACCTGCCCCGACGTGAACGCGCGCGTCGCGAGCCGGTTCTCCAGGTAGAGCAGCGCCACCAGCGCCGATTGCTTCAGCAGCGGGAGGACCAGGACGGAGCGCGGGCGGCTGCCGACCACGTACGGGTCCTCGGAATGCGGATTCGGGGCCGTCGCGTCGTCCAGCAGCACCCGCTCTCGCGTTCGAGCCACGAAGCGCAGCATCGACTCCGGGAACCGGTCCGGGTCGAGGGCCGCGTTCACGATCCGGACCTCCACGCCCTTTCGGGTGGCCGTCGCCTCGGCCTCGACGAGGAAGGCGCTCGCTCGAGGGCGGATCAGCGCGGCCCGTTCGGCTCCCGCGCTCTCGAGCATGAGCGTCAGAAGCTTTTCGACGAATCGCTCGAGGACGATCTCGCCGGAGACCGCCTGAGAAGCCCTGACCACCGCCAGCAGATCCAGGTCCTGCAGCGGCGCCACGGCCGCGCCGCCGCCGTTCGCCCGCGCCGGCTCCTGCAAGCCGGGGTATTCGCGATCCAGCTGCTTCACCTTGGCGGTCGCTCGCCAGCGGAGATACCCGGCTCTGGCGTTTCGCAGGTAGGCGTGCGCGATCGTCTCGAAGCCCCGGTCCGAATAGAAGCGGCCGGCGATCTCCTGGGCCAGGCTCTCCCGGTGAAGGAGCCCGTTGTCGCGCGCCGAGACGATCGCCTCGTCATAGAGGCGCATGGCCTCGAGATCGCGCCCCTCCATGCGAGCGATCTCGGCCTGCAGGAGCGTGATTCGATCGCCGTAGTTGGCGGGGCCATACTCCGCCATCTTTCGGAGCGGCTCGAGGGCGGCCGTGACGAAGGCGGAGAGCTCGCGACGGCGTTCGAGGGGGGCCGAGTCGTGCAGCGCGGCGGCGGCCAGGGCCTGGAAGAAGGGCTGGTTGCGCTCCTGCAAGGTGAACATCACCTCGGTCACGTAGAGCGCGGCCTCGCGCGTGTGAGAGAGCGCCTCGGCGGGGCGTCCGAAGGTGAAGGCGGAGATCGCGCTCTGGATGTGGAACATGGCGATGCCGGCCGTGAACCCGCTCTTCTCGTACGCGGCCAGGCTCGGTGCAGTCTCGGCCCGCTCCTGCTCGGGCTCGGCGATGCCGTGAGGCTTGGGATGAGAGCCCGGGGATCTCGTCCCCCGAAAGGAGTCCAGAAAACGGAGGAACAGCCGGACCATGTGATACACGGACTCGTTCCGGGTCGTGCGCGCGAAGCTCAGGTACTGGGCGGCGCTCTCCGCGAGCCTGTCGAGCGGCTCCCCCGCCTCGAAGCGCGCCCAGAGCACCGTGACCGCCGCGTCACCGGCGCTGGCCATGTTCCCCACGCGCACGTTGGCGCGGAACGCCTCCTCGAGCATGCCGGCGCAGGCGGCGAACGGACGTCTCCAGGCGATGATGGTGCCCACCGACACGAGCAAGCTGCCCCGGGCCGTCTCGTCCCCCACGCGGTCATGCAGGCGCAGGACCATCTCGGTGATCCGTTGCGCCGTCTCGACGTCGCCCGCCGCCGACAACAGGAAGGCGTAGACGTTGTAGAGGATGGGCGAGTCGGCCGCCGGACCCTGAGCGAGGGAGACGCTGGCGCCGGCCAGCGCCGCCAGCGCCAGGTACGGGGACTTGCCGTAGTACGCGGGCCCCAGCGCCTCGGCCGCCAGCGCGATCACGGCGCGCGCCTCGGGATCCTCCGTCGGTGGCGCGTCCGCCAGGTCGGCGATGCGCCGGCCGCCGAGGCCCGCCTGGAGCCGGGCCATGCCGGCCCCGATCGCCGCGCCGATCGCCGCTGCGTCGCTGGCTGGGGGAAAGATGACGTCCAGCACCGCCAGACCGGCTATGCAGATCTCCAGCGCTCGCTGGTAACGCCCAGCATAGCGATGCAGCTTGGAGCGCCGGCGGAAGACCTCGGCCCGCTCTGCCCGCGAGCGTGCGCGCCCGAGGACCTCGGCGAACAGCGATTCGCCTCTCTCCTCGCTGCCGGCCATGAAGTCGGACTCGGCGGCGTCCAGCACGAGCGCGAACGTCTCCGCGTACTCCACGTCCCAGGCGTCGAGCGGGAGCAGAGCCCGCGCCCGGGCCAGGTACACGCTGGCGGATCCGTACGCCGTGGAGGCCAGCGCCTTTCTCCCGGCGACGGTGTTCAACCGGCGCACCAGACGGCGCTCGGCGTCTTCGCGAAGCTCCTCCATGCCGCGATCGAACTGCTCGACCAGCTGGAAGACGTCCTCCTCGACGGACTCCGGAGACCTGTCCGCCAGCAGGAGGCGGCCGATCGCCAGGTGAGTCGCCGCGCGCCGCGACTCCGGGATCAGGGAGTACGCGGCCTCCTGCACGCGGTCGTGCAGAAACCGGTTCAGCTCCCCGCTGGTGGTGACCATCCCCGCCAGCACGGCGGGCCACAGGCCTTCCCGGATCTGGCTCTCCGTCCGCTCGAGAGCCCTCCCCAGCGTGGGCGTGTCGGCGGTGCTGCCCAGGCACGCCATCCGCTGCAAGATCTGCGACGTGGCAGCCGGGAGCCGCTCCAGCTTCTCCACCACCATTTCCGCCACGTTGTCGGTGATGCCCTGGGCCCGGATGCGCGCCAGATCCCAGGTCCACGTCCCCCGGCCCGCGTCGAAGGCGAGCAGATGCTCGTCCTCCAGAAAGTGGAGAAACTGCAGCGTGAAGAAGGGATTGCCGCCGGTCTTGCCGTGAATGATCTCCGCCAGCGGGCCCGCCTCGACCGATGGCCGATGGAGCGTGTCCGCCACCAGGCCACACACTTCACCGACGGTTAACGGGGCGAGGCGCAGCTCCTCGACCGCGACGCCGGCGGCGCGGATCGTGTCCAGCGTTCGCCGCAGAGGATGAGAAGGACCGACCTCGTTGTCCCGGTACGCGCCGACCAGGAGCAGGTGGCCGAGGTCCGGGTGGGTCGCGAGGTGCTCGAACAGCGCGAAGCTCGCGCCGTCCAGCCACTGCAGGTCGTCGAGGAACAGCACCAAGGGATGCTCGGGCCGGGCGATGGCGCCCAGGAACTTCACGAACGTGGCGTGCAAGCGGTTCCGCGCCTCCATCAGCGAGAGCACCGGAACGTCCGGTTGTGGCCCGATGACGAGCGCGAGCTGCGGAAGCAGGTCCGTGAGGATTCGTCCTTCCGACCCCACCGCCTCGAGGATCGCCGCGCGCCAGGCCGCCACCTCTTCCGGGCTGCCGGCCAGGATGCGGCCAATCAGCGCCTCGAAGGCCTGGATGAAGACGAAATGCGGAGCCCCCTGCCGCTGCCGCTCGAACTTCCCGCTGACGAAGATTCCCCTCGGTCGAACGATGGCGCGGTGCAGTTCGTTGACCAGAGAAGATTTTCCGATGCCGGAATAGCCCGACACCAGCACGAGCTCCCGGGTCCCGGCCGTCTCGACGCGCTCGAAGGCGGCGAGGAGCTTGGCGGCCTCCTCTTCGCGTCCGTAGAGCTTCTCCGGAATCATGAGGCGCGCGGGGACGTCGCGCGCGCCCAGCGCGAAGGACGCAATCGCTCCGCCGCTCTCCCACTGCCCGAGGCAAAGCCGCAGGTCGGCCTCGACGCCGGCCGCGGTCTGGTAGCGCTCCTCCGCCGTTTTCGAGAGCAGCTTCATCACGATCGCCGAGACTTGAACCGGCACCTTCCCGCTCCGCTCATGCGGAGGGAGCGCCTGGCGCGCGAGATGGCAGTGAACCCATTCCATCGGATCGTCCGCCTCGAACGGCAAGGCTCCCGTGAACAGCTCGTAAAGGGTGACGCCCAAGGAATAGAGATCGCTCCGCGAATCGAGGGACCGATTCATCCGGCCCGTCTGCTCGGGCGACATGTACGGCAAGCTCCCCGCGATCACCTCGGGCGGACCCGGATCCTGATGTTCGCGCGGCAGGCGCGAAGCCAGACCGAACCCGCGCAGTCGAACCCGGCTGGCACCGTCGATGAGGACATTGTCGGGCTTGAGGTCTTTGTGGATGAGGCCGCGGGCGTGGAGCTCTCGCAATGCTGACGCAATGCCCACCGCGATCCGCAGCGACTCCCCCAACGCGCGTGGCGTACCGAGGCTCCGTGAGAGAATGTCCCCGCCGGGATCCTCGAAGACCAGAAACGGGCGGCCCTGAACGCGATCCTGATGCACGGGATCGAGCGCCCAGGCGGGATCCAGCTCGCCCCGCAAGGAAAATCCCCGTTCGATCTTCGCGAGGACGCGGGGCTCTGCGTCGGCCCGCACGGCGGATTCGAGGAGCACGGACGACCGGTCGGACTCCCGCCGCCCCCGCAGAAGGACCAGGTCCTTGTCGTGCCACAACGTTTCCAGGGCCGTGTAGCCCGGAATCGCCGGCACGGGGAGGATCCCCGTCTCCATCACAGCGCTGATTTAGCTACGGAGAGCGGCGGCCTGCCAAGCAAATTCCGCCGCAAAATCTGCGCGCCGGAAATGCGCGGGTCACGAATCCGGGGCTCCAGCAACTACGATGGAACCTCGCTGCTTGCAATGAAATGGCATCACGCTCGTTCCGACGATCCGCGCCCGCCTCGGCGTGGACACCTCTCGACGGCGGTGCCCTACTGCACGCCGTTCACCTGCCATGAATCGGGCAGGTGGATCGCGTAGCCGAGATCGGTGGTACGCCACTCGCCGCTCTTCAGCGGCACCGACCAAGTCATGAAGCCCCGGCGGGCATCGAGGACGTACCCCGGCGTCGTGCGCTGAGCGACGACCTCGATCTTGACCTCATCGACCTGCGACACGGGGATGTTCTCGCGCACCTCGACCGTCTCGGCGCTGTTCCCGCCGTTGGCGACCTTCACGCGGTACGAGCGGACCAGGTGCTTCGTCGAGGCGAGCAGCCCTGCCTTCTGGTCGCGATCGTCGACCGTCTTCCGTTCGACCTTCATCTCCTCGTCGATTCCCAGTGACACCTCCATCGGCTCGCCCACGCCGCGATAGGGGAAGGCGGCGTCGCCCACGAATGAGCCGGCTCGATAGGCGCGGACGCGCCCCTCGAGCAAGGGATAGGCGCAGGGATTGGGGAGCGCGACGACCTGGTACACGTGCTCGTCCAGCTTCGGCGTGGCCACCAGCTTCACGGCCGCGGCGGCCTCGCGGACGTCGACCGGGCTCCACAACGGGCGGCCGTCGGCGACGACCGTCACCCGGTGCGGCAACGTCAAGACGAACGCGTTGCCCTTGTCGTCCAGGTCGGCCGCCGTCGGCCCCGTTCGCCCCGCGCCGCCCGCGCTCTTCAGCTCGTCGCGCCGCTCCTGCGCCTGCACCAGGACATTGTCCCGTCGCTCCGCGGCTCCCTCCACCAGCAGCGGCGCCGGTTGCGGCGCCTCCGAGCCCAGCTTGGGACGCGCCGTCGACAACGACACGCGGGCCGCTGGCCAGTCCTCGCCGGTCGTCTGGCGAATCAGCGCTCCCACGGTCAGGCGCGCCAACCCCGGCCCACCCTTGCCGCGCCCGCGCGGCGTGAAGTCGAGATCGTACTCGGGGCGCCAGGTCGCCCCCGGAACCACGTACGACAGCGTGGCGCTCACGCGCTTCAGGTCACGACAGGCGACGACGACCGCCGCCGTCCGGTGCGCGCGCGTCCCCACGCTGCCCACACCCAGGCCCACGCCGGCAAGCTCCCGATCGACCCGCTCGAGCTGCCGGCGCAGCGCCCGCATCGCGATCTCGTTCTTGCGCCGCTCCTCTTCGCGCGCCGCGCGGCGCGCGCGGAACGACTCCAGCGCGGCCGACCACGCCGCCGTGCTGGGGTGCGGGTTGCGCATCTCCTCGGTCACGGTGGATTCGAAGACGCCGCGGTAGGCGTCGACCCCCTCCAACTCCGAGGCGATCGCGCTCCGGCGCGCGTCCAGGCCGCGGATCGTGACCAGCAGCCTCTCCTGCTGCTCTTCCAGCTCGCGGGCCCGGGGGTCGGCGGCCTTCTGCTCGGTCACCCGATCGGTCAGAAGGCCGATCACCTCCGCCGCGCCCGCGACCTCGCCTCGCAGCGTGCGCGGGTCCAGCGCGTCGGGCAGGCGCACGAACGTCACCTTGGCCTTTCCGCCCTCGCAGGCGGCGCTGGCGACGCGACTCACGCGCGCGCGATCGACGAACACGACCACGCTGTCGATCGCGCCGCCGGCCTGACCTGCGTCCGCCTCCGCTGCGCGCGCGGCCGGCACGTTCGCGCTGATGACGACCGCGCTGATGACGACCGCGCCGATGACGACCGCGACCGGCGCGACGGCCATGGTGAGCTTGGTGGAGGGGCGCCGGAAGAACGTCATCGCTGGTACAACTTCCAGTCCTTGGGCCGGGTGATCTGGAACCGAAGCTTGATCGTGCGGGTCTGACCGGCGGGCACGTCGACGCGCCAGCGGATCACACCGTCAAGATCCGCCCCGCCCAGGGGCTTCGGATCGGTGCTCAGCAGCTTGACGTGGATCTCGTCGTTGCGGCTCAGCGGCACCTGGTCGGCCACCTCCACCGTCACCGCTTGCTTCTTGTAGTTGCCCACCTGGATCTGCACGTCGTAGGTGGTCTCGTCTTCCTTCACGATCAGACCCGTGGTCTTGCGGCTGGGGACGACCTGCCGGGTGAAGCGGATGTCCTGATCGGCCCCCAGCGGCAGCTCGATGTCGCCGCTCGGGCCGGTGGTCTTGAGCTCGCCCGTGCCGACGAACTCGCCGTCGCCGAAGATGGTCGCCGGGCCGCGCAGGAGGGGTCGCTTGCCGTCGTTGCGGACGCGCGCCCGCAGAAACGCGGTGGCCGCCAGCGCGGGTGTGGCCTGATAGAAGGCGGCCGTGCGAAAGGCCTGTGAGCCGAGGGGCACGCGAACCTCCTTGCCCGAGCTCTCGACGGTGGCCGGGGTGGGCGCGCGGTAGACGTAGTCGAGCCCGCCTCCGCTGACGGCCGGCAGGTACGGATCGCTGAGCGGGGGCGGCCGGCGCGCGGTGGTCACGTCCAGCAGGGACAGAGGCACCGGGCGCGTGAGGGGGGCGCCGCGGCCCCCGCTCTTTCGCGGCACGACCACCACGTCCTCCCACGAGACGGAGGTTGGTGCGCTCTGCGCGACGCCTTCGCTCTCCTCCCCTCTGTAGCTCTGCATCCGAGCGGCGGGCGCCGCGGCGACGAGTGACGGTGAGGTCGGCCGCTCGGCGCCATCCAACAGATCGTCGACCGGCCTCTCCGCGTCCTTCTTCTCGTATTTGCGGCGACCCTTCTGGGACGCTTGCGCCAGCGGGCCGGCGGCCCCGGGCTCGGCCGCCGGCTGATCCGCCAGCGCATCGTCGACCAGGTCGCGGATCTCGGACTCCTCTCGCGCCCGGATCCGCGAGGCGGCCACGTCTCCGGCGGCCGCGCCGGGGGCCGCCCCGAGCGCGGAGGCAGCGTGGCGGTCAGGCGCGCTGGCCGCGCGAGCCAACCGCTTGCGCACGAGCTCAGCCTCGACGGAGAGCGAGTCCGACGGCGCCGGCGGCATCGGCAGCGGCGGCTCGACACGCGCCGGCTGGCGCGTCCGCAGGGTCGGTACGAACTCGCTCCGCTCGCCCAGGGTCCAGGTCAGCAGCTCGGGCAGATCGATCCCCCGTCCCGGCGTCGCCGTCGAGAACGCCAGCGCGGCGGCCGGCCACGCCTCTCCGGTCGCCTGTTGCACCACCGCCGTCGTCTCCATCGTCAACACCCCGCGGCCCGACGAGAAATACAGGTTGTAGGCCGGCTTCCACGACGCGCCCGGCACGAAGTACTCCAGCTCCAGATCGACCGACGAGCCAGCCGGCTCGATCACCGCCAGGACCTGGACCATGCGCTCCGCGAATCCTCCGCGGTTCAGGCTGGCGACCACGGCGCGCAGCTGGCTTCGCTCTGCCTCCAGCTTGGTGCGCTCGGCATCGTCAGCCAGCAGGCGCGTCCGCGCGGCCGTGGCGCGCTGCCCGAGAAAGTCGAGGGCCTTCCACCACGACGACACGTCGACGACCAGACCTTTGCGCCCCTCGCGCTTCTCCTCGGGGACGCCCCGGGCCGGCCGCAGGCGGGCCACCGCGTCCAGCTCCCACCGATCCACGCCGATGCGATCGTCGAGCGCCGTCAATCGATCGTCGAGCGCCTCCAGCGCGTCCAGGGCCTTGCTGGCTTGCTCGATCTGCAGGCGCTCGCGCTCGATGGGCGTCGCTTCGACCCGCAGGACGCGCCCGCCCTTCGCGGCCACGCGGATGGTGTCCAGGAAGACGGCGCCGGGAAGATCGGGCAGCCGCACCACGACCGCGCTTCCCTTCGCGGCGACGGCGACCTGACCCCGCCGCCGCACGCGCGCGCGGTCGCTGTAGACCGTCACCTCCCCTATCGGCGCCTCGACGCGCGCCGAGGTCTCGGCCGCATCGGGGCCCACCACCAGACCGGGGACCTTCGGCTCGCCGGCCTGCAGCGAAGGGACCCCGGCCGTCAGCGCCACCCCGACCGCCAGCACCGAGACCATCGGAGACCGCGAGCGTCGGCCCGTCATCGCCTCGAAGACAGTAACCCAGACGGCCCGACCAGGCGACTTCGGTGCCACACGAGGCACGGAGCCTCATACCGCGGTTGATGAATCCCCGGTCCCGGTCCCGCCGTGAGATTCTCGCTCTCCGGAAAGAATGGCGAACCTGCGCGTAACCGCCCGCCTCAACGCGCCAATCGCTGGACGGGTCCGGGCGCTCGCCCTTACTCTCAACCGAGTGGGCCGCGGAGCCGCCCGTACCCCACTCGTTGCGCAGTGCCCCCTGAGCCGGCGATGAGACCGCCCAGTCCGCCATCATCTGATGATCCGCAACGGCTGCAAGCGGTGCGGAACTACGATCGGCTCGATCCCCCGGCCCAGCGCGCGCTGCGCGAGCTCACCGATCTCGCGGCGCAGATCTGCGTCGCGCCGCTGGCCGCCGTCACGTTCGTCGACGAGGCCCAGACGCGGTTCGAATCGCCGAGCGGGATCGGCCTCCCCGGTAGCGCCCCGTCACGAGACGTCTCGTTCTGCCAGCACGCGCTCGCGCAGCGAGAGCTCTTCATCGTCCCCGACACCGCTGCCGACGCGCGGTTCGCGAGCACGTCGCTGGTGGCGGCGCCGCCTCACCTCCGGTTCTATGCCGGCGCCCCGCTGGTGACGCCCGACGGCCACGCCCTTGGGACGCTCTGCGTCTTCGATCGCCGGCCTCGCGGGCTGACCGCCTCGGAGCAGGCGGCGCTGCGCGTCCTGAGCAAACAGGTGATGGCGCAGCTAGAGCTGCGCCGGCAGACCCGCCAGCGGGCAGAAAGCGAGGATCGCCTCACGCTGGCCACCGACGCCGCCTCCATCGGGGTCTGGGACTGGGACCTGGTCGCGGACCAATGGTACGCCTCTCCCGTCTACTGCTCGATGCTCGGCTACCCGCCCGACAAGGGCGCCTCGGACCGCGCCGTCTGGTTGGAGCGCCTTCATCCCGAGGATCGTCCGGCCGTCGCCGCCAAGATCCAGAACGCCATCGCCACCCGCGGCGCCTCGTACGAGTACGAGGCGCGCATGCGGCACGCCAATGGCTCCTACCGCTGGATTCACGTGGTGGGACGCATCCTGGCCTACGACGAACGGGGCCAGGCCACGCGCATGATCGGCGTTCGCATGGATGTCACCGAGCGCAAGCTGGTCGAGCTGCGGCTGCGCGAGAGCGAGGACCGCTTTCGCCAGCTGGCGGAAAACATCCAGGAGGTGTTCTGGATGACCGATCCGTCGCGGCGCCAGTTCCTCTACATCAGTCGAGCCTACGAGAAGCTGTGGGGGCGTTCCTGCGCCGGCCTCCTTCAGTCGCCCGGTGACTGGGCGGCCGCCGTTCATCCGGACGATCGGGCGCGCGTCGAGGAGGCGATCGCGACCACGCAGGAGCGCGCGCCGTGCGACGAGACCTATCGAATCTTGCGGCCCGACGGCACCGTCCGCTGGATTCACGAGCGGTCTTACCCCGTCCTCGACGACGCAGGGCAGGTGCAGCGCCTGGTGGGGACCGCCGAGGACATCACCGAGGCCCGGCAACTCGAGGCGCAGCTGCGACAGTCGCAGCGCATGGAGGCCGTCGGCCAGCTGGCGGGCGGCGTCGCGCACGACTTCAACAACATCCTGGCCGCCATCATGATGCAGGCCGACCTGGCGTTCGAAATGGTCGATCGGACGGGCGAGGTGCGCGAGCTACTGGCGGACATCAAGACCGCCACCGAGCGGGCCTCCCACCTCACGCGACAGCTCCTGGCGTTCAGCCGCCGTCAAGTCCTGCAAACGCGGGTCATCGACCTGAACGACGTGGTCACCAGCCTGACCAAGATGCTCCAGCGCATCCTGGGAGAAGATGTCGACCTGCAGCTGAAGCTGCACCCTCGCCCGCTGCTCACCCGGGCCGACCCCGGCATGCTTGACCAGGTGCTGATGAACCTGGTGGTGAACGCGCGGGATGCGATGCCGACCGGGGGACGGCTGACCATCGAGACGTCGGAGCGTCTGCTGAAGGCGGAGCCCGGCGCGTCCCCCGAGCCTGGACGGTACATCTGTGTGAGCGTCACCGACACGGGGATGGGCATAGAACCGCGGCATCTTCCCCGGATCTTCGAGCCGTTTTACACGACCAAGGACCCGAGCAAGGGGACCGGCCTGGGACTGGCGACGGCGTTCGGCATCGTCAAGCAACACGGGGGCTCGCTGACCGTCGACAGCGTGGTGGGAAAAGGCTCGACCCTCCAGGTGCTGTTGCGCCCGACGGAGGACGACGAGAGGACAGCGCCCGAGCTGACCACCAGGCCCGCCGCGCGCGGCGGCGGCGAGACCATCCTGGTCGTGGAGGACGAGGCCACCGTTCGCCAGCTCACCCGTCGCACCCTGGAGCGGGCCGGCTATCGCGTCTTCGAGGCGTCCGACGCCGTCGAGGCCCTTCGCATCTGGGAGCATCAGCAGAGCGCCATCGACCTGTTGATGACCGACATCGTGATGCCCGAGGGGGTCAATGGCCGCGAGCTGGCCGAGCGTCTCCACGTCAGCAAGCCCGGGCTGCGCGTCATTCTGACCAGTGGGTACAGCGCCGACATGGCCGGGCAGGAGCTCTCGCTGCGGCCCGGACACGCCTTCCTGCAGAAGCCCGCCACCCCGCGCGTCTTGCTCGACTGCGTGCGCCGCTGTCTGGCCGGGTGAGGCGCGAGAGGTCGCGGAACCTGCGGCGCCGTCGTGTGTCCGTGCCAGACATGAAGGCCGCAGCTCGCTGGGTTGCCTCGACGGTCGTCCTCGTGACGGCGATGATCGCCGCCGTCGATCGGCGCGGCGCCGCCGCCGATCGGCTCACCGGAACGCGGGGCCGCGTGATCGAGCGCGACCACATCGTGACCGCCACCCTCGATCGCGGACACGCGACGCTGGTCGTTCGGCGCACGGTCCGCAACCTCGACCCGCGTCACGACCAGGCGGTCCTCTGGCTCGAGGTGCCGTCCTCGTCGGTGGCGACGGGCCTCCGAACGCTCGGCGTGAGCGCTGGCAAGCCGACCTGGTTCGCGGGCGACCTGATGGAGGCCGAGACCGCGGCTCGCAAGTACCGGGAGCTCACGGGCCTGGGGGGCTATTATCCGAAGGATCCGGCGCTCCTCTCGTGGCGCAGCCGTGAAGAGCTGGCCCTGCAGGTGTTCCCCGTCGCTCCGTTCTCCGACAAGACGGTCGAGTACACGCTGGTGGTCCCGACCACGTACAGCGGCGGTCGCGAGCACCTCGATCTCGGACGCCTCGGCACCCCCACGTTCGCGCCCACGATGGTGGTCCGGGCGGCCCGCCCGGGAGATCGACTGTTCGTCGAAGGACGTCCGTATCCGAGCGGCGCGTCGGCATCGTGGCAGGTGCTCGGTGGCGCGGAGGTGGCGGCGAGCCCAGAGCCGCTCGAGACCACGGCGGCGGTGATCGGACGCCGCGATCTGTTCGGCCTCGACGATGAGGATGCGGATGACGATGATAGTTCCGCCGCGGACGATGCCGAGGGCCTTGGCGCCCTGGACGGACCGGCGGCCGGCCACGCCGGCGCGGAGCGCATCGATCTCTCGCTCGGGTGGCCGGGAGCGCCGCTCCTCGGAGGACGGCTTGCCGAGGCCGAGGTCACGCCCGGACGGGTGCTGGTCCGCTACCGGATCGAGGCGGCCCCTCGTCTCGGGAAGGTGCCCCCGCGCGCAGGGATCGTGGTGCTCCTCGACGCTTCGCGCTCGCTCACCGACGACCAGCGGGCGGCGGAGCTCGCGGCGGCGCGCGGCTATCTGTCGCACTTCGAGGACGCGCGCGTTCAGCTGGTGACGTTCGCGCGCCGGCCGGCCCTCGTCGAGCCTCGGCCCGTATCGGCGGCCCGTGCCATCGATGATCTGGCGGCCGGAATCCTCGTCCCCGAAAATGGCAGCGCGGTCGATCTGGCCCTGCGCGCGGCAGACAGGCTGCTTTCCCGGCAGCCGCCCGGACCGCGGCGGGTCGTCCTGCTGACCGACCTCCGCACGCGCGAGGCGCTCGCGCCCGAGTCGGTGCGTGACGCCCTGGCCGCGAGCGGCGCCCTGTTGCACGTGGGGGTCGTCGAGCACGGCGCCCCGGCGCTGACCGTCGATGACGATTCGCCATGGGCGTCGATGGCCCGACGGACGGGGGGCCTCGTGTGGTCGGCAACGGCGCACCGTGGAGCGGCCTGGCAGCCCCGCGCGCACGCCGTCTTCGAGGAGTGGGCCCGCCCGATGCGCGTGCGGCGCTTCAACGTCGACGGCGCCGGCCTGGCCAACGCGCCCCCGGAAGCGAGCCCGGTGTCGAGCGCCGGACGCCGCGGGGTCGGGGGAATCGATGATCCAGTAGAGACGGACGAGCTCCGCGAAGGCGAATCGGCCTCGGCCCTGTGGATCCACGGGCGCCGGATGCCGGAGCTCATCGTGAGCGGCGAGCTGTGGGCGCGGCCGGTACGCGCGGTGCTGAGGCGAGACGTCGTCGAGACGCGCCTGTGGTCGGCGCTGGTGTTCGGCAGCCCCGTCTCCGATCAGCTGAGCGAGCCCGAGATGATGATCCTGGCGCGCGCCGGCCGCGCGGTCTCGCCGGTGACCAGCTACCTGGCGATCGAGCCGGGGGTCCGTCCGTCGACGGAGGGCCTGACCGAAGGCGAAGTCACAGTGGGGGGCAGTGGAGGCATCGGTCACGGCAGCCTCGCCTGCCACGGTTCCAGGGCGAGGTCATCCTTCGACCACGTCGCCTTCCTGCGCGAGGCGCTGGCCGAGGTGTGGCGCCGGTGCGGTGGGGGACAGGCGCGCGCGGCGGTGACGATCGAGGCGACCCTGGCCGAGATCGTCGACGTGCGTGACGCGACGGTAGGCGCGGGCGAAGGCAGCGCGCGCTGCTTGACGGAGGGCGCCTGGCACATCGAGCTCTCGGACGCCTTCGACGCCGAGCATGGACACTGGCACGTCGCGCTCTGATCTGTCGCCCTCTCGTGGTGCGCCAGAAGGGCAAGCTGGCCAGGTCGAGCATTCCCCGCGACCTCGGGCGCCTTGCCGGGCCTGGCGCGCGTGATACGTTGGGAGGCCTCGTCGACGAGCGGCTCACCATGACGAATCCCCCCGAACCCTCGCGCGATGGTGGCGTCGTCGTTCGGCGGGTCGACTATCCGACCCACACCGAGTGGTTCTTGACGGGTTTGCCGACGGTGGCGGATGGTGTGAGCGCTGCGAGCGTGGCAGCAACTCCGATATTCGAGGCCCTCGCGCGAATCCTGGCGACCGAACGAATCGCGGTTCTGCAGGAGAAGGTCTATGCCCTGCGAAGCGCCTACGCGTCCATCCAGCACGCCCGCCGGGCGGCCCTAGCGTTCGCGGGCATCACCGAGGATTGGCGGGTGACCCTTCTCGAAGGAACCCCGGCCCGCGGCGCGGCCTTCGCGGGTGTGCAACTGTGGGGCGTGACCGCCGGCGAGCGGCAACGTGTCGAGACGGTCGTGTGGCGCGGCCGTCCGCTCGGCCGGGAATGGAGCGGACCCGATTTTCGCGCGCTGCTGCTCGCCAGCGTGGACGCGGCCGCCTGGGGTGAGGTCCCGGCGGCGTCAGCGCCCGACCAGGCGAGGCGCGTGTTCGAGGCCGTCACCGCCGCCCTCGGCGAACGCGGATATTCCTACAGGCAGGTCGCACGAACCTGGATCTACCTGTCGCACATCCTCGAGTGTTACGACGCCTTCAACCAGGTCCGCAACGCGCACCACACCGTCGCCGGCCTCGCGACCCCCGGGAAAGGCTCCTTTCCGGCCTCGACGGGGATTCAAGCGCGCCACGATCGCGAGGAGTGCTTGATGGATGTGCTGGCCATCGATGCGCGCCCCGGCGGCGGGCTGCAGGTGCGCCCCATCATGCGAAGTGACCGGCAAGGCGAGGCCTTCGCGTACGGCTCGGCGTTCGCCCGCGGCGTAGTCATCGAACGGGACGGGCGGAAGGTCATTCATGTGTCGGGCACCGCCAGCATCGACGCCGCCGGGCAAAGCACGCATCCGGGCGACGCGGCGGCGCAGTGCCGCGAGACGCTGCTCAGCATCGGGGCCGTGCTCGAGCACGAGGGCGCGACGCTGGCGGACATCGTCCAGACGACCTTGTTCGCCAAGACCGACGCCGTGGCCCGGACCTGCCGGGACGTCACGCGGCGCCTCGGCCTGCAGGCGTTGCCCTTCGTCGAGATCATCGCCGACGTCTGCCGCCCCGAGCTGTTGGTGGAGATCGAAGCGGTCGCTGTCAGCGCGTCGCCGTGAGCGCCTGGATCAGGCGCTGGTTGCCCTGCTCGGTCGCGACGGCCAGAGCCTGCCGCGCGGTCTGCTCCGCTTCCGGGATCCGGTTCAGATCGGTGTATACGCGGCTCAGGAAGTAGAGGGCCAGGGGATCTTTTCCGCTCGACAGCTTGGTCGCTTCTTCCAGCTGGGTCCTCGCTTCCTGCAAGTTTCCATCCTCGGCCAGCGCGTGGCCCAGGTCGCGACGAGCGTCGGCCGCCTCCGGCTTGACCGCCACCGCCTTCCTGAGGTGGGGGATCGCCTCGGCAGTCTTGCCCGCACGGGCCAGCGTCGCGCCGAGGTTGCGCTGAGCCTCCGCGTGCTCGGGATCCAGCCCCACCGCCTTCTCGAACTTGCCGAGCGCGTCTTCCAGCGCGCCCTGACGGGCCAGCGCCTCCCCGAAGTTGTTGTAGGCCTCGGGGAACTTCGGGTTCTCGGCGAGGGCCTTGCGGAAGTGTCCCATCGCATCGTCCAGCTTGCCGAGCTCCATTTGCGCCACCCCCAGGTTGTTGTGGGCCGTCGCGTCGGTCGGTGACAAGGTCAGGGCCTGGCTCAGCTCGGCGACCGCCACGTCGAACTGGCGAACCTTCATCGCGTCGGCGGCCAGGTCGACGTGGCGCGCGAACTCCGCCGCGGGCGTATCGATCTCGAGGCGCGTCTCGGGGGGGATGTTCACGAACTCGGGGATGTTCACGGCGCGGTTCGCCGCCGTCGAATTCTCGATCAAGATGGCGGGCGTGTCGTTGCCGTCCCGATCGATGTGAGTCAGGAACATCTGCGTGTAGGGCGAACGGCTCTTCGAGCTGAACACCAGCCAGCGCCCGTTCGGTGAGAAGCTGTGCCACGAGTTCATGAGGGGCGTGTTGCAGGTCATCCGTCGCGCCCTCCCCCCTTCCGTCGGCACGATGTAGAGCTGGCCGTCCGGGCGCATCAGCAGGCCGTTGCGGGCCTGGACGTACACGATGAAGCGTCCGTCGGGCGAGATCTTCGGAAACGAGTTGCTCATCCCGTTGTTCGAGGCCCCCTCGATCGGCTCCGGCCGACCTCCCTTGCCGCGGTTGAACGGAATGCGGTACAGGTCGAACCGCATCTGGGTCTCGTTGGGATCGTTGGCGAACTTGGCCAGCGCCTTTCCGGGAGGGTACGGGTCCTTCGCTTCGCCCCGCACGAACACCAGGGACTTGCCGTCCGGGCTCCAGACGGCGTTGGCGTGGACGTAGCGCGGGTCGTCCGCGCCCGGCAGATACTCGAGGTGCTTGGCCCCGCGGCTGTACCACGCGAGAACGCCCCGCGTGGGAAAGAACACCTGCAGGAAGCGATAGTCTTTGAAGTTGGAGACGTAGTAATTGCGGATCAGATCGAGCGGGTTCTTTCGTCGCTCGTATTCGGTCTGGTCCAACCCGGGATCGTTGACCGTCGTGACGACGTACTTTCCGTCCGGCGACACCCGCGACATGAACCCGACGCGCAGCTTGCTCCCCAGCTTGCCCCGGAAATCGCTCCACGCGACCAGGTTCTCGCGGCCGATGCTCATCTTCGGCCGGACATCGACCAGGGCGTACAGGCCCTTGTCGTTCTGCGGCCCGTCCATGTCCAGGCCCAGCGTCTTGCCGTCGGCCGAGAACGAATGGCAGTTCACGCACGTGTGCAGGCCCGTCATCACCACGTGGCTCTCCCTCTCGGCGACGTTGCGGAGCCTCCAGGCGATGAGGGGAACGGCCTTCGGCGAGAGGGGCTTGATCACCCCCTTCTCGTTCTCCGACGGCATGAGCGGGACGTCCCGGTAGAAGATGGGCGCGCCGACCGGGTCTCGCGACGTGCGGATCGCCAGCGCGCCGCGCGACAGCACCCGGACCTCGCCGGCGCGCCGGCCGGTGATGACGATCTGGGCCGGCCTTTCGACGCTGTGGGCCTTGATCCGGGACCACGTGGCGTCGTCGGGCGTCCAGGTGTGGGCGGACGCCTGTTCGGGCGTCAGCGCCGGCGGCTCGTTCGTTGCCGCCACCGTGCGCGGATCGATGGGGCCGATCTGCAGCCCCGGCCCGGTCGATTCGAAGGTCAGCCCGGGCGAACCGTCCCCGAGAGCGACCTCGATTTGCCACGACGTCGAGCCGGCGCTGTCGCGCCATTGCCAGGTCGGAGCCGGAAACTCCGGCGGGAAAGTCGATCCATCGAGCGGATAGTCGATGGTGAGCGCCCCGACCGCGGCCGCATCGCTCTTGGCTCCTGAGGGGCCACCGTCGCGATCAACGACTCGGCCGGTCGTTTCGTTGGAAGCGCGTTGCTCCGGAGCGGGCTTTGAACCGGTCTGTATCGTTCTGGCGTCGCGACAGGCGGGCACCGCGACTGTTGCCATGACGATGCCGACCACCATCTTTCGCGTCTGCAAACGTTGCATGCGGATGCCTCGACGATGCCGGGCAATGAGGCCGCGCGGCAGGAACCTCATCCTATCGCAAGGAAATCGAACCGCGCGCTCAATGCCTTTGACGAAGCGGCGGCGACTCGATGCACCAAAATGCAATCGAGTTCACAATTTCTTCCCCACGAACTTGGCCCTGTGGTAGGTGGATCTTCCCCGTTCGACCACCGGGGCCTCCGACCGATGTCGTTTTGAAGCGTCCCATCGGTGACGGCGTTGCCGGGCCCTGGTGGAGAGAGTCCCCCCTTTGTCTCAGGAGACCGTCATGCGCACTCTGACGTCGACGACCGCACTCGCTGGTGCAGCGGCCCTTTGCCTCCTCGGGGCGCTGGCGGTTTCGTGTGGCGGCACGACCGAGTCGCCGGACGGAAGCGGGGGCGCGACCTCGTCGGGAGGCGCGACCTCATCGGGAGGAACGACCGCCAGTGGTGGGTCGACCGCCAGCGGCGGCAATCCGGGGAGTGGAGGCTCGAGCTCGGGCGGAGCCACCGCCAGCGGCGGGACCACGGCGTCGGGCGGAAAAACGGGCTCCGGGGGGACGGCGTCGGGCGGCGCGCCCGCCGGCAGCGGAGGCGCCGCATCGGGAAGCGGGGGCGCATCGAATGGGTCCGGTGGGCGCGGGACGGCCGGCGAGACGGGGACCGCTGGGCGCGGAGCCGGCGGCAACTCCGGAGGCGCTGGTCGAGGCGGCCCGATGGGAGGCCGGGGTCCTGGCGGATCGGGCCCGGCGACAGGATCGGGAGGAGCCACGGGCGGCGGAGCCGGGCCAACCGGCGGCAGCACGGGCTCGGCCGACGCCGTCAAGAGCGCGGGCTGCGGGATGACGGCGGGGCTCGCGTCCGGGACCAACCTCACGATCATAGTCCCCGACGCCAAGAGCAACACGAGTCGCACCTACAATCTCCGGATTCCGGACAACTACGACTCGAATCACGCCTATCGGTTGATCTTCTCTTTCCACTGGCTGAACGGAACGGCGGCCAACGTATCTCAGGGCGGCGGCACGACCAAGGGCCCGTACTACGGCCTATGGGATCTCGCGGGGGGCAGCACGATCTTCGTGGCGCCCCAGGGAATCGGCAACGGCTGGAGCGATGCCAACCGCTCGAACAGCGCGGGTGGAGACGACATCAAGTTGACGAAGGCGCTCTACGATTCGATCACGAGCAAGCTCTGCGTCGACAAGTCGCGCGTCTTTGCGGAGGGCTTCAGCATGGGCGGATCGATGTCGTATGCCGTGGCCTGCGCGCTCGGGGACATCTTCCGCGGCGTCGCGGTCCATTCCGGTGGACCGATGAGCGGGTGCGTCACACCGCACAGCAAGCCGGTCGCCTACTTCATGACTCACGGCAATCAGGACACGGTTTGCACCTATCCGGATTACGGCGTGCCTCAGGTCAACGACTTCGCCAAGGTCAACGGTTGCATGGCGCGAGACATGCCGACCGCGCCGACCGACGGAGGCAAGACCGGCAACTGCGTCGACTTCACCGGCTGCATGGCCGGCTATCCGACGCGGGCCTGCATCTTCCAGGGCCCCCACACGCCTTCGCCGCCCAACGCCTCGTCCACCTGGGTCCCGGCGGAGTCGTGGAAGTTCATCTCGCAGTTCTGAGCGGTCGCGGTCGAGTGAACGGCACCGCCGCGTAGGGGTGCCCTCGCTTGCCTCGGAACTGTGAGCATCGCCTACGTGCCGGCGCCTGACTCGGATTCGTCCCCGGAGCTCGAGGCGACACGGATCTGCGTCATCGAGCGCGCAATCGAGGCGTTCACGCAACGGTTCTTGC
>Ga0105238_10000585_pt1 | contig 38245 bp, 36 predicted proteins | sample KBSC34metaG_FD_81526 | JGI IMG/M metagenome (GOLD analysis project Ga0105238, IMG submission 81526) | Corn rhizosphere microbial communities from Kellogg Biological Station, Michigan, USA - KBS C3-4 metaG | ecosystem: Host-associated > Plants > Roots > Rhizosphere > Soil | place: Michigan, USA...
CTGGCTGCCTGACGCCCACGTGCAGGCACCGACCGGTGGCTCCATCGTGCTGGCTGCGATCATGCTGAAGCTGGGTGCCTACGGTTTCCTGCGCTTCTCGCTGCCGATCCTGCCGGACGCCAGCCATGCGCTGTCGGGCTTCATGATCTTCCTGTCACTGGTGGCCGTGATCTACATTGGTCTGGTGGCCCTGGTCCAGCAGGATATGAAGAAACTGGTTGCCTACTCGTCGATCGCCCACATGGGCTTCGTCACCCTGGGCTTCTTCATGTTCAACGACATGGCAGTGCAGGGCGGTATCGTGCAGATGATCTCGCACGGTTTCGTCTCCGGCGCGATGTTCATGTGTATCGGCGTGCTGTATGACCAGATGCACACCCGTGAGATTTCGCAGTACGGCGGTGTAGTCAACAAGATGCCGCGCTTCGCCTTCTTCTTCATCCTGTTCTCGCTGGCCAACTGCGGCCTGCCGGCCACTTCCGGTTTCGTCGGCGAATTCATGGTGATCCTGGGTGCAGTGAAGTTCAACTTCTGGATTGGCCTCCTGGCTGCCACCGCCCTGATCCTGGGCGCGGCATACTCGCTGTGGCTGGCCAAGCGCGTGATCTTCGGTGCCGTGACCAACCATCACGTGGCTGAACTGGTGGATGTGAATGGCCGCGAGTTCTTCATCCTGGGCCTGCTGGCGATCGCTACCCTGGTCATGGGTATTTATCCCGGCATCATCACCGACAGCATCCAGACCTCGGTGACCGACCTGCTGAAGCACGTGGCGGTCTCCAAGATCAACTGATCTGCGCAGAAGAAGTGAAGGGCGGGGCGCTCGCGTCCCGCCGACAACCAAGCTGGGCAACAACGAGTAACGAGACGAGCCGGTGTGGCATTGCCGGTCGGGCGGCGCGATCAAGGTCGCGACACAAGCGGGCGTACACAAGCGGTAGTAACTAAATGAATAACATGAATCTGATCCCTGTCTATCCGGAAATATTTCTGCTGATCGCGACTTCCGCGATCCTGCTGATCGATATGTTCCTGCCGGAAAGCAAGCGCGTCATTACCTATCTGCTGTCCCTGGCGGCGCTGGTGGTGTGTGCGGTACTGACCTTTGCCGACCTCAACACGGGCGCTACGGTCTACACGTTCAACAACATGTTCGTGTCCGATCCGCTGGCCAACCTGTTGAAGCTGTTTACCTACCTGGGTGTGGGCGTCACGCTCATCTACTCGCGCCAGTACAACACTGCTCGCGGCATCACCGGTGGTCCGCTGGGCGGCGAATACTACGCCCTGGCGCTGTTCGCGCTGCTGGGCCAGATGGTCATGATCTCCGGCAACAGCTTCTTGTCGATCTACCTGGGCCTGGAACTGATGTCGCTGTCGCTGTACGCCCTGGTGGCCCTGCGCCGTGACCACGCCGCTTCGACCGAAGCCGGCATGAAGTACTTCATCCTGGGCGCACTGGCCTCCGGCTTCCTGCTGTACGGCATGTCGATGCTCTATGGCGCGACCGGCGGTGCCCTGGAACTGAACGAAGTCTTCCGCGCCATCGTCTCCGGTACCGTTGACCGCACCCCGCTGGTGTTCGGCATCGTGTTCGTGGTGGCTGGCCTGGCCTTCAAGCTGGGTGCCGTGCCCTTCCACATGTGGGTGCCTGACGTCTATCAGGGTTCGCCCACTCCGGTGACCCTGCTGCTGGGTGCCGCACCGAAGCTGGCGACCTTCGCCATCACCTTCCGTCTGCTGGTCGAAGGCATGCTGCCGCTGGCCGTGGACTGGCAGCAGATGCTGATGGTGCTGGCCGTGCTGTCCATCATCCTGGGCAACGTCACCGCCATCGCACAGACCAACATCAAGCGCATGCTGGCTTACTCGACCATCTCGCACATGGGCTTCATGCTCTTGGGCATGATGTCGGGCGTGGTCGACGGCAACCTGTTCTCGGCCGTCAACGCCTACAGCTCTTCGCTGTTCTACGCGGTGACCTATGTGATCACTACCCTGGGTTCCTTCGGCGTCATCATCCTGCTGTCGCGCTCGGGCTTCGAAGCCGACACCCTGGACGACTTCAAGGGCCTGAACCAGCGTAGCCCGTGGTTCGCCGCCGTGATGATGATCATGATGTTCTCGCTGGCCGGTATCCCGCCGCTGGTGGGCTTCTACGCCAAGCTGTCGGTGCTGCAGGCCGCCATGGCCACTGGCCAGATCTGGCTCCCGGTGCTGGCCGTGGTCTTCTCGCTGATCGGTGCCTTCTACTACATCCGCGTGGTCAAGGTGATGTATTTCGACGATCCCACCGACACCAGCAAGATCGTCGCCACGCCTGAAATGCGTGTCGTGCTGAGCTTGAACGGTATCGCCGCCCTGGCCATCGGCCTGTGGCCGGGTCACCTGATGGATGCCTGCACCAACGCCATCGTCAGCACCCTGGCGACCTTCCTCAGCAAGGTCGTGGCGTAAGGAAACAGGGAAATGAACGTTTCCCTGTTCAGCTGGATCGTGATCCTGTTGGCCGCCCTGGCGGCCAATTTGCCTTTCTTCAACCAGCAATTGTTCGGCCTGATTCCGCTGAACAAGGACGCCGCCTGGGTCAAGCCGATCTGGCTGCGGCTACTGGAACTGGTGGTGCTGTATTTCCTGGTCGGCGTCGCTGCCCATCTGCTGGAAAGCGGCATCGGCAATGTCTTTTCCCAAGGCTGGGAATTCTATGCCATCACCGCTTGTCTGTTCCTGGTGCTGGCCTATCCTGGCTATGTGATGCGATACCTGCGCAAGCAGCACGCCTGAAGCAGCCTGCAAGAGGCGTCGGTCACTGACTGGCGCCTTTTTTCTTGGTGCGTGCCGGTCGGGCGCGGCCAGTCGTTTTTCTTCTCCAACCTCATCCCCTCGCACATATCATGGACGCCCATCTCAAAGAGACGCAGAAAGACACTCGCCAGGTTTACGACGGCCATTTCCTCAAGGTCCAAAAGGACACCATCGTGCTCCCGGACGGCAAGGAAACCAGCCGCGAATACATCAAGCACCCCGGTGCAGTCACGGTGCTGCCACTGTTCGAGGACGGGAGCGTGTTGATGGAGCGCCAGTTCCGCTATCCGCTGCACCGGGTCTTCATCGAATTCCCGGCCGGGAAGATCGATCCGGGCGAAGATACGCTGGACTGCGCCAAGCGTGAACTGAAGGAAGAGACCGGTTACACCGCCACCGAATGGCAGTACGTGTGCACCATTCACAATGCCATCGCCTACTCGGACGAACACCTGGTGCTGTATCTGGCGCGTGGTTTGAAAGAGGGTGAGCGGGAGTTGGACGAAGGTGAATTCCTCGACATCTACAAGGCCCCGCTGGCCGAGCTGCTGGAACAGGTACGCAATGGCCAGATCACGGATGTGAAGACCGTGATCGGGGTGTTCTGGCTGGAGAAGATAATCAATGGCAGCTGGACCCCGCCCGAACGCCCGGCCGGCATCTGAGAACTGCGCTGACCCAACGAAAAAAGCCGCATCCCTGACAAAGGATGCGGCTTTCGTTTTTGCGAGACAGGGAAGGGCGCTTACATGCCCGAGTAGTTCGGCCCGCCGCCGCCTTCCGGGGTGACCCACACGATATTCTGTGTCGGGTCCTTGATGTCGCAGGTCTTGCAGTGCACGCAGTTCTGCGCGTTGATCTGCAGGCGATCGGAATTGTCCTCGTTCTTGACGAATTCATACACCCCGGCCGGGCAGTAGCGCGATTCCGGGCCGGCGTACTTGGCCAGATTCACCTGCACCGGAACATTCTTGTCCTTCAGCGTCAGGTGCGCGGGCTGGTCTTCACCGTGGTTGGTATTGGAGATGAAGACCGAAGACAGGCGGTCAAAGGTCAGCTTGCCATCCGGCTTGGGATAGGCGATCGGCGCGAAGTCCGAAGCCGGGCGCAGGCATTCGTGGTCGGCGTGGGTATGGCGCAGGGTCCACGGCGCCTTGCCGCCGAAGAGCACCTGGTCGATGCCGACCAGCAGGGTACCGGTGATCAATCCCTTGCTCATCGACGGCTTGAAGTTGCGCGCCTTGTACAGTTCTTCCTTCAGCCAGGAAGCCTCGAAGGCTGCCGGGTAAGCCGCCAGCTCATCGGACTGGCGGTTCTCGCCCAGCGCCGCGAAGGCGGCATCTGCGGCCAGCATGCCGCTCTTGATGGCGGCATGGCTGCCCTTGATGCGCGAGGCATTGAGGAAGCCCGCATCGCAACCCAGCAGGGCGCCACCGGGGAAGACCAGCTTGGGCAGCGATTGCACGCCACCGGCTGTGATCGCACGTGCGCCGTAAGAGATGCGCTTGCCGCCTTCGAAGAACTTGCGGATCTCCGGATGGGTCTTGTAGCGCTGGAATTCCTCGAAGGGCGAAAGATACGGGTTCTGGTAGGCCAGTCCTACGACGTAGCCGACGGCGACCTGGTTGTTTTCCAGGTGATACAGGAAGGAGCCGCCGTAGGTGTCATTGGCCAGTGGCCAGCCGGCGGTGTGAACCACCAGGCCGGGCTGGTGTACTTCGGGCTTCACTTCCCACAGTTCCTTGATGCCGATGGCGTAGGTCTGCGGGTCGCGGCCGGCGTCGAGCTTGTACTTGGCGATGAGCTGCTTGCCCAGGTGGCCGCGCGCCCCTTCGGCAAAGAAGGTGTATTTCGCGTGCAGTTCCATGCCCAGCTGGAAATCACCGGTCGGTTCGCCTTCCTTGTTGATGCCCAGGTTGCCGGTCGCCACGCCCTTGACCGAGCCATCCTCGTGATACAGCACTTCGGCCGCCGGGAAGCCCGGGAAGATCTCCACGCCCAGCGCCTCAGCCTGCTGGCCCAGCCAGCGGGTGACGTTGGACAGCGAGATCACGTAGTTGCCATGGTTCTGGAAGCAGGTCGGCAGCAGCCAGTTGGGAGTCTTGTAGGCCTTGCTCTCGGAGAGGAACAGGAAACGGTCTTCGGTCACCGGCGTGTTCAGGGGCGCGCCTTGTTCCTTCCAGTCGGGGATCAGTTCGGTCAGTGCACGCGGGTCCATCACCGCGCCGGAGAGGATGTGGGCGCCGACTTCGCTGCCTTTTTCCAGCACGCAGACCGAGACTTCCCGGTTCTGTTGCGCAGCCAGCTGTTTGAGGCGAATCGCTGCCGACAAACCAGCGGGGCCGCCGCCGATGACGACGACGTCATATTCCATCGATTCGCGAGGGCCGTATTGTGCGAGCAAGTCTTGAGAAGAAGTCATGGGTGTCCCGTGTTATGTGAACTGCCTGTTTTTCGAACGATCGTGCTATTGTTAAGTATTTTTCGAAGGAACGCTAGAGGGAATGGCGATTTCGCAGCCTTTTTATTCAGCATCCTTCGTTCATGTCTGAAACAATGCACACAAACTGAAGCCGGTGCCGGCGTCAATCGGTCTATCGCGCCGCGCTGGCTGGTTTCCGCAGGTGCCGTATTTTATGGGATTTTCAGGGCGGGTCTCATGCCATATTCGGCGGATGTCATTACCGGCGCTCATGACCTCTGCAGCTCATGAACTTGTGCGGGCGAGCAACATGAATCGGTAGTGACGCAGGAAATGCTGCAGCATGCGGGTCGCCATTGCGTCGTAAATGCGACAGCGGCCCCCTGCCGCGCATGAAAAAAATTTCAGTTATTGATGAATCAAACCGGGAAAGGACCCACGATGAGCAGTCACGAAGCCGCCGCCAGCAAGCCCCTGTACGTCTCGCAGCAGCGCATCCGCTGGGGCGACATGGACGCCTTCGGCCACGTTAACAACACGCTCTATTTCCGCTTCATGGAGCAGTGCCGCATCGAGTGGCTGGAAGAGGTGTTCGGGCCCACCATCGCAGGCGAGGAGGGCCCGGTGATCGTCAATGCGCACTGCAATTTCCGCCGCCAGATGAAGTATCCCGCCAGCATCCTGGTGCAGATGGGCGCGGGGCACCTGGGGCGCACGAGTGTGGAAACTACGTATGTCATCCGCGACGCTGCCGATGAACAGATCATTTATGCTGACGGTGCCGCAAAAATCGTCTGGGTCGATTTCAAGAAAGAGAAATCCACTGCACTGCCTGAGAAGCTGCGACAGCTCCTGACAAGCCTGTAAGTTTGGCGCAAGGAAACTGGGACAGAATCGGCCCGACACTCCCGCAAGGATTCGCCACAGAGCGAAGGGGAGCGGAGAATTCGTTCACACGGAGCGGGTTCCAAAAGCGCTACGCCCGCTCGCGTGCTAGCCAACAATTACATTCTGGAGGATGACATGAGCTACAAGACCCAAGCCTTTGTTGCGGCTGCCCTGATGAGCCTGGCGCTCACTTCGCAGGCTGCGGATCCGATCAAGATCGGCGTTTCCGGCCCTTACACCGGTGGCTCTGCCCCGATGGGCGTGTCCATGCGTGATGGCGTCAAGCTGGCCGTGGCCGAGATCAATGCTGCTGGCGGCGTGCTGGGCCGGCAGATCCAGCTGGTCGAGCGCGACGATGAAGCCAAGAACGAACGCGGCGTGCAGATCGCCCAGGAACTGATCAACAAGGAAAAGGTGGTCGCCACCGTCGGCTTCATCAACACCGGCGTGGCCCTGGCCTCGCAGCGCTTCTACCAGGAAGCCAAGATCCCGGTGATCAACAACGTGGCGACCGGCACCGTGATCACCAAGCAGTTCGAGAAGGAAAAGGACAACTACATCTTCCGCACCTCGGCCGCCGACAAGATCCAGGCCAAGATGATCGCCGATGAAGCGGTCGACAAGCAGAAGTTCACCAAGGTCGCCATCCTGGCCGACTCCACCAACTACGGCCAGCTCGGCCGTGAAGACCTGGAAAAGGTGCTGGCCGACAAGAAGGTCACCCCGGTGGCGATCGAAAAGTACAACATCAAGGATGTGGACATGACGGCCCAGCTGCTCAAGTCCAAGCAGGGCGGCGCACAAGCCGTGCTGACCTACGGTATCGGCCCGGAACTGGCGCAGATCGCCAACGGCATGGAAAAGCTGAACTGGCAAGTGCCCATCATCGGCAGCTGGCCGCTGTCGATGGGCAACTTCATCGACAACTCCGGCAAGAACGGCAACGGTGCCCGCATGCCGCAAACCTTCATCCAGGACGGCAACACGCCCAAGCGCAAGGCCTTCATCGAGGCTTACCAGAAGGCCTACAAGGTTGACCGCATGCCTTCGGCCGTCTCGGCTGCCCAGGGCTATGACTCGATCATGCTGCTGGCTGCTGCCATCAAGCAGGCCGGCACCACCGATGGCGACAAGGTCCGTGCTGCACTGGAAAACCTCAACACCAAGGTCGAAGGCGTGGTCACCACCTATGACAAGCCGTTCACCCATGACGATCACGAAGCCATCAAGCCTGGCATGGTCGTGATGGGCGAGGTCAAGAACGGCCGCGTCATCCTCGGCAAATAAGAACCGACTCGCTTCACTTCACGTAACGCAGTCGAAGAGGCCAGTCCTTGCGATCCGGGGGCTGGCCTTTTTCACACGATCTGTTGACGAATTTCTAACGGCACCGGGGGTGGTCGCCGCGGGATCGTTGCAGCTCTACGCCGCCACCCGGCGGTAGCCGCTTCTTGGGAAATACAATGGACATCCTCTTACAACTGGTCTTCTCCGGGATCGCGCTCGGCATGATCTATGCCGTCATCGCCTTCGGTTACCAACTGACCTTTGCCACGTCCGGCACGCTCAACTTCGGCCAGGGTGAAGCCCTGATGCTGGGCGCGCTGGTCGGGCTCTCCGTGGTGGGCAACATCCACGGCGGGCCTTATCTCAACTACTGGCTGATGATCCCCATCGTGCTGGTCTTCGGTGCCCTGCAGGGCATGTTCGTGGAATGGATCGGCGTGCGTCCGGCCATCAAGATCAAGTCCGAATTCGGCTGGATCATGTCCACCATCGCCCTGGCCATCATCTTCAAGAACGTCGCCGAGAACATCTGGGGCAAGGACGACCTGCCGTTCCCGTCGCCCATCTCCGGCACACCCTTCCAGGTCTTCGGTGCCAACGTGCAGCCAATGCAGGTGCTGGTGGTGATTGGTGCCTTGCTCATCATGGCGGCGGTCGAATTGTTCAATCGCAAGTCGATCTACGGCAAGGCCGTGGTAGCCACCTCCAACGACCGCGATGCGGCGGGGTTGATGGGCATCAATACCAGCATGGTGATCACTTTTTCATATGCCCTGTCTTCGGCCACGGCCGCCTTCGCTGGCGTGCTGGTAGCACCGCTGACGTTGACCGGCGCCACCATGGGCGCGGCACTGGGCTTGAAAGCCTTTGCCGTGGCCATCATCGGCGGCCTGACCTCGGGCATGGGCGCCATCGTCGGCGGCCTGATCCTGGGCGTGGCCGAGACCGTGACCGGTTTCTATATCTCCACCGGCTACAAGGAAGTCCCTGGACTGGTGCTGCTGCTGCTGGTCCTGGCGGTGAAACCTGCAGGCCTGTTCGGCAAAACTGCGATCAAGAAGGTCTGAAGCCATGAACAAGAAAATCCTGCTGCTGTCCTTGCTGGGCATCGCCGCGCTGGGCGGCATTCCCATGGTGGTGCACAACCCGTATTACCTGCACCTGATCGAAACCATCCTCATCTACGCCATCCTGCTGTTCGGGCTCGATATCGTGGTCGGCTACACCGGCCAGGTCTCGCTGGGCCATGCGGGCCTGTTCGGCATCGGCTCCTACGCCGCTGGCGTGCTGTTCTTCAAGCTGGGCCTGCCGATCTTCGTGACGATCCCGGCAGCCATTGCCGTGACCGCCGTCTTCGGTGCCATCCTGGCGCTACCTGCGCTGCGCGTGACCGGGCCTTACCTGGCGATGGTGACGCTGGCCTTCGGGACCATCATCCAGATCCTGATCAACGAGATGACCTTCCTCACCGAAGGCCCGCTCGGGATCAAGGTCGCCAAGCCGATGCTGGGCGGCGAGAAGATGAACGAAGTGCAGTTCTTCTACCTGGTGGCGATCCTGATGGTGATCTCCATGCTGGTGGTGCATCGCATCCTCAAGTCCAACCTGGGCCGTGCCTTCCAGGCGCTGCGCGACAGTCCGATCGCCTCGGACTGCATGGGCGTGTCGGTGTATCGCTACAAGGTCTATGCCTTCATCATCAGCGCGGCGCTGGCTGGCCTGTCGGGCGCTTTGTATGCGTATTCGGAAGAGTACATCTCGCCCAATACCTACAACTTCGAGCTGACCATCCTGTTCCTGCTGGCGGTGATCATGGGTGGCCGCAAGTCGCGCATCGGCTCGCTGATCGGCGCATTGATCGTGGTGATGTTGCCCAGCCTGCTGTCTGACATCGCGCTGTTCCGCCAGATCGCTACCGTATTGGCCGTGATCGTGGTGATCGGCGCTGGCGTGCAGCTGGCCAAGGGGACCAAGACCGCCCGCGGCATCGCCGTGCCGGTGGTGGCGACCATCGCCATGGCCGCCTTCTCGTACAAGCTGGAAAACATCACCGACTGGCGCCTGACCATCTTCGGTTTGATGACGCTGTTCGTCGTGTATTACCTGCAGGACGGCATCGTCGGCTTCTGCCGCAGCCTGTTCGGCCGCATGCTAAGCAAGCACGTGCCCGTAGCCCAGCAGATCGCCGGTGACAAGGAGCGCGCCGTCATCACCACCGACTCCGTCAAGGACGAGGGCGCAACGCTGCTGAAGGTGAACCAGATCCTGATGCAGTTCGGTGGCCTGAAGGCCTTGAACCGTGTCGACCTGGATGTGCGCAAGGGAACCGTGCACGGCCTGATCGGCCCCAATGGCTCCGGCAAGAGCACCATGATGAACGTCTTGACCGGCATCTATCGTCCCACTGATGGCGTGGTGGAATACGATGGCCGCCCGATCTCCGGCAATGTGCCCTCGGCCATCGCGCTGGGCGGCGTGGCGCGGACCTTCCAGAACGTGCAGCTGTTCGGTGAAATGACCGCCACCGAAAACGTGCTGGTGGGCCTGCATCGCACCTTCAACAGCAACGTGGTCGACGTGATGGTCAATACGCCGCGCTACGTGCGCGAAGAGCAGGCCGCCCGTGAACGTGCAGCCGCCATCCTGGAGTTCGTGGGCCTGGCCAATCTGGCCAACGAGGAGGCGCGCAACCTGCCCTACGGCAAGCAGCGCCTGCTGGAGATCGGCCGTGCGCTGGGCCTGAACCCCAGCCTGCTGCTGCTCGATGAACCGGCCGCCGGCCTGACGGCACCGGACATCAAGGAGCTCGTCGCCATCATCCGCAAGATCCGCGAAGCCGGCATCACCATCATCCTGATCGAACACCACATGGACGTGGTCATGTCGATCTGCGATACCGTCACCGTGCTCGACTTCGGCCAGAAGATCGCCGAAGGCAAGCCGGCCCAGGTCCAGGCTGACCCCAAGGTCATCGAAGCCTACCTCGGCAGTGGCGCAGGCGATGCCCACGACAACCCACCCAGCCCCGCGGGAGCCTGAACATGCTGACCATTTCCAATCTGCACGCCGCTTACGGCAAGGTCGAGGTGCTGCATGGCATTTCGATGGACGTCCCCAAGGGCAAGGTGGTGACCCTGATCGGTTCCAACGGTGCCGGCAAGACCACCACCATGCGCGCCATTTCCGGCATGATCAAACCGAAGGGCGGGGAAGTCACGCTCGGCGGCAAGAACATCACCGGCCTGGACTCGCACCGCATCGCGCGCTACGGCCTGGCGCACTCGCCGGAAGGCCGGCGCGTCTTCGCCACCATGAGCGTGACCGACAACCTGCTGCTGGGCGCTTTCCCGCGCTTTACCCGGGCCCGCCCCAAGGGCGATATCGCGCACGACCTGGAACGCGCCCTGGAGCTGTTCCCGCGCCTGAAGGAGCGGCAGACGCAGCTGGCCGGTACCCTGTCGGGCGGCGAGCAGCAGATGCTGGCCATGGCGCGCGCGGTGATGTTGAACCCCGAAGTGATCCTGCTGGACGAGCCATCGATGGGGCTGGCGCCGATCCTGGTGGATGAGGTCTTCCGCATCATCGTGCGGCTCAAGGAGCAGGGCGTGACCATGCTGCTGGTAGAGCAGTTCGCCGCTGCCGCGCTCAATGTTGCGGACTACGGCTATGTGTTGGAGAATGGCAAGATCTCCGTACACGGACCCGCCGACAAGCTGCAGAACGACCCGGCGGTCAAGGCCGCCTATCTGGGCGGCGGCGCGCATCACTGATGGACTGCAAGCAAAGCAGCATCAGCCATGCGCCTGGCGTGATACTGGGGCTCGCACGTCGCGCAAGCTGATAGCGTGTCCGGTATATTGAGGGGGAGCCATACCCCCTTGAAGGCTGATTCAGGCGCACCCTCCGGTGCGCCTTTTTATTTACCGTTGGCCCCTTTGGGTGGCCGTGTACAGGTAGGGGGGGGGGCGGCGGCCGCACGCAATGTGTCAGTACCCCAGCAGAGGAGCGAGCATGTCCGAACGGCAGGACGCGTATATCGAGACCGAGGGCGGAACCTTGTATGCCAGCGTGTGGGGCGGTTCGCCCGAGGCACGCACGCCGATTGTGCTGTTGCACGACTCGCTGGGTTCGGTCGCCTTGTGGCGCGACTTTCCTGCCCGGTTGGCGGCGCAGACCGGACTTCCCGTCATTGCCTATGATCGGGCCGGTTTCGGACAGTCCTCGGCGAGGACGGATGGACTGGCGCTGGATTTCATCTCTGCTGAAGCGCCCACGTCGCTGTCTGCGGTCCTGCAGCATTTCGCAGTGGACAAGGTGATCCTGTTTGGCCACAGCGTCGGTGGTGGCATGGCCGTGTCGGCGGCGGCACAGTGGCCGCAGCGAGTGCTGGCCGTCATCACCGAATCGGCGCAAGCCTTCGTGGAGGACCGGACCTTGCAGGGTATTCAGGAGGCGCGAACCCGCTTTGCCGATCCGGCACAACTCGCGCGCCTGGCGAAGTACCACGGCAACGACTTGCAACAGGCGCGCTGGGTGCTCTCGGCGTGGATCGACACCTGGCTCTCTCCTTCCTTTGCGCACTGGTCGCTGGCCCCCATGCTGGAGCGGCTGGTCTGTCCGGTGCTGGCGCTGCATGGCGATCTGGATGAGTTTGGCAGTCTCGCGCATCCGCGCATGATTGCCAGCTTGCCCGCAGCGTTCCCGGGGCAGGGCGAGTCGCGGATGCTGGCGCAATGTGGCCATGTCCCGCACCGCGAGCAAGCGGATCAGGTAATGCGGGAAGCCAGGGAGTTCCTGCTGCGCCGCGGCCTCATCTGACCCGTTCGGCCGCCCCGTTCATCGTCATCCTGGTCGGGCGAATGCGTGTGCGCGATCTCAGTCGACAGGATGCTGGCGGCGATACGTCTGCAGTCCCAGCAAATACATCGTGCGAATGAAAAGAGCGCGCGAGCGGTAGGTTTGTTGTGCCAACAGGTCAGCTTCCTCGAATTCCGCCTCATTTAATCGAAAATTCACCAGACGCGTCGTTCCTTTTGCGGGCTTGCGTTCGTTTTGTTGCTTGGGTGCCATAAGATGTCTCCTCGCTGTTGAGCTGAAAGCAACATTCTAGGAGAGGTCCTTTTCATATGTCATCGAATAAGAGTGAATTTTTGACAGTACTTGGTGATCGCCTTGCGCAAGAGCGTGGCCGCTGCGGTCATACCCAGAAATCGGTAGCGGACCAGCTCGATATCACGGCACGTACCCAGATCAAGTACGAAATCGGCGAGACCGCGCCGGACGCTTATTACCTGCACGGCCTGGGGGAGATCGGGATCGATATTACCTATGTGCTGACCGGTGTGCGCGGCAGTACGCCGACCCAGCAGGAGAGCGAGCTGATTGCCTGCTATCGCGCCGTGGATCCGGTGCTGCGCAGCTCGCTGGTTCAGCTCTTGTCTGGCTTGTCGCAGATGGCCAAGACGGGGAAGAAGAAGCGCGATCTGCCAGCAGCGACCGAGGCCAAGCGTATCCGGCCAGGACGGCAGCGCAAGGTCAATGCGATAGCGGCGGACAGCGCAGCTGCTTCGGAGTTGACACCGGTCGTAAGCGGGTATGGCAAGGAGTGAACCGGTTCTTTCGAAAGAGCAGTCGGCAGGGCAGAGAGTGCAAGACAGTGAGCCTGATCGCCAAGGGGGGCGATTCTTTGGTGGGCTGATACAACAACTTCACACAATGCTGCAGAAATGAAAAAGCACCACGATTGGCCGTGGTGCTTTTCATTGTTGCGCCTTCCGTTTTAATTGACTCAGCAAACCGCCTGATGCTTTTTCGGCGCGTGAACTTTTGGCGGTTGTGCGGTGTGCAGGGTGCGATGGTTATCGGCGCGATAGTGCTGCTGTGGGACCGAGATCACGACTTGGCGCGAACGTTGCAACGGCGTTGACTGACTTCTACATCACCATATTTATGAACTGAGATTTCTTGCAGATCTCCGTGCAGATGCTCCTCGCAATATTTGGCCAGAAGATCGAAATAGGGTGCAATGGCAATGAACTTCATGCCTGATTCACTCGCAAGCAGGTCTGGAACGCCTTGGCGCTTGCTCTGATCAACAAAGGTGTTCATGTAAGGGGCCTGAGCCAGCCCGCCCAGGCTGTACAGCCTGAAAGGCATGTCAGCCTTGTGTCGTCCCAAGAATGGATAGGCTGCTTGAAACGGGAAGCTGCTGGCCCAATTGACCACGGTCGTGGAGGGGAATTCGGTCAAATCTTTTTGGATCCGGGCCACCGTTGACTTTGCGGTATTGGCTTCGATGCAGAGGTTGATGGTGTAAGGGATGAGCACTACAGCCAGCCCGATCATCGCCATGCGTGCACGGCGTGGGGGCACGGGGCCAATCAGGAATGGAGCCGTCAACAGCAGGCCTGCCAAAGGAATATAAACGTGCAAGATCCCCGGTCGGCCCATCAGACCCAATGTGAAAATCCCGGCCAAAAAGATGATCCAGCTGATGAATACCCGACGGCTGGGCAGGACAAACAACATGAACAACGCGGCCAGCATCGGAGCAATCAACTCCTTGTTCCAGAGAAATCTGATTCCAGTCATCGCGTTTGACAAGGAGTTGGCTTGCGTTGGCAAGGGACCCAGTTCGGCGAGCATTTGCTTGAGCTTGTTCACGTCGAGAATATTGAGATCGACGAAGAACCAGTTGATCAGCAAGTCAATATCATTGGTTGAGTAACCATGAGCTTGCAGGATAGCGGGATGCTGCCTGAGCAGAGCACCTGCACCGAAATCGACAATGGGAGAGATAACTTTGCTGGTTTCATTGAATGTCGCCCAGCTGGCCGTTTGGTAGGCTTGGTAGTCGACAAGCGCGGCGATCAGAACGGCCGCAAAAAAGGCACCGATCACGAATTTGGCAACTCGGTCCTGGATCAGGTTGCGCCATGGAACGAGAGGTGCCGAAACGAGCAGTACAAACAACACTTCGCGGCTGCGTATCAGGTAACCGGTAAACAGTAGCACCGCGCCCAGCAAGAGGATCGCTCTGCTGCGCTCCCGAATGAAGACCAACAGGCAAATGACGCCCGCAATACCGAGCAGGCCGGCGTTGATCGTGAATTGCGGGAAAAGCACAGGACGCACGAACAGGAACGCCGCAATCAGCGTACATAAGGTGATGCTCGTCTTCAGCTCACGCAATCCGTAGATCGTCGTCGCCGTGACCACGAACAGCACCCCGATCATGGCAACAGAATAGCCGTCAAGGCCATCGATTGATGGTATTGCTCTGACGAAATGTCCCCAGAGCACGTTGGAAAATACGATATTGGGTGAGCCGAATGCAGCAATTCCGTAGCCATGGGCGATCATGGCCATGCCGGCGTCATCGTTACCCCAGTAGGCACCGAAACCTGCAAGCAATACGAAAACCAAGCCGCCCGCAATCAGCAGCGAGCAAAATATGGATAAAAGCCGGGATTGGCCCTGATCATGCGTCGGGGAAACATTTTTCATTATTGTCCGATCGAAATCCGCGAGTTATCAGTCGCTTCACTGCAATAGAGTGAGCCTTATAAGGGGGGCGCTGAATTATACTTGCGATCTACGAGACATTGTCAAAACGCAAGAAGAGGCGGGAATTCCAAAGCTTCTCAAACCGTGCCGGGGGAAAGTCACTCATTTTTCTTGTCTTGCCTGCGAATTCTTCGCCAGAGCAAGGCGTTGGCAATGGCCAACAGACAATTTTTATTCATCACAGTGATGACGCGATAGAATTCGGCAGGCGTCAGCCCAGATGAAGACTTATCTATGCATGTTTGCGCGGATGAGCAAACATTCATTTTTTGGACAACGAATGAAACCGCTAAAAGCAATCAACGATTTATACCGGCACAACGAGCCGCTTGAGCCCGAAATCAGCAAGGTTTTCCAGAATTTTTTGGCACGTGGCTGGTATGTGCTGGGGGCGGAGGTCACCGCGTTCGAGCGAGAGTTCGCCGCATATTGCGGAACGGAGTATGCACTCGGTGTGGCCAACGGCACTGACGCCCTGGAGCTGGCGCTGCGGACGGCAGGCGTTGAGGCGGGCGACCGCGTTGCCTTGGTCGCCAACGCGGGGGGCTATGGCACCTTTGCCGTCAATGCGATAGGGGCCGTACCCGTTTATGTCGATGTGGATGCTTTCAGTTTGAATATGGACGTCCTGGCTTTGGAACGCGCACTGCAGGCCTCCAGCATCAGTGCCATCATCGTGACCCACTTGTATGGGCGGTTGGCCAACATCGAAGAAATTTCGCGCCTCGCAAGAGACCAGGGTGTCAAGCTCATCGAAGATTGCGCACAGGCGCACGGCGCTGTGCGAGATGGAAAAAAAGCAGGATCGTGGGGTGATCTGGCAACGTTCAGTTTCTACCCGACCAAAAATCTCGGTGCGTTGGGTGACGGGGGTGCCTTGACCATGAACGCCCCGGATGTCGCGGAACGAGCCAAGCAACTGCGGCAGTACGGTTGGACACAAAAGTATCGTTCCACGGTGATCGGTGGCAGAAATAGTCGTCTGGACGAAGTACAGGCAGCTATCCTCAGAATCAAACTGCCGTATCTTGACCGTTGGAATGCCCGCCGCAGGGCCATTTTTGATTTGTACGGCAAGCTTCTCCGTCATCCGCAGATCACGCTGCCGGCTCCTTCCGGCCCGGATCATGTTGGCCACTTGTATGTCATCCGCTGCGGACAGCGCGATTCCCTGTCAGCGCATTTGCGCACGATGCAGGTGCCCCATGATATTCATTTTCCTGTGCCCGACCATCGCCAGGAAATGTTCAACGGACGCTTCGCCGCTGATATTCTTCCCGTTACCGAGTGCGCGTGCAATGAAGTGTTGACCTTGCCGTGCTTCCCTGAAATGACCGACGAAGAAGTGGAATGGGTATCGAAGCACGTCAATCAGTGGGAAGCGTGATGTTTTCACTCATTATTCCGGTATATAAAAACGAAAAATCGATTCCAGAACTGGTGAAAGTTGTCGATTCATTGAACCGACAACTGGATGGCAAGATGGAAGTGGTATTTGTCGTCGATGGCAGTCCTGATCGCTCTGCTGAACTGCTGCAATCCCTTTTGCCTTCGCAAAATTTTGCATCCCAGCTGATTCTGCTTTCGCGCAATTTCGGCTCCTTTTCGGCGATCCGGGTGGGCTTGCAAAAAGCCTCTGGGGAATATTTTGCCGTCATGGCAGCCGACCTGCAGGAGCCGCCCGAGCTGGTGTTGCAGTTCTTCGAGATCATGCGTGGCGACGAGTTTGATGTGGTTGTCGGCACCAGAGAGGGGCGGGCTGACCCACTGCGCAATCGGCTGTCTGCCAACCTTTTCTGGTCGATTTATCGCAAGTTCGTGGTTTCGCAAATGCCGGCCGGGGGAGTGGATGTGTTTGGATGCAACCGCGCATTCAGGGATTGTTTGCTCTCATGCGAAGAATCGAACACATCACTGATCGCATTGCTGTTCTGGCTGGGCTTCAGGCGCAAGGAGATTTCTTACAGCCGGCGCGAGCGGTCGCACGGTGTATCGGCATGGACGTTGTCCAAAAAAATCAACTATCTGATGGACAGCATCTTCGCGTTTACCGATTTGCCCATCAAGCTGTTGCTGGCACTGGGCGTCGCCGGACTTGCGGTATCGATTCCGCTGGGATTGGTGGTCCTGTTTGCACGGATATCGGGTTTTCTGCATGTCCCGGGCTACGCAACCACGGTGCTGATCGTGCTCTTCTTTGGCGGAGCCAATACGCTGGGCCTTGGGCTGGTCGGCTCATACGCGTGGCGCGCTTACGAAAATACCAAGCGGCGTCCACTGGCCATCGTTTTGCGTGATCTGAAATTCCCTGCCGGTCCGCTCCAAAAATAAAAGGAATTACTGATGTCATTTTATGTGCACCCGAATGCTTTGTGCGAGTCTGCTCACATCGGAGAAAACACCAGGATCTGGGCATTTGCACACATCCTTCCGCAGGCTGTCATTGGTAGCGACTGCAATATCTGCGACGGTGTGTTCGTTGAAAACGATGTGGTGGTGGGCGACAGGGTCACCATCAAATGCGGCGTACAGTTATGGGATGGCGTCCATCTGGAGAACGATGTCTTCATCGGTCCGAATGTGACATTTACCAATGATCTCAGGCCCCGAAGCAAGCAGTATCCTGCGTCTTTCGCGAAGACGCTGGTCTGCGAAGGTGCCTCCATCGGGGCCAATGCGACCATCTTGCCCGGGTTGGTCATTGGACGATCGGCAATGATTGGCGCAGGTGCAGTCGTTACACAGTCCGTTCCCCCCTACGCGATCGTGGTAGGCAACCCTGCCCGTATTACTGGTTACGCCAATTCGGTCGAGGAGGTCACGTCAAGCGACAGCGGCGGCGTCGTCAGCAAAGGCCCGGTGACGCCAACCAACGTCAAGGGCGTCACGCTGCACCGATTCAATCATGTCAAGGATCTGCGTGGCGACTTGTCTGTCGGGGAGTTCGAGCGGGAAATCCCATTTGTTCCCAAACGTTATTTTCTGGTATTTGATGTTCCCAGCGAAAAGACGCGTGGCGAACATGCGCACAAGTCATGTCATCAATTTCTGATTTGTGTGCGTGGACGATGTGCCGTAGTGGCCGATGACGGTACCTCCCGCCAGGAGGTGATGCTGGATTCGCCTGCTACCGGGGTCTATCTGCCGCCCATGACCTGGGGCATACAGTACAAGTACTCTGAAGATGCCATCCTGCTCGTGTTCGCTTCCGATTATTACGATGCGTCGGATTACATCCGTGACTACGACGAATTCCTCGCTTTGCTCAGCAACGGATGATGCGTTTTTCCGCACTCAGGCAGAACCGGTTTCTCCGTTTCCTCTTCACTGGCGGGCTCAACACGCTTGCGACTTATGTCTTGTATCTCGCGTTGAAGTTGGTCATTGCTTATCAAGTGGCCTATTTTGTTTCTTACGTATGCGGGATCGTTTTCGCTTACTTCCTGAGCACGTTATTTGTTTTTGAGAAACCGGTCTCATTGCGGACGTTCGTCAGGTTTCCATTGGTCTACGTTGTCCAATACGGCTTGGGTGCGGTGCTTTTGGCGTTCTTTGTCGAAACGCTGGGTTTGTCGCCAAGCGTTTCTCCCTTGCTGGTGATCATTCTCACATTGCCAGTCAGCTTCCTGCTTAGCCGAAGCATCCTGAAGCGTTGAGAGCTGATGCGGCATTCACTGTTGAACTGTCTGATGGCAGCTTCATCGTGATATGCCGTTGGGCTGATTCCACATGAAAAAAGAGCAGCAACGTCTGCGGGGGAATAATGAGCCGATTTCACGAGGGTAGGCGTTTTGCGTCGCTGCATTGCCGTCGATGCGCGGCGATCCATGAAGCACTGGATCGCCATCAAGAGTGGTGGGCATTCGCGCTCGCGGCCATGTTGTTCCTGTTCCTTCATTGGAGCATGAATGTCAGGGTTTTCCCCTACGATGCAGGAGAATATTGGGCGCTTGCGAATCCGTCCACTTTCTTTGATTTTCCTGCGACAACGCGTGGATACTTCTGGCCTCTGCTTTTGCTGCCGGCAAGATGGTTTCAACATATTGGCGCGGAGGTTGCCCTCCTGGCGTTCCGCATCCTGACTTCGTTGGTGTATGGCTTTGCGCTGACAATCATTCTCCCGGCGTTCTACATCCGTATCGTCGGTGGCCGGGTGAATTTCTACAGGCGAATGGTCGTGCCTGTTCTGGTCGCACTCTTGTTTCCCGGTGTGATCGTTTATCCGCTGGCGGATTTGCCCGCCATCCTCTTGCTCTTCGGCGGGCTCAGCTGGCTGGTGTTTGCAACATCGAAAAATCAATTCGGCAAACGCAATTTGTTTAGCCTGGTGATGGCCGGCATGATGATAGGTGCGGCTTACAACACGCGTACCATCTATCTGTTTTCCATGTTGTGTGTTGTTGTGGCCATTCCCTTTGCGTTCTTCCGCCACGAGGGCATGAAAACCAAGGCCTGGATGCTCTCTGCATTTTTTATCGGCGTGAGTCTGGTGAGCTTGCCGCAGGCGCTGGTCAATCTGCATTCCAAGAAAACCTTCACACCGATGGTGTTGACCGATAACGGCGGCAAGTCATTGTTTGCGCTGCAGCTGATGTGGGGGATCACCTTGCAACGCTATGAAACGGTAATCGATCCTTCTGTTACTCCATCGCGTTTTTATGTTGACCCGGCAGGCCGGCGCATTGCCGAGCTGGAAATGATTGCCAAGGACAAGATTGCGTTGAGCAACTACTTCGCGATTGTCCGAAAGTATCCTGTCGAGTTTGCAGGGATCTACGTTCGCCACTTTTTCAACGGCCTCGATCTTCGCGATGGCGAAGTATATGTAAGAGATGCGAAGAGCGAAGGGAATATCATTTCCCTCTTGAATTTTTTGGTGGTATTGGCAGCGCTGTACGGTTTTTTTAGCCGCCGTCTTCATTGCCGTGCTGCGCCGGACGCGAGTGCCGAAGATGGGACGCTGCCCCATATCACTCAAGAGAAATCACCTTGGATCTGGATTGGAATCATTTTATTGCCGGTAATAGCGATCATTCCGGGCGCGGTCGAGACCCGCTTCTTTTTGCCGCTCCAATTGCTTTTCTATTGCAGTATTGCATTCAATGTCATTCTGCCGGATGCGTGGAAGACAATGCGGTTGCGGAAATGGTTTGTCTGGTCGGTGCTGCTGGTGATGTTGGCGTCCCAAGTCGCGATTACCTCTTCGACCATGGGTACCAGGCAATATGCATCCCCGGACATGTATCGCTGAACTGAAAACGGCGCTTACGCAACGTCAGAACCTTTTGGGAAAAATACAAAATCGATGTTAAATAATTCTGCCAGCAAAATCCTGTTGCTGAAGTCTGCGGCGCTCCTCATGGCGATCGGGTTTGCCTATTTTGCTTTCACTCAGCAATACCGCGCCATTTTCGATCCTTGCAATTGCGCCGATGCCTACGCCTATACAAAAATAGGTCAGCTCTATGCCGAGCACGGCTTTGCGCTGCACGAATGGAGCAAGCTACGTCTTTATGCCTATCCCTTGTTCATTGCCGCTGTTGATATCGCGGCCAGCTGGCTTGCAGTTGACCAGGGAATTGCGCTGTTCGCGGTGCAGTTGGCAGTCTATTTTTCGGCGGTGATTCTGTTATCGGGAAACCTGACAAAACTGGTTTCGCTGCGGGTAGGAAATCTGGTTTTCTTTGCTCTGACAGCAAATGTATTTCTTTATCCGTATCTCGCCATTTCTCTGTCAGACGGCATGTCCGTAAGCCTTCTGATCTTTATCGCCGCGTTGATCGTCCACATGCAATCGTCAGGGTTGAGTGCAGCCCGGGTATTCCTGATGGGCGTGCTGCTCGGATTGGGCATCATGGTGCGCCCGGCCAATCTTTATTGGCTGGCCATGCCCGTGGTCTTGCTCGGCTTGTTTGCATGGAGTGAGCGGCAAGGTCGCGGGTGGCATCTCCTGCGTTTCGGCGCAGCTTTGGTGCTGGGTTTCTTCCTTGCAGTCCTGCCGCAGATCATTATCAACTATCGCTTTTTCGATGAGCTTACGTTCCTTCCGGTCTTCAAGCTTGGTTCGTTTCAGATCAGGTCAGGAATATTGATGATCAAATATGGAACGAACATGACCGGGAACGGACCGCCAGCCATGGTGTACCCGAATATCTGGTTCAATAACGCGGTACCCGACCTCTCCTGGTACTTCCTCCATCCGTGGCTGGGTGTGCGCACGATGTTCTTGCATCTCTTCAGCGCGCTCGATTTCGACTATCTGTTTTGCTACATCTACGACCTGCGTCCGAAATATCGTCCAGTGCTTTTCTTGTATTCCCAAACCGTCTTGTTCTGGGGCGTGGTCGGTTTTTTTGCTGCGGCAAGAGATATCCGTGCCTGGGAGCAACGCGGTGGTACGAAACCCAAGGCAAGCGTCATGTTCATGGCGTTGCTTCTTGCGGCAGTATTGGGCTGGTGTGCGGTCACCTCGATTTCCGCCGTTGAAAACAGGTTCTCATTGCCCATGGTTGCGATCTTGCTTCCGCTGGCAGCCTGGGCACTGATCGGACACCGGTGGGAGAACAGACGTAGCTTGATCCTGTGCGGATCGTTGTTCTGCTGCTATCTCATCTTTGCCGCATGGGTGTCTTACACGATTTCGTCACTGGTCGTTTTACCCAATGGTTGATCGGCTTTGCGCGCCACAGTCAAGCTGATCGAATCCAATGCTGCAGCCATACTGGCCCCACGCATGACGCTACGTATGGCTGCTACATTTCAGCAAGTCGGCCCTTCCTGGGCGAAAAAAGAGGGGGCCGACGGGGGACGTCTGCAGCTGAAAAGCGCGGAATGAGGCACTCCATTCAGGTCGGCTGGAAAAAGAAAAAGGCCTCGCGAAGCGAGGCCTTTTGATTTGGTGGGGCGTCACAGATTCGAACTGTGGACCTACGGATTAAGAGTCCGCTGCTCTACCAGCTGAGCTAACGCCCCGTGGTGTTCCTGAAGAGATCAGGCCAACCGGGAAGTGAAAAAGGCCTCGGGTTGAGAGGCCTTTTGAAATTTTGGTGGGGCGTCACAGATTCGAACTGTGGACCTACGGATTAAGAGTCCGCTGCTCTACCAGCTGAGCTAACGCCCCGTTGCTGCACTTCGTTGTTGCCTCAGTGCTGCAAGAGAGAGCGCATTATAGGAGGGAGGTCGGGGTGGTGCAAGCTTTTTTTGAGAAAAGATGAAAATATTTTATCTCTTCGGCGCCCACGCCACGCCCGGCCTCGTTTCTCGCATAACTTGCGTTACAAGCCCGATTTGATTCCATTGACCCAGGACTTGGCCGGCAGCCTGGTCTGGCTCTCGATGAGTGCCGCACGCGCATACAGCTCGGGGAAATCGAACGTCACCGCGCCCTTGAAGGCCAGTGCCACCACGTTGCCGTCATGGACTTCCGGCAGCGACACCACGGTATCGAAGGCATATTCCATGGCCCGCAGGTTCTTGGCATAGCTCGGATGATCGCCAAAGAGATTGACCGTCATCACGCCGCCCGGTGCCAGACTGTCATAGCAGGCCTGGTAAAACTCGGGAGTGTCCAGCACCGGCCCGCGTGCAGTGGCGTCGTAGAGATCAACCTGCAAGGCATCGATGATGCCGTGCGTGGCAGCATGGACGATGAAATCCATGGCATCGCTTTCGATGAGCATCAGCCGTTCGTCCGGCTCGGGCAGCTTGAACATGCTGTGGCAGATGGCGATGACAGCCGGATTCAGCTCCACCGCCGTCACCTGTGCCTGCGGGAATTGCCGGTAGCTGAACTTGGTCAGCGCGCCGGTCCCGAGCCCAAGTTGCACGATATGGCGTGGCGTGCGGTTGAAGAGCATCCAGGCCATCATCTGCTGGGCGTATTCCAGCTCGATCCAGTCGGGTTTGCGAATGCGCATCGCGCCCTGTACCCATTCGGTGCCGAAATGCAGATAACGTACGCCTTCCAGCTCGGAGAGCGTGACCGGGGCATATTTCGGTTTGCGCGGTTTGCTGGCGTCGGCTTCCAGCTGGTGACGGCGACGATTGGGGCCGGCCTTGGTATTGGCCTGGGCTTCGATGGATTTTCTTCGGATGAGCATGATATGAATGAAACGGCGCGGCAGCCGGGGAGGCGGCCTGCGGATGCCGAATGATACCTTGCCTTGGGAGGCTGCCAGTGGCCGCTGCACGCTTTGCGCATATCGACATGCGAATTCATTCCTTCTGCCGGGCGCGCGCGTATGTGAGGATGCGGACCTCATCATTTCCGGAGTTACCATGCCATTGGCTGCAATCATCAAGCGCATCGCCGCTGCTGCTGCGCTGACCCTGCTCCTGGCACCGCATGGTGCCAGCGCGCAGGACAAGAACAAGATCAAGGTCGGTATCTCTGTCGGCAGTGCCGAAGCCATCTTCGACGTCGTCAAGAAAGTCGCCGCACGTGACGGCCTGGAGATCCAGACCGTGGTCTTCAGCGACTACCTCCAGCCCAATGCGGCACTGGCCTCCGGTGACCTCGATGCCAACGCCTTCCAGCATCGTCCCTACCTGGAAAGCCAGATTGCAGCACGTGGCTACAAGATCGTGCCGGTCGGCCTGACCATCACGGCCCCGCTGGGCATTTACTCGCGCAAGTTCAAGTCGGTGGACCAGCTGCCCAACGGTGCTCAGGTCGGCATCCAGAATGATCCCTCCAACGGCAACCGGGCGCTCCTGCTGCTGCAGAAAGCCGGCCTGATCAAGCTCAAGCCGGGCGTGGGCGAAAACGGTGTCAACGCCACGCCGCTGGACATCATCGACAACCCGCGCAAGCTCAAGCTGATCGAACTGGATGCGGCGCAACTGCCACGCTCGCTGGACGACCTGGCGGCCGCCTCGATCAACAATGACTACGCCTACAAGGCCGGCCTGTCCCTGCAGAAGGACACCATCGCCGTGGAAGATCCGCGCGGCCGTTACGCCAACATCATCGCCACCCGCGCCGAGGACAAGGACAAGCCCTGGGCCAGGAAGCTGGTGCAGGCCTACCAGTCGGAGGAAGTGCGCAAGTTCATCGAGACCGAGTTCAAGGGATCGCTGGTGCCGGCGTTCTGAATTCCGCCCCAAGCGTTGCTCTGTACACCGCCCGCCGTCTGGCCGGGCGGTTTTTTTCGAGGGTTTCCCGTCGGGGTGGTGCGCTGGCGGCCGGTGCTCCATTACACTTGCGCCATGTTCAAGAACCTCATCCTCTGCCTGAAGCTGGCCATCGTCTTCTGCGCCATCGTGTTTTTCGCGAAGGCGTTGCAGTATTTGATTTTCAATGGCGGGTTGTCGGGGGAATTTTATGACTATCTGTTCTTCAGAAAATGAAGCCAAGACAGCCTGGCGACGATCCCAATGGGGAGCTGGTCTCGCACGATTGCTTCAGTAGCCCGATGGAAACGGCTCATCTGTTGCGCTCGCCTGCCAACGTCGCCCATCTGGAGCGCTCGATTGCCCAACTTCGGGCCGCCAAGATCGAGGAAAAGAAGCTGGATGAGTAACAAGCGCTAGTCGAGGAAGCATAGTCAGGGCGCCAGCCTCGCACGACTACCAGTATTGGCAAACGCGGGACAAGAAAGAGGCTCAACCGCATCATTCAGCTGCTTTGCCTGTCGCTATCATTACCTTTGAGGCCCGGCAGGCGACATCGGCGGCGATGATGAGCGCAGTGCGGCCAGCCAGCGCGCACGCTTGTCCTCATACGCCAACGCCGCATGCGCCGGACTGCTCGACGGCAACACCACCACCCGATAGTTCTCTGCCTTGGCGCCCAGTGCCTTGATCCCGATCTTGCCGGCGGTACCGCCATTGAAAGCGATGGTCTCCAATGCCGGAAGACCGGCGATCAGCGTCAGCAAGTCATTGCCGCTGTGATCCCGGATTTCGCTGTCGAGACTGCCGATGCGCCTGGCCTGGGCGATCACGTCCCACAGGCCGATGCGATGCTGCAGCAAGGTGGCAAGCCTGGCGGCATAGTCCATCGCGTAAAGGTCAACCCCGATCACTTCGCCCACCAGTCGCCAGAAGGCATTGCGCGGATGCCCGTAATACTGCCGGATCGCCAGCGAAGCCGTTCCCGGCAGGCTGCCCAGGATCAGGATGCGCGTATCCGGCGCCACTACCGGCGCAAAGCTGGCCAGCAAGGGATCAGTAGTGGCGGTATCGGCAGCGCGGGCAGCATCAAGGGCAGGCGAAGGGGTGGCGGCAAAGGAGCGGCGAGCAGGCATGTAAATGGCCGGGATGAAAAGAATTTCAGCAAGCTCCATCGGCCTCGCCATCCGGGCACAATGGCGCGGCTGCAGAAGCGTCAGGCTTGCGGCAAAATGCACAAGAATTCACATCTTAGCGTAAGCTGCCCAGGCGTCACGCGCCGGGTCATTCACACAAGGGATACAGAACATGACAGACAAGGTCATCATCGTCACCGGCGGCAGCCGTGGCATCGGCGCGGCCACCGCGTTGCTGGCGGGCCAGCGCGGCTACGCCGTGTGCGTCAACTACGTGTCCAACCGCGAGGCCGCCGAATCGGTGGCCGGGCAGATCCGTGCCGCGGGCGGCCGCGCCATTACCGTCGCCGGCGATGTCTCCAAAGAGGAGGACGTGCTGCGCCTCTTCACCACCACCGACCAGGAACTGGGCCGCGTCACCGCCCTGGTCAACAATGCCGGCATCCTGGATCACCAGTCGCGCCTGGACGCCATGAGCGCCGAACGCATCACCCGCGTGCTGGTGGCCAATGTCACCGGCAGCCTGCTGTGCGCGCGCGAGGCGGTCAAGCGCATGTCCACCCGCCACGGCGGGCAGGGCGGGGCCATCGTCAACCTGTCGTCGATGGCTGCCAAGCTGGGTGGCCCGGGTGAATACGTGGACTACGCCGCCTCCAAGGGGGCCATCGATGCCTTCACCATCGGCCTGGCCAAGGAAGTGGCCGCCGAGGGCATTCGCGTCAACGCCGTGCGTCCGGGTCTGATCTATACCGATATCCACGCCAGCGGCGGCGAGGCGGGCCGTGTCGACCGGCTCAAGGATGCCGTCCCCATGAAGCGCGGCGGCACCGCCGAGGAAGTGGCCAACGCCATCCTGTGGCTGCTGTCGGACGAGTCGTCCTACGCCACGGGGGCTTTCATCGACGTTTCCGGTGGCCGCTGAACGTCTGGCCGGCCATTGATCAGGGAGCTCACCATGGACAGCACCGTTTCCCCGCGCCGCATCGATGTACTGCTGGCCCGCTATGCCGAGAGCCATCGCCATCCGATGAATGAACTGATCCACTGCATCTGCGTGCCGGCCATCGTGTTTTCGCTGCTGGGGCTGTGCTGGATCGTGTCGCCAGCCGTGGCCCTGCTGGTGGCTGCCGCTACGCTGGCCTGGTACCTGCGCCTGTCGCCGCCCTTTGCGGTGGGCATGCTGGCCATGTTGGCGGCAATGCTGGTGCTGCTGGCGCGGCTGCCCTTGGGAGCGGTCCTGCCGGTATCGGCCACGGTTTTCGTGCTGGCCTGGATCGGCCAGTTCATCGGCCACCGCATTGAAGGCAAAAAGCCATCCTTCTTCGAGGACCTGCGTTTTCTGCTGGTCGGGCCCTTGTTTGTGCTGGCTTTCCTGTACCGGCGTTGGAACATCGCCTACTGAAGACGTCCTTGCGGGAACGATTGTCGACGCGCGGCCTCTTTGTATTAAGATGTAAAGGAATGTGTGCTTCCGCGCCGGATGCGCGATCATGTTGCGTTCGCGCGGACGCTCGAATCCCCCCGCTGCCCGGAGACGGGCCAAACAGTTCTCAGTCGGAGTTTTTAGTATGAAGAAATTGATTGTGATCGCAGCCCTGGGCTCCCTGGTAGCCGGCTGCGCAGTAACCCCCAACTCGGCCAGCGTCTACAACACCCGCCAGGCGCAGGGTGAGCAGACCGTGCGCATGGGCGTGGTCGAGTCGATCCGCAACGTCACCATCGACAAGGGTTCGAGCGGTGTCGGTACCCTCGGCGGCGCAGCATTGGGCGGCATTGCGGCCGGTTCCAACATCGGCGGCGGCAATGGTGCCCTGGCGGCCGGTATCGTCGGCGCGCTGGCGGGTGGCGTCCTGGGCAACCAGGCTGAAGCCCACCTGAACAACCGCCCGGGCCTGGAAATCACGGTGCGCCTGGATAACGGCGAGCTGCGTGCCATCACCCAGGATGCAGATGAACCTTTCCGCATCGGTGAGCGCGTGCGTCTGCTGTCCAACGGCCGTACCACCCGCGTGACGCACTGATCTTTGCCAAGCGTATGAAGAAGCAGGGCTGCGGCCCTGCTTTTTTTTCAGGCGATCAAGGGAAGATCCTCGCCGCTGCGCCAATCGCGCCACGTCCTCTGGTGGATCTGGTAGAGACGGTGCAGGCGCAACGCGTGACCTGCTGGCAAACGGGGATGGAGAAAGTCATCTTTCATTTCCGAGCTCATGCCCAGTCGCTGCATTACCCCTAGCGAGCGCGTGTTGGCGGGTACCGTAAAAGCAACGATCCTTGGCAGCGCCAGTCTCAGAAAGCCGAAATCCAGCGCGCAGCGCGCTGCCTCCGTGACATAGCCTCGGCCCCAGAGCGCGGGAGCCAGCCGCCACCCGATTTCGATGGCTGGCGTGAAATGTGCCTCGAATCCGACATGCATCAAGCCAACGACCCCGGCCATTTCGCTGACGCCAGGGATCTCCAGAGCCCATGGGCCAAATCCATGCTGGACGAAATGCTCTTCTATCTTGTCGGCCAAGGCATTGCTCTCTGCTCGAGTCAGGCATTTTGGGAAGTGCTGCATGGCCACCGGATCGGCGTTGATCGCAGCCAGCGCTTCGCGATCCTCCGCTCGCCATCGCCGCAAGAGTACGCGGGGGCCCTGCAGTAAGGGCTCTTCAGGATGAACTGGTGTCATTGTTGGCGGATGTTTGTTTGGATTTCAGCAACCACATGTAGATCACCGTCTGCAACAGCGCCACCGTACTGCCGATGATCACTTCCCCCACGCGCATCAAGGCCAGGTGCAGTTCCTGGCTCAGGCCGTTACCGGTGAAGGCGGCCGACAGCAGGATCACCACGGTCGCCGGTCCCAGCCGCCAGTTGCTCGGATAATTCTGCAGCAGCATGGCCACCACCACCGCTGCGGTCAGCGCCACCAGCATGGCCAGGAAGGTCGGCCCGAACACCACCAGCGCAATGCAGGAAACGATGCAGCCCGAAATCGTGTTGATCAGCCGCGCCCGGAAATTGGCCTTGGCCACCGTCATGTCCGGCTCGGTCACGATGATGAGCGAAATCATGGCCCAGTAGGGCTCCTCGATGCCCAGCGCGCGCAGCCCGTACCACAGGATCAGGCAGCCGGAGAGGATCTTGACCAGATAGGCGAGGGCGTTCTTGCGGGGATTGATGAAGTGCAATTCCATAGGCCGATGTTAACCAGCCAGCATCGTGGCTGCAAGCCGATATGAACGAAAACGCCGCCTGCGAGTTTCCCCGCAGGCGGCGCTGCTGCCGGCATGGTCCGGCAGATGAACGAACTTACTTGGCGGCCATGGCCAGCAGCATGTCGTTCAGGCGCTTGACGAAGCTGGCCGGATCGGCCAGTGCACCGCCTTCAGCCAGCAGGGCCTGGTCATACAGGATGTGCGACCAGTCGTCGAAGCGCGCCTCTTCGTACTTCAGGCGCTGCACCAGCGGGTGGTCCGGGTTGATTTCCAGCGTGGGCTTGGATTCCGGTGCCGCCTGGCCGGCTGCCTTCAACATGCGCACCAGGTTGCCCGACAGTTCGTTCTCGTCGGCCACCAGGCAAGCCGGGGAATCGGTCAGGCGGAAAGTTACGCGCACTTCCTTGGCCTTGTCGCCCAGGGCGGTCTTCATTTTCTCGACCAGCTCCTTGTACTCGGCTTGCGTTTCTTCATGCTGCTTCTTCTCGGCTTCGTTCTCCAGCTGACCCAGGTCCAGGCCGCCCTTGGCCACCGAGGCCAGTTCCTTGCCTTCGAACTCGGTCAGGAAGGACAGCATCCACTCGTCCACGCGGTCGGTCAGCAGCAGTACTTCCACACCCTTCTTGCGGAAGATTTCCAGGTGCGGGCTGTTCTTGGCGGCCTGGTACGTCTCGGCAGTGACGTAGTAGATCTTGTCCTGGCCTTCCTTCATGCGGGCCACATAATCGGCCAGCGAAACATTCTGCACATCGCTGTCATTGTGGGTGGAGGCAAAGCGCAGCAGCTTGGCGATGCGCTCCTTGTTGGCCGCATCCTCGCCGATGCCTTCCTTCAACACCTGGCCGAACTCGGTCCAGAATGTGGTGTACTTGTCCTTCTGCGCCTGGTCTTCGCTGTTGGCCAGCTCTTCCAGCAGGCTCAGCACGCGCTTGGCCGAACCGTCGCGGATGGCGCGCACGTCGCGCGACTCCTGCAGGATCTCGCGCGAGACGTTCAGCGGCAGGTCGGCCGAATCGATCACGCCCTTGACGAAGCGCAGGTACACCGGCATCAGCTGCTCGGCATCGTCCATGATGAACACGCGCTTGACGTACAGCTTGATGCCGCCGCGCTTGTTGCGGTCCCACAGGTCGAACGGGGCGCGCGCCGGGATGTAGAGCAACTGGGTGTATTCGCTGCGGCCTTCCACGCGGTTGTGGGTGTAGGCCAGGGGCGCGCCGAAGTCGTGCGAGACGTGCTTGTAGAACTCTTCATATTGCTCGGGCGTGACCTCCGACTTGCTGCGGGTCCACAGGGCGCTGGCCTGGTTGACCGTCTCCAGCTCGTCCTTCTGCACGGTTTCCTTCTTTTCCTCATCCCATTCTTCCTTGTTCATCAGGATCGGCAGGGAGATGTGGTCGGAATACTTGCGGATGATGGACTTCAGTTGCCACGCGGAGAGGAATTCATCTTCGCCTTCACGCAGGTGCAGGATGATGTCGGTGCCACGGCCCGGCTTGGTGATCTGCTCGATGGAGAAGTCGCCCGCGCCTTCGGATTCCCAGCGCACGCCTTCGGAAGCAGGGGTGCCGGCACGGCGCGTCTCGACCGTGATGCGGTCGGCGATGATGAAGCCCGAATAGAAGCCCACGCCGAACTGGCCGATCAGGGCGGCATCCTTCTGCTGGTCGCCCGACAGGCGCGAGAAGAATTCCTTGGTGCCCGACTTGGCGATGGTGCCCAGGTGCGAGATGGCTTCGTCCCGGTTCATGCCGATGCCGTTGTCGGAGATGGTGATGGTGCGCGCCGCCTTGTCGAAGCTGATCTTGATCTTCAGTTCCGGATCGTCCTCGAACAGGCTGCCATTGTTGATGGCCTCGAAGCGCAGCTTGTCGGCCGCGTCGGAGGCGTTGGAGACCAGCTCGCGCAGGAAGATTTCCTTGTTCGAATACAGCGAGTGGATCATCAATTGCAGCAGTTGCTTGACTTCGGCCTGGAAGCCCATGGTCTGTTTTTCGGTTGCCATGTGGTTGTCCTTAATTGAAGAAATGGATGAGTGAAATAGGCAGAGGTAATCGTCTGTGGGCAGGATATAGGGAGAGACTTGTGGTTTTTCAACCGCAATTTTTGGCATTTTTGTTCACTTTGTGAGCATTCGCGTATTTCCTGATGGCATGTCTGCAACAAGCTGACCATAATTGCCGAAGTTAACTTTTATCAAGTCAATTGAAATTAAACGATTTTTCCGGGCTATTTGTAATTGAGTTGCAATCCGCCGGTGATAAAATTGTTTTAACAAAATGGTAACAAATTCGATCAGGCTGATCGAACGGATGTGCAAGCCGGCGCTCCCTCATAAAAAAAACAGGAGTCTCCCCGGCTTGATGACGGGAATCGCAGCGAGGGCTGCCGATTCTTTCCTGGGATGCGGGTTGGGTAGGGGAGGCCGGTGGGATACCGGCTGATCGTGTTGATGAGAGTTCTCAAAAGCAAGCGTTTCATACTGGGCGTTTCATTGGGCTTGGCCGCGCATTCCGCGCCCCAGGCGGCTGACAAGCCGCCAGCCGACGCCGTCATAATGCAAACCACACCGGCCGCGCCGGCCACCTTCGACAACAAACTGGATGCTCCGCCGCAAATCCGGCTGGGTGCCGATCCTGCCGGCCCATCGGCGACGGACTACCGCCTGCCGGGTTTGCCGGCCGACACCCCGCCGCCCTCGACCCAGGATGAAATCCTGCTGTTGCTGCGCCAGTCCGATCCGAGCTTCTCGGGCAATCAGATCGTCCTGCCGCAGATCAGCATCGTCACCGAAGGCGAGACCGTCCCGGACCTGAGCCTGCGCAGCGTGCTCGACCTGGCGCTCAACAACAGTTACAGCTACGCCGCCACTTCCGCGCAAGCGGAGCAGGCGCGCTATGCCTCCAAGGCCACGGCCGGCCAGCTCGGCCCGACGCTGGACCTGCGGGCGCAGAAGGGCAATGAATATTCTTCGCCGTCCTCGGTGATCGATCCCAATACCGGCCTGATCCAGCGCGCCTCGTACCACAAGCGCTGGGACGTGACGCTGATCGGCCGCCAGCCCATCTTTGCGCCCGGTTCGTATTACGACTACCGCAAGAGCAGCTCGCTGGCCGACGCCGCCGACCTGCGCCGTGATGACGCCCGCGAGACCCTGTATTACAACGCCATCAAGGCGTATTACGACGTCATGCGCGCCTACGCCACGCTGTCGTTCTCGCGCAGCTACGCCCAGCGCATGGGCGCCTTGCTGGATTACATGAGCAAGCGCCTCGAAGGCGGCGGCGCCAGCCGCATCGACTTTGAACGCGTGCGCGGTCGCTCGCTCACGGCCCAGTCCGCCGTGGCCGAGGCCGAAGGCGCGCTGGAAAGCGCCATGGTGTCGCTGAACCAGATCACCGGCCGCAAGATCGAGCAGATCGAAGTGCCGGACCACATGATGCCGACCGTGCCGGACACCTCCAAGCTGGCCCTGCAGGATGTCTACGAGACCAACCCCGGCGTGCGTGCCGCGCGGCGCGACGTGGATGCGGCCAATCAGGAACTGAAATCGGCGCGCGCCAAGTTCTCGCCCACGCTGGCCCTGGAATGGACCCAGACCAAGACCCGCGGTGCAGGCGGTGCCATCGACACCACCGACAACACCTTGCAGCTGACCACCGACCGCCGCCTGATGATGGTGGTGAGCATGAACCTGCTCAATGGCGGCTCGGACATGTATTACAGCAAGCAGGCCGGTGCCAAGTACGTGGAAAAGAGCAACACCGCGCTCGACCTGGAACGCAAATTGCGTGAGCAGATCGAGATCAATTACCGCACCCTGGGCGCGGTGAGAAAGCGCATGGAGATTTCGCGCCAGGCTTATCTCACCAATGCCAACGTGGCCGATGTCTTCCTGGAACAGCTCTCCACCGGCAGCAAGCAATTGCTGGACGTGCTGGACGCCTACCAGCAGGCCTACCAGGCGCGCATGGACTTTGCCAACCTGTTGTTCCAGCAGGCCGATATCAGCTACCAGATCCTGCGCAACACCGGTCGCGCATCGGCACTGGAAACCCTGCCCACGCGGGCGGCCAACAAGACGGGGGAATGATGGAGGGCGGCAAGGAACAGAATTTCTGGCCAGGCTTCGTGGACGCGCTGTCCAACGTGGTGCTGGTGATGATCTTCGTGGTGGTGGTGTTCGTGGTGACGCTGTTCTACTACTCGCAGAAGCTGGCGCAGATGAAGGTCAGCAAGCTGATCTCGCAGGGCCAGACGCAGGTCGTGGGTGAATCCAAGGCCAGGAAGACCGACACCATTGCCACCGCCGACAGCACCAGCATCAACAGTGCCGAAACGCCCGGCGAGCGCGAGAAGGCGCAGGAAATCGAACAGCTCAAACGCGAAGTGGCCAGCCTGAAAGCCAAGCTGGCCGCGCCGCCCCTGCAGTCCGACAACGGCAGTCTGCGCAGCGCTGCCGCACCCTCCAGCCCCAATGCGATCCAGGTCAAGACCGAACCCAACGACAAGGAAGTCGCGCCCGGCCTGCGCATCGACGCCAACGAAAAAGCGGTGACCCTGAACTTCGATGCCGATTCTACCCAGTTGAATGACGAGGGCAGCAAAGCGCTGGACAAGAGCATCGGCGACTGGGTGCGCCGCGCCAAATCCAGCCAGGGCAAGATCGTGGTCACCGGCGTGATCGGCAGCGGTGCCTACAGCGAGAGCCGGCGGCGTGCCTACTATCGCACCGTTGCGGTCCGCAATTACCTGATCGATGCCGGCGTGGACAAGGAACGCGTCACCAGCCGCGTGGCCACCGATGAAAACGGCAGCGGCAATGATGCGCGCGTGATCGTGCAATACCAGGCCTCGGCAAAATGACGCTCTCGCTCAAGCCCGGCACCGGCCACGGGATCAGTTCCCGCGGCAAGGGCTTCATGCGCCGCGTGGCACCGCGCCTGGACCGCCGCCTTGGCGAGCTGCAGGCCATGCCGCGTCCGCGCCTGGCAGTGCTGGCCTGCACGCTGCTGCTGGCCTTGCTGGTGCTCTGGTCGATGCTGGCGCCCATCGATATGGTGGTGCGCGGCAGTGGCCGCATCGTCGCCTCCGAACACAACCAGGTCATCCAGCATCTGGAAGGCGGCATCGTCTCCGCCATCCTGGTGCGCGAGGGCGCGGTGGTCAGGAAGGGCCAGACCCTGATCTCGATTGCCGACGTGCGTGCCAATGCCGATCTCGGTGAAGGTCGCGTCAAGATCCTCGGCCTGCGTGCCAAGATCGCCCGCCTCTCGGCCGAAGCGGCGGGGGCTGCGAGCCTGCAGATGCCGGCCGACCTCGACCACGATGATCCCGCTGTCCAAAGCGAACAGGCCGCCTTCGCCGCGCGCTCGGCCAAGCTCATGCAGGAAATGTCGGTGCTGCGTGAACAGGCCGCGCAACGCCAGGCCGAGCTGGGCGAAGCGGTCAGCCGCCAGAAGAGCCAGGCCAGCGAACTGGACCTGGCGCAGCGCCAGTACAAGCTGATCCACAACATGCTCGAACGCAATGCCGCCTCGCAACTGGAAGACATCCAGGCCGCCGCCCGTGTGCAGGATGCGCAGAGCAAGCTCTCCGCCAACGACGCCATGATCCCGCGCCTGAAAGCGGCCATCGCCGAATCGCAGGCCAAGATGGGCGAAGCCTCATCGCGCTTCCGTTCGGACGCCCGCGCCGAACTCACTGCGGCGGAAACCGAACTGGCGCGCCTGCAGGAAGAAATCAAATCGCGCAACGACCGCGTATCGCGCTCGGAAGTGAAAGCGCCCATGGATGGCGTGGTCAACCGCGTGATGATCAATACCGTGGGTGGCGTGGTGCGGCCCGGCGACCCGATCATCGAGATGACCCCCAGCGACGACAAGCTGGTCATTGAAGCCCGCATCTCCCCAACTGACCGCGCCGAACTGGCCACCGGGGCCAAGGCGCGCGTGAAGGTCTCGGCCTATGACTACGGCGTGTATGGCGCCATGGAAGGCGTGGTCACCGAGATCAGCGCCGACACCGTCCCCGATGAAAACAATCCGCGCGGCGAGCGCAGCTACCGCATCAAGATCGCCGTCCAGCGCGGCGACAACGATCTGCAGCGCAAGCTGGCCCTGATGCCCGGCATGACTGCCAGCGCCGACATCATCGTCGGCCGCCGCACGGTGTGGCAGTACCTGATGTCGCCGCTGTCGCGCTTCGGCCAGGGTGCCCTGCGGGAGCCGCGATGAACCGGGCCGCACTGCCTGAATTGCTTTATTGCTCGCTGCAAAGCCACATCCACCAAGGCTTTGCGGCGGTTGACGTTTTCTGCACCATCCACTTTCCCTGCGTTCTTTTCTCCGGAACCTCGCACGTATGAAAAACCTTCGCCAGTTCTACGCACTTGCCGCCATCCCGACGCTCCTGCTGCTGTTGGGCGCTTTCCTGTTCCGGGGATTCGTGGGGCATGCGATCCAGATCAATCCCTTCCTGAACCTGTTCATCATCGCGGTGGCGGTGTTCGGCATTGCGCTGATCTTCTACAACCTGTATCGCGTCAACTGGGAATACGACAAGCTGATCCAGTTCTACGACCGTACCAAGGCCGGCGAATCGATGGAAAGCCTGGTGAAAGCGCCTGAATTCGAAGGCACCGAGATCGGCCAGGTGCTGGTGTCCGTGGCCAGCACCAAGGGCCGGCTGACATCTCGTATCGAACAGGAAACCATCGAAGGCTCGCTGCACGACCTGCGCGCGCACCTCGAAGCCAAGACCGAATTCCCGCAATTCCTGACCGGCTTCATGATCGCGCTGGGTCTGCTCGGTACCTTCATCGGCCTGCTGGAAACCCTGGTCAGCACCGCCGCCCTGATCGATGGCTTCGGCAAGGCCAGCACGGCCGGCGACATGGATGCCTCCTTCATGCACCTGGTGGCCGACCTGCAAAAGCCGCTGGCCTCGATGGGCACTGCCTTCTCGGCCTCGATGTTCGGCCTGATCGGTTCGCTGGCGCTGGGCCTGACCCTGACGCCGCTGCGCGCGGCCAGCAAGAAGCTGGTCACGCGCGCCCGTGAATGCATCAGCGACATGGTGCAGCACGTGGTGCATGACATGAGCGGCCCGGCGGCTACGCAGCGCCAGGGCGTCTCCGAAACCTTCCTCGCCGAATTCCTGCAGGATCTGATGGTGCTGCAGCGCGAATCCATCATGGCCGCGCGCAACAGTTCGGAGGCCTCGCTGCAGGCCGGCATCAAGCTCGAAGGCCTGAACGACCGCCTCAACAACATCGTCCAGCTCTTCAACGACAGCATGGAAGAATCGCGCAGCCTGCGCCAGCTGGTGGCCTTCGGCCCGCGCATGCATGAGACCGCACAGCAGACGCTGGAAGAGATCCGCAACGTCGGCCAGTTGATCAACACCAAGATCACCTCGGCCCGCGATCTGTCCGACAGCCTGTCCTCGCTGGAAGAACGTCTCTCGGTCAACGGCGACATCGCCAACCGCACCTTCGAAGTGATGCCGCAGATCGTTTCCACCATCCAGGCCGGCCAGCTGGCGCTGTCCACCGCGCTCAGTTCGCTGCAGGCGCAGCAGGGCGAGATCTCCAACATGAACGAAAAGAATGCGCAGAACATCGCGCAGCTGCCGGCACTGCTGAACCAGATCTCGGTACGCCTGGCCGACGAGATGGGAGCGATCCAGTACCAAGGCGAACTGCAGGCCACCGTGGCCGCGCGCCTGAACGAACTGGGCAACACCATCGGCGAGAACTCCAGCAACATGGCGCGCGATGCGCTCTCCGCACGCCAGCTGCAGATCGACCTGGCCAAGCACATGGCGATGCAGAACGACCGCGTCAAGAACCTGGGCGCCATCCCGCAATCGCTGACCTCCATCACCGAAGCCCTGATGCGCCAGAACATCAACTGGCAGACCGTCATCGACGAGATGCGTACCGGCCGCCAGACCATGGTCAAGGACCTGCGCCTGGAACTGCGCGAAGCGATCCGCGAAATCACCGCCACCAACCGCGGCGGCCAGGCCTGATCGCAGCCTGACGACGAACCCCACGCTCCATGAACGCCAGCGAACAGGTCCACATCGATCAGCCGCAAGTCCGCACGGACCTGCGCGCCGATCCCACTTACCTGACGCTGCTGCGCGCCTATGGCAGCCGCTTCGTCGAGATCATCGTGGCCGGTATCCTGGTCAATCTGCTGGGCCTGCTGATGCCGCTGTATTCGCGGCTGATCTACGACAAGGTGCTGGGCAACCACATCCCGGAAACGCTCTGGGCACTGACGCTGGGCATGCTGCTCTTCATCGGGCTGGAGCTGGTGTTGCGCATCATCCGCGTGTATTACACCGAGCAACTGGCCGGCCGCCTGGATGGCGAGTTCGATGAAGTTTCGGCACGCCGCCTGCTGACGGCCAAGGTACAAGCCCCGGTGGGCGTGGTGCTGGCGCGTTACCGTGATCTCTCGGCGGCGCGCGACCTGCTCTCGTCCAACTACATGCTGCTGCTGGTGGACCTGCCGTTCCTCGCGCTGTACCTGGTGGTGCTGGGCCTCATCGGCGGCCACATGGTGTGGGTGCTGCTGGTGGGCGGGGCGCTGCTGGTCGGCATGCAGCTGCTGCTCAAAGTCCCGGCCAATGACTATGCGCATGCGGCCATGAAGGCCGGTACCGGCAAGGTGGACAAGCTGGCCAGCATCGTCTACGGCATGGAAACGCTCAAGACCACGCCGCTGCAGGACCGCCTCATGCGCGCCTTCCTGGCCGATGCCGGTGCCAATGCCGTAGCCCAGGCCAAGAGCCGCTTCTGGATGAATACCAGCTATGCCATCTCCACCGTGGGCTACACCTTCATTGCGGTGGCCACGCTGGTGGTGGGCGTCTATCTGGTGGAAGACAACCTGCTCACCGTCGGCGCGCTGATTGCCTGCTCGCTGCTGATCAGCCGCGCCACCACGGTGCTGTCGTCGCTGGCGGCGCTCCTGGGCCGCATCGAGATGTTCCGCCGCGCCCGTGCCGAATTTGACCAGCTGTTCGAAGAGCAGAAAGAGACACCGACCGCCGATGTGCTGCGCCAGGAAATGCGCGGCCTGATCCAGGTCGGCAATCTGCTGCTGCACCTGGACCAGAAGGAAAACGCCACCTTGAAAAACATCTCGCTGACCATCCAGCCCGGCGAGAAGGTCGGCCTGGTCGGGCGTTCCGGCTCGGGCAAGTCGACGCTGCTGCGTGCCCTGGCCGGCCTGCACCAGCCCGACGAAGGGCACGTGCTCATCGATGGCGTGGCCGTGACGGCCTATGCCCCCGAGGTACGGATGCGCTGCATCGGCTTCAAGCCGCAGGAACCTTTCCTGTTCGATGGCACGGTAGCGGCCAACATCTTCGTGGGCGACCGCGTGCCGGGGCAGGTCTATGAAGCGGCGCTGGCGGTGTCCTCGCTGGATGACCTGATCGCGCGCGGCGAGCTGCGCCTGGACCAGGCCATCAAGGCCCCCGGCAATCTCTCCGGCGGCCAGCGCCAGATGGTGGCATTGGCGCGCGTGATCGCCTGCACCCCGCGCATCCTGCTGCTGGACGAACCGACTACCGGCGTGGACCAGCAGACCGAGGCCCGCATCATCGAGCGACTGGCGGCTTATGCCGGCCCGCGCACGCTGGTGGTGGCCACCCACAGCCCGGCGCTGTTGCGCCACGTGGACCGCATCATCGTCATCGACGGCGGGCGCATCGTGGCAGACGGACCGCGCGACCAGATTTTGCAGTGATCCTGCACGGCAGGATCACCCCGAACCAGATTCAGATTCAGATTCAGATTCAGATTCAGATTC
>Ga0105238_10000586_pt1 | contig 38241 bp, 34 predicted proteins | sample KBSC34metaG_FD_81526 | JGI IMG/M metagenome (GOLD analysis project Ga0105238, IMG submission 81526) | Corn rhizosphere microbial communities from Kellogg Biological Station, Michigan, USA - KBS C3-4 metaG | ecosystem: Host-associated > Plants > Roots > Rhizosphere > Soil | place: Michigan, USA...
CCCTTCACCGTCTCGGCGAAATAGCGGCGGACCTTGATCAGCACCTTCTCAAGCTTCTGGTCATGGTTGAGTTCCGGCCCCTCGGGCGGGCCGGCGATGCGCTCGACCGTCAGTGCGTTCGGCCGCTGATGCGCCCAGTCGCTGAGCGTATCGCGGATGGTCATATAGTTGGCGTCGGGCTTGGTCTGGATGTGGTTGGGCTGCCCGTTGGCGGGGTCCGGGCCCACGACGATGGTGAAGCGCCCGTCGGCTTCCACCTTGAGGTCGCTGCCCGGCAGGTTGCCGGCGGTGATCCAGGCATCGCTCAGCACCGAGAAATCGTTGACCACCGGCCGGTCCTTCGCCACGCGCCCGCGGATCAGATAGGTCGAGGCGCCGTCCATCGGGATGACGCGATAGACGCTGTCCGGATTCTCATCGATGCCCTTGGGCGCCAATGTGTAGGTGCCGCGCACCGTCCGCCCGGGCCGGCCGACGAAGGTGATGTGCGGGTGGTGCGGGTCATCGTTGAGGCCGTTCAGCGCCGCGAAATAGGTGATTTCGGCCGCCGCCTGCTTGAAATGGGCGCGGGTTTCGGGCGTCGCGTTGGGAATCAACGACAGGAGGTCCCGCTCCCCCTGCTCCCGCGCCGCGATCACGGCAGGGTCGGAGAGGAATTTCTGGGCTTCGAGCTCGAGGCTGTCCTCAATGGCGACGAACTTCGACGCGTCGAGCGCCGGGTCGGGAACGGGCGCGGCGTGAAGGTTTGCCGCCGGCAATGCGAGCGCCAGCGCCAGAGCTGCCAAACCGTTCCGCTGGTCCATCTTGTCCTCCCCTTCCCACCTTAGCGTCATGGCCGGGCTTGACCCGGCCATCCACGCGCTTCCGTTGGCGCTACCCTAGCAGCATTTTCCCCGGTCGATCCACGTGGATGCCCGGGTCAAGCCCGGGCATGACGATAGAGGAGAATGTAGGAATTTACGCGGCGGCCCGCAGCGCCTCGTCGGCGATGGCCAGGTCTTCCAAGGTGACGGAGACCGAGAAGACGATCGCGGCGATGCGGATCGCATCCTGGATCGCTTCCTTCGACATGCCGGCCTTCAGCAGCACATCTTCATGCGCCTCGATGCAGCGGCCGCAGCCATTGACTGCCGAGACAGCCAGCGACCACAGCTCGAAATCGAGCTTCTCAACACCCGGATTGGCGATGACATTCATGCGCAGCCGCGCCGGCATCGACAGGAAGTCCGGGTTCTTCGACAGGTGGGTGAAGCGGTAATAGATGTTGTTCATCGCCATGATCGCCGCGGCGGAGCGCGCGGAGATCCTGGCCTGATCGGACAGATGCTCCGAGGCGGCAGCATCCACGGCGCGCACCACATCCGGATTGCGCGCGGCGATGGCGGTGGCCAGCACCGTGCCCCAGAGCTGCTGCGGGGTCAGGCTGGCGATGGAGGGGATGCCGGAGAGGTTCAGGCGCAGGTCCTTGGCGTACTCCGGCAGGCGGGCTTTCAGGTCGTCGAGCGACATGGGGAATTCCTTTCAATTTGAAAAATCCCCCTCACCCTCCCGCTTCGCGGGCCCCTCCCTCTCCCGCAAGCGGGCGAGGGAGGGACCCGACCCGAAGGGTTGGGAGGGTGAGGGGGACCTACGGATTTACGCGGCCGGGCGCAGGACCTCTTCGCCCTTCTTCCAGTTGCAGGGACACAGTTCCCCGGTCTGGAAGGCGTCGAGCAGGCGCAGCGTCTCGTTCGGGTTGCGGCCGACATCGAGGCCGTTGACCGAGACGTGCTGGATCGTGCCTTCGGGATCGACGATGAAGGTGGCGCGCAGCGACACGCCCTCGACCGGGTCGAGGATGCCGAGCGCCGACGACAGCTCCCGCTTCACATCGGCCAGCATCGGGAACGGCAGGTTCTTCAGGTCCTCGTGATGGGTGCGCCAGGCGTGATGGACGAACTCATTGTCGATCGACACGCCGAGAATCTGGGCGTCGCGATCCTCGAACTCGCTGTTCAGCTTGCCGAAGGCGGCGATCTCGGTCGGGCAGACGAAGGTGAAGTCTTTGGGCCAGAAGAACACGACCAGCCACTTGCCCTTGTAGGTGTCGTTGCTGATGGTCGGGAAGGCCACTTTCGGATGATCGAGCGAGGTGGCGGCGGTGAGCGAAAAGGCGGGAAATTTGCTGCCGGGGGCGAGCATGAAGCGAAACTCCTTAGAATGATTCTAAACTGACCTCCCGAACATCGGCCCGCCCCGGCGGATAGTCAATAGCAAATGCGAATTACTCGCAATAAAATTTATATAAGCCACATTTGCCCGATTGCCAGCCGGCGCGAAACCCCGTAACCGAACGCCAACGATCGATTTTCGGGAGGAACGTGAATGGCTCAGCAATTGGCCGGCAAGCGGGCGCTGGTGACCGGAAGCAGTTCGGGCATTGGCGTGGCGATCGCCAAGCGGTTGGCAAGCGAGGGCGCGCGGCTGGTCGTCCATGGGCGCAACGCCGAGCGGGCGCACAAGGTGGCCGACGACATCCGCGCCACCGGGGCCGAAGTGCATGTCGCGATCGGCGACCTGGCGCGCGACGACACCGCGACGGCCGTGGCCGACACGGTCGAGAAAGCGCTGGGCGGGCTCGACATCCTGATCAACAATGCCGGTGGCACGGCCTCGGGCGGCGGCTATGCGCCCTGGCTGGACGCGACCACGGATGAGTGGATCGCCGCCTATCAGGGCAATGTCGTGTGCGGCGTGCGCATGATCCGCCGTTTCGTGCCGGGCATGAAGGCGGCCGGCTGGGGCCGGATCGTCAATATCTCAAGCCTGGTCGCGCACGGGCCGCAGGTCGTGATCCCGGACTATGCCTCGGCCAAGTCCGGCGTGCTGTCGATGACCATCGGCCTTGCCAAGACCCTGGCCAATACCGGCATCACCGTGAACTCGGTCAGCCCCGGCCTGATCCTGACACCGGCGACCGAGGGGTGGCTCAGGATGCTGGCCAAGCAGTTCGGCTGGGGCGAGGCCTGGGAGGACATCGAAAAGCGGGCCATCGCCGAACTGGTGCCCAACAGCTGCGGCCGCATCGGCCGGCCCGAGGACATCGCCCAGGCCGTCGCCTATCTGGTCGATCCGCGCACCAGCTTCGTCACCGGGACCGATATGATGGTGACGGGTGGATGATGAACATGACCAAACGATTGCTGGCCGTCCTTCTGCTTTGCCTGCCGTCGGCCTGGCTTCCGGCTCTGGCCCAGGACTTGGTGATCAACCGCCCGGCGCCGGACTTCACGGCCAGGACCTTCGACGGCCGGGACGTGACGATGGCCGACTATAGGGGCCAGGTCCTGATCATCAATTTCTGGGCGACCTGGTGCGGTCCCTGCAAGAAAGAGCTGCCCTTGCTCAACGGCTATTACGCGGAGGCGGAGAAGCGCGGATACGGCCTCAAGGTCCTCGCCATCACAACTGAGGACTCGCTCCCGATCAACGACCTGCGGCCGTTGGCCAAACAGGTGAGTTTCGACATGGCGCGCCATTTCCACGGTCCCTATCGCGTGCTGAAGGGCGTGCCGACGAACTACATCGTCGATCGCAACGGCATCCTGCGTTACGCCAAGGCGGATGCTTTCGACATCGACACGCTGAACGATGTGTTGATCCCGCTGCTGCAGGAAGCCGGCCCCGCCGATGCCGCGCCCGCGGGTCCGACGAAGGCGTCGTTCAGCCCGAACTAACGCGCGAAAAGCTGCCCCAGATCGGCGAAGGCCTTGAACTCCAGTGCATTGCCGGCGGGATCGAGGAAGAACATCGTCGCCTGCTCGCCGGCCTGGCCCCTGAAGCGAATATGCGGCTCGATGACGAACCGCACGCCCCCCGCGGTCAGCCGGTCGGCCAGGGCCTGCCAATCGTGCATCGTCAGCACCACGCCGAAATGCGGCACCGGCACATCGTGCCCGTCGACCGGATTATGGTGCGGCCGCTCGGCCTGCGCCGGCACCAGGTGGGCGACGATCTGATGGCCGAACAGATCGAAATCAATCCACTCGCACGACGAACGCCCCTCCGGGCAGCCGAGGAGCCCGCCGTAAAACGCCCGCGCTTTAATGAGGTCGTCGACCGGGAAGGCGATATGGAAAGGGGTGAGGTTGCCCATGATTTGCTCTGTCTGGCGAGGTAAAGCGACGATAGGCTATTTTGCTACGGGCACAACCGACCTGCGAGGAACGAGCCCATGTCTTCACGCACGATCGTCTGCGCCTGCATGGCCGTCTGCTTTCCGCTCCTCCTCGCTGCGGCGTCGAGAGCTGAAACGGCGCCCGAAATCTGTGCGGCGATAGCCAGCGCCTTTGGCAAGCTCGACGGCAGCTACCCTAAGAACATCACGTCCGCCAAATCCTATGACGAGCTCAACCTGGACCATTGGGTTCCCGGCACAGCCGCGGCATTGGGGTTGAGCGCCGGCGAGTTCGAGGACCTCAAGCAAAACGCCAGGAAGCAGACTGACAAAGGCTTCGAGCCTTCCTGCCATTGGCGCGGCAAACCCGTCGAGATCAAAGAACCTGAAATAATGTGGTCGAGCTTTTCCAGGCCGGTGCTTTCTTCAGACGGGCAACTCGCGCTTTTTTCCTGGTCACTCGAGACCTTCGGACGATGGGGCCACGGCGACGTGTGCCTCGCCCGCAGGACCGGGGCGGGCTGGGCGGCTACATGCATACCTGGCTGGATCTCCTAGACTACTTGTACAGCCCCTTATACGTCTCCCGCAGCACGGCCTTCTGCACCTTGCCCATTGTGTTGCGCGGCAGGGCGTCGACGAAGAGCACTCGTTTTGGCTGCTTGTATTTGGCGAGCCGCTCGGCGAGGTGGCTCAGCACCTGAGCCTCATCCAGCGCCGCGCCGGATTTCAGCGTGCAGACAGCGGTGACGCCTTCGCCGAAATCCGGGTGGGGCACGCCGAAGACGGCGCTCTCGTCCACGCCATGGATGGAATCGATCTCGGTCTCGACCTCCTTGGGATAGACGTTGTAGCCACCGCTGATCACCAAGTCCTTGCCGCGGCCGACAATCGAGACATAGCCCTGCGGGTCGATGATGCCGAGGTCGCCGGTGATGAAGAAGCCGTCGGGCCGGAACTCGGCCGCCGTCTTCTCCGGCATGCGCCAATAGCCCTTGAACACGTTGGGGCCCTTCACCTCGATCATGCCGATCTCACCGTTCGGCAGCGGCACGCCGGTCTCGGGGTCGACAACGCGGATCTCGACGTCGGGCAGCGGCGGCCCGACCGAGCCGGCGACGCGCGGGCCGTCATAGGGGTTGGAGGTGTTCATCCCCGTCTCTGTCATACCGTAGCGCTCCAGCACCGCGTGGCCGGTGCGGCTCTGCCATTCGGCATGGGTCTCGGCCAGGAGCGGGGCTGAGCCGGAGACGAACAGGCGGATATGCGCAGTGGTCTCCCGGCTGAGGCGCTGGTCCTGCAGGAGGCGGACATAGAAGGTCGGCACGCCCATCATCGTCGTGGAGCCCGGCAGAAAGCGGAAGATCAGCTCCGGATCCAGCCTGGGCAGGAAGATCATCGACCCACCGGCCATCAAGGTGACGTTGGAGGCGACGAACAGGCCGTGCGTGTGGAAGATCGGCAGGGCGTTCAGCAGCACGTCGTCGCCGGTGAAATGCCAGATGTCCTTGAGTGTCTCTGCGTTCGACTGGAGGTTGCGATGGGTCAGCATCGCCCCCTTCGACCGGCCTGTTGTGCCGGAGGTGTAGAGGATCGCCGCCAGGTCGTCCGGTGAACAGACCACGTCGTCACGGTCGGTGGGTGCACCCCCTGCCCGTTCGATCAGGCTGCCGGTCTCGCCATCGATGCCCAGGGTCAGCGTGGTCTCGACGCCCAGGCCTTGTGCCAACGCCGCGATCTCGGCCTCGCGCTCGGGCGCGCAGACGACCATGCGCGGTTCGGAATCGCCGATGAAATAGTCCAGCTCGGCCAGGGTGTAGGCCTGGTTCAGCGGCAGATAGACCGCGCCCAGGCGCAGGCAGGCGAGATAGAGCAGTACGCATTCGGGGCTTTTCTCGACCTGCACCACCACCCTGTCGCCGAACTTCACCCCGGCCGCGCACAGCACGTTGGCGTAGCGGCCGGAGATGTCGAACAGGTCGCCATAGGTAATGATCCGCCCGTCATGGGTCTCAATGAAGGTGCGGTCGCGCGAAGGGGCCGCGGCGCGGATGCGCGCGAAGAGATTTCCCGTCATGTGGCTCGTCGTTTCCTCGCCGGATTTTGTCAGGCCTCTCAACCATAGCGCGTCGGGCCGGTCAATTCGCACACATCCGAAAAGAGAAGGTTTAACGCGGAGGCGTTGAGGGCTCGCAGAGGAGGCAGAGTTTAGAATATCCCGCCGCGCCCTGAGCGTGCCCTCTGCATTCCCGGCGTTAGAATCTTAATCAGGCAATGCCTTGCGCACCCCGTGCGCAAACCTCAGGATCAGGGACGAATCAACAAGAAGGTGAACGATGACAACGACCTTCAAGATCGCCGGCTTCGCGCTTGCGCTTACCTGCGCAGCGCCTGCCTTCGCCGAGCCGCTCACCTTCTCCATTTCCTTCCCGGCCGCCAAAAGCGCGCAGCCGCTCGACGGGCGGGTGATCCTGCTGCTGTCGCCGCGCGAGGGGGTCGAGCCGCGCACGCTGGTTTCGCCCGACGAACCGCTGAAGTCGCCCTATCTGTTCAGCGTCCAGGTGGCCGGCCTCCAACCCGGCGCCCCAGCAGTGATCGACGGCAAGGTGTTCGGCTGGCCGGCCGCCAACCTGTCGGCCATCGCACCTGGCGACTACACGGTGCAGGCGGTGCTCAATCGCTATGAGACCTTCCACCGCGCCGACGGTTCGGTAGTGACCCTGCCGCCCGACAAGGGCGAAGGCCAGGACTGGACCAAGAAGCCGGGCAATCTGTATTCCGCCCCCGTCCGCCTGCATGTCGACCCTGCCCACGCGCAACCGGTGACGATCAGCCTCGACAATGAGATCCCGGCCATCGCCCCGCCGGCCGACACCGAGTTCGTCCGCCATGTACGGATCAAGAGCGAGCTGCTGACCAAGTTCTGGGGCACGCCGGTCTATCTCGGCGCCCATGTGTTGCTGCCCTGGGGCTTCGCCAGCCATCCGAACGCGCACTATCCGCTGATGGTCAATCACGGCCACTTCCCGGACGACATCGGCGGCTTCCGCACCACGCCGCCGGACCCGAACCTGAAGCCCGACTATTCCGAGCGCTTCCACCTCGCCGGCTACAACATCATCCAGCAGAAGGAGGCCTATGCATTTTACCAGAAATGGATATCGCCGGATTTCCCGCGCTATCTCGTCATCGAGATCGAGCACGCCAACCCGTATTACGACGACAGCTATGCGGTGAACTCGGCCAATCTCGGCCCCTATGGCGACGCCATCAACAATGAGCTGATCCCCTATATCGAGAAGGAATTCCGGGGCCTCGCCCAAGGCTGGGCGCGCTTCACCTATGGCGGATCGACCGGCGGGTGGGAGGCGATGGCGTCCCAGGTCTTCTATCCGAAGATGTATAACGGCGCCTTCATCGCCTGCCCCGACCCGATCGATTTCCACGCCTTCACCGTCGTCAACATGTACGCGGACAAGAACGCCTATGTGCTGCCCGGCGACGTGCATGGGGTGGAGCGTCCTGCCCTGCGCAACTATCTGGGCGAGGTTTTCGCCACCCAACGCGACAGCAACTATCAGGAGCTGGCGGTCGGCGACCGCGGCCGTTCAGGCGGGCAATACGACATCTGGCAGGCCGTGTTCAGCCCCGAAGGCAAGGACGGGTATCCCCGGCCCGCCTTCGACAAGCTGACCGGCGCGATCGACCCCGAGGTCGTCGCATACTGGAAAGAACATTACGACCTGACCCATATCGTCCAGCGCGACTGGGCCAAGCTGGGACCCGACCTCAAGGGCAAGCTGCACATCTATGTCGGCAGCGCCGACACCTATTACCTGAACAACGCCGTCTACTACGCCCAGGACGTGCTGGAGAGCCTGAAGGACCCCGCCTATGGCGGCGAAGTCGATTACGGCGACCGCGCCGAGCATTGCTGGAACGGCGACCACAAACTGGCCAACGCCTATTCACGGCTGCACTACAACTTCTTCTACCTGCCGAAGATCCTGGAGCGTATCAAGGAAACCGCGCCGAAGGGGGCGGATCTGACGAGCTGGCGGTATTAGCATGCCACCAGTCCTGTTTCCGTTTTTGTGGATCGCGGGCTTGCTAATCGCATCGGCTTTTTATCGTCGTGCGAAAGGCAAACCCATCGTTCCGCGTACGCCGCCGGACGCGGTGTTTCATGAAAACTGGTGCTCAGGCCGATCCCTCCACAATTGGTTGACACGCATCGGCGGCGCGAGAAACTGCCTCATGGTCTACGTGCAGGGACCGGACCTGGTGGTGAGTCCGAAGTTTCCGTTTAACCTGGCGTTCCTCCCTGAAATCTACGGCTTGGACCTGAGAGTCCCAATCGCTTCGATCACTGAAGTAGAAAAGACCGACCATTTGTTCGGCCGCTGCTTGCGAATTTCATTCGCGAAAAGCGGTCCGCCCGCGATCGAGCTGCAACTCCGTGACGAAGCTGGACTGATTCACTATCTCGGCCGGGCTACGGCCGCCGATCAAGAGCCGGCGGCATCACCTAAGCTACGCAAAAGCTGGCGTCTGACCTTTTTCAGGGTCTTCGCAGCGATCTGGGGCACCGGAGTTTTGATCGGAGCATTCTCGGGTCTTCCGGAAGATTATCGTTTTCGGCACGACGGGATAGAAGTCACCGGGATCGTCGATGGAATCGACAACTCCGGCAAACCGAGGGCGATCCTTTCCTACTCCGTCGGCGATCAGCGATATCACCTGTCCCCGATATTTGGATCAGACACAAAAATTGGCGACACCGGGCGTCTGTTCTACTTGCCGGCCGATCCTGGGCAAGCCCGAGACGCTGATTTTCTTGTTTTCGACCTGGGGGCGTTAGGCCTCGGCCTGCTGGCGGTCACCGCATCGATTTTCGGCGGGACAGTAGCAAGAAGGCTAAGTTAGTTTTGCAGGCATTAATCGTCATCCCCGCAATCCTTTGCGTAACTGCGGCCTGCCGGACGGAAGACACAGCCCTCGCTATAGAAGGCTCCATAGATCGGGAGCTTTTCCTGCTGGGTCAGACCAAGCCCTTCGCGCGTCAAGAGACCTGCCTGGCCGACAAATGAAGGCTGTTTACCCGCGCCCTTGAAGGGCCCGTCGAAAATGACGAGCACGGCTTCCCCGTCGGGCGCTTCGGCCTTCGTGACCACCACAGCTAGGTCGGACTGACCGTTTTTCCGGAAGTCGCCCACAAGCGAGTAGGGCACGTAATCCGGAATCGGCTCACCCCAGGGCCCGTTGCGCCGCATCATCTGTAGGAACTCGGCGCAATCGCAGTCCTTTTCCGTCGCAAGCCGAAATTGCGGATTCTGCCTCAGCCACGCGGACAGGGCCGCCTGCTGATCGCGACTTGGCGGTGAAACAGCGGCAGCGGCGAGCACTGGAAAAAGCGCTACAGCCGCGAAAACAACCGATCTGACCATCTGAACCCCACCGGCTTTCAACCGGCGGACAATAGCCTACTCCACGATCAACTGCCCGATCATCCACAGATGGTCCTTGTCGACATAGGTGTAGTCGCCCGGCTTGTCGAACTTCACCGTGGCCGACTGGCCCGGCTGGATCGGGCCGGTGGTCCAGGCGCCGTCGCGGGTGGCGATGGTGTGGACGACCTTGCCGTTGTTGGTCCAGGTGACGCTGTCGCCGACCTTCACCTTGGCGCGGGTCGGCACCAGCGAGAACTCGTCGACATATTTGATGTCCTGGCGGATGCCGTTGTTCTCAAGCTCGTTGGAGATCGAGATCTTGTCGGTGCGCACGATGCGCCCGGCGAAAGTGGATTCGGTGGGCGGCACCGGCGGGGCCGGCAGAGGGGCGACCTTGCCGTCCAGCGCGAAGGCCCAGACATTCCCGCCGGCAACCGCCGCGATATAGTCCTTGCCGTCCAGCCGGTAGGCTGTGATCGCCCCGTTGGCCGGGGCGCCGGTCTGGAATTCCCACAATTTGTCGCCGTTCTTGGCGTTATAGGCCTGGACGTTGCCGTCCGGCTGGCCGTGGAACAGAACGCCGCCCGCCGTCATGGTCGAGCCGCCGCCGAAGGCGATCGGCCAGGGCAGCTTGTCCTGCCAGACGATCTTGTTGGTGTCGGCGTTGAAGGCAGTCAGCAGGCCGTAGGATTTGATGCCGGGCGCGACCGACGAGAAATTGAAGAAATACGGGTTGGGCTGACGCCGCGCCCAATGCGCATCCGCCCCGCCCGACACGAAGAACAGCCGGTTCTTCGGATCGTATGAGGTTGGCGCGAAGCGGGTGGACATCGGATTGACGACATTGGGCTGGTCGTAATCGATCGGCTCCCAGAAGCAGGCGGTGACGAAGCCGGGCGGCACCGCATCTTTGTCGACGCAGTTGGGGCCGACCTTGTCCGCGCCCACCGGATAGGGCTGGGTGGGCCAGGTCTTCTGGCGTGCATTCTGCGGGACCGGACGTTCTTCAACGGGGAAGATCGGCTTGCCGGTCTTGCGGTCGAGCAGGAACAGGTAGCCGTCGGTTCTGAGCGCCGCGACCGCCTTTACCGTCTTGCCGTCAACCTTGGCGTCGTAAAGGATTTCCGGGCCGCCGACATCGCTCTCCCAGATTTCATGATGGGCGGTCTGGAAGTGCCATTTGTATTTGCCGGTCTTGAGGTCCACCGCGACGACCGAGGCGGTGTAGAGGTTGGAGCCCTCGCGCACGTCGCCGCCATATTGCGGATAGGCGCTGCCGGTGCCGAAGATCACCAAGCCGAGGTCGGTATCCACGGTTGGCGTGGCCCAGACGCCGCCGCCGCCATGCGCCCAGGCGTCGCCCTCGGCGGGCCAGGTCTCATGGCCGGGTTCGCCCGGGCCGGGGATCGAGATCCAGACCCAGACCTGTTTGCCGGTCTTGATGTCCAGCGCCGCCAAACGGCAGCGGAAGCCGGCATCGCCCGAGCCGACGCCGACAAGCACCTTGCCGTCGACGACCACCGGGGCGACCGAGATGAACTGCCCTGCCGCCGGCGGGTCCTCACCCGCGAGGCCATCCCACACCAGCTGGCCGGTCTTGGCATCCAGCGCGGCGACATGGGCGTTCGACAGGCCGACGAAGACCTTGCCGTCCGCCACCGCGACACCCTTGTTGAGCGCCGAAATTCCGACCGCCCCCTCGGGTGAATAGGTCCATTTGATGGCGCCGGTCCTGGCGTCCAGCGCATAGACCGCGCCGCCGCCCCCCCGGATTCCCGACCCGCCGGCCGCGACATACATCACCCCGTCGACGACGATGGGCGAGGCCTTCGAACTTGCGCCCGGCAGCTCGGTACGCCAGGCGCCGCCCAGCGTCTTGGCGTTCTCGGGCGTGATGCTGGTAAGGGGGGCATAGCGCGTGTTGCCGGTGTCGCCGCCGTTGGTGGTCCAGCCGACGTCCGGAGCGGCTTGGGCCGTCGTGATTATCGTGGTGCTGAGCAGCGCGATGAGTGCGGCGCGGACGAGCATGGTGCCTCCCCTTTTCTGTTCCCGGGAGTTTTCGCACTCCCACCATTCCTTAGATCGTCATTCCCGCGAAGGCGGGAATCCAGCCAATACGCGCGGCAGCGCGGAAGCGACTCTGGATTCCCGCCTTCGCGGGAATGACGCAAAAAGCAAAAGGGGGCTTAACGCCCCCCTCACAACTACCCCACGCCCATCGCCTTGGAATTGCTCCGCAGCGCGGCCGCCGCGTCGTGCCCGATGGCGGCGTCGTAGTTCTTGTGCATGCCGGTCAGCGACGACTCCCGCTTGCCGAAGAGCACCGAGGGCACCGCGCCGGCTTCCATCATCAGCTGGCAGCTGGTCTGGGCCGGCAGGTCTTCCTCGAGCGAGACCTTCATGAACAGGTCGATCGCCTTCTTGGCCGCTTCCTTCTGCTCCGGCGTGCCGTTCTTCGGGCCGTAGAGGCGGAAGTTGTAGTGGCACTCGCCGGGCTCGGTCATCGGCTCGGTGCGCTGGAAGAACAGGACGGGCTGCAGCGGGCCGCCGCCGATCACCGTGTTCGGGAAGATCGCGTTGACCGAGCCGAAGCCGCAATCGTGCGGCCACTCCGCCTCCGGGATTTCCTTCAGCGCCTTGATCTGCGGGCCGGAGGTGATCAGCGCATGGTGGTCACCCAGCTCCATCACTGGCAGGAAGCCGCCGCCGTCGGTCATGAAGGTGGTCGGGTGCAGGAAGGGCGTGTGATAGGCCTCCATGCCGCCATCGACCGCATGCTTCCAGTTGATCCGCGCCGGGGCACGGTAATGGGCGATCTGCTCCCACGACGCGATATCCAGGTCCGCCAGCAACGCCTTCATGTCGCCCAGGAACTCGTCGAGGTCGAGGTGGCCCTCCGGCTGCGGATGCACGACGATGACACCGATATCCTCGGCCGTCGGCAGGGCGATCAGGTCCCGGTTGGCCAGTTGCGCGACATCGAAGGCCGAGCGGCTGGGGACCGAGGTCAGCTCGCCGTCATTGTTGAAGGTCCAGCCGTGATACGGGCAGACGAAACCCTTGCCGTGGCCGCAGCCTTCGTCGGCCAGCTTCACGCCGCGATGGCGGCAGGCATTGAGGAAGGCCTGGGCCTTGCCCTCCTTGTTGCGGACGATGAGGATCGGCTTGCCGGCGATGTCGGTGGCGAAATAATCGCCGGGGTTGGGCAGGTCCCCGGTCAGCGCGATCAGCTGCGGCCGTTCCAGGAACAGCTTCTTCTTCTCGATCTCGAACCGCTCCTTGTCGATGAAGCGGCCGATATCGGCCTCCCACGATTCCTCGCCGAAGAACGGCGTATCGTTGTCGATCAGCTCCATGATCTGCTTGGCGATCGCGATCCGCGCCGATTTTTCCATTTGATCCTCCCCAAACCTGGTTGTTCCAGGCCGATTAAAGCGCGAACATATTGTTCAGTCAATCTGGATCGTGATAGCTTCCCGATACACGGGATCGACGATTGGGCGAGAGCAAACCACAATAGAAAGTGACTGGGCAGTCAAAAATTGCATCTGCAAGGGAAAAAGCTTGTCATAACGGCCGCATTCAGCAAGGTTGCCCGATGGGGGCCCGGGGAAATCAGGTTCTATGAGCAAGGCACAGTTAAAGCAGACGGATGAAGCACCGGCGCCGGTGGCACGGCGCACGCGTCCGCGCGGCCTGTCGACACTGCATCACGAGCAGATCGAGGACAGCCGCAACCGGATCCTCGCCGCGGCGGAGATCGCCTTTACCCGCAATTCCTATGTCGCCACCACCGTCGACATGATCATCAACATCGCCGGGGTCAGCCGGGCGACGTTCTACAAATATTTCAACAACCGGTTCGACGTGGCCAAGGGCCTGATCGACCGTTTCATCCCCAAGCTGGACGAGCTGTTCGACGCCCTGCCCGACCGGCCGGGCGTGCCCGAGGCGAAGCAGTTCCTCTACGACCTCTTGAAGCTCTACCGCGCCAACAAGCAGTTCACCTGCCTGTTGGGCGAGGTGAGCGGCAGCGAGCCCGCCTTCTTCCCGACGATGACGGCACTGCACGATGCCCATCTGGAACGGCTGGGCCGGCGCATCCCGGCCTTCCGCCAGGCGCTGGAGGGCAAGCCGGATTCGCGGCTCTATGTGCTGGCGCATCTGCAGATCCTGCATCTGTGGGGGCTGGCCAACCTGATCGTGTCGAAGGGCTGGCAGGTGAACACCGAGGCCGGCGTGCAGTATCTGGCCGAAGAGCTGGTCCGGTTCATCCGGGAAAACGAAACGCCCGCGTAAGGGCGCATCGATCTAAAATCAGGGGAAGACCGCATGTTCAAGGCCTGGAAGATTCATGCCGAGGGGCAGCCGCGCGACGTCATGAAGGCTGAGCAGGCGGACCTGCCGGCGCTCGGGCCCGGCGAGATGCGGGTCAAGGTGGCCGCCGCCGCGCTCGGCCTGCCCGATTATTTCATGTGCACCGGCCAGTATCCAGCCAACCCCAAGGACGGGCCGTTCACACCGGGCGGCGAGGTCGTCGGCACGGTGATCGCGGTCGGACCGAACGTGAAGACGCCGGTCGGCACGCGGGTCATGGGCATGACCGATTTCTGGCGCGGCTATGGCAGCCTGGCCGAGGAATGCATCGTGCTGGAGGACGAGGTGAACACCGCCCCCGACTTCATCGACGACGCCTCGGCGGCGGGCATGCGCATCGCCTATCACACCGGCTGGTGCGGGCTGGTGACCAACGGCAAGACCCAGCCGGGCGAGATCGTGCTGGTGCTGGGCGCGGCCGGCGGCACGGGCGCGGCAGCGATCGAACTGTCGAAGGCGCTGGGCGCCACGGTGATCGCGGTCGCTTCCAGCCCCGAGAAGATCGACTACTGCCGCAAGCTGGGCGCCGATCATGTCATCGACCGGACCAGGGAGAATGTGGTCGAGACGGTGATGAAGCTGACGAACGGCCACGGCGCGGACCTGATCTATGACCCGGTCGGCGGCACGGCGGGCGAGGAGGCGTTCGACGCCATCGCCATGCAAGGCCGCTTCCTGCTGGTCGGCTGGGCCTGCGGCCGCTGGCCGGAGATACCGATCTGGAAGACCTTGATGCGCAACTGCTCCCTGGTCGGCGTCTATGCCGGCCGCTCCTACGGCGGCGACGTCCATCGCGGCATGCATGACGGGCTGATGAAGTTCTATCGCGAGGGCAAGATCCGCCCGGTCACCACCCGCACCATCGGCTTCGACGAGGTGCCGGACGCGCTGCAGGTGCTGCCCGAGGGTCAGCTCGGACGGACGGTGATGGTGCTGTGAAGTAGGATGGGTAGAGCTTAGCGAAACCCATCACCCAAAGCCGAAGAATTCAACACCAAGGCACCAAGACGCCAAGGGCACCGAGAAGAAACCGCCTTTCCGGCTTTAACTTGGCGCCTTGGCGTCTTGGTGTTTCAAAACTCTTATCGATGGGTTTCGCTCCGCTCTACCCATCCTACGAAAACAAGCTGACCACGAACGCCGCGAACACCAGCAGCGACGTCACCGACATCGTCAGCACCGCGCCGGCCAGCGTGTCTTTCACGATGCCGACGATCTCGTGCTGGTCGGGGTGGACATGGTCGATCAGCTTCTCGACCGCGGTGTTTATCAGCTCCAGCGCCACCACCGAGCCGGCGGTCAGCAGCAGGACCGCCCACCAGATGGGCGCGGGCCGCGTCGCCACCAGCACGGCAAGTATAAAAACCATGCCGAGCGACAGCGTGCGGAAGGTCCGCTCGGTCCGCCAGCTGACCGCGATCCCGGCCAGGGCATAGCCGAGGCGCCGCAGGAAATTATGGTTCTTCATCAATGGCCCGCACAACCCGCATCAGCTTTATTTTACCATGCCCATTGGAAAGGGTAACCGGCATAACCATTTAGCGTATACGTCACGTTCCGATAGGGTTCGCCCGTATTCGCCGCTGTTTACAGCCCCGACTGCCCCGTTCTCCCGAATGAATTTGATTCAGCCCTCCGACCGGTGGGTTGCCACAGCCTGTCAGGAGAATGATCATGGCTTCAGGTACTGTTAAATGGTTCAATTCCACCAAGGGTTTCGGCTTCATCCAGCCGGATGACGGCACGAAGGATGTGTTCGTTCACATCTCCGCGGTCGAGCGTTCCAATCTGGGTTCCCTCAACGAGGGCCAGAAGGTCGCCTTCACGATCGAGTCAGGCCGCGACGGCAAAATGTCCGCCGTCGATCTGAAGAGCGCGTAACCATCCGCGACGGTTGCCGCCGGTTCGCCGGCGGCCGCCTCTCTCCCTCGAAAACCGCCACGACGCCGACAGACGATTGACGGCTGAAAAGGGAGCTCCACCGAGCGCCCGGGGTTAGCCGACACGATGTCTGAAGTTACCGTAAAACCGCACCCCGGCGCTGATGAGCCAGGGTTGCGATCGCTTATCAGGGCGTATGAAAAGCCCAGCATCCTCAAAAGCACCTATCAGATCGCGACCTCGATCGGCCTGTTCCTGGTTGCCTGCGCCGCGATGTACTGGTCCCTTCACATCTCCTATCTGCTGACCGCCGCCCTTTCGGTTCCGACCGCGGGCCTGCTCGTCCGCGTCTTCATCGTCCAGCACGATTGCGGCCATGGCGCGTTTTTCCGCTCGCGCCGGCTGAACGACCTGCTCGGCAGCTTCTGCGGCCTGCTGACCTTTACCCCCTATGCCCACTGGCGCCGCCAGCACAGCTGCCACCACAGCAACTGGAACAATCTCGACCGCCGGGAGACCGGGGTCGACCTCTATTCAACCTGCTCCACGGTCGGCGAATATCAGGCGCTGTCGCGCTGGGGCCGCTTCAAATATCGTGCGATCCGCCATCCGGTGATCGCCTATATAATCGCTCCGCCGCTGGTCTTCCTGTTTCTCTACCGCGTCCCGTTCGACACGCCGAAAAGCTGGACCCGCGAGCGCCGCTCGGTCTACCTCACCAACCTGGCGCTGGCCGCCCTGCTCGCCACACTGATGATGCTGTTCGGCGTCTGGCAGGTGTTGCTGGTCCATGTTCCGGTGATCGCGCTGACCGCCATGATCGGCGTAGGACTGTTCTCGCTGCAGCATCGGTTCGACGGTGTGGTCTGGGCGCGGCAACACGAATGGGACGTCACGACGGCGGCACTCCAGGGGTCTTCCTTCTTCAAGCTGCCGCGCGTGCTGCAATGGTTCACCGGCAATATCGGTTTCCACCACGTCCATCACCTGAGCCCGCGCGTGCCCAATTATCGCCTCGAGGCCTGCCATAATGCGATCCCGGCCCTCGGCGCGGTCAAGCCGCTGAACTGGCGCGCCGGCCTCAAATCGATCCGGCTGATGCTATGGGACGAAGCAGAGCGCCAGATGGTCCGCTTCGCCGACGTGCGCGGCGAGCGGCGGCGAAAATCCGCATCCCGCCACTAGCGGCCCGCAATCAGCTCCCCACTGTCGCCAGCACTGCCTCCAGGCAGCTCCGCCCCATCGCGGCCGAGGCCTTCGGCGACCAGCCCTCGACCGGATCGGGCGCATCCAGGCTGTCCTTGAACGGCATCTCCAACGTCATGCCGATGCCGCCATACCGGCGGGCCACGGCGCGGCAGCACATGCCGGGGGCGCCGTCGCCACCGTAGGTAACCGGATAGCCGACCTTGGTCTGGAAGGCGGGATTGGCCTTCAGCAGCGCCGCCTTGAAGGCTTGCACCCCGGCGATCTGCGTCGTTGTCGCGGCAGGGTCGGCATCGCAGCCGTCGATGAAGACATGGGGGATGGTCTCGTCGCCATGAACGTCGAGGCAGAGATCGACACCGGTTTCATCCATCGCCGCCAGCACGGCTGCCACCTCTGGCGCAGTCTCGGGATCGGGCCCGTGCCATTGGCGGTTGAGATCGACACCGGCGGCATTGCCGCGCAGATTGCCGCGCGCCGCCCCGTCGACATTGACGGTCGGCACCAGATGCACCCGGGCGGCCTTCAGCAACCGCGCCGCGACCGGATCGGCTTGGTCGGTAAGGCGAGCCAACGCCCCCTCCATCCACCAGCTCGCCATCGTCTCGCCGGAATGCTGGCGGCCGAGCAGCCAGACCTGGCGGGGCCCCTGGCCCAGCGACAGGCAGGCGATGTCGCGCCCATCGACGGATCTGCCGATCGAGCGCGCCGTCACGCCGGGATGGGCGGCCGCCCGCTCGACCAGGTGCCGGTGGCGGTCCATGCCATAGGGCGCGAAGAAGGCGAACCAGGTTTCGTCGGTCTCGGCGCGATGGCTGATTTCGAGCACGCCGTCGGCATAGCGCGTATCGGCCAGCCGCCAGGCGGCGTTATCGGCGCTGACCCGGGCGCGGTAATCGGCCCAGCCCTCGGCATAGGACGACTGGCCGGCATTGAGGATCCGCAGCGTCAGGTTCCGCCCTGCCCCGCCGCGCACGCGGAAATAAAACCACTGGTACCAGTTGCCGTTGCTGTCCTTCCGGATATTGAGATCGGCGCTGTCCGCCGCCGCCGTGACCGGTTCGATATTCCCGCCCTCGAAGGCGCAATCTATGTCCAGGCTCATCGCATTCCGCTTCGTCTTGCCCAGCGCATTGCATAGCATGAACGGAAGCGAGGGAACCGTTGAAATCCCATCCGCGTTAATCACAGCCGGCGCATGCGTGATTCCAGTCCTGTGCCCCCGGCGAGACGCTCCTTGCGAGGGACCTTGAGATGCTTGTCCGTTTTGCCGCCGCCTTCCTGATGCCGCTGCTCGCGCTCGCCGCGCCGGCGCGGGCCGACGACGTGCTCTTCCATGTAACCGAGGCGACGGTCGCCTGTGCCGACGAAACCTCGGTCCGCACCCTGACCAGCCCGGATCAGGCCCGCCGCGCGAACCAGGCAACGTACAAGGCGACCTTCGATTCCGGCCGCTGCGTTTCGGTCACGCCGAAAAGCCCCTGGCGCTTCGTCTCGCGCGATAACGACGTCGTGATGATGGATTATGCCGGGACGGTCGGCCCGCCCGGCTCCTACTATTTCTCCGCCGCGCAGCTGGTCGACCCCAACGGCAACCATCCCGGCGATACGGCGCCGGCCGCCGCCGGCAATCCGCCCGCCGCTGCCGCCAATCCCGAGACCGCGCTGGCGCCGAACGCGCAGCCCACCTCGCCGCCTCCGGCCGACACCGGTGCGCAACCCACATGGGGCGTCACCAACGTGCTGCTGCTGACGGTGGCTCTGCTGCTGGCGGCCGTGGTCGGCTTCCTGGTCGGTCGCCGGGGGCCGCGCGTTTAACCGCCCGTCCTTCGGCGTTAGCATGGGCGAATCCAACCCGGGATTCGCCCATGCCGTTTTTCCTCACGATTTCAGGCAGCCTGCGCGCCGCGTCGTCGAATACGGCCGCGCTGGAAGCGCTGTCCCTGCTGGCGCCGCCTGAGGTCGCCGTCCGCCGGTACGGCGAGCTGGACCGGCTGCCCGCCTTCAATCCCGATCTGGAAAGCGCCGACCTGCCGGATGCGGTGGCGCGATTGCGGACACTGATCGGGCAGGCCGATGCGCTCGTCATCTCCTCGCCCGAATATGCCCGCGGCATGGCGGGCGCGCTCAAGAACATGCTGGATTGGCTGGTCGGGGCGCTGGAGTTCCCGGGCAAGCCGGTCGCGCTGATCACCACGTCGCAGCGCGCGGAAAATGCGCCGGAGCAGCTGAAGCTGGTGCTGACCACGATGTCGGCGCGGATCGTCGAGCCGGCCTGCCTGACCCTGCCGCTGCTGGGGCGGACGTTGACGGCGGCGGAGATCGCCGGCGACGCCGAACTGTCCGGTCAGCTCCGCGCTGCGATCGTAGCGCTGATGGCGGCCTGATCCTGGTTGGCGGCCTGCCTCGCCGCCAGCGGCAGGGTGATGCGCACGGTCGTGCCCTTGCCCTCGGTGCTGCGGATGGTCAGCTTGCCGCCATGCAGTTCGCAAAGCTGGCGCGCGATCGACAGGCCAAGGCCGCTGCCGCCATATTTGCGCGACAGGCTGCTGGCGACCTGGACGAAGGGCAGGGTCACGCGCTTCAGGTCGGAGGCCGGAATGCCGCAGCCGGTGTCGCTTACCACGACCGCCGCCCGTGACTCGGTGAAGGTGACCCTGACCGCCACCTTGCCGCCCGCCGGGGTGAACTTGATCGCGTTGGAGAAGATGTTGAGCAGCACCTGCTTCAGCTTCAGGAAGTCGCCGCGCAGCTCGGGACAGCCTTCGGGAATGTCGGTCTTGACCGTGATCTGTCCGTCATGCGCCATGCCCGAAACCAAAGCCAGGGACGTGCGGGTCAGCTCGCACAGATCCACCGGTTCGAGGTCGAGCTCAAGCTGGCCGGCCTCGATCTTCGACAGGTCGAGAATGGTGTTGATGAGGTCGAGCAGATGCCGGCCGCTGCCGCTCACATCGGCCAGGTATTCCTTGTAGTTATCCGTCCAGCCGGTCTGGGCGATACCGTGCTCGATCAGCTCGGTGAAGCCGATGATGGCGTTCAGCGGGGTGCGCAGCTCGTGGCTCATATTGGCCAGGAACTCACCCTTGGCGCGATTGCTCGCCTCCGCCTGCTCCTTGGCGCGCTGCAGCTCGTCCTGCACATGGCGGCGCTCGGTGATGTCGCGGCTGATGACGACCCAGCGGGAGCCGCCATTCTCCAGCTTCTGCACGGTCTTGACCCGCATCTCGACCCAGAATACGCGTCCGTCGCGGCCGCCGGTCTCATACTCCACCGGCTCGCCGTCGTCGCGCGCCAGAGCCTCGTTCATCAGCTTGGCGCCGAGGCCGTTGATATCGTTGCCGCTCATGACGTCGATCGGCTGGCCGATCAGCGTTTCGGCGACGCCGCCGAACAGGTCCGTGAACTTGTCGTTCACATACAGGATCGTCGTCGGGCCCTCGGGATCGCTCTCGAACACGGCGATCGAATCGGTGGAGCGGACAACCACCGATCGCAGCAGCTCGACCTGGTCTTCCGCCTCGCGCTCGCGGGTGATGTCGCGCATCGCGCCGGTGAACAGCATCGAACCGTCGGACTGCGGATGCGGCATCATCGACTGCCGTATCCAGCGCACCCGATCCTTGCCGTCCCGCACCCGGTATTCGAAGCTGCAGATCAGGAGGTTCTTGGCTGCCTCTTCCAGCTGCACACGGAAATTAAGCGGTTCGGCCCCACCGATCATCCGCGTATAGACGATCATCGGGTCCTTCCCGACCATATCGGGCGTGAACTCCAGCAGGCGCCGTACCGATTCGGGTATCGGCGGAATATCGTAGATGCCGTCCGGACTGCGGCGCATCTCGACCTGGGCGATGTTGAGGTCGGTGGCCCCGGCGTCGAGCTGCTGCCGGCTGGCGCGGAGCAGTGCGCTGCCGGCCTCCCGTATATCGGTCACATCATGGGCATAGCGCAGTATGCCGCCCGACAGCGACCGCCGCTCCTCGATCCGGATGACGCGATCGGAGCCGTTCCTGTATTCGCTGGTCCGCTCCTGGCCGAAGCCGGCCAGCCGGTCCATCAGCTCCCGCCGGGGATCGCCGACGGCGGGATGCCCGGCAAATATCTGTTCGGTCGTCAGCTTGGCGGCCGCCGCCTCGAGCATCTCCCTGTAGCTCATCCCCTTCTTGAGGCTGACGCCGACAGGCTCGTATTCCCGGGCAAAATCCGCATTCCATTCGACCAGCCGGTGATCGGCGTCGAATAGCGCGAAGCTGCTCAGAAAATCACCCGACATGACCTGACCGTCTTCCCCCGGCGCCGCGTGGGGTTGGATGCTATACGGTTACGTTAGCGGCCCGTTTCTTTTTTACCGCCGCTCGCGACGCATTACCCACGCTAAGCCCGTATATAACCATACAAACTGCTCAACTAGAGATATAAATAATACGGCATTTATCTAAATTACCAGACAATATGCCGCCGGGCGTGACGAATCTTAACCGCGCAGATTCCGGGGCACGCGCGGCAGGTGGACGATCTTCGATTCGACATAGGGAAGCGGGCCTTCCGGCGCACCTCCAGCGTATCGGGCATGATCGTCCCTCTGGTGCTTTGTGGCTGAAAGCTACAAGTAGGACACCATGCGTTCGGTTTGAAGTGACACTATGCAAGCGGATCGGGAGGCCATTCATGAAGTACCGCAAACTTGGCGATAGCGGGATCGATGTCTCCGAGATCGCGTTCGGCTCGTGGCTGACGACGTCGGGCGGCGTCGAGAAGGACCGGGCGATCGCCTGCGTCCATCGTGCGCTGGACAAGGGCATCACCCTGATCGACACCGCAAACGCCTATGGCCGCGGCATCGCCGAGACGGTGATCGGCGAGGCGCTGGCCGGTCTGCCGCGCGACAGCTACGTCCTGGCCACCAAGCTCTATTTCCCGATGAGCGACACCGACCGCGGCCTGTCGCGGGCCCAGGTCCTGAAGCAGATCGATGCCTCCCTCACCCGGCTGAAGGTCGAGTATGTCGATCTCTACCAGTGCCATCGCTATGACAACGACACGCCGCTGGAAGAGACCATGCAGGCCCTGACCGAGATCGTGAACGCCGGAAAGGTGCGTTTCATCGGCTTTTCGGAATGGCCGGCGGACAAGATCGAGGCCGCGCTGGCGATGCCGGGCGTTGCGCAGTTCGTCTCCAGCCAGCCGCAATATTCGCTGCTGCACCGGACCCCGGAGCGGGCGGTGATCCCGCTCTGCGCCCGTTCCGGCATCTCGCAGATCGTCTGGTCGCCGCTGGCCCAGGGCGTGCTGACCGGCAAATATCGCCCGGGCGGCGCGATTCCGGCCGACAGCCGCGCGGCGAGCCGCGACATGGGCGCCTTCCTGAACCGCAAATGGCTCGAACCCAGGACCCTGGAAGCGGTGCAGAACCTGGGAGAACTGGCCGCCGAGGTCGGGCTTTCGCTCGCCCAGTTCGCGCTCGCCTGGGTTCTGCGCGAGCCGAATGTGGCCTCCGCCATCATCGGTGCGTCACGGCCCGAGCAGGTCGACGAAAACGCCGCCGCCTCGGGCCGCGATGTGGCGCCCGAGCTGTTCGACCGGGCGGAACGGATTATCGCCGCGGCCGCCTGAATCTCGACGGGAAAACGTCAGGCCCGCACAGTGCGCCGCATATATCCTTAAGGACCAATCGTGCTGCTCTTCATCCTCGCCTATTTCGGCGGCGTCCTGACCATCCTCAGCCCGTGCATCCTGCCGGTTCTGCCCTTCGTCTTCGCCCGGTCGGACCAGCCGTTCGTGAAGAGCGGCCTGCCGATGCTGGCCGGCATGGCGCTGACCTTCGCCGGGGTGGCGACATTGGCCGCGCTCGGCGGCGGCTGGGCGGTGCAGGCGAACCAGGCAGGGCGCATCGCCGCTTTGGTGCTGCTCGCCTTCTTCGGTGTGACGCTGCTGTTTCCCTCGCTGGCCGAGCATGTCACGCGGCCGCTGGTCGGGCTCGGCGATCGCCTTTCAAACCGGGCACAGACCGGTGAAAGTGGCACCGGCCGGATCGCGTCATCATTCCTGCTCGGCATCGGCACCGGCCTCTTATGGGCGCCCTGCGCCGGGCCGATCCTGGGACTGGTCCTGACCGGCGCAGCGCTCGAGGGCGCGACGGCCAGGACCTCGCTGCTGCTGCTCGCCTATGGGCTGGGCGCGGCGACCTCGCTGGCGGCGGCGCTGCTGATCGGTGGGCGGCTGTTCGCGGCAATGAAGCGGTCGCTGGGGGCTGGCGAATGGATCAGGCGGGGCCTGGGCGTCGCCGTGCTGGCCGGCGTGGCTGCCATCGCGGCAGGCGCCGACACGGGCCTCCTGACCCGCGTCTCGCTGGCCAGCACCGCCAGGCTGGAACAATCCCTGACCGACAGCCTGAGGCCCAAGCCACCGAAGGCGGCGAATGATGCGCTCGACAACGAGGGCATGCTACCGCCGCTGGGCGGGGCGACGCTATGGCTGAACTCCCCGCCGCTGACGCCGGAGACTTTGAAGGGGAAGGTCGTGCTGGTCGATTTCTGGACCTATTCCTGCATCAACTGCCTGCGGGCGCTGCCCTACGTCAAAGCCTGGTCGGAGAAATACAAGGACAAGGGACTGGTGGTGATTGGCGTGCACGCGCCGGAATTCGCCTTCGAGAAGGACCCGGCCAATGTTCGCAAGGCGGTGGCGGACATGCGTATCGATTATCCGGTGGCGCTGGATAACGACTTCACCATCTGGCGCGCCTTCAACAATCAGTACTGGCCGGCCCACTATTTCATCGACGCCAACGGCACGATCCGCCACCACCATTTCGGCGAGGGCGAGTACGCCGAATCCGAAAAGGTGATCCAGGAACTGCTGGCCGAGGCCGGGCACAAGGATGCCGGCGGCGGCTTCGTCGACGCCAAGGCCGGCGGCATCGAAATGGCGGCCGACAAAGGCGACGACATGACCCCGGAGACCTATGTCAATTACACCCGCGGCGAGCGCTTCGCCTCACCCGAGGAGGCGCACGACACGCCGACCGACTTCACCATCCCGGCCAGCCTGGATGCCCACCATTGGGGCCTGACGGGCAACTGGACCATCGGTGAGGAGCATTCGACCCTGAACGCGCCCGGCGGCAGGATCGTCTACCGCTTCCACGCCCGCGACCTGCATCTGGTTCTGGGACCCGGCCCGGACGGCAAGCCGGTGCGCTTCAAGGTGACGCTGGACGGCAAGGCCCCAGGTGCCGGTCACGGCGTCGATACCGATGCCGACGGCATCGGCGCCGTCACCAGCCAACGGCTCTATCAGCTGATCCGCCAGACCGGGCCGGTCGCAGACCGCACCTTCGCCATCGAATTCCTCGATCCGGGGGTGCAGGCCTTCGCCTTCACCTTCGGCTAGGCGCCCAGCACCTCGCTGATCTTCTCGGCCAACGCGGCATAGGTGAAGGGCTTGCCGATCAGCGCCACGCCGGCGTCGAGGCGGCCGCCATGGACGATGGCGTTGCGGGTATAGCCCGAGGTGAACAGGACCTTCAGCCCGGGCCTCAGCTTCATGGCCTGGTCGGCGAGCTGGCGGCCGTTCATGCCGCCGGGAAGGCCGACATCGGTGAACAGCAGCTGGATCGCCGGATTGGCCTCGATCTGGCGCAGCCCGGCATGGCCGTTGGCCGCTTCCAGCACGCTGTAGCCGAGTTCGCGCAGCATCTCGACGGTAAAGGCGCGCACCCCTTCCTCGTCCTCGACGACGAGGATGACCTCGGCGTGGGTCGCCTTGGGCAGAACTTGCTCGCCGCCGTCGCCGGCAGCTTCACCCTCCTGCGCGGCGAACCGCGGCAGATAGAGCTTCACCGTCGTGCCCTCGCCCAGTTCGCTATAGATCTTGATGTGCCCGCCGGACTGTTTGACGAAGCCATAGACCTGGCTCAGACCCAGCCCGGTGCCATGGCCGACATCCTTGGTGGTGAAGAACGGCTCGAAGGCGCTGGCCAGGACCTCCCTGGTCATGCCGCTGCCGGTATCGGTGACGGCGACCAGCACATATTGTCCCGCCGGCACATCCGGAAGGCTGCGGACGTAATTCTCGTCCAGGAAGGCATTGGCGGTTTCGATCGTCAGCTTGCCGCCGCCTTCCATCGCATCGCGGGCATTGACGGCCAGGTTCAACAGCGCGCTTTCCAGCTGATTGGCGTCGGCGAAGATCGGCCACAGCCCGCCCGACTGCACGGTTTCGACCGAGACCGCCTCTCCCAGCGTTCGGCGGAGCAGCTCGGACATGCCGCCGACGAGGCGGTTGACGTCGATCCGGGTCGGCTCCAGCGGCTGCCGCCGGGCGAAAGCCAGCAGCTGGCGGGTGAGCCCCGCCGCCCTGTTGGCGCCCACGGTCGCCGCCTCGACGAAGCCCTGGAATTCCGGCTGCGCCTCTTCCGTCAGGTTCCACCGGGGGGCGCGCCGCTTCAGCATGCCGAGGCTGGACAGGATGATCTGCAGCAGATTGTTGAAATCATGCGCGACGCCCCCGGTCAGATGGCCGATCGCTTCCATCTTCTGCGCCTGGCGCAGCGCCGCCTCGGCCTTCTCACGCTCGTCGATCTGCTTCAGCAGCGTCCGGTTGGATTCGGCCAGCGCCAGGGATTGCTGCTCCAGCTCCGTATTGGCGCGGGTCAGGGTCGAATGGGCGATGCCCAGCACCGCGACCACCACCGCCGCCATCGTCGTCAGCAATGCGACGATGCCGAAGCGGGCGAGCCGGCGCTCCTCGGGCTCGAGCACGGTCTGGAGATAGACCGCGCCGAGCAGGGTCTTCCCCTGCATCACCGGCGTCACCACGGTCAGCCGGTCGCGAGCCGTCACCGTTCCTTGCGGCGGGAGATGGGCCGGCGGCGGCAATTCGGGCGAGCGGGAGAAGCTGGCGAAGAGCGTTCCGTCGGGATCGTAGACGGCGGCATTCAGGATTTCCGGATTGGCGGCCAGCGCGCCGACATATTCCTGGGCCGCCTTCTGGTCGCCAAAGCTGAGCGCAGCGCTGACCGTCGAGGCTAGGATACCGCCCTGCACCTCCACCTCGCGCGATTTCTGCCGGTCATATGAGCGCTCCGCGATCAGCGCGATGGCGATACCGGCAACCAGCAGCACGACCGCGATCGTCACCGCGATGGCCGGTGTCGCCCGCCACAGATTCGATCGTTTGCGCGCCTTCACGGAAGCATCGGTCATGGCGCGGGCCTCACTGAGACTGCAAGGCTGAGCAGTTTGGAGCTGATGTCCAGCCCGGCCCGCCTGGCCCCGCCCGCGTCGATTTCGAAGCGGACGCGGTTGTCGACGATGACGAAGTTGATCATGCCCCTGGCCGCCGGATCGGCAACCCCGTCGGTGATGGTGAGCACCGGCGCGCCGGCAACAGCGGCCTCGGCCCGACGCACGGCGCCGGCATCCGTCGCGGCGATATAGATCATCTGGCAGTGCGATTCCGGCTGCACCGCCGTGAGCCGCAGGACCACGATCCTGTGGCCGGCGGCCTCCTGCCCTGCGGCGGCGCGGTCGAGCAGCGCGCCGAATGGCGTACCGCCGACGATGCAAAGATTGAACGGGCTGTCGGCGGCCGGAAAAGCCTGCGGCGGCCAGGTGACGTACGGTTCGAACTTGACGAGGAAAGCCGCCTTCACCGCCAAGGCGAGGGCGGCGGCATCCTCCGCCCGCGCCTCCGTCAAAGGGCAGGCGAGCACGAGCGAAACGAGCATGGCCCCCAGCCATCTGAGGGTTCGAAACCTCACGTCAGAATCTCCACCGCGTATCGATGAAGACGCTGCGCGGAATCTCGTCGCTTTCCCCGTCCTCAAGGAATTCCGCATGCCGGTCGTGCAGCAGGTTGGAGCCGGCGACCGAGACCTCGACCGTCGGGGTGATCTGCCAACCCACCCGCATATTCAGCTCGGCATAATCCGGCAGCGCCGGGTGATGCAGCGCGCCGACATAGCGCAGGGTCGCGTCCCAGGTGACGCCGTCTCCGAAATCGACGGACGAACGCAGCGACGCCTGATGGTTCGGATCGTTGGCGACGAAGCCGAGGCCTCCGATGCCGCCATTGGGACCGAAATGGATATGTTCGTGCTGGAAATCGAAGCCCAGCGACAGCCGCCACCAGCCCGTGACGGTGTAGCTGCCCCAGGCCTCCACGCCATAGACGAGCGACGCCGCCTGATTGTTGAATGTCAGCGGAATGCCGCCCGGCCCGCTGCTGACGCCGATGGTCCTGAGATCGTCGTAAATATTATAGTAACCCGACACGGAGAATGAGACGCGCGGGGACAGCTGAACCCGCGTTCCCAGTTCGTAGGACAGCAGTTTCTCGGGCCGGAACAGGATTGATCCGTCGAGATAGTCGATCGGCCCGAGGAACTCGTGGATGTCGCGGTCGACCGGCGTGGCCGAGCGGACGGCGCGCGAGACGGCGCCCCAGAGCAAGATCGAGTCGGTCGCCTTCCACGACACGCGGGCGCTGGGCATCGGTTCGATGCCGGTGTAGGGCTCGTCCTCGATCTTGAGACCGAGCGTGACCTTCAACCCGTCGGCCAGCGAGATCGTGTCCTGGCCGAAGATATTGGCGAGGCTCAGCGTGCGGGTCGCCGGCAGCAGCTTCAGCGCCGTATTCTCGATCTCATAGCTGAACACCCGCTCGCCCAGCCCCCAGACGATCTGGTTCCAGCTGCCCAAGTTGAAGCTGTGCTGGAGTTCCAGGTCGTAGGTGTCGATCTCGAAGCCGCCGGCGCCGTCGGCGGCATAGCGGCTTTCCTTGTCGTAATAGGCGAGCAGCTGCAGGCTGGAGCCGCCGTCGAGCTGGTGCTGCCAGCTGGCGACCAGATCGCGACCGCTGACGGATGTGCCGGGATCCTCGTGGGCGTGGAAGATGTCGCCCTGGAGACTGACCGCGTCGCCGGCAGGCGTCCAGTCGAGACGGAAGCCGCCAGAGGGCTTGGTCCAGCCGTCATGCGCGTCGCGCCCGCCGGGCAGTTGAAAGGCACTGTAATCCGCCCCCTCGGCATGGACGCGGTATGTCAGGTCGTCCGCCAGCCGGCCGCCATATTGCAGGCTGGCGGTGCGGACGAGGTTGCCGCCGCCGATCTCGAACACGCCGCCCTGCGTGTCCGCCGATTTGCGGGTGATGATGTTGATGACGCCGTTGACCGCGTTGGCGCCCCACAGGGTGGCGCCGGGGCCGCTCACCACCTCGATGCGCTCGATATCCTCGGGCGGCACGCCCTGCATGTCCCAATAGACGCCGCCGAACAGCGGGGTATAGACGCTGCGTCCGTCGACCAGCACCAGCAGCTTGTTGGACAGGGCGGCGTTCAGCCCGACATTGAACCCGCGGGCCGAGATCGCATAGGACGCGGCGTCGATCTGCGCCACTTCCAGGTTGGGCGCCATGCGCAGCATCTCAGGCAGGCTGGTCGTGCCCGCCCGCATCACATCGTCATGGCTGATGACATAGATCGCCGCCGGTGCATCGGACAGCGGCTCGGCCGACTTGGAAACCGACGAAATCTCGATATTGGAAAGCTGTTCGATCGAAAGGTCGCGCAGTTCCTCGACCGATTGCGCGACGGCGCGGCCACCGGGCAAGACCAGGCAGGCGATCGCCACAGCGATCCCCGATCGCGCCAGGACGCTGACACGGATTTCATTCATATCCAAGTACCACAATTATTTAATGTTTAATCCAGGCCCTGGATAATTTCTTCTTTGTGGTCCTTCCGCCTTTAGAGACAATTCGCGACGAACTCAATGCTGTTCGTCGCGGTGCGGCCTTATAGCTTCGCGATCAGCGCCTGCGCCGCCGCCGGATTGTGCACCTTGGCGCCGGAAATGAAGTAGGCGAAGACGTCGCCGCGCCCCGCCCAGCCCTTGGCCTGCCTGGCGAAACCGTCCAGCTCCGCATCGGTCACACCCTGCTCCATATCCTCGCGGCTGGCCATCAGGCGGGCATAGGTGAAGTCGGCGGTGTGCTGGTCGATCTCAGGGAAATCCTCGTCCTTGGCATAGACGATGGCGGCATTGTGCTCGCGGGCGAGATCGTAGAACTGCTGACAGGCGAAGGTCGGGCTGCGCACCTCCAGCGCGTGGCGCAGGCGGACGCCGTTCAGCTCCTTGGGCAGCAAGGCCAGAAAGCCGCCGAAATCGGCCGGGTCGAATTTCTTGGTCGCCATGAACTGCCAGTTGATCGGGCCGAGCTTGGCGCCCAGCTCGGTCAGCCCCTGGCCCAGGAACCTGTCGATCGACTCCTTGGCTTCCGCCAGCACCCTGCGGTTGGTGGTGAAGCGCGAGGCCTTGACCGAGAATACGAACCCGTCCGGCGTCTCGTCGCGCCATTTGCGCCAGCTGTCCGGCTTGAATGTCGAGTAATAGGTGCCGTTGATCTCGATCGAGGTCAGCTTCCGCGAGGCATATTCCAGCTCCCGCTTCTGCGGCAGATCCTCGGGATAGAAAACCCCGCGCCACGGCTCGAACGTCCACCCGCCGATACCCACCCTGATGGTTCCGGTCATTGCGATCCCCTCGATTGCTGGAAGTTACTTCTAGCGCGCGGATAAAACGTTGTGCATAAAATGTTTTCGGGGAGAAACATCGGGAGGACGCGGGGTGGGGTTCGAGAACAAGGTGGTGGTGATCACCGGCGGCGCGCAGGGCATCGGCGCCGCCGCGGCCCAGGCCTTCGCAGAGCGCGGCGCGGCGATCGTGATCGCCGATCTGGACGCCAAGCTGGGCCAGACGCTGGCCGACGAACTCAACGCGGCGGGCGGGCGGGCGCTGGCGGTGACCTGCGACGTCGCCGACACCGCGTCGATCGAGGGCTGCGTGGCGAGGGCCCGGGCCGAAATCGGGGACATCGATATCCTGATCAACTGCGCGGCCCTGCATAACTTCACCTGGGGCCAGCCTGTGCTGAAGCTGGGCGCGGACAGGTGGCGGCAGCTGCTGAACGTCAATGTCGTCGGCATCGTCAATGCCGTGACTGCGGTTCATCCGTCGATGGCCGCCAAGGGCGGCGGCGTGATCGTCAACATGTCGAGCATCAACAGTTTCGTGAATCTGAGCGCCTATGGCGTATCCAAGCTGGCAGTGCGCGGCCTGACGACGGCGATGGCGGCCGAACTGGCGCCCGACAATATCCGCGTCGTCGGCCTGGCGCCCGGGATGATCGATACGCCGTTGGTGATGGCCGAGCTGCCGCAGGTCCACAAGGACGCGCTGATCAACAACCTTCAGCTGATCAAGCGGCAGGGCACGCGCACGGATGTGGTCAATGCCTTCCTGTTCCTGTGCTCGGACGAGGCATCCTTCATCACCGGCGAAACTTTGATTGTCGGCGGCGGCCATCCGCTTAGAGTCTGACGGGCAAGAAATTAGGGGAAGCCAGGGATGAAGCTGCTGTCGCCTGTCGCGATCGGATCGATGCGGCTGAAGAACCGCATCGTGCTGTCGCCGATGACCACCAACTACGGCAATGACGACCAGACCGTGTCGGAGCGGCTGATCGCCTTTCACGAGGCGCGGGCCAAGGGCGGGGTCGGGCTGATCACGGTCGAGGTCTGCACCGTCGACGTGAAGGAGAAATACCAGCCGCAATCGCTGACCCTGGGCGCCGACGATTATATCGAAGGCCACCGGCGGCTGACCGACCGGCTGCATCAATACGGCGCCAGGGTGCAGCCGCAGATCACCCATCCCGGCCCGGAATCGCTGGGCTGGCTCTATTTCGGCAATGGGTCGGTGGGACCCAGCGTCGTGCTCGGCGCCTCGACCTCGGTGCCGTCCCGGCAGCTCGACGTGGCGGAGCTGGACGGGATTGTCGAGTTGTATGCCCAGGCTGCCCGGCGGGCGCGCGAGGCCGGCTATGACGGGATGGAGCTGCATGCGGCCCACGGCTACATGCTGCTGGGCACCTTCCTGTCGCCAGTCAGGAATATCCGCCAGGACGAATATGGCGCCGGTTCGATCGAGAACCGCACCCGGATGCTGACCAAGGTGCTGCGCCGGATCAAGGCGGTGGCGGGCAAGGATTTCCCGATCACCTTGCGCATCTCAGGCTTCGAGCGGCTGCCGGGCGGGCGGGCATCCTACGACACGGCGCGGATCGCGCCGATCCTGGTCGAGGCCGGGGTCGATGCCTTCCATGTCTCGGGCGGCGTCGCCGACCGGACCGTGTCCGAGATCGTCTGCGGCACCGAATATCCCGACGGCTACAACGTGCCCCAGGCCGAGGCGATCAAGCGGGCGGTCGACGTGCCGGTGATGGTTGTCGGCCGCATCCACGACCCGGCCTATGCCGAGCGGATCCTGCAAGAGGACAAGGCCGACCTGATCGTCATGGCCCGGCCCCTGCTGGCCGACCCGGAATTGCCCAACAAGGTAGCGAGCGGGCGGACAGCCGATCTGCGCCGCTGCATCTCCTGCGAGAACTGTATCGATTCGATGTTCATGTGGCCGGTCGAGTCCAAGATGGCCTGCGCGGTCAACGCGGCCAGCGGACGGGAACTGGACATGACCTATCTGCCCGCGGCGCAGCCGAAACGCATCGTCGTGGTCGGCGGCGGCCCGGCCGGCATGGAAGCCGCGCGGGTGGCGGCGCTGCGCGGCCATCGCGTGACCCTGCTCGAGCGGCGGCTGAGGCTCGGCGGCTCGCTGACCCTGGCCGCGACCGTACACAGCGACAACGGCCGGCTGCTGACCTTCCTGCTGGGCCAGATGGCCGCGCTGAAGATCGACGTGCGGTTGGGCTTCATCGCCGACATCGCGGCGATCCAGGCGTTGAACCCGGATGAGATCGTCGTCGCCACCGGCGCGAAGCTTGAGCTGCCCGAAATTCCCGGCATCGACCTGTCGCATGTGCTGACCGGCGCGACCCTGCGCAAACTGGCCAACGGCGAGGATGTCGGCACGGCCGGCGCGGTGCCGGGCTGGGTCCGGTTCGGCGTCGGGAGGTTCGGCCGCCTGATCGACCGCCATGCCACGCCGGAGCGTATCCGCCGCCTGGCCGACTGGTGGCTGCCGGTGGGCAGGCGGGTGGTGGTGGTCGGGGCCGACCTGGCCGGTATCGAGCTCGCCGAATTCCTCGCCAAGCGCGGCCGTGACGTCGCCATCGTGACCGAACATGAGGACATCGCGCCAGAGATCGGCCCCAAGCGACGGCTGGAGCATGAGAAACGGCTGGAGCGGCTCAAAGTCTCGATCAACACCGCGACGACGGTTGAGCGCATCACCGCCAACGGGGTCGAGCTGAAGATGCCGTCGGGCAAGACCAGCATCGTCCATGCCAACAGCGTGATCGTGACCGGCGACCCGGTCGCCGACACGTCGCTGTGCCAGGCGCTGACCGCGGCCGGCCTCTCCGCCCACGCCATCGGCGACACCACCGGCCTGGGGCTGATCGTCAAGGCGGTCTATGAAGGGGCGGAGCTGGCCAACAGGCTCTAAAGGTCTCGTAGGATGGGTAGAGCAAAGCGAAACCCATCGTTCAACGCGCTGGATGATGGGTTTCGCTTTGCTCTACCCATCCTACGTAAGTCTCTCGGGAATAAGGACAAACCCTGATCAGTCCTCTTACGTACATCTAATCGAACCACGATGCCGTATGGTCCTGCGTAACAAAACTGTCGGGACCACAGGCGGACCGCGGGATGAGGGAACTCACAATGAAAAAGCTCCTGGCCGCCTGCCTTCTTCTTGCAAGTTCCGCCGCCCAGGGTGCGACCACGCCCCATTACGGCTCGATGGCGACGGCGAGCCTCGGGCTGGATGCGCCGCTGAACGGCAGCATCCCCTTCCCGGCCGCCGAGGCCTGGAACGTCGATATCTCCAAGAAGCCGGTCGATCCGCGCTCGGACGCGATCATCAAGTCGATCGGCCTGGATGTCGGGCTGCATCCGGATTTCGGGGCCGGCACCTATGCCGGCGCGATCATCGGCATTCCCTATTATGTCGTGTCGTCCAGCCAGCAATCCGTTCCGATCCACTTCACCGCCTACGGCGATGAATCCGACAAGGGCCCTTACCCGATTCCGCCCAATGTCCGCATCGAGGGCTACAAGCCCAGCGGCAAATCCTTCGGCGGCGACCGGCATGTACTGGTGATCGATAAGGACACGAACCGGCTCTATGAGATGGATCGCGCCTTCATGCGGACGGACGGCGGCTGGAACTGCGATTCCGGCGCGGTCTTCCATCTCGATTCCACCAATGTCCGCCCGACCGAGAAGCCGGGCTGGACCAGCGCCGACGCTGCCGGCCTGCCGATCTTCCCGGGCCTGGTGCGCTATGACGAGGCGGTGACGGCGGGCATCATCCGCCACGCGATCCGGCTGACGGTCGAGCAGACCCGCAGGGCCTATGTGGCCCCCGCCAACCACTATGCGTCCGACAATACCAGCCCCAGCCTGCCGCCGATGGGCGCGCGCATCCGGCTGAAAGCCAGCTATAAGATCCCGGCCAGCTTCAGCCCCGAGACCAAAGCGATCCTGACCGCGCTCAAGACCTATGGCTTCATGGTGGCCGACAACGGCAGCAACTGGTACCTGTCCGGCGCGCCGGACAATCGCTGGAACAACGACCATCTGGTCGGGGAGCTGAGCCAGGTGAAGGGCTCGAATTTCGAGGTCGTGAAGATGGTCGGGATCGTCGTCGGCAAGTAACCCGGCGCGGGTCGCCTCAGCTCACCGCCAGCACCAGGTTGCGGATCTGCGGATAGATCTGGCCGTTCCAGCGTTTGCCGCTGAAGGTTCCGTAGTGGCCGACGCCGGCCTGAAGGTGATGACGCCGCAGATGCGGGCGCAGCGTGCTGCACAGTTCGTGCGCCGCAGCGGTCTGGCCGACGGAGCAGATATCGTCCTTCTCGCCCTCGACCGTCAGCAGGGCGGTGCGGTGGATGGCGCTGGGGTTGATCCTGCGGCCGCGGTGGGTCAGTTCGCCCTTGGCCAGCAGCGCGTCCTGGAACACCTTGCCGACCGTTTCGATATAGAATTCGGCCGGGAGGTCGAGCACGGCGAAATACTCGTCGTAGAAGCTCATGATCTTCTCGGCCTCTTCCACCCGCCCGTTGGCCAGGTGGAAATAGAGGTCGCGGTGGGCGCCGATATGCCGGTCCATGTTCATCGACATGAAGGCGAAGAGCTGGATGAAGCCGGGATAGACCTTACGGCCCGAGCCCTTCAGCCGGAACGGCACGCTGTGGATCAGGTTGTTCCGGAACCAGTCGAGCGAGTGCGAGGTGGCGAGTTCGTTCACCTTGGTCGGGTTGATCCTTGTATCGATCGGGCCGGCCATCAGCGTCATGCTGAGCGGCTGGCAGGGATGCTTGTCCTCGGCCATCAGCGCGACCGCCGCCAGCGCCTGGACGCAAGGCTGGCACACGGCGAGCAGGTGGCTGCCGGGGCCCAGCGTCTCCAGGAACTTGATGACGTAATCGACATAGTCGTCGAAACCGAAAGGCCCCTCGGACAGTGGCACGTCCCGGGCATTCTTCCAGTCGGTGATATAGACGTCGTGGTCGCGCGACAGCGTCTCGACCGTGTTGCGCAGCAGTGTGGCGAAATGGCCGGAGAGCGGGGCCACCACCAGCATCTTGGGCTGGGCGGCGGCGACATCGTCCTTGGCGAAGCGCAGCAGGTTGCAGAACGGCAGCGACAGCGTCACCTCTTCCCGCACCGCAACTTCGCGATTGCCGGCCAGAACCTTGTCGATGCCGTAGGGCGGACGGCTGTGGGTCATGTGGGACCGGGCCGTGAGCTCAAGCAGTGCAGCGATATCCCGCCACAGGCTGTCGCCGCCGAACGCCTTGAACAGCCTGCCGAAACCGAGCCCCGCCCTGGCCATGGCCCGAATCGGTTCAGACGCATCGGCATAGGCTTGATAGGCGTGGTAGAGCATGCGTGCGCGCGTCCGTTACCTGTTCTGAAAGCCCAGCGATGCCTTTCGAGGAACGCTAGTGTTTTTTATATTGCGCTGCAATATCGTTCCTGCGGATGATGGAATAAATTCCGTCGACCGATCCAAGGAGTGCCCATGTCCCGTCCGGTGCTGACGATCTCCAGCAAGAACTACTCGTCCTGGTCGCTGCGCGGCTGGCTGCTCTGCAAGCTGGCGGGGCTGGAGGTGGAAGAAAAGCCGGTGCCGCTGGACGATGCCGTCAACCGGGCCGAGCTTCTGCTGCTGGCGCCCTCGGTGCTGGTGCCGCGCCTCAGCCATGACGGGGTCGAAGTCTGGGACACGCTGGCGATCGCCGAATATCTGGCCGAGCTCTATCCCGATGCCGGCATGCTGCCCAGGGACCGCGTGGCCCGGGCCCATTGCCGCTCGGTCTCGGGCGAGATCCATTCCGGCTTCCACAATCTGCGTTCCGCCCTGCCGATGAACCTGAAGGCGCGGTACAAGAACTTCAAGATATTCGCCGGCGCGCAGCCGGACATCGACCGCATCCAGGCGATCTGGACAGAATGCCTGGAGACGTATGGCGGCCCGTTCCTGTTCGGCGCGCCCACCATCGCCGACGCTATGTACGCGCCGGTCTGCACCCGGTTGCTGACCTATGGCGTCAGGATCGCAGGGCCGGTCAAAGCCTATTGCGACACGATCATGGCCTGGGCGCCGATGCGCGATTGGGTCGACGCCGCCAGGGCCGAGCCGGAAGAGATGGAAGAGCTGGATATGGAGTTCTGACGCTTCGCCCGGCGGCTTACTCGAACACGCTGGACAGATTGCGGGGGCGCGGCTTGCCGTAAACGACCCGCGTTCCGCAGATCATGTCGTGGAAGCCCTTTTTCTCGCGGTTCCAGCCGATCATGAGGAACCCGATCAGGAAGATCAGGGACGAGAGGATGTAGGCGAGATAGCGCCCGAGCGCGAGACCAAGGCCGATCTTGCGCCCATCGGTCCGGATGACATGCAGACCGAGGAGCTTCTTGCCCGGCGTTGCCTGCCAGCCCGACGCCATGGGGATCATATAATAAACCGCGGTGCCGGCCAGCACGAGTATGTCGATCGCAAGGCCGAGCTTGGCATCGTCCGTCGGAATGCCCTTGGAGACGATGACCACGCCGATGATCGTGAGAGGCACGAGCAGCAGAATATTGGCCAGGATCGTGTCGAGGATATAGGCCGCCAGGCGAATCCAGAAGCCGGCATAGCGGACTTCATCGTCATACGTCACGGCGGCGGCAAGGGGCGTGCCCGAATTGTCCAAGGATACCACGCGGCACCTTTTGTGATTTTGTTTCCGCTTTACATCACGGTTCTGATTTCAAGTACAGCGATAGTGATCGCGACGCTTTGGAACCCTTATATTTCGGCCGCCACCGGCTCATGCGCCAGCATGTGGGCTTTCTTCCAGCCGCCGAAGCGGTAATAGGCGAACAGAAGCAGCATCGAGGCGGTCGAGCCAAGCGGGAAGCTCCACCAGATCGCATCGGCGCCCAGATAGGGCGACAGGCCCCAGGCGAAGGGGATGCGGACCACCCACATGGCGATGAACAGGAAGATCAGCGGCGGGATCACCGCCCCCGTGGCGCGCACGACGCTGGACAGCACGAAGGCGACGCCGAAGACGATGAACGACCAGGAGGCGATGAAATGGATATGGCGCGCGATCTCGACCCCCGGGCTGTCGCCCAGGAACAGGGCAAAGGCGCCCCGGTCGATCGCGGTGACGAGCAGCACCAGGATCCCGGTCAGCACCACGTTGTAGAGCACTCCGATCGCCGCCGCCCGGCCCACCCGGTCCCAGCGCCGCGCCCCGACATTCTGCGCCGCCATGGAGGAGACCGCCTGCCCGACCGCCATGGCCGGCATCTGGATATAGCTCCATAGCTGGAAACAGGCGCCGTAGGCCGCGACGGTGAGCGCGCCGTAGCGGTTCACCAGGCTGGTCATCACCAGCATGGAAGACGACATGACGACCATCTGCAGCCCCATCGGCACCCCCTTGCCGATCAGCGCGCCCATGATCTCGCGGTCGAGACGCAGATAGCCGAATTCGCCGCGCGTCAGCCGCAGCGGATTCTTGCTGCGATAGAGCCAGGCGATCAGGGCGATAAGGCCGATCCATTGCGAGATCAGGGTCGCCGTTGCCGAGCCGGCGATGCCCATCGCCGGAAAAGGCCCGAGGCCCAGGATCAGGACCGGATTGAGCCCGACATCCAGCGCCGCCGAGAAGCCCAGGAAGATGAAGGGTGTTCGCGAATCGCCGGCGCCGCGCAGCGCCATCATCACGAAGGTATAGAAATAGATCGCCGGCATGGAGAGGAAGACGACCTTCAGATAGTCGGTCGCCAGCCCCATGACCTCGGGTGGCGTCCCCAGAAGATCGAGCATGCCCTGCGTGCCGAGGAAACCGCCGACGCCGACGACCAGCGCGATCAGGGCGAAGAACATCAGCGCCGTGCCGACCGTGCGCTTCACCAGGGTGATATTGCGCGCACCGAGCCCCTGCCCCACCAGGATGGTGGCGGCCATGCCCAGGCCGAAGCCGGCGCTGAGCAGGAAGAACATGATGTTGTTGGCGTTGGATGTCGCCGCCAGCCCGTTCGCGCCGATCAACCGCCCGACCCAGATCGCATTGATCGAGGCGTTGAGCGATTGCAGCACGCTGGAGCCGAGGATCGGCAGCGAAAACAGGAACAGGGTCCGCGCGATCGGCCCTTCGACCAGCGCGGGCGAGGCGCGGCTATTGGGCAGCGGGGTGGCAGGCGCCTCGACAGCGTCGTTGGTATCGGAAACCTGGGTGCGCAGCATGCTGGCCTTCCGCGAAGGCAGCATCATGCTCGGAGTCGGCTGCCGGTGTGGTTCAGATAATCATACCACACCGGCTTTCCAGCCCAGGGACGTTTAGCGCCAGCGTCTAGGAGATCCCCATCGCCTTTGAGTTGCTGCGCACCGCGGCGGCGGCATCGTGGCCGATGGCGGCGTCATAGCCCTTGTGCATGCCGATGATGCAGGCCTCCTTGCGGCCGAACAGCACGGACGGCACCGCGCCCGATTCCATCATGATCTGGGAGCTGGACTGGACCACCAGGTCTTCCTCCAGCGATACCTTCATGAAGAACGGCACCGCGGCCTGCTGCGCCGCCTTCTGCTCGGGCGTCGCGTCGGTACGGCCGTAGAGGCGGAAATTGTACTGGCACTCGCCGAC
>Ga0105238_10000589_pt1 | contig 38147 bp, 23 predicted proteins | sample KBSC34metaG_FD_81526 | JGI IMG/M metagenome (GOLD analysis project Ga0105238, IMG submission 81526) | Corn rhizosphere microbial communities from Kellogg Biological Station, Michigan, USA - KBS C3-4 metaG | ecosystem: Host-associated > Plants > Roots > Rhizosphere > Soil | place: Michigan, USA...
CCGAAGTGCAGGAAGAACGTCCGCTCCAGACGCATCCAGTCCGTCTGATTTTTGCGCGGCAGAACTTTTGCTGCTTTCTCGGCGATAACTGCGGGTGAATCGCCTTCGTTGATCACGTGCTCTGTGGCGTAAGGAATCGGCGCGGCGGTGTCGGCGAGCGATTGCCCACGAGACAGCGCCAGAAACATAAGCAAACTGACCGTCAGTGTTTTAGCGTCCATAGTGTTTTTTGCAGATGACATTTTCATGGCGAAATAGATTCTTCGTTAAGCGGCGAAGGGATATTTATTGAACCGCCACGACAACAATTCCTTCTGATCGCGAGAGACGCCGAGTTTCAAGGATTTCCCGGCGGGCGACTCCTGCGTTTGCTGACGCAAGGCCGCCGTGTCCGCTGTCTTCGCGCAGTTGACGGAAAGAATGCCATCGTTCTTTTGCAACCAGGCCTTGGCATTGTCGTGTTTTTCCAGTCGCAACAGCGTAGTTAATTGTCACGACTGGTAATGTAGTCAATTTTCACGACTGGATAGTTTTGATAAAGAAATGCTAATTTTAGTTGTCACCCAAGCTTAACACCAGACCAGCTCTGTCTGCATCACTTGTCTGCACCGTTAAGAACCAACCAACCACCAATAAAGAAAGGTATGTATGATAAACAACCCCTTAAAAATGATAATACCTACAACCATGTGTCTGCTGATGGTTTCGCTGACTGCATTTGCACAGCTGCCGTCACCAAGTCATGGCATAAACTTCGGCAACGCCATGGAGGCCACCTGCGGCGTCGGTTGCTGGGGCACACCGCCCAGCCAGGCGATGGTCAACGCGGTCGCAGCCGCCGGATTCAACACCGTGCGCATTCCCTGCGCCTGGATGACCCACGAGAACAGAAGCGGCGTCATTGATCCCACCTATATGGCGCAAGTCCAGCAATTGGTTGACTGGTGCGTGGCAGATGGTCTCTATGTAATCATCAACGATCACTGGGATGGCGGCTGGTTCGAAAACGACAGGTTCAGCACCTACAGCAGCCGTCTCAACTCGAAGATGCAGAACATGTGGACGCAGGTCGCGAATCACTTTAAGAACTACGACAGCCATCTGCTCTTCGCCTGCGCCAATGAGCCGAACGCCAGCACAGCCGCGCAGACCACAGTGCTGTATAAGTATTTCCAGAACTGGGTCAATTACGTCCGCGCCACCGGCGGCAACAACGCCACCCGCTGGCTTGTCGTTCAGGGTCCGAGCGCCAGCATTGACTACGCCACCAGCTGGGTGACGATGCCCACCGATTCGGCGCACCGCGTGATGCTGGAGTGCCACTTCTACGACCCGTTTCAGTTCACCCAGTTGACGAGCGATGCCTCGTGGGGTGCGATGTATTATTTCTGGGGCGCAGCCTATCACACCAGCGGCCTGGCGAACCGTAATGCCGCATGGGGCGAAGAAACCTTTCAAAACACCGAACTGGACAAGGCCAAAGCCTTTGTGAACAGCGGTATTCCGGTGCTCTGCGGCGAGTGGCGCGCGACACCGAAGCCCTCAGAACCGGATCTGACCGGCCAATACATTACGCAGAACGTTAACTCGTGCAGCTATTGGAATTATTTCATGCACGGTGCCATGAACAGCCGCGGTTTATACTGCACCGCCTGGGATACTCCCTACGAGACCTTCGACCCGAATACCGGCGCGGTTCTAGACCAGGCTTCATTCGATGCGCTTTTAGGAAAATCCTACTTGGCTCCGATACCCAGCCTTTGATTGCGCGACGACCGCAACCACGATTAAGAAAGCTTGTCATCAAGACGCCGGTTTGCGCTTTCCCGTAGACCGGCGTTTCGCCTTTTGCGCTCACCAATTCGGCGCCACCGCATAGATTGGCCACCGTATTTTCACGGATCTACTTGGACAACCGTTTCCTTTTGATTACGCGAAATGCCGATTTTCAAGGAACCCCGGCGGACAATGCCGTCCTTTGCTCACCAATGCCACCGTGTCCACCGGCTGGCCGCCGTTGATGAAAGGATAACATCATTCTTTCGCAGTCCCGCCTTGGCCAAGGCCGACTCGCAGAGGCTTCCAACACCAAAACACCCGTCACACCGGACAGACCGAAGGCCAACATCTCGCCTTCGCCGGCGATATTGTGGACGCGAGCGTCGAGCCACGTCATCGAATCGGCGGCACGCGTGACGCCGACGGTCGCGGGACGTTTTTGGCTGCGACATTTGCGGCGTGTGCGCGATGGCTTTGAGTTCCGGTTTTTGCACGCCGAATTGATCAACCGGAAAATCCACGAAGCCGAGCGCCAGCGCGGGCGAGCCGTAATGATTGAAAGCATGCGGAAATTCTTGATTCGGCTTGTCATCGGGTTTGAATCACAAGGGTCGCCGCCTTGAGGCCGTCGGCTTCGGCTTTGAGAGTGATTTTGCCTGCGTCACCAGCGGGCCGGAGAATGGCCAATGCACGGCCTTCGTAAGTCTTGCGCAGCGGCACATGGAAGCTGGAAGCGTCATTCGGCGCGGAACTGCCGGCGGCAGCGAGTTCGCCCACGCCAGTGACCGTAAACCGAACGGGAATCGCGACAGTGGGAACGACGCTTCCATTTTTGTCAACCACGTCGACCGTTACATAAGAGAGATCGTTGCGATCCGCGCGGATGACGGAGCGGTCGGCGGTTAGTCTCAATTCCTTCGCCGGGCCTGCTGTTTTCAATATGGTTTTCGCAACGGCTTTTCCGTTGATCAAACCAACCGCGCGCAATTCGCCAGGTTGATACGGCACATCGAACTTTGCCGTGAGTTTAGTCGCGGCGGAAACCGGTTTCTCGCCGATGACTTTGCCGTTTAACTCCAGACGCACGCTATCGCAGCGCGAATAGACAGCGACCTGCATTGGCTTTCCTTCGCGCCCCGGCCAGTTCCAACTGCGCGTCTCAGCCGGCCAGCCCCAGCCGCTGACGCGCTCCCAAGCGCCGTCCGGCAGCGGTGTATGAACCGCCATTTCAATCTGGCTGCGCCGCCAGACCACGTCGCGATAGTAGGACTGCGGCTTCTTGAACCCGCACACGTCAATGTCGCCGCACCACGCATTGTAATAAGGCCACGGCATGAGAAAGCTGTCCGTCTCCGTGCTTGGCAAAGCGTGGCCGATGCCGGATTCGCCGAAGTAGTCCATCGCCGTCCAGACGAAGTCGCCGATGACATAAGAATGCTTCTCCACCTGCGTCCAGTAATCGAAAAAGTCTTTCGGATACGACTCGGTCGCCATCATCACGCGCTGCGGATTCCGCGCGTGATCGGCTTCGTAGTGCTCAGGAAGGTAATTGTAACCGCCAATATCGAGATGCTTGAAGCCGATGTCGGAAAGCGAGCTCCAATTCCGGCTGACGTTACCCCAGTCCGAACAGATCGCCTGGGTGATCGGGCGCGTAGCGTCGTGCGAGAGCACCGCCTCACGCAGCATCTTCTGCGTCGCCTCGGCGCGGAACTGCTCGGGAATTTCGTTGCCGATAGACCACATGACGATGGAGGGATGATTGCGGTCGCGCCTGACCATCGAGGCGATGTCTCGTTCGGCCCAGTCCTTGAAATACAGATGATAATCCTGTCCGTTCTTGCCTTCATTCCAGCAATCGAACGCCTCGTCAATCACGAGAATGCCAAGCCGGTCGCACGCGTCGAGAAACGCAGGCGACGGCGGATTGTGGCTGGTACGAATGGCATTGAAGCCGTTCGCCTTCATCAGCTCCACGCGGCGCTCTTCCGCGCGGCCAATCGTCGCCGATCCAAGCGGGCCGTTGTCGTGATGCACACAGCCGCCCTTGAGTTTGAGCACCTGGCCGTTGAGCCGAAAACCGTTCTCGGCGTCCACTTCGGTCCTGCGAATGCCGAAGCGAGTTGAAGTCGTATCAAGTGTTTTGCCCGCGGATACAATTTCAATCTTGGCCGAATACAGTTCCGGCGAGTCCGGAGACCAAAGTTTCGGCGATTTAACTTCCACCGACTGCTCCACCGCGCGCGTTTCGTTACCGGAGAGACGCAGTTTGCTTTCGGTCGTTTGAATCGCCTTGCCTTTGGAGTTCAGCACGCGGGCACGCACCAGAACGTCAGCTTCAGCTCTGCCGTCGTTGCGAACTTCAGTCGCGATCTTCACGACGGCTTTGTCTTTAGAGACTTCCGGAGTCGTCACGAACACACCCCATGTCGGCACGTGAATCGGATCAGTGACCGTCAGCCACGTGTGGCGATAGATGCCGGAGCCGGAATACCAGCGGCTGTTCTTGCCTTCGTTGCGAACGCGAACGGAAATCACATTCTCCTGCCCCGCCGGTTTGAGATACGGCGTCAGATCGAATTCAAAACTCGTGTAGCCGTAAGGATGGGTGCCAAGAAACTGGCCGTTGATCCAGAAATCTGCGTTCATGTAAATGCCATCGAACTGCACTACGACGCGCTTGCCGCTGTCCGCTGCAGACAGCGTGAAGTGTTTGCGATACCAGCCCGTGCCACCGACAACGTGTCCGGTGGACAGACCACCCTTGCTTTCAGCGGGGTCGAACGGGCCAACGCGAACAGACTTCACGCCCGCCTCGTAGATGCCGCCGTTGCCGCCTTGGTCGTAAACGCGCACAGCGAGAACATCCGAACCATCACCGCGGATGAGCGATACAGGAACGTGGTAGCGCCGGGGCACGTCCCAGGCGATTTGAAAATCCGGCGGAAACGATCCCGTGCCGCCGATGCGTTCGCCGTTCAGGAACGTCTCGTCCACGTCGTCAATGCAACCGAGCAACAGATCAAAATCCCTGCCCTTGAAATCGGCGGGGATTTCGATGCGGCGGCGAAACCAGCCATAGACATTGTCGTTGGTGTAAGCCGAATGATGCTCCCAATTGTCCGGCAGCGTGACGCCCTGCCATTGGCTGTCGTCAAAGTCGCGGGCCTTCCACGCGACATCATCGCCTTTCTGAAAACGCCACTGACCGGTCACCGCCGGCAATTCGGGAACTGAGATTTCTAGCGGCGGCAGGTCGTCTAGGCTCCAATCGTGCGGTACGTCGAACACGCGCCACTTGGAATCATCGAACACCAGGGCTTCCGCGCCCGGCGCATCCGCTCGCAGAAAACGCCAGCCGGAATCAAACGAGCGGTCACGGTTGGCGGCGGTGGCGGCGGCCAGAGCGCCGCAACATCCTCCTGCCATGATCGTGAACACCACCAATCTGGTGAAGCAATGGAGTTTCAGTTTCATAATGATTTCAGCAATCAGCGCAAGACAACGGTGTTCATGGATTGGGCCGGGACATCCAGCCGTGCCAGGCCTGCATCAGTGTCCAGTGTGGCGGACACCGCATGATCCGTTGGAATCGCCTGCAACGCCTCCCAGCCAAGTTCGTTGAAGCACCCGCCGAAGCCATCCATCGTTTGAAAGGCGGTCTTGGGATCGAGCTTGATGGCGCCCGCCGCCAGCGCGACCACGTTGGTAACGGCGAGTTCCTGCCAGCAGGATTTCTCCGTGGTGCAAATCCAGCGAACAGAGGCAGGTTCCGCGTCGGTTTGAGCAAAGCTGGAGCAGGCAAGCAGCAGTGAGGCGATCAGGCAGATTTTTGATTTCATCGTTGCGCAGAGATTGCAGTTCAGAAACTGCGATTCAATTTTTTGAAAACTTCGTGCTTATCGAAAAATTCGCTGGGAAAAATGATAAAGGTTGTTCGCCCAAGTGTCACGGTCGTGCCCGGCATCGTCCACGTTCCACACGTGCGCAATGTTATGTTCCTTCAGGTAAACGTGCATTTCTTGCGGCCCAGCGAACAGTCCGTCCCTGTTGCCGCACGAGAGATAAAGAAGTTTCGGTTGCGTCCTCGCGGTCGCGGGACTTGCAATCAGTTCGTCCAGCGCCTTGCGATTGGGGGCGGCTGAAAAACCGGCCACCCAGGCAAACGCATCGAGATGGCGGAGGCCGAAATTGAGCGCCTGTCCGCCGCCCATCGAAAGCCCGGCAATCGCGCGCTGCTCGCGATTTGTGCTGGCGGAATACTTCGCCTGCACGGCGGGAATCAGGCAGTCAAGCAGATCGCGCTCGAACTTCACGAAGCCCGTGATCGTTTCCTGTGAAAACATTTTGTCCGACGCGGGAGGACGGTCGTCCGGGAGCGCGCGGCCGTTCGGCATCACGATGATCATCGGCATCGCTTTGCCGGCGGCGATCAGGTTGTCCACGACGGCGTCGCCGTGAACATAACCGCTCCACTCCCATTCGTTGCCGCCGATGCCGTGCAACAGGTAAAGCACGGGATACTTTTTGCCGGACGAATAATCCGGTGGCAGGTAAACGACCGCCTTCCGTTTCACGCCGGTGACGGTGGAATCGTATTCCAGCACCTCGGTGCGGCCCGATAGTTTTCCGTCGTGCGGCTGGTCGAAACCCGCCGGCGCATCGGGAAACAAACGCACGTCGTCCGCTGTGAGCGTAACGGGCCGGCCGAAATTGGCGCGGATGCGTTCGGGCGAGAGTTCCCCCGCATCCATAGCCCTTGTCGGTGGATTCGTGGCAGACGCATTCAACCGGAGCAGCCCGAGCCTGTATGGCAGTTGCGAGTAGCTCGCGTTGATCGCGGGATCACGTCCTTGAAACAGGAGCTGAAGGTTGTTGGGATCAATCGTCGGCGTTTCATCGTAGCCGTCGCGAATCAATTCGCCGTGGCTGATGTCCTTGGTCCACGGCGTCACGCCAGCCGCGAACTTCAAGTTATTGATTCCCGCAAACGGCTGATCAAACGTTGTCGCATTCGGCAACGGCTTCCACGCGCCGTCGAGCCGGTCTGATGTCCAGGCCCGATAATAGCGCCCGTCCGCTCCGATCGCTTCCACCAGGGTCAAATAGGCATTCGTTCCCTTGAGTTTGTACGTCATGCTGCCTTCAAAAACACCTTCCCGCGAACCATCAATTGCCACCTCCGGATCGCTCAGACCGTTGGGAAAGTTTTCCAGTTTCGTCCGGCTGCGATACAGACGTCCGTTGTCGCCGGTGCAGAACAGGTAGGCGTACGTATCGTCACAGACGATCCAGAAATCGAGCCAGATCTTGGAAACGTCGGGCGGATTGGTGGGAAAGAAATTCTCCGGCTTGGTCCAGGTTTCCGGCTTCGAGAGATCATCTGCCGTTGAATACTGTGGCTGCCCGGACTGATAGATCAGATACCACTTCTTCTGAGGGCGAAAGTAGAAGACTTGCGGCGCACAGTGATAGCCGCGCAGGTTTGGATTCTGGTCCAGATAATATGGCTTGGCGTTGGCCGCATCCGCCCAGTCCGCGAAGTTCAGGTAAACCATGCCCCAGCCCCCATTCGTATTGGCCGTGGTCGCATAGACATGCCAGCGGTCGTTGTAACGGACAATGGACGGATCTTTCACGGACACGATGCCGCGCGCATCCGAAGCCGGCCCAACCAGCGCCTCGGTCGCCGTCCAGTGAAGCGGCGCGTTAAAGGGTGGTGGCGCGGTGACAGCGGACTCGGCAACGCGGAGGTCACGAGGAGATCCGCCGACCAGCGGAAGCGAACTCGCAGGAGTGTCCAGTTCCAACGCGATGACAGTGTCGAGGTCACTGCGATTGGCTGGCGGGACGGAGAGTTCGAGTCCGTGATCGGTTTGAGAAACGCTCACCTCGCCACCCGTCAAGACGGACGCGCGCATTACCTTCGCGGGAAGCGCAGGCAATTTAAGTTTTTCACCGGGCCATTTGAGAACGTGAACATACACGGTTTTGCCCCGGTGCGTGGACACGCCCCAATCGCCGGGCTGAAACGGACCGGGCCGGGTGCCATAGATCGCTTTGCCGTTCGTTTCGAGCCACCGGCCCACTTCCATGAGTCTTTGCACATGCGTTGGGGGGATGACGCCATCCCGGTCAGGCCCTACATTGAGCAGCACATTACCGCCGCGCCCGACGACGTTGACCAGCATTCGGATAATGTCATCGCGCGTCATCAAATTCTGCCAGTTGTTGAATCCCCACGACGTCATGTTCAGGTTGAGACACTTTTCCCAAGGAATGTCATTAACGATCGGGCCGGTGACGTTGTGCCCGCCTTCATCACACTGAAAATCCCCCTCCCATCCGGAACGCGGATTGATCACCGCCATCGGCTGATGCTTTCGGACCATTTGGTTGAGCTTCACCGGCTCCCAGAACCAGGCGGCATCGGCATCAGTGCCACTGTGCGCCAGCCAACCGCCGTCATACCACAGGATATCAATGCGGCCATACTTGCTCGTCAGTTCCTCCACCTGACCGTAGGCCTGCTTTTTCATCAAGGCCGCATTCTCCGCCAGCTCCTTCGGCTGGAAGTATCCGGGGAAGCGCCAGTCCATCGGCGAGTAATAGAGGCCGACCCGCAACCCTGCGTCGCGGCAGTCCTTGGTGTATTCCGCCACGAAGTCGCGGTGCGCGGCAGTTTCCATGCTGTCGAAATCCCCGTAGCTTGCGGGGCTGTCCCACAGCGCAAAGCCATCATGATGACGCGCGGTCAGCACCATGTATTTCATGCCGGCGGCCTTGGCGACGCGCGCCCATTCAGCAGCATCGAAATGTTGTGGCTTAAACTCGTCCGCCAGCCTTGCGTAGTCAGCGGCGGGGATCTTTTCGTTGTGCATCGCCCACTCTCCGCGCGCGGGAATGGCATACAGCCCCCAGTGAATGAACAGCCCGAACTTGGCATCCTCCCACCACGACATGTCTTTGCGATCCAGCTTCAACCCCGGTGCCTTCACCCCGTCGCGGCTCTTGAACACCAGACTGCTTTTCTGTTGCGACTTCAACTCATCACCGGTCATATCTTCGGCGGCGACCACGACGTCCGCAGCCAGCAACGCCACAACGCATAGGCCTGAAAGAGCTTTTGACATCATTGATTTCATAAAAGGACTTCCATTGTAAGAGAGGACAGATTCAGCGGGCGTTCACCGGAAAAGCCGCTGCGCGAAATAATACAAGTTGCTCGCCCACGTTTCGCGGTCATGAGTGTGATCGTCCACGTTCCAAATGTGGGGAATGTTTTGCTGCTTCAAATACACGTGAACACCTTGGGAGACGCTGATGAGGCTGTCCTTGTTGCCACAGGAAATGTAGAGGAGCTTCAACTGCTTCCGTGCGGCGGCGGGATTGGGCACAAGTTCGTTGCCCGGCTTGGTGTTGGGCGCGGAGGAAAAACCGGCGACCCACGCGAACGTGTCGAGATGCGCCAGCCCAAAGTTCAGAGACTGGCCGCCGCCCATTGAAAGACCGGCGATGGCGCGCTCCTCGCGATTTGTGCCGGCGGAATACTTCGCCTGAATGGCGGGAATCAGACAGTCGAACAGATCGCGGTCGAACTTCGCAAAGCCACCGGAATTTTCCGGCGAGTAAATTTTGTCAGGCGCAGGCACGCGGTCGTCTGCCAGCGCGCGGCCATTTGGCATCACGACAATCATCGGCACGGCCTTATCGGCGGCAATCAGATTGTCAATGACCGCATCAGCGTGGACGTAACCCTTCCATTCCCATTCATTGCCGCCGATGCCATGCAACAGGTAGAGCACGGGATATTTCCGGTCGGAAGTATAATGCGGCGGAAGATAGACAACCGCCTTGCGCCGCGCGCCGGTGACAGTGGAATCGTATTCAAAGACTTCGGTGCGTCCCGCGAGGCCGTTGGTCGGAGACTTGTCGAAACCAGCGGGCGCATCAGGAAACACGCGCACGTCATCCGCCGCGAGCACGACGGGACGGCCAAAGTTGACGCGGGCGCGCTCCGGCGAAACTTGTTCAGGCTTTTCTTGCGCTAGCGCCACGCCGCCCGACGTGCCGACGATTATGACGATCCCGGTTAGAAACGTTCTCCTGAACATCGAATTTTGGGTAATTTGGCTTTTCATAAACATAATCAGCGATAAAAACGAAGCTGTCAGGACCGAATCTTCAGCGCGAACGCGATCTTGCCGTTGAACTTCTCCGGCAGGGAAACGTGCAGGCCGGTTTCATCGCGCGTAAACTTCAGCTTGCCGCCGCCAACGAGCCGCACGCCGCCGATTTTGCCGGGCCAGTTCGGAGAATTTGCCGCCAGCGATTTGATGGTGACTTTGCCGTCCTTGGGAATTTCAAGCATGATGGCGTAAAGCGTCCGGCCGTCCTTGGATTGCGTGAAGCGGATGTCCCCGGCGGTGAACGGCTTGTCAGACACATCCTTCTGGCCGTCGAATTGGCCTTTTTCCGCCGCCACGGTGGACGGGCCTTCGCCATAGATTTTCCAGGGACGCGTGGCGTAAATCGCCTCGCCATTGACTTTCAGCCAGGCACCGATTTCGCCGACTATCTTGATTTCATCTGCATCCGGCTGACCATCGCGCTGGAGCGGCACGCTCAGCATCAAGTTGCCGTTTTTGCTGACGATGTCCGCGAGCATCCGCACGACGCTGGCGGCGGACTTGTAATAGTGATACTTGAAAATATTCGCGTCGTAATGCCACGAGCCGATGCAGGTGTCCGTCTGCCACGGCTGGGGCAAAATGCCCTGTGCCTTGCCGCGCTCGATGTCATAGACCATCGAACGGCGCTGTGCATCGTCCAGCCATTTGCCGTTCATCACCGCTTCGGTGTGGCCGTTTTTGTCGAGACGAGTGTTGTAGAAATGCGCGGCGAGATTCAGGCCGACCTCGTCCGTGACGCCATGAAACGGCAACACGGTGTCGTCGAAATAAATCTGGTCGGGATGGTAATCATCCCAAAGCTGCTGAGTGCGCTTGAAAAATTTCTCCATGTAGGCGGCATCCGGAACCGTGGCACCCGTGGCGGGATTCCAATCCCACCAGCCCCAGCCTTTTTGATCTCCGGGGGCGTGGTTTTGCGCGTAGAGATCCTGCGGATCAAGGCCTTCCCACCACTGGCCTTTGCCGTCGGCCTTGGTCAACTTGCCATCGTAAGGAACGCCGGCCAGCGGGGCGGACTTGTCCGCGCCTTGCGCCACTTCATACCAGGTCCACGCGTGCGAGGCGTGAACACTGACGCCGAAACGCAAGCCGTTTTTGCGAGCCGCCTTCGCCCAACCGCCAATCAAATCCTTTTGCGGGCCGAGCGCGACGGAATTCCACGGCTGATATTTGGAATTGAAGTTGTCGAAGTTGTCGTGGTGGTTGGCGAGCGCCATGAAAATTTTCGCGCCGTTGTCCTTGTAGAACTTCAGCAGCTTGTCGGGATCGAAATGCTCGGCTTTCCACGCGTGAATCACTTCCTTGAAACCGTTCGTCGAGGGATGGCCATATTCCTCAATGTGCGATTTGTAGTCGCCACTGCCCTCCTCATACATGCTGCGGGCATACCAGTCGCCGTGCTCGGGCTGGCATTGCGGCCCCCAATGCGCCCAGATACCGAACTTCGCGTCGCGAAACCATTCCGGTGCGGTTTGGTAATTGGTGAGCGAATTCCAGTCCGGCTTGAACGGGCCGCTCACAATCGGAGGTAATTGCAATTGGTTTGCCTGCGCAGCCGCCGCCGCCAGCGAAAAGCCCAGCGTTAATGTGGTCAATACGATTCGATTCATAGTCATTATTTGTTGATTAAAATCAGACTGGTTTCAGTCGCTCACGGCTGCCATAGAGAGCGTCATTGGCTAACACGGCCGCACCAACCTCTATGTTGCTTGCGGTTTACGAAAGGGACGGGCGCGGCGCGCACAGCAGAGTTTGAACCGACGTGGTTGCGGACGGAAGCCGTGCGCTCACGGCGGTGGATGCGCTAAATCCGCCGGAGAACAACCAGCCGGCGATCAACGGCAATGCGGCCGGACTCCGCAGAACGGGACGAAACTTCATCGAGTGACTAAAATTGCTGTTGGACATCTTTACTAACTATCGGAAACCGAAAACATTAACCAGTCGTCAGTTTTAACTACTGAGCCAAAGCCGGCCGGCCGATATTGAGGAAAATTCCGCCGACTAAGCTCACGGCACGGATGGGCGTGACGGGCAGGCTTTGGCCTGCACCATCGTCGTCGCCTGCGTGAGACCGTCGGCCCGGGCGGTCAGTTTGATTTCGCCGGCTTCCGGAAGCGATGTGTTTCATTGATTGGCCATTGATCATGAAGCAGCGCCGGCGCTTTTACTTGTCGTGAAAAGTAATGAGGATGCCGCAACGGCCAACGCCCGCCAGACTGAGCGATTCAGCTCTGCTATCACAAAGTTTCCGGCCTGGCCCACCACTTGTCTGTCAGTCCACATGCGGTTTTCCGCGTGACCATTGGCAAACAGGAGCATCGCGTGGCACAGCCTTGGACGGAAGTGTTTGTGAACATAACCGGCAAAATTTGGCGACGGCCAAAGAAAAGGATCAACGCACATCAGTTGCCTGACTGATTCCGACAGTCTACTTCTTTTGGGGTCTTAACATCTCGCACGCGGGCGAGAAGTGCAGGGCGCAGGCTTTCTCCAGCAGTGCGCGCGCGTGCTGGTCCTCCTGCGGCACTCCGTTGCCGTCGTGATAAAGCATGGCCAGGTAGTAGCAACTGGGTCCGTCCTGTTCATCGGCCGCCTTTTGCAGCCATCTGGCGGCGGCGGCAGGATCACGTGAGCCACCTTCTCCGGCCAGCAGCATCAACCCCAGCCTCTGACACGCCCCTGGATTCCCCAATGCAGCGCTATTTTCATAGAATTGGCGGGCCTTGGTCTTGTCTACCGCATGGCCGCGTCCGATGTAATAAGAGTAACCGAGGACAAAAAGAAGTTGCCCGTTGGCCATCCCCGGGGACTCGTTTTCCAACTTGGCCAGAACCGAACTGATGACAGCCTCTGCTTCGGGCTGGCCGAAGATGACGTATTGGATGGCCAAGTTCGCACAGGCATCCGCATTACCGAAATCGCACGCTTCGATGAAATAGTGGCAGGCTTTTGCCCTGTCAAGTCTGGCCAATCTGCCCTCGGCGTAAATCTTGCCAGCTAAATTGCACACGCCGGCCATATTCATCACTTCGTTCGGCGATCCAACGGCCCACAACGGGACGGCGGCATCGCCCGGATGCGCGGGCTGATCCTGTTTGTCGAGATAATTAAGCATGATCATCAGGCGTTTCGTTGCCGTCGGCCTCTTCTCCTCCGCCGCTTGAGCCCAGAAATGAAGCGAATCGCCGGGATGCGGCGCCTCAACATATCCGGTTTTCAGCATGACGAGGAAAAGTGCCGCCCAGCACCCCATATAGCCCAGGTTCATCTTGCGTGGACTGACCAACATTTCCCAGCGGCCCCATTTGCCCAACAAACTCGTCCGGGCCATCCGATCCAGCAGCGGTGCCAGCAGGTTTAAAAACGGGACTACCAGCAATTTTTGAGAGATATTTGGCACCGCGAGCGCCTCCAAACCCCAATAAGTCGCGCACACGCCAAGCCCATAGAGGCCGCCAAAAGCGATTTTACCAATGCTGCTGCGCGGCGTCGTCGCCGGGTCCGTCATCAGGAGGTGCGCCGCCAAAAAAACCGCGGTGGAAATATTCGTGTTGAAGAAAACATAAACGCCCGTGGCATGGAAAAAGATGATGTTGACCAGGCCGATGGCTACCACGGCCGAGAAGGTCATCAGCGTGACGGAAAAAAAGTATTGCACCACCAGGCCGGTTAAAAAGATGACCGTGTATAAGTGGGGCGGAACGTCCTGGGTGGTGGCAATGTCCACGCCCCAGGTGCAATCAGTCGTTCCTGTTACAAGCAAGCCCAGCGAGACAATGGCCAGGGAAAAGGCGGATGGATTGAAAATATGCGTGAGCTTCCCGTCACGATGCCAGCGAATGAAATGTTTGCCCAGAAGACCCAGCCCCACCGTGAGGAACTGAAAGAGGAACCAATCATCTCGAAACCATATGAACAGATTCGTGCTAAAAATGATGGGCCATACCCCAAACCCGATCCGCCAAGTCAGACCACGCGACCAGCACAACAACCCGTCAAACACATAGAGAAACGCGATTTGGGCAAGTATGAGCGGCGCCTCGGCATAGACATTCCGCCAATACCAGCCCCAGTAGGCATAGATGGTAAGCTGCACCAAAGCCTGCACGTAGTGCGAGCGCTGAATCATGAACTCGACGGCGAAATTCGAAGCCGCCGATCCCGCCCGCCGGAAGAGCACCCATTGCCAGCACCCCAAGCCAGCCGCCACCCCGACAAACGTCCAAGCCAGATGCGGATTGGTTCGCGCGCGCGAACAAAAACCGAGGGCCAGAAACACGCCCGTGAACACCAACTGCAGCACCAGCGCCGTTCGTTTCGACGAAGCCCCAGTTGCGGCGGTGGATGGATGCGGCTTTGTCTTTGGCGATCCGACAGGCCTGCTTCTGGGCGAGTTCATGGGTTCTTATTACTTTGTTTTCATTTACGTCCTCACCGGATGGAGACCTTCAGTAGCAATTTTATTCTCATGTCGTCCGCCGCGGCGTCGATGAAAGATTCGTATTCGCCGGGTTCAACAACATATTGTTTCTTCTGCGTGTCCCAGTAATGCAGGCGTGTGGCGGAAACTTCCATCGTGACGTTGCTTGATATGCCGCTTTTCAGATGCACGCAGGCAAAACCGCACAGTGCGAGTTTCGGTTGGGGAACGCTCGAACTGGCAGCCAACGAACCGGCAGCGAACACCAGGCAGAATTGAGGTTTTTGCGCGCATGCAGTTCTCGTGGGCGCGCTGAAGCAACGAACAAAGCGCTGCCACGCTCTGAACTCGGGGGACATGCTTATCAACTACAGCAAGCCAACTAATCCAACCAGTCGTCAAATTTAACGACCCCGCAATAAATCCGCCACCGATTTCCCGATAGAAAAATTCCAAACGCAGAAATTCCGAGACGGTGCCGCTCAAGAGGAAAGATGCGTGAACCTGGCAACCGCCTGCGAACGCGAACGCACATGCAATTTTTCGTAGATGCGGTGGATGTGCGTATTGACCGTCGGCACGCTGATCTCTAGCAAGCCGGCGATTTCCTTGTAAAGATGGCCGCGCGCGAGCAGTTCCAAGACTTCGCGTTCGCGCGGCGAAAGGTTGCCCGCGCCGGACGGCAGATCGCTATTAAACCGTTGAAATGACTGGACAATTTTGCGCGCGATGTTGCTGCTCATCGGCGAGCCGCCAGCGCAAAGATCCTTCACGGCGGCCAGCAGTTCCGTCTTGGGTGTGCGCTTGAGCAGATAGCCGCTCGCGCCGGACGACAGCGCCTTGAAAATATGATCCGGGTCTTCATACACCGTGAGCATCATGAACTGCGTGTCCAGCATCTGCGGCTTGAGGCGACGCACGCACTCGATGCCGCTGATACCCGGCATGTTGATGTCCATGAGGACGACGGCGGGCTTTTCCTGCGGCAGCGCGACGAGCGCGACCTCGGCATTCTCATGCACCCCGATACATTCAAAACCATCCGTGCTGCGGACCCACTCACTCAGAAGGCTGCGGACAGAGGCATCATCCTCAACAATGGAAACAGTAATACCCGCCGGCTTGACCTTGGCCCGAAGGCTTTTGGTTTTATTTTCGTCAGCTTTCACAGGTGTGCCGCTTGCTATTGATGAATGTGGCGGACAGCTTCACCATAGCGCTGGAAACCAACGGCAGCAAACGCAAACCAGCGCGCAAAAAAGGCCGGGTGTTGTCAACACCCGGCCTGCTGGTCAAAATGCAAGGAATGCGCAACGAATGGCGTGACCTTGGCTATCACCACCAGCAATTCAATCAGCGTGAAGCCTTGTTCAAGGGCCGTTAACTTTGCCCAATTCCAACTTTTTAATTCGTTCTTCAATAAATTGGCTCCCGTTGGTCGCGGCTATGGATTTTGAGTTCCGGGATAGTGACTGCCCAGCCACTGAAGATCCAGATTGCCCGCATGGTTGGCGGACGACTGTGTCGGCCCGCCGCTATCCTTGCTTTGTGACGTGTCATTGGCAAAGGCAACCGTGGCACCATCGAGCCATTTATGGCCTTCGGCGTGCCCATCGGTAAAATTAAAGTCTGCGGAAGTCACGTGAAATGCCGCGGGCGAATCCTGAAACCGCGCATCCGTAAAATTAGCGGCGGCGGTGCCAAAGTTATTCATTCCCCAGGAGCCGACATTTTCACCGCGCATGTCCGCACCTTCGACCCAGATGAACTTATCGCTTGGACGGGTGATGGCCGTTCGCTTTTTCAAATTTCTGGAATCACCGCGCAGCTCACCGTTCAAAAATGCGGCACCTGAAAAGCTGTCCCAGGAATATGGCCCTGAGTAGCCTGTGCCCACTTTTAACTGGTAACGCTTGTCGCCGGGACAATGGACGGTATCAGGATTTTTGCAATAGGCGAACAGCGGACCGCCAACCCCATTTCTCGGCTGTTGAAAGCCCATTCCCGTGAGATATTTTTGCGCCGCCTCGGTGTTGGCGGCAACACCTGATGGAAGCGAAACATTCAATTCTCCATCCGACAATCCGTTATGCATATCCGTGCGCCAAGGCGTACCATAGCTTTGTGGAGTTGTGGACAGGTTGTAGGTGCTGAGATTGACCAGCAAATCGTTATTGTCATCGGAATACATTATCCAGGCGAGCGCGAGCTGCTTCTCAACGTTCAAACAGGCCGATTGGGTGGCCTTCATTTTTGCCTTGCTCAACGCCGGCAGCAGCATGGCCGCCAGAATGGCGATGATGGCGATGACGACCAGCAGTTCGATGAGGGTGAAACCCGCATTTTTTGGGGAATCACCTGTCTCACTTGGCGCTGTAACTTTCATTCTCGTTCAATCAGTTTAATTCTTTTGTTTTTTAAGCAAAGGTTGCCGCGGGAACCGTAACTTTTCGCAGCCCGGCCTATTTGACAGCAGTGGTCGCCGCCATTTGTTTCTTCACCTGTTCGGTGAGGCTGACGACAGATTTTTTTTGCTCCGTGTTCAGCGCGGGGTCGGCTGACAGCTTGTCCAGGCATTTCAAGGCGACGGGGAAAGCGCCAGACTGGATGGATTTCCAAGCTTTGTCGGCGAGCGCTTTTAACTCCGGGGGAGCCGACGCAAAATCACTGCAAAATTGAACAGCGTTAAATGCTTGTTGTGACGGCTGCGTCGTAGCACCAGCAGGTTTATCGCACCCTACAAACACCAACGCAAACACAGCCGCCGCAATTAAGAGAAGAAATTTTTGCATAAAACACCTAGCTTGGGGGAATCAAAAAGGAGTGCCAGCGATGCCACTTATACGCGGTGCGTGATACGACAACCAGTAGATGTCCGGGTCTTTCAAGTTGGATTGGCTCCAGAAAATAATTGAATCACCTTGAATAGCGTGAACCTGGGTCGGGCGACCGCCCTTGAGCGCTCCCTGCCATTTGTGAATTTCGGTATGGCCGTCAGCAAAGGAAAAACCGCAGGCCAGATTATGATAGGTTGCCGGGATATCAACGAACTGGCCCGCGCTTTGGGGAGGAAAAAAAGAACCGTCGTTGATGCTGTCCGGATGCTCATCCACGAACACAAAAGTTTCCACCGGCCCAGGAATGGTTAGGGCGGAAGTTTTGGCGCAATACTTGTAAATGCCACCGAAGCTTCCGGCTCCAGGTTGGCCTGGGGCAACGGTGGGATTGCCAAGCCAGGCATTTACCGACAGGCTGCGACATCGCTCAGTCCAGCCCTTACTCTGTTGCTGTGAGCTGACGCGTTTATCCGCCGGGCATTTGAAGATGTTCTTGGATTTGCCCAGATAGGTTCCCAGCATGGAATATTGGTCATCCAAAAGGAAAAGGGTATTGGTGTTATCCGAGGAGGTAGTCCAATCCAGCCAGCCAGACACCCAGGAACTTCCGACGCTGCCTGCAGAAACCATGCTGTCGTTATTGTCGTGAGTAAAACTTAACCAAGCGATCATCATCTGCCGGCAGTTATTCATGCAATAAACCGCCTGAGTTCTTTGCTTCGCTTTGCTTAAAGCGGGCAGCAGCATGGCCGCGAGAATGGCAATGATGGCGATGACCACCAGAAGTTCGATCAAGGTAAATCCGGAAACTCGGCTTTGTTTATTGGATGAAATGACCATGCTTACAACTTTATTTTTCTGCGATTTTAATTTCAGTTCAGTAACTAACCGCAGGTGTCGGAGCCCCCCTCCGACACCTGCGTGAACATCCTCAAACAGAACTCAATAGTTTAATGTTTGATGCGATAAAACTTATTTCCTGTTGTCGGTATCACCACGGAATACGGCGGCGTCGCCGAACCGATGTCGGTGTAGGGACCCTCGACATTATTCGCCTGCTGCAATACGGAACCGACACCATCGAGCCAGTTCAGGACCAGATTGCCGGCGCCATCGGGCGCGCCTTGAAGCTGATAACCAACGCCAGCCACATACATGTTCGTGATTTGCTGGGAAGTCAGCGACTGATAGTAAATCGCCACATCGCTCCATGTGCCGCTTGAGGAAGCCCATTGCGAGCCATTACCGTCTTCCGCCCATGGCCACTGATTGCGGCCGACGCCGAATGGATAAAGATACTGCGTATCGCCGATGGTGGTGGAATCAGAATTGGTAAATGCACCGTTGGCAGTGGCCAACGGTCCGCTGCTAGCCGAGGTGAGGGAAAACCGATCCGCCCCCACGTAAACCGTCGCCTGGGTCGGCTCGACAACCAACGCCACGAACGTCCATGTATTCGCCGGCACACTCAAGCCGGAATTCCACGTAATGTTAGCTTGGCCATTAGGATCGCGACCACGCCAGTCAAATTGCAGCGATCCAGCATTGTTTTCCAGTCCCCAACCGGCATTGTAGCCATTATGGTTTACAAACTGACATCCGCCGTTGACCCACATGGTAAAGGTCATGCTGTTCGTGTAATAAGGAAGCTTGGGCAGGTTAAGACGATATGGTGCCGCCCACCATTGGTTTCCAATAAATGTTCCCAAATGCGGGTTGGTAAATCCAACAAAAGGCGCGCCGGCAACCCCGAATGTCATGTTGCCAATATCATTCACCACGGCCGCGCCGTTATTGTTTCCCCAGTTATCGTAAACTTTCGGATTGTTCGTGGTCGCACTGTCGTCCAACCGCCAATAGCCATACAAATTAGCTGCAATCGCTGTCACCGCAGCGGCGTAAGAGTTGGTTGGCGGCACGATCTCGGTAAGTGTCGCCACCGGGCCGGGAACTGCGGAATTGGTTGAACCGAAGGCATTCGTAACGATGAGCGAATAGTTGCCCGCGTCGGCCAATGTAATTGGCGGCAATACGAGCGTATTATTCTGATTTGCAGTGATCGTGGCCGAAGAGATATTGGTGCCAGCATGTTGCCATTGATAAGTGAAGGGCGGGGTGCCATCCACAGAAGCCGTGAATGTGGCTGCCGGAGAACCAACATAACGAGTGATTGAAACCGGCTTTGCCGTGAAAAACGGTGCCACGGCGGGATTAACCGTCAAATGGGTAACCGCGCCGGTGTATGCACCGTAAACATTGGCCACAAATACGCTGTAATCTGCCGTAGCCGACGTGTCCGGACTCGTCAATACCAAGGTTGAATTCGTTTGGTTCAGCAGAGGCACGCTGTTGCTGAGCCACTGAAACGCCATGGGAACACTGCCGTTTAGAGCCGCATTTTCTGAAAATGTCACCGTCGTGCCCGCGTAAATCGTGCTGGCCGGACTAGCCACAGGCGCACCGATGAACTCCAAGCCAACCACGTCGCCATACGTCGTGCCCACCCGGACCGCATCGTATTCCAAAACGTGGCCGTGCATCCACACAAGAAGGTTCGTCATCACGCTGGTTTCCGTGAAACTGTAAGTCGCTTCCCAAGCGGGATTGTTGACGTCTTGTTCCAGCGTGATCGGCGTGCCGTCATAATTGGTTGTCTTGCCAAAAAGGACGCCGTTTGTATATACCGGGCAAAACGGGAGGTAAGTTTTCACGCTCAACGTGGAAGCGCCACTGGGGGTGGTGGTGAGTTTGCCCACCAGAAAAGCCGTAGTTCTATATTGATCTGTTCCTGCGGCTTGGTTGGTCCAAAGTCCCACAGTTCCGTAAACGACCGGCAAATAGGGTCCACCCGTGTCATCCGGATGGGATGAAATGCCAGCCTGCCCCAGCGTGCCAGTGGAAATGTAAGTCGTATCGCCAATTTCCGTCGTGCCATCGGCCAAAAGGCAATCCGGCCGTGTCACACCGATGCCAACGAATCGGTCACCTGGTCCGTTGCCGGTCGAAAAGCCGATGCCCGCCGAAGAATCACCAGCATCCCAACCATAACTCTTGACGATGCGCACGCTGAAGTAATAAGTGCCGCTGGCTTGGAAATTGATGCCAGCGCTGCTGCCCAGCGGATGCGTCGCGTACGCCTGGGATGTCCATTGGCCGAAGGGCGATCCTGTATTCGTATCGGTAACTATGTTAAGACCGCCCAGATTGGCGTTCAAGCAGCCGTTGGCCCCGCCCGAAGTCAATATGAGGCCGCCGTTATAGTAATCCAAATCCCCCAGCGGCCAGTTCACGGTGAACGTGTCTTTGTAAACGATGTTGGTGCATGAAACCCAGTTGGTGCCCGTGCTGTCGTAGCCTTTCGGAAAGGCCTCCCAGCCTCCCCGCAAGCCGAGGGTCGTGACATCTTGATTGGTCAAGCCATCAATCGTCGAATAATCGTGGCCCGCATTTAGACCGTCAAACAGTTCGCGGACGGTCTGGGTGGCATGGCTTTGAACCACACCAGTCAGCAGCGTCAGTGCGATGGCTGATGCGGTTGCGAGAATTCTTTTCGTTTTCATATTTCCAGTCTGTGTGGGGTTTTTAACTATCAATTCGGATTAGGTTTGTTTTCTGCGGATGTGATCCAAAAAGGTTTGCAAGGCAATTCTCCCGCACAGCACAGAGCAAAGGCATTCATGCATGCTGTTGGAAACGGGTGATTGCATGATGCAGTTATCGCCGAAAGACCGGAATTCGTCATGTCATCAAAACCAACGATAGCGGCCAAGTTTCCGAATAAACCCGATAAAAACTAACACTGTCTCCGTAAAACATGACGCTTTTTTCGAAGACTAGCTGGTGGGGGCAGCCGCGATCAGCACCGTGAAAACCACCTTTGTCCCCTGCTCCGGCATGCTGTGGAATTCACAATTTCCGCCCACTGCCGCCAAACGCCGCCGCATGTTTTCCAAGCCGTTGCCGGAAGCAGCGCGGCCCGGCACGGTAGAAACACTTTTCCTGGTTTCTCCGACCGCAAAACCACGGCCGTTGTCCTCCAAGGTCAGCTCAAAGGACTTTTCTTTTAATGTCAGACGGATAAGGACTTCCGACGCTCCGGAATGCTTCACCGAATTGTGCAGCGCTTCCTTGAAGGCAAGAAACACGTTGTGCCGCAACTCAGAAGTCAGATGCCATTCGGGAAATTGCAACGGCAAGTCCAGCCGGCAGCGGATGCCAACACCGGCGAGCCAGTCCTGCGCGAAACTTTCCAAATAGGTCGCCAGGCTTTCCAGCGTGTCGTGGCGCGGGTTCACCGCCCAAACGATTTCATCCATGCTCCGGGTCAGCTCACGCGCCGTATCGTAAATTTTTTGCAGACCGGCGGCGGCGCGCTCGGGGTGCGCCAAATCGCCGCATGCCGATTCGCTCATCATCGTGATGCGCGTGAGCTGCGCGCCCAGATCGTCGTGAATGTCGCGGGCAATGCGCGAACGTTCGCGCTCGATGTCGCGCTGGCGCTCAGCACGTTCGAGTTTGCGCCGCATCCGCCGCCGCGTATCAAACCACACCACGGCGCTGGCCACCATCACCGTCACCACCCCGCCAAGCACATGAAACCATGTCGTTTGCCAGAAATACGGCAGCACTTCAAACTTCAGGCTCGCGCCGGCTTCGTTCCACACGCCGTCGTTGTTGCAGGCGATCACCTGGAACGTATAGCTTCCCGGCGGAATGTAATTATAAATCGCCACACGCTTTTCGCCGGCATCCGCCCAGCCGGTTTCAAGATTTTTCAGCCGGCATTTGAACAGCACTTTTTCCGGTGCGACGAAGCTCAAGCCGGTGTATTCAAATTCGATGCGGTGACGTCCGGGTGGAATTTTCAGAGGCCCGGTGCTGTTGCCATCCGCAAATTTCTTGTCATCAACACGCAATTCCTCGATATGCACCGGCGGCTGCAGCGAATTGGTGATGACCCTCGCCGGATCCACGGCCACGAGCCCCTTGGCGGTCGGAAACCACAGCCGCCCGTCCGGCGTCCGGCAACCACCCGACTGCATGCCCTCCGAACATTCCAGCGTGGGCAGGCCATCGTTGACGCCGTAAGTGAGGAACTGCACCTTCGCGATTCCGCCGTCGGCACAACGGTTCAATTCGCTTTCATTTGCCCGCAGGATGCCACCGTAGGAACTCATCCAGAAAAATCCCCGCCCATCCGGTTCGATGTGGCCGATGACGCCGTTGGGCAGCCCTTGCTCGCGATTGATGACAGAAAATTTTCCGTCCTTGAACCGGTTCAGTCCCCCGCCGAATGTGCCGATCCACAGCGCACCGTCGTCCGCAAAATGCAGGCACTCGATGAAGTCAGACGAAAGCCCTTCAGACTTTGTGAACCGCTGGAAACGGCCGTCGTGCAAATAAACCAGCCCCCCGCCCGCCGCGCCAAACCACAGCCCGCCGGATGGGTCCTGCGCCATGGCACGCACATCGCCGAACGGCTTGCCGGCTATTTCGCCGAATACATTGAACTTCCCATTTTGATAGCACAGCACACCCGCCAGCGTGCCAATCCATAGCTTGTCTTTCATGAATAATAGCGCCGGCGACGGCCATAGAAAATTCTCCAGCCCCGGCGCAAAATCAAACGCATCGCCCGTCTGCTTGAACACCCCACCACCCCAGGTGCCAGCCCAGATTTTCCCCGCGCCATCCGCAGCCAGCGACCAGACGTAGGGATTGCGGAGACCCTGCGGTGCGTCAAAATTTGTCCAGATGCCATTTTGCTGGCGATACAAGCCCGCGCCCTCCGTGCCGACCCATAGCGCGCCGTCCGGTGCCGGCAAGACGGAAAGCACGGGCCGCCCTTTCCAATAATCAGGCGGTGAAATAATTTCCACGTTGTTCGGACGGATGACAGCCAGCCCCGCGCCCGTGCCGCACCATAAATTTTTTTCACGGTCTTCCCACATGGAAATCACCCAGTCTGACGGCAGTCCGGTCGTGTGGTTGAAGTGCAGCGCGGGAATGTTGGTCTGGTCGGGGGAAAAAAGCCACAGCCCGGCGTCCGAAGTGCCGCCCGCCAAGACTCCGGCGGAAGTTTCCACCAGATTGGGAACAATGCCCCATCCCCACGGCGCGGTGTTCAGGTTGGTCGTCCATTGCCCTTCCTTCCACTTGCGGAGAGAGCTGTTGCAGGCGACCCAAAAACCGCCGCTGCGCGCGGCACAGATGCCTTGCACATAATCATTGGTGGACACTTCAACCGTCAGCTTTCCGGCCTTGAGGGAGAGACCACGCCTTCGCGATCAATCCATACCGTCCCATCCAGGCCGCGCGCCAACGAGAAAACTTTGGATGTTTTGCCGGAAGCTGGCGAAAGGGCTTTACCATCGCGGACGCGCGCCAGTTCGCCCTTTTCATTGAACAGCCATACGTCGCCGGCATCATCGGCGGTGATGGCGTAAATTTTCCCTCCGCTCCAGTTGGCCGACAGCGGCTTGGCGGTGAACCGTCCCTCCTTGTATTGCGAAACATCGCCGCTTTCCGTGCCGATCCACAGCGTGCCATCAGCGGCTTCAAACAGGCTCGTGATGCGGCTGCTGCGCAGTTCCGGCGTGTTATTGTCGTCAAAAACTGCGAAGCCGATGCCGTCGAATCGCGCCAGTCCGTTGTAAGTGCCAAGCCACAGATAGCCGTCGTGCGTCTGCACCACTGCCGTGACCTTGTTTTGCGGCAGCCCCTGCTCCACCTGCCAGGTGCGCGTGAAATAATTCGGCGGGGCCGCCATCGCCGGGAAAAACCCGGCAGCAACCATGGCCAAGGCCAACGCGAACCGGCAAAGAATTTTTTTTCCAGCGGCGCAAGGGAGCATCACCTCATTTTGTCCGCCTCATGGCAAAAGCCGCAAGCCAATTCAAGCTCCGCATACTCATCCTTTTTAACGACAAGACGAAATCGCCAGTTTAGGCGAGACTGAACGACACAATTGACGCCAAAGACGTATTTATTTTGACATGAGTGCTTTGAACAAAATCGCCGCCGCCAGCTTGTTCTGCCTTGCCGCTGCGACCGCCCTCGCCGCCAACACGCCGGTGATGTTGAATTCGCCCGTGGACATCAGCGGCGATTTCCACGCCGCGGAAAATTTTTACTACGTCGCCGACCAGGTTGCAGACTTTGACCCGGCAACGCACGCGGGAAAGATTGTCTATCAGCGCTCACAACTGGTGCCCAAGCACGCCTTCGACAACGACCTGCTGGCCGTCACGCCTGCCAAGCCGAACGAGTTTCCCGAAAACGAATACGCTGCCAATCCGTCGCTGCCGTTTTCGGTGGAGTTCATTTCGCCGCGTGCGGTGCGCCTCAAGATGACCAGCGGCCCGCAGGTTCAAAAAAATTCCGAAGAGCTCATGCTCGCGGGGCCGGTGCCGCACGATGATTCGTGGAAATATGAAAAAATTCCCGGCGGCCATCGCTACACCGGCAGCGCCGGCTCGGTGACGATCCTGGAAAACCCGTTTCATATCGAACTGCGTGACGCCGCCGGGAAATTGCTGACCAAAACCGACCACGGCGCGGACAATAAATCCTCCTTCACGCCCACCATGCCATTCTGCTTCGTGCGGCGCACGGCGGATTACTCGCGCAGCTACAACGCCGTGTTCACGCTGTCGCCCGGCGAAAAGATTTTTGGCGGCGGCGAATCTTTCACCGGCCTCGACAAGCGCGGCCAGAAAATCGTCCTGTGGACGGACGACGCCAACGGCATCCAGAGCCAGGAAATCTACAAGCCGATTCCGTTTTTCATGAGCAGCCGCGGCTACGGCATGTTCATGCACACCACCACGCCGATCACCTGCGACTTTGGCAACACGTTTAACGGCCTGAATTCATTGATGATCGGCGACGACGAACTGGATCTCTTCGTCTTCCTTGGCACGCCCAAGGAAATTTTGGATGAATACACCCGACTCACCGGCAAATCCCCGATGCCGCCGCTGTGGTCGTTCGGCCTGTGGATGAGCCGCTGCACCTACAACGCCGAAAACCAGGTGCGCGACATCGCCGCGAAGTTGCGCGCGGAAAAAATCCCCTGCGACGTGCTGCACCTCGACACCGGCTGGTTCGAGACCGACTGGCAGTGCGACTACGAGTTTTCCAAGACACGCTTCACTGACCCGAAGAAGATGCTCGCCGATTTGAAGGCCGACGGCTTCCGCATTTCCTGCTGGCAACTGCCGTATTTCGTGCCGAAGAACAAGCTGTTCCCCGAGCTCGTGGAAAACAACCTCGTCGTGCGCGACGCGAAAGGAAACCTGCCCTATGAAGACGCCGTGCTGGATTTCTCCAATCCCAAAACCGTGGATTGGTATCAAGGCAAGCTCGCAAACCTCTTGAATGAAGGCGTCAGCGCCATCAAGGTGGATTTCGGCGAGGCCGCACCGGCCAACGGCATCTGGGCCAACGGCCGCACCGGCTTCTACGAACACAACTATTTCCCGCTGCGCTACAACAAGGCCGTCGCTGAAATCACGAAGAAAGTCACCGGCGACAACATCATCTGGGCGCGCAGCGCCTGGGCCGGCAGCCAGCGGTATCCGCTGCACTGGGGTGGCGACGCCGAGAGCACCGATCAAGGCATGGCGGCGGAATTGCGCGGCGGTCTTTCGTTCGGCCTGAGCGGCTTTTCGTTCTGGAGCCACGATGTCGGCGGCTTCACCGCCACTTCCGTTGAAGGCATGGACAAGGATTTGTTCCTGCGCTGGCTGGCGTTCGGCATGTTGAGTTCGCACAGCCGCTGCCACGGCATCGCGCCGAAGGAACCGTGGCTCTACGGCCAGGAATTCATGGACAAATTCCGCACGATTGACGAAATGAAATACAAGCTCCTGCCTTACATCTATGCGCAGGCCAAGGATTCCTCGGACCACGGCCTGCCGGTGGTGCGCGCGCTGTTTGTGGAATTCCCCAACGACCCCGGCTCGTGGAACGTGGACGACGAATATCTCTACGGCTCGCAAATCCTGGTCGCGCCGCTGCTGCACGCGGGCGAAACCGGCCGGGACGTTTATCTGCCGCCGGGCACGTGGATTGATTATCAGAGCGGAAAAAATTATTCCGGCGGCTGGCAGAAAATCGAAGCCGGGAAAATTCCTGAAATCATCCTGGTCCGCGAGGGGGCGGTCATCCCGCACATCGCGCTGGCGCAAAGCACGGCGCAATTGGACTGGTCGAAAATCGAGCTGGTTGTTTTTGCGAAGGACGCAACCACCGCCAAAGGCTTGATTTACACGCCCGGAGAAACGGAAGCACGCGAAATCACGCTGACAAAATCCGGCGGCGCGTTCAAGCTGGCCACCGATCCACCGGCCGGAAAGGTCACATGGAAAATATCAATCAGGGGAGGAAATTGAACCTCAAGCTGAAAGCCAAATGGCTGCTCGCCGCCACGCTGCTCGGCGCGCGGCTGGCCGGGCACGCCGGAAATTACACCAATTTTTCCGTAGCGGTTTACATTCCCATCAACGTCGTTCAGAGCTTCGATAATCCGGAAAAGCTCCAGGCCGACTGGGATTGCATCCACCGCCAGTTGAAGGTGGACAAGGTTTACATCGAGGTGCAGCGCGACCGGCGTTTGCTCTCCGATGAACAGGCCGAGCGCGCAAAAAAATTCTTCCTCGAACACGGCGTGCAGGTGGCCGGCGGCATGGCGCTGTCGGAAAGAAACATCGGCGGGCAATTCCAATCGTTTTGCTACACGGACGAGAATGACCGCGCGTTCATCAAGGGCGCGGCGGAGTTCGCCGCCCGGCATTTTGACGAGGTGATCCAGGACGATTTCTTTTTCGTCACGACCAAAACCGACTCCGACATCGCGGCGAAAGGAATCAAAAGCTGGACGCAATTCCGCCTCGATTTGCTGTGTGACGCGGCCGAAAATCTGATCGTAAAGCCCGCAAAAGCCGTGAATCCCAAGGTGAAAATGGTCATCAAGTTTCCGAACTGGTATGAGCATTTCCAAGGCTCAGGCTTCGATCTGGAGCGTGAGCCGAGGATTTTCGACGGCATCTACACCGGCACGGAAACGCGCGACCCGGTCGTCACCGACCAGCATTTGCAGCAATACGAGAGCTACCAGATCATCCGCTACTTCGAGAACATCGCGCCAGGCCGGAATGGAGGCGGCTGGGTGGACACTTACAGCCTGCGCTACCTTGACCGTTATGCCGAGCAGATTTGGGATACCATGTTTGCCAAGGCGCGCGAATTCACCATTTTCGAGTGGTCGGCGATGACGCGGCCATTTGAAGTCGGCGACCGCGCCACATGGGCGAGCCTGCCGACAAGCTTAAATTTTTCTGAAATGACGAACGGCGTCTCCGCGCCAACGTGGGCGCGCGTTGCCGGCTATTCGTTGGAACAGGCGGACAAATTTCTCGGCCGGCTTGGCCAGCCCGCCGGCATCGCCTGCTACAAGCCGTTTCACTCCAGCGGCGAGGATTATTTGCACAATTATCTCGGCATGATCGGCATCCCGATTGACCTGCATCCGGAATTTCCGACGAACGCAAATCTCATTTTGCTGACCGAATGCGCGAAGGCCGACCCGAACATCGTGGCGAAAATCAAAGGGCAGTTGTGCGCGGGCAAATCCGTCGTCATCACCTCCGGCCTGTTGCGCTCCTTGCAGGGCAAAGGCATCGAGGACATCGCGGAAATCCGCTGGACGGACCGGAAATTTCTGGCGCACCAATACGCGGGCGGCTTTGGAGCGGGCAATTTTTCCACGCTCGACGGCAGCACCAACACCGACGTGCTGTTCCCCCAGATTGATTTCCTCACGAACGATTCATGGTCGCTCGTGCGCGCGGAGGCCAACGGCAACGGCTTTCCACTGTTCCTGATGAACCGCTATTCAAGGGGCGTCCTCTACGTCTGGACGATGCCGGACAATTCCACCGACCTCTACGCACTCCCGACAGAAGTCACCACAGCCATCAAGAATTATCTCATGCGCGGATTCCCGGTGCGGCTGGACGGCCCGGCGCAGGTGGCGCTGTTCGCTTACGACAACCACACGTTCATCACCGAGAACTATTCGGCGACGGCAACCGACGTGAAAATTTACACGCTGGGAAAAGCGGCCCGGCTGAAAAATCTTGTCACCGGCGAAATCATCGAAGGCAAATTGCCGCCGCCGCGGGGCTGGAATTGGCAGAATGAAACCGTCGAGGAACGCGTCTCGTTCAGCGTGCAGTTGCCGCCGCACAGCTATGCGGTGTTCGCGCTGGAAGGCAATCACGAAACCGCCAGCGCGTCAGCCAAGTGAAACCTCCGGCGATGGACGGAGGGAAAACCGCCGTAGAACCTTTTTTCTGACCAACCGAATTGACATGAAACAGAAACCAGTTTGTCTCGCTCTCGTCCTCGCAACTTGCTTCGCCACCGTGAGTTTGTCCCCTGCCGCCACCAACGAAACGATCCGGGTCATCTCCGCCGACCTCCAACAAACCAACGGCCCGCTGAACACGATATTCAAGCGCTGCGTCGGTGCGGGGCGAGCGAATGAAGGTTTGCGCGCGGACTGGCAGCGGCAGCTGACCGAAGCGCACCGCGAGTGCGGCTTTGAATACATCCGGATGCACGGTTTGTTCACCGACGACATGGGCGTTTATCGCGATTACGGCAAACTGGAATACAACTGGCAATACATTGACGAGCTTTACGACTTTCTCCACAGCATCGGCATGAAACAGTTTGTGGAACTTGGCTTCATGCCCAATGCCCTGGCCAGCGGCCCGAAGACGATTTTCTGGTGGAAGGGCAACGTGACGCCGCCCCGCGACATGAACAAATGGGCGGCCCTCATTCGCGCCTTCACGCTTCATGTGCAGGAGCGCTACGGTCACGACGAAGTGAAGACGTGGTATTTCGAGGTCTGGAACGAACCAAACCTCACGGACGGCTTCTGGGACGGCACGCAGCAACAGTATTTCGATCTCTACGCCGCGACCGCCCGCGCCATCAAGAGCGTTTCCCCGGATTACAAAGTGGGCGGCCCGGGCACAGCGGGTTGCGGCTGGATTCCGGAATTTATCAACTTCTGCAAGACCAATGACGCGCCGGTGGATTTCGTCTCCACGCACACTTACGGCGTAGAGAGCGGTTATCTGGATGAGACCGCCACCCACGGCACGGCGCTTTCCCACAATCCAGACTCCATTTGGGGGGACGTCAAGCGGGTGCGCCAGATGATCAGCGACTCCGCGTTTCCCAAGCTGGAACTCCACTTCACCGAATGGAGCAGTTCCTACACGCCGGCGGATCCGTTTCACGACAGCTACCACAGCGCGGCCTACATCCTGGACAAGCTCAAAAAATGCGACGCCGCCGCGCAATCCATGTCCTACTGGACGTTCACGGACATCTTCGAGGAATCCGGCCCGCGCTGGGAGGCGTTTCACGGCGGCTTTGGCCTGATGAATTATCAGGACATCAAGAAGCCGTCGTATTATGCGTATCAATTCTTGAACCGGCTCGGCCCGACGGAACTGAAAAACAGCGATCCCTCCTCGTGGATTTGCGCCGACAAAGGCGGCGGTGTGCAGGCGTTGGTTTGGGATTTCACCAACACCTTTCCGGGCAAGAACATGATCAACCAGGTCTTTTACAAACGTGATTTGCCCGCGCAGCCCAAAGGCAAAGTCACGCTCAAGCTGTCCAACGTGCCCAAGGGCAAATACACCGTCGAAATTTACAAAGCCGGCTACCGCGTCAACGACGCCTACGCGACCTACCGTGATTTGGGCGCACCAAAGCAACTCACCAGGGCGCAGGTCGCCGAAATCAAATCCAAAAATAGCGGTGCGCCGCTCGAAACCAGCACCGTGAACATCGGTCGCGACGGCAAATTCTCGGGGCAATTCGACCTCCGCGAAAACGACGCCCTGCTGATCACGCTCAAGCCGCAGAAGTGATAATTGATTTCATTCCGCCTCGCAACTGAACCAGCCACAAGTCGCCCAGCCCTTGCCGCGCACGATCTCAAAGCCGCCTTCGACCACGTCCAGATACATGTCCATGCTGAAATAGTCCCGCCCCTTCAGCAACCGGAAGAAATCCATCATGTCGACGTTCAGGCTGCCTTCGGCCGGCAGCTTGGCGGTTTTTTCGTGCGGGACAAACGTATAAACGTAATAGCCGGCGGGAGCATTTGTGCCGGCCCACAAGTCAAACGCAACGTCCTCCACCTTGATGATGTTCGTTGAAAAAATTTCGCCGATGGGCGTGGAGTTGTTTCCAGCCCACACCATGACTTCCAGCTGGGGCGCAGCCTTCTTGTCGTCGTGCCGTAGAAACAGGTCGTAGGCGAAATCGCCGTGAAGATCATCGCCGCCGGAGTTGTAGGAAAACGAACAGGGTATGCTGGTGGTCTCAGAAATTTTTTTGGGGAACAAATTGTCTTCCGCCGGATTCCAGCCGTAATGCCAACCGCGAATGCTCGCCGGATAACCGTAAAGACTGTTGGTGGCGAAATTAAAATTCGCCGTCCACTGCGGCACTTCCTCCGTGCCCGGATTCCAGCCGATTTCTTCGCGGGTGAATTTGTTGTTCCAGGCATAATACGGCGGGAACAGGTTGAACACTTTCTGGCGCGCCTGCTTTTTCACCGCCGGGCGAAAACTATCGCGCAGCCTCAAGTCGCGCGATGAACTGCCGATCAAAATCTCAAAGGTGTCGTCGTCCGTGACCCACGATTTTTTGCCGTCGTCGTAATACTCGAACGCGGCTTTTTTCAGCGGAATGGAAACCACCTGTTTCTCACCCGGCTTGAGGAAAACTTTTTTGAATCCCTTCAATTCTTTTTCCGGGCGCAGGAGAGCGGGATTTCTTTGATGGACGTAAAGCTGCGCGACTTCCGCGCCGGCGACCTTGCCGGTGTTCTCGATATCAAACTGCGCGGTCACGACTCCATTCACGCCTTCGGCGGGAATAAGTTTCAGGTCGGAATACGTGAACGTCGTGTAGCTCAAGCCGAAACCGAACGGGAACTGCGGCCCGACGTTTTTTGTGTCGAACCAGCGGTAGCCGACGAGCAGGCCCTCGGCGTAAGTGACCGTGCCGTTCGTGCCGGGATAATTGCCCAGCGCGTGTGCGGGCGAGTCGGACAATTTTTTAGGGAACGTCGCGGGCAGCTTGCCAGACGGGTTCACGTCGCCGAATAAAACTTTCGCGAGCGCGTTGCCACCTTCCATGCCGGGATACCACGCCTGCAACAGCGCGGGAACTTTGCCGAGCCACGCGTCCATTTCCACCATCGTGCCTTCAAGAACAACGATGGTTTTGGGATTTGCGGCGACGATTTTTTGGATCAACCCGTCCTGGTCGCAGGGCAGCCTCATGTCCACGCGATCCGCGCCTTCGCAATCGAATCCCCGGTCGTGGTTCAAACCGCCAATGTAAATGACCGCGTCCGCCGACTTCGCCGCGGCGACGGCGCGGTCAGTCAAATCCGCGCCGCCGCCCTTACCATACCCTTCTGAGAAAATCACGTTCACATTTTTTCCCGCGCGTTTCACGATTCCGTCGAGCGGATTGATTTCGTAAAACGCCTTGATGCCGGAGCTGTCGCCGCCGTGCGTGTGCAGCCGCGTGGCATTTTCGCCAATAACGGCAATGGTTTTCAGCTTCGCGGCATCGAGCGGCAGCGTTTGGTTTTCATTTTTCAGAAGGACAATCCCCTCCTCCGCCACCTGCCGTGCGACCTCCTGATGCGCGGCGGTGTTGAGCGAACCTTTCTTCCGATCACTGTCCAGCACATGCGTCGCAATCATCACGCGCAGGTTACGGCGGACCTTTTCGTCAAGGCCGGCCAGCGGCAGTTCGCCGGACTTGAGCAGATTCAAATACGGCTGCGCGAGATAGAAGCCGTCATATTTTTTCTCCGTGCCCATTTCGAGGTCGAGGCCGTTGAGCGCGGCCTGGCGGGTGTCGTGAGTGCCGGCCCAGTCGGACATGACGACGCCCTGAAAGCCCCATTCATCCTTCAAAATTGCGTTCAGCAGATAATCGTTGTGGCAGCAATGCTGGCCGCGAAACTGGTTGTAGGCGCCCATCACCGTCCACACGCCAGCGTCCTGCACAGCGGCCTTGAACGCGGGCAAATAGATTTCCCGCAGCGCACGTTCATCCACCTCCACGTTGATGCTCATCCGGTCAAACTCCTCGTTGTTCAGCGCGAAATGTTTCACGCACGAGGCCACGCCCTGCGACTGTTCGCCGCGAATATAGCCGGAGCACATCACGCCAGAGAGGAACGGATCATCGCCGAGATATTCAAAATTCCGGCCGCACAACGGTGTGCGCAGGATGTTCACGCCCGGTCCGAGCATGATGTCCTTGCCGCGCGCGCGCGCTTCTTGGCCGATGGCTTCGCCCTCTTGAAAGCCCAGCTCCGGATTCCAGGTTGCCGCCAGACAAATCCCGGCGGGCATGGCCGTGGAAAAATCATCCGTGCGTCCAGCGGAAGCCCAGGTGTCCGGGCCGATGTCCTCGCGCACGCCGTGCGGCCCATCATCCAACCAGCGGCGCGGGATGCCAAGGCGCGGAATTGCGGCGGTGGTGAACTTGGAGTCAGCGTGAATAATGGAAATTTTCTCCGCCAGCGTGAGCCGAGAGAGCAAATCTTCAACCCGCGTCTCGACGGGCTGCGCGGCATCAAGATAAGGCGGAGCAGATTCGTCAGCCGCGACCTTTTGACCGGCAAGCGCCAACCCCAGCACGCATACAAATAAGGATGATGATTTCATGGGAGCGGTAATGATATGCGGTGCAGCGCAAGCAATCATGTCGTTAAAACGAACTACCCAGACAATAAAAGATGTGCCGCTTTAACAACCAGCTGATTTTGAGCGCAGCGCCAATCTGGAATCGCATTGTCTGTCGCCGCCCGCTAGCATGGAGCTCATGAAGGCTGTTATACCGCTGTGCGTGTTTTGCTGGTCGCTCCTCTTTGCCGGTGGGGCGGCGGCGGGGGATTATCAGGTTTTTGTCTCCAACGAAAAATCCGGCGACCTCACTGTCATCAGCGGCACGGATTATCGGGTGGTGACCAATATCCCGGTGGGCAAACGACCGCGCGGCATTCGAGCCAGTCCGGACGGCAAGACCGTTTACGTCGCCTTGAGCGGCACCCCGATTGAGCCGCCGCCGCAACTGGATGCGCATGGCAATCCGATCCTCAAAAAAAATTCCGATGCCGATGATGAGACGGTCAAGGCCGACAAGAGCGCCGACGGCATCGGCCTGGTGGATGTGGCGCAGAATAAATTGCTCCGCAAGATTGCCGCCGGATCCGATCCAGAGAATTTCATCCTGAACGCCGATGGTTCGCGCATTTATATCGCGAATGAAGACGTCGGCGCGGCGACCGTCCTGAACGCCACCAATGGCCAGGCCATCACGTTTATCCCCGTCAGCCGCGAACCGGAGGGGGTGGGGCTGAGTCCGGACGAGAAATTCTTCTACGTCACCTGCGAAACTGCCGGTGATGTTTATGCGATTGACACCAAATCGTACAAAGTCTTTGCGCACATTTCGGTGCATCCGCGGCCCCGCAGCGTGGCATTTTTGCCGGATGGTTCGCGTGCGTTCATTCCCTCGGAATCCGTTGGCGAACTGAACGTCGTGGACACTGCGAACCAGAGCGTTGTGAAAGTCATTACGCTGCCCAAAGGCTCGCGGCCAATGACCGTGAAGGTCTCGCCGAATGGCAAAAAGGTCTATACCACCACCGGCCGCGCCGGCACCGTCGTGGTGCTGGACGCAAACACGTATGAGTTGCTGAACGTTATTCCGGTGGGCAAACGGCCCTGGGGGATGACGTTTTCGCCGGACGGAAAATTTCTGTTCACCGCCAATGGCCCGTCGGATGACGTATCGGTTGTGGACCTGGCCACGGAAAGGGAAGTCGCCCGCGTGAAATCGCCCGGGAGTCCGTGGGGCGTCGTGGCTGTGCCGGGGGCGAAGTGAGACCCGTTAATGATCGTTGAACAGGAAGAATTCCTTGGCCGTGATGCTCCTGGTGAAGCCTTCCTTGAATGCCTTGGCGCGGACAATCGCCGGGTTTTTCAGGGTGAAAGGCTCTTGGTAAAGCGTATCATCCGTGGTCGGCACGGTTCCATCCAGCGTGTAATAAATCTTTGCGCCCGATTCGCTTTTCAGGCTGACGGCAACCGGTTTGGAGAAATCTCCCCCAGGCGGGGAGATCTCCGGCGGTGGCAACACGTGCGGCCCGGGCAGACTTTCGATCCAATCGCGCAACAACTCCACGCCGGCGGCGTCAACCACGTTGCGCGCCAGCGGCGGCATCTTGTAACCGTCGGCAGTGTTCACGCGCATCAGCAGAATCGAGCGCCAGACGTCGTTGGGCGCGACGACGCGCGCGCCGTCGATTCGCTGGTCGATGAGCACGTGGCCGCCAACAATGCTTTGTTCGGCCAGGGGTGTGTCGTAGCGGGCGTCGAAGCCGGCCACGGTGCCTTCCGGCCGGTGGCAATTCGCACAGTTCGCGTCCAGATACGAGCGTGCGCGGTCTCCCAGACTACGTGACGGGTCGTCGGAGCGCGCGAGGGTCGGGAATCGTTTGACGTCGGCGCTGGAAACTTGCGTATCCAGCAGCCCCAGCTTGTACCAGGCGACGAGCTCATTTTCCACGTGGCCATCCGGGTATTTGAAGTCGCGATTCAACTGCCGGGTCTTCACGCCCAGGACGAACCCGGCATTCGGCGTATGACAGGTCTGGCAATCGACGCGGCTCGGAAAATACCACGGTTGCGTGCGTAACCCGGTTGCGGTCTTGATGCGCACCTCTTCGGAAAGGTTGGTCTCCAGCAGGTCAGCATCGCTGTTGTCGGCGCGCCATTTGTAAGTGACGCCATAGACACCGCCCGTGTCGTCACACACGAGCAACCGGGTTTCGAGACGGCGGTGAGCGGAGGGATTGGTTTCATTGGTGGCGATTTCAAAATGCTTCACGAAGATTGTGCCCGGCGGAAAAATCCATTCACCGGTGGGCGAAAAATGAACGGTTTCCCCCGGCGGCACGCACGCCCAGCGCAACTTTTCCGCGCCGTCGGACCAGAAGGGAACATTCAAATCATAGGACACCAGGAACGGCGACGGTATGAGATTGGTGACATCGAGAAAGGCGCCGGTTTGCGAAAGCAGCTTCGGGATGGTGCCGGCCGCCCCGGGCGGCATCCGCAACGGCACCGCCGTCCATCGGGTCTGGGCAATCTTGAACCTGACTGCGGTCGCGAGCGTGCCGGTAAAACGGCGGGCGGTCTTTTGCAGCGTGCCCACGGAGGTGTAAGTGGTTTCACCGGCCGGATACGCAAGCAGAATGACATAGTCGAACGGTTTCGGTTTTTTGCCGCGGGCTTTTGGCAAGTCGGTCAGAAAAATGGTGCCGACGCAAACCGATCCGGGCTCCCGGCTCTCGACGAGGTTGGGTGCGGGCGTGGCGGCGACCGTGCCGGGCACGAGCCATGAATCCGTCAGCGGCGGTCGCAGCAAATCGGGGTAACCGCTTGCGACGACGAGACCGTCCGGCAACACGCGCAGGATTTTTCCGCAAATCATCCGGCGGCCGTCCAGACATTCGGCGCGGACTTGTTCGGTGCTTTGGGACCTCGCAGCGGGAGAATTGGTGGCGGAAAAGTCGTTCGCGCGAGCCAGGAATTCCCAGGCAACAAACACAATCGCGAGCCAAAATTTAAGAGTCTTCCGCATGGTTCCGGCCTAAGGCAGCGGTGTGCGCGCATCCTTGATGAACTGCACGTGATTGTCGAGGAAAACACGGCAGCGCCCGCCGGCGTGGATGGTGCGGCCCTTCAACTCCGGCGGCACGGTGGGGATGGTGGCGGGAAAATACGGGTCCACAGCCAGTTCCACGTCGCTCGCGCCGTTCACAGTTCCGAGCGTGGCATCCGTGATTGCGGCAACCACCAAATCGGCAACCGCCCGCGCGTCAGTCTTGCCCCAGAAATCCTCCTGCCCCACCGGGTCATCCGGCCGGTCAAAGCGCCAAAGCCAGTAACGCACGTTTGGCGGGTCGGCATTGGTTGAACCGGCTTGCAGTGATTGGATGGCGTTGCCGGTGCCGGAATTGGCGGCCACCGGACATGACCACAGGGCGTCGCTCGTGCCGGAATCCTTGAACACCGTTGCCGCCCAACCGCCGCGCGGATCAGACGGCGGCCAGCTTGTCCACGGGCGGTAACCGCCGGGCAGCGCGGATTTCAAATCGCGCCGGTCGGGAAAATGGCCGGTGTTGTCATTATGATAAACGGCAAACGCGAGGCCGATTTGCTTGAGATTGGAAAGACAGACGGCCTGCTGGCCCTTCTTTTTCGCGGCGGCCAGCGCAGGCAGCAGCATGGCGGCGAGGATCGCGATGATGGCGATGACGACCAGCAGTTCGATCAGGGTGAAGCCGGAAAACGATTTCCGGCGATGGTCACTGTTGTAACACACGATAGAAGCGCAATTGGAAATTGGTCGCTTTCGGATCGAACAGGTAGAAGGTGTTTGTCGTCGCGGTGTTCGTGCTGATCGCAGTCCAATTCAGCAGGTTTGTGCTGGCTTGCAACACGTAATTGCTTCCGGTGACGCCGAGAAAGCCCAATTGGAACTGGCGGTTCGTGGCAAAGCCCGCCGCAGTGAATTGCACCGGCGTGATAAAGAACAACGCGGTGGCGGCCACGCTGTTATTGTAGCCCGTCCGCCAGGCGCTGGCGCCGATGGTGGCGTTGCGGGTCACATTGAACGGGCCGGCATACAGCAATGAGTTCGTCGTCGGCGTGGTGCCGTCGAGGGTGTAATAGATCGTGGCGTTGGTGTCCGGGGCCGCCAGGGCAACGGCGACGGAGTTGAAGTAATTGCCGCCGTTGGGGATGATGGCGGGCGGCGCTTGGGCGGGCGTGCCGGGGAGGCTGTTGATCCAATCGAGCATCACCTGGACGGCGTTGGTGTCAATGAGATTGCGGGCGAGCGGCGGCATGCGGACGGCGGGAGCGTTGGTATTCATGCGCGGCGGAATTTCGGAGCGCCAGATGTCTTTGGGCACGATCATGGCGAAACCGCTTGAATCCAGCCCGCCATTGATGAGGTTTTGGCCGGCCAGCGGCGTGGTATAACGTGCGTCAAAGGTCGGCCCGGTGCCGCCCGGTTGGTGGCATTGGGAGCAGTTGACGTCAATATAGGAACGTGCGCGCTGTTCCAGGGACGCGGAGAGATTGGTGATGGCGGCAAGCTGCTGGAAGCTGGCGATCATCGACTCATCAAACGCGGGATTGAAGAAGCCGAGGCGGTTCAACGCGCGCAATTGATTGTCGGTGACACCGGTGGCGGCATAGGTTTGATCGAGGTTCAATTGCCGCGTCTTCACGCCGAGAACATAGCCGCTGACGGGGGTGTGGCAGGTCAGGCAGTCGGCGGGGCTCGGGTAATACCATGACTGGGTGGTCGAGCCGCCGGTGTTCGTAATCGTGATGGCCTCGGTCAAGCTGCCCGGCAGCAGGTCGGCATCGCTGTTGTCGGCGCGCCATTTATAGGTGACGCCGTAAACGCCGCCGTTGATGTCGCGCACGAGGAGGCGGGTTTCGAGGCGGTGCTTGATGCCGGGGTTCGTGGTGTCGGTGTTCAGCTCAAAGGTCTTCACAAACACGCTGCCGGCGGGAAACGTCCAGGGATTGTTCGGATCAAACCCGATCTGCTGGTCGGGCGTCAGCGTGCCACCATTGTTCGGGATGGCGAGGTAACGCGTTTTGAGCGCGCCATCGGACCAAAGCGGAGTATTGACGCTGTAGGCGACCAGGCCGTTGGTTGGAACCATTGCGGGCGTGTTGCTGAAGACCCCGGTGAGCGACAACA
>Ga0105238_10000590_pt1 | contig 38127 bp, 28 predicted proteins | sample KBSC34metaG_FD_81526 | JGI IMG/M metagenome (GOLD analysis project Ga0105238, IMG submission 81526) | Corn rhizosphere microbial communities from Kellogg Biological Station, Michigan, USA - KBS C3-4 metaG | ecosystem: Host-associated > Plants > Roots > Rhizosphere > Soil | place: Michigan, USA...
CAAGTGTCGGCTCCAGTGATGGATGAACTGCCGCAACCCACCCGCATGAACGCAATGGCCAAAGTGTCCACGACGGGCACCACCGAACATGCTGGCGGAGTCGAAGGCGCAATCGATCGATTGGCGTGGGAAATCGCGAACTCGCTGCGCGAGCGGAAAACCCTGGTGATTTGGTTGTTCGATGTCTCACCATCACTCTCGGTCCGTCGTGAAAAAATCGCGGAACGTGTCGAAAACGTCTACAAGCAACTTACTCAACTGAATGTCGATGCCGATTCGGCGCTGAAAAGTGCGGTTGCGGTGTACGGCGAATCGTGCACGATCGTCACGGACAAGCCGCTGGACAATGCTACGGATCTGGTGAAAACCGTCCGCAAGATCAAATCGGAATCGTCTGGCAACGAGAATACCTTTGGAGCGGTACAGAAGGTCGCCAATCACTTCTTGCCGATTCGCAGGAACGAGCACCGCGACGTGATGATCGTGATCGTCACAGATGAAGAAGGTTCGGATGCGCCACAACTTGAAAAGGCGATCAGCGATTGCAAACGGTATGGCATGCGATGCTATTGCGTTGGCGATTCCGCTCCGTTCGGTCGCAAGAATGTCGAAGCGCCGTTTGAAATGGAGAACGGCGAAACGGTGATCGGTGTCATGCAAAAGGGACCGGAATCGTTCTACACGGAACTGGTCCGATTGGGCTTTTGGGCCACAAATAGTTACGACTTGGATGACATGTCATCGGGGTTCGGACCGTATGGCCTGACTCGTTTGTGCGCCGAAACAAATGGGCTGTATTTCATCACCGACAACGGCCGTGGCCAGCACCGGTTTGATCCGGCAATCATGCGCAGTTACGCGCCTGATTACCGTCCGATCAACGTCCTTGATCGGGATATCCAGAGCAACAAATCCAAACAGGCGTTGATTGAATCCTGCCATGCGGTCGAGGAAGTCGCCAAGAACCGTAAGGTTTTAAACATTTCCATGCCGCGTCTCGATTTCCGATCAGATAACGACACCGTCTTGCGTCAGGAATTGACCGAATCACAGAAGCCGATCGCCGATCTGGTACTGAGTCTTGAAAATCTGGTCCGTGGATTGGAGCAAGGTGAAAAGGACCGCGCAAAGGTCAAAGAATCGCGTTGGCGAGCCAGCTATGATCTGGCATATGGACGCGCATTGGCCCTGTACGTCCGTGCGTTCGGTTACAACGACATGCTGGCCGAAATGAAACGCAGTCCAAAACCTTTTGAAAAGCCCGGTAACAATCAATGGGTGCTGGTCCCGTCGAAAGACATTTCGTCCGGTCCCACTGTCAAGAAGCCCGCCGCGAAAGCGATCGAATATCTGAGTCGGGTGATAGACGAACACCCCGGTACACCGTGGGCACTGCTGGCGGAACGTGAACGCTCGGTTCCTTTGGGTTGGGAATGGAAAGAATCACACTACAACCCGAATCCAGTCATGGCTGCGGGCAATCAAAAGCAGGGACCCAAATTCATTGAAGTGCAAGATCCCAAAACGAACAAGAAGGTAAAAAAGCAGGTCAACACCGAACCGGTGCGCCGCGAGATTTGACCGATCAATATTCGGCATACAATAATCCAATAGCTACAGGCGATTCCGCTTGTGGTGATGTCTGACGGAAACGGATGGCTCATGTCGGCTTTGGCTCCCGATTTCCTGGAACAACACACTCCAAAAAAGCCGCCGGCAGGATCAATTCTGTCTGGTCTGGCAGTGTCGTTTATCATCCATGCAGTCGCTCTGGCAGCCCTGTCATTCATCGTCTTCAGAGCGCCACTTGAACAACTGCAGATGATCGTCGACTCGGTCATTTCAGAAGAACGAGCGTCGGAAGAATTTAATCACGACGTTGAACAGTCCACCGAAGTGGCCACCTCCGTCAATTACGTGGCCGGAGCGATGGGCGACGGCAGCATAGGCACGGGTGGCACCGGCGGCTCCGTGATTGCCCAATTCAAAGTTGACGATGTGGCGACCGTCAAAGATCCGAATGTGAAATTAAACATCGGTAACATGAATCTGCCCGGCCTGAAATTTGTCTCACAAGATTTGGGTTCGGGCCAGGTGACAGGCGAGATCGGCCGTGTCGTCGAAGGGTATGGCGCAGCCTTGGGGCAAATGACTCAGGAACTCTTGCGACTGCTGCGCGAACAGCGCGTACTGGTCGTCTGGCTGTTCGATGAATCTGACAGTATGCGTGATGATCAGAAGGAGATCCGCGAACGATTCTTCAAGGTCTACGAAGAATTGGGCCTCGTCCAGAAATCAGACAGTCGTCTGAAGGCCTCTAACGAGGCCCTGCTGTCAGCCGTGATGAGTTTTGGTGAAAGTGTGACCGAACATACAGCCAAACCCACGGCGAATGCCGACGAAATCAAAGCGGCAATCGACAACATCAAAATTGATGAGACCGGCACGGAAAACATGTGTGCTGCGATTCAAGCGGCCGTCATTAAGTACAAGGGGCTTGTTCGCAGCCAACGGCGAAAGCTGGTTGTGATTGTCGTCTCAGATGAATCCGGCGATGACGGAAGCAACATTGAAGAAACAATCGAAGTCTGCCGCACGGTAAAAGCGCCTGTTTATGTGCTGGGACATTATTCGGTTTTCGGCTTCCCCTATGCCAGCGTGCACTGGGTCGATCCCAAATATCAAACCCATCATTGGCTCCGCATCAATCGTGGCCCGGAAACCCCTGAACCCGAATGCCTGCAATTTGACGGGCTGCACGAACGGCATGACGCGTTTTCCAGTGGGTTCGGCCCCTATGAACAGGTTCGAATTGCAAAGCAGACCGGTGGCATCTTCTTCATGCTGCCGGGTAACGAAGACAACCTGAGTGGCGCAGGTTCACACGAACAACGTAAATTCGACTTGCTCGATATGCGCGAGTACCAGCCGGATCTCAGTTCGCGGCAAGATTACACGAAAGATCGGGGCAACCACAAATTCCGTGAAGCGCAGTGGCAGGTCATCAATGTCCTGAACCCATACAAATCCGACGACCAGCACAAGTCGTTGCACATGCAAGAATATGGATACAGCATTGAATCGAGTAGCTTCGATCAACAGGGGAAAGTCACTTATGACTATGCGATGACCACGATGGGAATCCTGAATGATCAGATTCGCGTGCTCGATTCCGTCAAGAAACTGCGTGACAAGGAAGCGTCCGCGCGCTGGCGTGCCAATTACGACTTGATGCACGCCCAGTGTCTGGCCTACCGCGTTCGGCTCTATCAATTGATCATCTCGCTCGAACAGCACCAGAAGCTTCGTCCCGTTCCAGCAAACCCCAAGAACAATCAATGGGACATCCATCGAGTGAAAGATTTGTTGGAACCAGATAAAGAACAGGTCAAACGTTTCCGGGTTGACTACGACGAAGTGAAAAAGCAAAACAAAACCGCGATCAGTGAACTGGAAGCGGTGATCGAAAACCATTCTCGAACCCCGTACGCGCGCCGGGCTCAATGGGAACTCGATCATGGATTCGGGATGAAATTCGTCGAGGTTTTTCGGGATCCCAATTACGCCCGTTATGTGAGAGAAATCAAAATTCCGAAACAATGATCGATCCGCTTGCTGCGCGAATCGTATTTCGTGCGCGATCCAATCAGCGTGCCTGACGAACTCCTTCCAGACTTCAATTTCTGACCAGCATTGATCCAATTCCTAAATCAAGTTTTCGTCACGCGGACGAGCAGAATTTATGAGCACCCAACGAACCGGCACCTCGTCATCGCTCAACACGATGTCAGTTATCCCTCCCAAAATGGCCGCACCCATCGTCGACTCGTTACTGCGAAAAGATCGGGCGACAGACTGGAAACGGGCGCCGATGGTGACAGGTATCAGCCTTGCCTTGCACCTGCTGGTGTTAGGCATGTTCACCTTCGTCGTTTTCAAAAACCCCAAACTGGTGGAAGAGATCTTCACGACCGTCACCGACAGCGAACCACCCGCCGAGCCCATCGTCGACCAATCGTTGTTTGCACCCCAGGAACCACAGGAGACGCAGCCAGAACAACAACTGGCGTCACAGGAAATCGCGTCCAGCTTCAATTTCGACACCAAAGGGCCAATTGATCTGAACGTGAGTGATGGTCCAGTGCAACTTGCCACAGATCCCAATAGTTCAGGGCCATCATTCAATCTTCCGACCGGTAGCGAAACGTCCGGGCGAATGTCGGCCAACAAGACCCAGATGGTCGCCAAGTTCGGTGGAAATTCGGCGAGCGAAGCCTCGGTCGCCTACGGAATGAAGTGGCTCGAAAACCATCAATTTCCGAACGGGAGCTGGAGTTTTGCACATTCGAAACACAGCGAATGCAAAGGGAAATGTTCGCAGGATGGATCATTTGTCGATTGCCCCAACGGGGCCACAGGGTTGGCATTGTTGGCCTTCCTGGGGGGCGGACATACACACCAGAAAGGTGACTATCAAAAGAACGTCAAACGCGGAATTGATTTCCTGCTCAAAGCAGCAAAAGACACTCCCGAAGGACTCGATCTGCGGGGAACTGTCACCGCGAACGAAGGAATGTACGTGCATGGATTGTGCACGATCGCACTGTGTGAGTGCTCTGCCATGACCAAAGACCGCCGAGTCCGAACTGCGGCCGAACGCGCTATTCAGTTCATCGTCAAAGCCCAGAATCCCAAAGATGGTGGTTGGCGATACAGTCCGGGCCAGGAAGGCGATACGTCGGTGGTGGGCTGGCAAGTCATGGCACTGAAAGCTGGAAACGACGCAAAAATCAGCTTTCCAGGTCAAGCTTTCAAAAAGGCGGAAGGTTTTTTGCAACTGGCCCAAGCCGAAGGCGGTGCCAAGTACAAGTACACACCCGATGGTGCTCCCACCGAAACAATGACTGCCGTGGGTCTGTTGTGTCGGATGTATGGCAGCTGGGATCGCAAGACCAAGGCCTTGGGCGCCGGAGTCGAATATCTTGACAAGGTTAAGCCTTCGCCGAACAACATGTATTACAACTACTACGCGACTCAAGTCATGCATCACTGGGGTGGCGACGAGTGGACTCGGTGGAATGCGATTATGCGTGACCAATTGGTCAGAACTCAGCATCAACTGAAGGATGGTCACTTGGCGGGAAGCTGGGATATTGCTGACCCGCATGGTGGTGCTGGCGGACGGCACTACATGACATGTCTGGCCGTTATGACGCTCGAAGTGTATTACCGACACTTGCCGATGTACGATCGTGAGCGCATTCAGGTCGAACGGTGATCTGAACGTCATTGACCACATCGAGTCGACATCCACGAGACGGACGCATGCCAAAGATTCTGGGGAAGGGTAAGTTTCTGCATTTGGTGCAGGACGGCAATTGGGAATATGTTCAGCGAGCGAACGCGCGCGGAGTCGTCGCAGTTGTCGCCGTCACCGAAGACCGCCAATTGATTTTGACGGAACAGTTCCGACCTGCCGTCGGTCGCCACGTCATCGATTTGCCCGCCGGACTTGCCGGCGATGTCGCCGGTCAAGAAACCGAAGCCTTCGCAACGTCGGCCATGCGCGAACTGATGGAAGAAACCGGGTATATCGCCAAAAAGCTGGAACATCTGGCCGACTGTCCGACGTCCCCAGGTTTGACGTCCGAGGTTGTCTCTCTTTTTCTCGCCAGCAAGCTTCGTCAAAAATCTGGTGGCGGAGGAATTGAAGGCGAACAGATCAATGTGCTGTTGCCCTCACTCCGAGGCATCGATCGTTGGCTGGCCAAGCAAGTCGCCGTGGGAAAGTTGATTGACCCCAAAGTCTATGCGGCACTCTATTTCGTCAAACGTCGATCGAACCCGGCCAAACCGGCGTCGAGTCGAAAATGATTCGGCTTTGATCGGCAATTGACTCGAGAGTATGGCGAGACACCTCGCAGACTCGATACACTACCTGTCAGAGACGAGGCGTCTGTGGTGTGTCTTCCCCGCCGTTCAATGATTGCCTTGGCTTCCTGTAGAGTGTCGGCGCCAAGGAATCTCGTTCCATGCCACGTCGTATTGCCGCTTGTTTCGCGACCGTCGTGCTTTTGCTCACGACGCCCTGCGCTCGCGGTGAAGTGACATTACCCGCCATCATCAGCGACCACATGGTCCTGCAGATGGGCCACGAATTGACCATCTGGGGCTGGGCGGAGGCGGGCGAAGAAGTGACGGTCACACTCATGGCAGAAGCTGGTGACCCCAAAGCCACGGAATCCGCGATGACGATTGCCAGCGCCGAAGGTACCTGGTCCGTCAAGCTGCCGCCTCGCACGAAGGTCAGTCTGGTCGATCTAACCATCGCAGGTAAAAATACGATCACGCTGACCGACATCCTGATCGGGGATGTGTGGGTCTGTTCCGGCCAATCCAACATGGAATGGCCCGTCAATTCATCGTCCAATCATCAGGAAGAGATTGCCGACGCCAAGCACCCGGCCATTCGGCTCTTTAAAGTCGAACGCAGTACGGCACGAGTCCCTCAAACGCACCTTGAAGGAAAGTGGATTGAATGTTCGCCGGAGTCAATCCCCGAATTCAGTGCGGTGGCCTACTTCTTCGGTCGCGAACTACACCAGAGATTGAAACGTCCCGTGGGCCTCGTCCAAGTGGCGCTCAGTGGTGCCAATTGCGAAGCGTGGACCAGCATGGCTGCCCTCAAAACGGACGACGACTTCGCCAAGATCCTTGAGCGTGCCGACAAGGCAATCAGCGATCCGAATCAGGCCAACAATCCTAATCGCGCATCAGTTCTCTATAACGGCATGATCGCCCCGCTGCAGCCGATGGCCATCAAAGGAACCATCTGGTACCAGGGTGAATCGAACGCGGGTCGAGCCTACCAGTACCGTAAATTGTTTCCATTGATGATCACTGATTGGCGTCGCCGCTTTGGACAAGGTGATTTCCCCTTCCTGTTCGTGCAATTGCCCAACTTTGTCTCAGAAAAGACCAAACCGGATCATCCAGCGGAACCCGAAGAGAGCACTTGGGCAGAACTTCGTGAAGCACAGTCAAAGGCGCTTGCCCTTCCCAAGACGAGCATGGTTGTCACGATTGACATTGGAGATCCACGCGACATCCATCCCAAAAACAAGCAGGATATCGGACGGCGCTTGGCGCTGTCCGCAATGAAGGTCGCCTATGGCCAGGATGTCATCGCAAGTGGCCCCGAGTTCAAATCGATGAAGATTGTCGGCCACGAAGCCCACATCGAATTCCAGCACGTCGGGGGCGGACTAGTCGTCCACGGTGATTCGCTGAAAGGATTCACGATTGCGGGCGCTGACAAACGCTTCGTCTGGGCGACGGCACGAATCGATGGCAATCGCGTGATCGTCTCTGCGCCGAATCTCGCGGAACCTATTGCCGTCCGGTATGCATGGGGCGATAACCCGGATTGCAATCTGTTCAATCAGTCCAGCCTGCCTGCCGCACCGTTCAGGACGGACGATTGGCCTGGCCTGACTATGCAAAACAAATGACTCGCCGATTCACAATCAGGTTAACACCTCAGGTCACCTAACGGTCAGTCCGGCCACTTCCCACCCTTTTCGGGGCGTGCGGCGAATCAGCCGATCGGCGTCAGGCTTGTTCTTGAACGTCAACTTCGCGGCGTCCCACTCGAGTGTTTCGTTCGGGAAGAACGTCGCGACTCCGCCGAGCAGTACGCTTTCGGTGAGCGGCCCGGCATATCCGAAGTGAGCCGAGGTCGAACCGTTCCCGCGGACCGCCTCGACAAACTGGTGCCAATGATCGATTTCCTGCAGTTGAGGGCGCGGATAGTCGGCAAACTTCGCCAGCGGGAACAATTGAGGCATTGCAACATGCGGTAACAGCATTGCCCCTTTCTCGCCAATAAACAAAGATCCTTGTCCGGGCAGTTGGTGATCACCAATTGCGGCCGCAATGACGTCCTTCGGTGGCCGCTGCACACCGTCATACCAGGTAATGGGCACGGTGGGACCGACCGTGTGTCTTGTTTGAGGGAACGTCAGGTGCACGACCGCATCATTCGCCCAGTTTTCCGCATTCGGTTGCGGACCTGTCGATCTGAGTGTGAGCGGTGCCGTTAGTTCCAGTGCTTTAAATACCGGGTCGAAAATGTGACAGCCCATGTCACCGAATGTGCCGGTACCGAAGTCCAGTCGCTTCCGCCACTGTCCGGGATGATAGTAGGTCTCGCCGTTCACCTTATCGACATAAGGTCGCGCTTCGCAGACTCCCAGCCACTGGTCCCAGTTCAGTCCTGCCGGAACGGGATCAGATTGAGTTGGACGTACCCCTGAATCACCCCATCGCTTGTCGCTCCAGGAATGGACGTTCTGCACCTTGCCAATGGCTCCTTCTTGAATCAGGTGCACAGCGGTTCGGTACGTGCTGTGCGAGTGAATTTGAATCCCCATTTGGGTGACCAGCTTCTTCTGGGCTGCGTACCCAGCCAGCGTTCGCGCATCACCGACATCATGCGTCAGTGGCTTTTGCCCATAAACATTTAGTCCGAGTTGCATTGCCGACATCGCCATCGAGGCATGCATATGATCGGGCGTCGACACGTTGACTGAATCAAGATTCTTCTGCTCCTTGTCGAGCATCTCGCGCCAGTCTTGGTAAACGCGCAGATCGGGTAGATTCGACTTCAACGCATTGGCTCGGTTGATGTCCACATCAGCAACACAGATCAGCTTGGCGATCGGTGACTTGGTCACATCGGATGGTCGAATGATGGCGCCCAAATCTGCGCCGGCCATTCCTGAAGCACCAAAGCTGGCGTGACGAACAATTTCGTTTGGTGACGCACCTCTTAGATTCCGAATGAATGCAGGCGCCGCAAACGCTCCAACAACAGCCTGCTTCAAAAAGGTACGACGATTCGATCGACGAAGCTGTGACATCCGCAAACCTTCCACGAGAGATTCCAGACAATGCCGTCAGGCAACCATCGTGACAGCATACCATTGTTTCACGATGACATCGATCGCGTCACGGGCACGCCAGGCCTCATTGAGAAGTCTCGTTTACTCTGCCTGAAGTTCGCATCAGGCAGCAAACGAATCGGTCGCGGGTGGTGCGAATGCCGCTTCGGCAGTCACAACTTCTGCAACCAGCGCCGCATAGTCCAATGCACCTGGACTTTTCGTGGCATAGTCAAAGATAGACTGGCCAAAACTGGGCGCTTCGGCCAACTTGATGTTGCGTCGAATCCGGCTGTCAAAAATTCGTGCGTTCTTCCACGGCGCCTTGGGATCGCTTTGCTCAAGGAATCGCATCAAGTCGTCAGTGATGTCGGCAGCGAGTCGCGTCGCCGTTTCGTAGAGACACAACACGATTCCGCTGACCATCAAATCCCGATTCAATCGTCGCTTGACCAGCGCGGTCGTCTCGAACAGCTTTGACAGACCCTGCAGTGCCAGGAAGTGCGGCTGCAAGGGAATGAACACTTCTTTGGCGGCGGTCAAAGCATTGATCGTCAGCACACCCAGCGACGGCGGGCAATCCATGACGACGTATTCGAATGGTTGCTGCTGACACAGGCGCTCAATAGCGCTGCGCAGAATCGTTTCACGATTGGGCGCATCGACCAGTTCCACTTCTGTCGCGGCCAGGTCCAGATCCGATGGGACAACCCACAGGTTTTCCACAGCCAGTTGTTTGACATCTGCTAACGTCTTCTTACCAGAAAAGACGTCATAGACGGTCGGAGTCTGGCCGAAGGCGTCGACCCCCATATGCAACGACGCATGTCCTTGCGGATCCAGATCGATCAGGCAGACGCGCCGGCCCAATTTGGCCAGCCCAGCCGCAAGATTCACGCTGGTGGTCGTTTTTCCCACGCCACCCTTCTGATTCATCACACAAATGCTGCGCATCGGGCATCCTTTCCCGGACGGGCGAATCTGATTCAATCGAAGTGTAATTCAGGATCAAAAAGTCGGAAAGACAGGTTTGATGAAACATCAGACCAGCAACCGATCCCGGTACTGATACGGATCGCGAAATTCAGTCGACGGCCAAACCTTTTTCCAGCCGAATACGACGTACTTCGGCCAACACGTCGGTCACGATTTCGCCATTCTTCTCTAAAGCCAGAAATTCCAGCCAATTGACCAGAAAATTGAATCCGACGGCCGTCACGGCAATGATCAAATGAACGGTCGCCGCCGACAATTGTCCCCAGCCCTTCGACTGCATCGCTGACGCCGGATCGGCAGCCGCGCCGAAGGCCGCGGTCGCCAACAACATCAGAAAACAGATCACCATCAACGGAACCGTCCGATACTTGATCGTCGAGCTGCGCGTATAAAACGCCGGATCCAGATGATAGGTCGACGACGTTTCCTCGATCCAGCGCCCTGTTCCCATGAAGTAGGTCAGCACGATTGCATGCACCATCGTGGCAAACACGAGAGACGCCAATGCCGCCAGGAAATGATACTGCACACTGGTCTGGACAGCAGGATCGAGTGACTTTGGGTCATCGATCGATAGCCCCAGTACCATGGCAATGACCAACGAAATGGCACTAAGTACTGCCAGCGGCAGGAAAATCCGGCTCACGATCGCCTTCCCAAGTCGTCAATGAAACCAGATCAGTTTCGTTCGTTCAAACGCTGACGAATATAGTCCGCTCGAGCCACATTCCGGTCAATCGTTTCCAGCTTTTCGTGACGAATCTTTTGCAAATGAGCAGGCTGCGTGTGGATAAACAATTCATTAATCGTGGGAATCTCAAGGTTCTCAATCAACCCCAGATTCACTCCCAGACGGACACTCGACAACAGATCCATCGTTTCTTCTGAACTGATGGTTCGAGCTGTCTTCAAAATCCCGTAGGCGCGCGACACTTGATCATGCAGACCACGTTGGTTTTCACTGACCAGTGCCTGACGCACACGTCGCTCATACGAAACGATGTTAGGAACGACATCCTGAATCGTGCGGATCAAGTACGACTCGCTTTTGCCAAGCGTGACCTGATTTGAAATCTGATAAAAGTCTCCCATGGCCTGGCTGCCTTCGCCGTAGAGTCCGCGGACAGCCAAGTTAATCTTTTGCAGCGCCTGAAAAACCTTCTGGATTTCCTTTGTATGAACTAACGCCGGTAGATGCAGCAGTACGCTGACGCGAATCCCGGTCCCACAATTCGTCGGACAGGCCGTCAAGTATCCCAATCGTTCGCTGAATGCATACGTCTGATCGGCTTCGATTGCATCATCGATCGCATCGATTTCTTGCCAGCATTCGTCCAGAGCGAAGCCGCTGCGCAAGACCTGAATCCGCAGATGATCTTCTTCGTTGATCATCACGCTGACGTTTTCTTCGTCACTAATTCCGACTCCACGCTGACCGTGCGTCTCGGAATGCTCGCGGCTAATCAGTTGGCGTTCGACCAGCATCTGTCGATCGATCAGTTCCAGCGAACTGACTGAGACATAATTCAGCTTACGACCGGCCGGGCGCTTCGAGATCTGTTCGCGTAACAGTTGCTCGATGTCAGCTCGCACAGAATCGTCCGCACGGTTCGGAAAAGGAAACTGCGCCAGATTGCGCGCCAGTCGAATGCGGCTGGACATCACAATATCGGAATCAGGTCCTGTTGCCTTCAACCACTCGCCACTGGTGCGTGTGAGGGACTCAAGGTCCACGTCAGCTCCTTCACTCTATCTTCTGACCGAATACCTCGGTCCGCTCTGCGGCTCTATTCGTTTTTCTTGACAACCCGGATTGATCGCGACTGATCGCTCTCAACTCGGCTCGGACGGTGCTGCGCTGGGCTCTGCACGGGTTTGTTCTTCTTCCAATCGACGAATCGAATCACGCAACCGCGCTGCTTCTTCGTACCGTTCTTCTTCGACAGCCGACCGTAGTTCGTTGCGCAACTTGATCAGTTGGAACTGCAGCTGGCTCGATTGCGGCGATCGCTTCGGCACTTTACCGACATGCGTCGTGTCGCCATGAATGTTTTCCAGCAGCGGGATCAATTCTTCTTCGAATACGACATAGTCGTGAGGGCACCCTAATCGGCCCTGTGCACGAAATTCCTTGAACGCGATGCCGCAATTGGGACAGACCTGACCTTCGACTTCATCCGACGAAGGATCGTCGACCGATTGATCGCCTTCGGAAGTCGGTCCCGATTTCGAATTCTGCGAATTGCTGAGGTACTCTTTGGCGCAGCCTTCACACAGATGAAGTGCCTGTACCTCTCCCTGGCGCAACTCGGTGATGTGCAACACCGCAGGTTTCGAACATCGGCCGCATTTCATGGCTGTGACATGTCTGTTGGGGAATTCGTTGCCATTCAATCTCTTGCGATTTTAGGAGCGATCGGGCTGAAAGGAAAGTTCAGTCATGGCGACTTTCTCGCATGCATCACATTGTCGCAAGACACTTTAGAAATTGTGACCTCCGGCAGATCCTTCCGGTCCTGGCCGTGGTGACCATCACATGGTTTTCGAGAACAGGTCTGCAAAGTCCTTCTTCGTCGCGTTCACCCCGGCGACTGCCAACCGCACGTCATTCGTCGGCGATACCATTCGGCAACCTTTTCCGATCAGCATCTCAGCGTGTTGCGGATTGAAGGTGACCGCTGCCCACGGTTTGCCGGCGTTGCGACACGCAACCGAGACTCGATCGATCGCTTCCAGGCATTTCTCGTGAAAGAACTGCCCCGTTACCCCCAGGCTTTGACTCAGATCAGATGGCCCTACGAAGAGTGCGTCGACACCATCGATGGCCGCGATTTCGGCACAATGCTCGACGGCCGACAACGTTTCAATCTGGATTGCCACAAACGTCTCTTCGTTGGCCCGTTTCGTGAATTCGCCAGCTGGAACCATGCTGAACTTCGCATCCCAACCCCCGGTATTCAGACCGCGCCAGCCGCGCGGTGAGAATTTCGACCACCGAACAAATTCTTCTGCCTGTTCGACCGTAAAGATCTGAGCGGCCATCACTCCGCTTGACCCCGCCTCCAGGCAACGAGTCACTGTCGCGTAATCGGTCGGAGCGACTCGACAGAAAGTGTCCAGTCCATGTTCGCGCGCTGCCATCGTCGCGATCTCCAGTTCCTGCGACGTGAATCCGACATGCTCCAGATCGAACCATAATCCGTGAAATCCACCGTTCAGGCCAATGATATGAATCAAATTGTGGTGTGGCATACGCCCGATGCCACAGATGCGTACGAATTCTCCGTCCTTCAGCCGTTGCTTCAAAGTTGGCATGTCAGTGTTTCCAAATCGGGACTACAAACGCAGCGTCACTTCGTTCTGGCCAGACGGAGTACAATAGTCAAAGGTGGCTCAGACTTCACGCGGCTGGCACGGCAACGTATTCTCTCCCCCAGTCGCGTCAGGAGGAGTGTCATGAGTAAGGGCCCCGTCTTGTCAGCCGACACAGACTGCGATGTGGAACATCCTTCCGTTTTACCGCGAGAGCTGCAGATGACGACTATACTCGTCGTCGACGATTCAAGTGTCGACAGAACGTTGGCGTGTGGCTTATTGTCGCAAGAAGCGGGCTGGGAGGTGATCCAGGCCGCTGATGGAAAATCGGCGCTGGCCATCATCAAGGAACAGGCCCCCGACCTCATCATTACCGATCTGCAGATGCCCGAAATGAACGGGCTCGAGTTGCTCGCCGCTCTGCGCAAGACTCATTCGCACATCCCCGTCGTCCTGATGACATCCAAGGGCAGCGAAGAAATCGCGGTGGAAGCCTTGCAGGCGGGTGCGTCGAGCTATGTTCCCAAACGCTCCCTGTCGACACTGATGGTCGACACCCTGCAGCGTGTTCTGGCCGCAATGCAGGAAAACCGGAAGCATTCGGAGTTAATGAACCGCCTGAACGAAAGGACCGAATCGTTCGTTCTCGAAAATGACATTAACCTGCTGATGGCCCTTTCGCGACACTTTCAATCGTTGCTCGCCGATGCCTGGGGACTGGATCGCACGGATCGCTTGCGAACGGGCACCGCGCTCGAAGAAGCACTGCTCAACGCGATGTACCATGGGAACCTGGAAGTCAGTTCTGAACTGAAGGAACAAGACCATCAGGCATTCTATGCGCTCGCCGATGAACGCCGTCTGGCTCAGCCGTGGATCGATCGGAAGATTCACATCAACGTCTGGCTGTCACCACAGGAGGCCAGATTTGTGATCCGCGATGATGGTGCCGGATTCGATCCCGCAAAGCTTCCCGATCCGACGGACCCCGAAAACCTCGCTCGGCCGTTCGGACGCGGCGTCATGTTGATGAAAGCATTCATGGACGAAGTCACGTACAACGCAACCGGAAATCAGGTCACTCTGGAACGGAAACGATTCCGAGTCTGATGGCGAGTTGTTGCTTTAATTCAGGATCGTCTCATGAGCGGTGGCTCGACCGAAGTCGGCGAAGCTGGTTCTAGAATTGAATGCCAGGTCTCCGAATCGTTCGCGGCGTGGTTGTCGCAAGTTCCTGGAACATTGGCCGTCACGACGTATCAAGCTGGCAAACTGGCCCTGATCGGTTGGCAGGGTCAGCGACCGTCGTTGCTGATGCGAGAATTTGACAAGCCGATGGGTCTGGCACTCGGCCCAAATCAGATGGCTTTGGCCACGCGTCACGAAGTCACGTTTCTCGCCAATGCACCGTTACTCGCCCCGGACTTGCTGCCCGGTCAGCCTGGACGATATGACGCCTTGTACCTGCCGCGCGCCAGCTATTACACCGGCGATCTGAATGTCCATGACCTTGCCTTTGCAGGTGACGATCTGTGGATCGTCGCGTCGCGTTTTTCCTGTCTCGCCGGACTCAGTCGTCAGTACTGCTTTGAACCGCGCTGGAAGCCCCCCTTCATTTCCGAAATCGCTCCTGAAGACCGCTGCCATCTGAATGGCCTGACACTGGTCCAGGGACGTCCCAAATACGTGACAGCCTTGGGTGAATCGGATGTTGTCGGCGGATGGCGTGCCAACAAAGCGACGGGCGGCGTCCTGATCGATGTCGAAAGTAGCAACATCCTGTTGCGCGGCCTGGCCATGCCGCATTCGCCGCGCTGGGCGCACGAGAAGCTTTGGTTGCTCAACTCCGGTGCTGGCGAATTGCTCTGTTACGATCCGGCGCAAGCGGAAGCGCGGGTCGTCGCGGTCTTACCAGCCTATCTACGCGGCCTGTGCCTGGTCGGACAATTCGCCGTGGTCGGGATGTGCCAGATTCGCGAAACGCACATTTTCGGCGGTCTGCCCGTGCAACAACGGTTTGACAAACTTCGTTGCGGCATCGCGGTTGTCGACCTTGCGTCTGGACGAACAGTGGGCACGTTTGATTTCACGTCGGGATGCACCGAGATTTACGATGTGCAATTCCTGCCCGGCGTGCGTCAACCAACTGTGTTAAATCGATTTGATGAGGCGACGCGGCAGGCATTTCCTGCTCCCGATTTCTCGTATTGGCTACGTCCCAGCAATATGATTCCGTGATCCCACACACGGCTAATGAGCAGCTAGGCACTTCGGCTTATTGATTCAACGACTATGACAAAAGGACGCCTGGAGGCCTTCAGTGACGGTGTCATTGCCGTCATCATCACGATCATGGTTCTGGAACTGAAGGTTCCACCTGGCTCGGAACCTGCTGCGCTGCTGCCGCTGACTCCGTCCTTCTTCGGTTATGCCCTGAGTTTCGTCTTCGTCGGAATCTACTGGAACAACCACCACCACTTATTGCAGACGGCGGAAAGCGTCAACGGTCGCATTCTGTGGGCCAATCTGCATCTGCTGTTCTGGATGTCGCTGATTCCGTTCGTCACCAGTTGGATGGGAAACAACAACTTCGCCCCCTGGCCGGTTGCCCTGTACGGAGCGGATCTCCTGTTGGCGGGATTCGCCTACTGGCTACTCGCACGAGCCCTGATCGTGCATCACGGGCGAGAGTCGCGAGTCGCCAGCGCGATCGGGCAAGACTTAAAGGGGTTGGCTTCGCTATTGCTTTACACGATAGCCATCCCATTGGCGTTCCTGAACAGCAGGTGGTCGTGCGGAATCTACATCATCGTGGCGCTCATGTGGCTAATTCCCGATCCGCGCATCGAAAAAACGTTTTCGCGGAATCCTTCGTAATGTCGCGGCATCTGGAACAATGCGTCCACGTCGTCACATTTTGAAGTGGAACGTACGGCGCACATAGCGCCAGACCCAACCAAACACCGAACGCTTCACCGCCATGAAACGAGCGTTCCCGCGCAGATTGGTCTTCATCAACTCGGGCGAATCATTCAATACGACCGTCGCCTGATAGGCGGCTTCCTGCAGTTGCTCTTTTCCTTCGCGATTGGCTGTGGTCGCCAGCAAACCGCCATTCTTTACCGACATGGTATCCGGTGCGAAATCCGAATGAGCGGTCGCGATCTGTGAAATCGTCCCTCGGAAGACCCGATCCGGCAGGTGATCAAACTTAAGGCCCACTTCCAGTCCGACATGGACGTCGTGGCGATCTGCCTGATCGAGATACAGCACGGCCTGCATCGTGTCATTGGGAGCGATACTGAGCAACTTGGTTCGTTCTTCCAGGAACGCACCGCTATTCTTCGCATCGAGCGGTGTACCCGTCCAACCAACCAGCCGCGTCTTCAGTTGTTCCAGCTTCGGCGCCTGTTCGCGTGGAGGCTCGACCACGGTACCCGTGATCGGTGCCCGGACAATCAGATTCTTCATCTGCTCGTCCAGTTCGGCCAACTGATCTTGCACCGACGTCAGACTCTCTTGAGCTAACAGTTGTTCGCTCGGATCGTCGATGGCATACGCATAGTTCAAAACTTGTTTACGCAAATTCAGTTCGGTCGTCAAACGTAGTTTCTGATCGTCCAGTCGCGGATCGCGCAAGACCGCAAGTTGTTGTCCTTCAGTAACATGATCGCCCGGTTTGACGTTCAATTGTATTAATTCCCCAGGAACCTTCGTCACGACATGCTGCACGTCCTGCGGTTCGATGACAAAAGCCGCCCATTGAATGAAGGGGACCTGAATCATTCCCAGGCAGGTGATCGCAATCCCCAGCACGATCACCGTCAGCGTCAAACGCCATTTCGAGATCGGTTCTTCCCGCGGCGTCGACAGGATTTGATACGCGTTTGTTCCCATTTGCACCAAAATCCCAATCACGGAAAAGACGGCCAACGACTGACCAATGCTCTGCAAACCATACGGCTTCAGTACCGTGTACAGAAAGGTCAAGATCCCAAACAAAATGAACCAGCTATACAGTTTCGATGCGATGGCATAAATCACGAACCAGTGTTTGTTCGTTTGAGGCATGAACGGATCGTGACGCGGTTCGATCCCCAGACACAGATGCGAAAAGTAATCGCGTGTCAGTTTGTCTGACTTCTGTCGCAGATTGGGAATCTCGAGGAAGTCACTCATCATGTAATAGCCATCCAGCCGCATCAGTGGATTGGCATTGAAAATGACGGTGGTAATCGTCGACACAAAAAAGATATTGAGGCACAGGTAATGGAACAATCCCGGCGCCGTCAGCCACCAGGCAAAGATCGCGAACGCCGACAGCACCACTTCGACTATCATCCCGGCCGCACCGATCAGGATGCGTTTCCATTTGTTCTTCAGCATCCACGAATCTGACACATCGCAGTACAGACATGGGCTGCCCACCAGCAGCATCACACCCATTTCGTGGCATTCGCTGCCGAACAATTTGCACGACAATCCGTGTCCAAATTCGTGCAGGACCTTCGCCCCCGCCAGCGTCACCCACAGAAAGATCAGATTCGGCCAGCCAAAGAACTGATTGAATGCAGGGAGTCCGGCTTGAAATGCCCGAAACTGAATGGCGACCAACAACCACGAGCTGAGGACCAGGAGGGATGCCAGCAAGACCGCCATCGGATGCAGTACCCACCGCACCCAGGGCACCATGGCTGCCAGTACGCGATCACAATCCCACCCTGGCAACCGCAGCGACAGGATGTTGGTCGCCACACCCATGAATTGCTGTCGTTGTTTCTTTCTCTTCTGTTCGATCCGCGCTGCCGCCTGGCCTGGTCGAACGCTATAAGCCAAGCCCTTCTGATGCAGATCTGCCACCAGCATTTGTGTATCGGTCAGCGTTGGACTGATCGCCGGGTACTCACGCACCAACTCGTCGCGAATCGCTTCCAGGTTGATGCGACCGTCGAGCATCCGCAAGACGCGATACTGATCGGCACGCAGTCTGTGATAGGTCAGCCCGACCGGATCCTTGATGACGAAATGCGTCACGCCTTGAAAATCGATTAACTGCACGATCAGATCGCTACGGCCTCGCAGTGGCACAGGCCGCTGCGAGGACCGCATCTGCTCGGTAGGCATCGCGATCGACATATAAACTGATCCGCGGGCGAATTCGTTGAGGGACTTCAGATCATCGGGGAAACGACGATCTAACCTGTTGGATTATCGATCCACGCCACTCTTCGCAGGCCCTTTGGAATTGTCAACGTTCAAACTGGTCCGAGGGGCGTCATTCGTTTCGTCAATCACGATCTCCATCTCGGCATCCAGTCCGGCGCGCAGAATGTTGTCGCGATTCTGAACTTCGGCATACACATGAGTCGTTTTCTGAATCGGATCAGAGACCAGATCGACGAAAGTAATCTTCCCCTCGAAGACAACCTTCTCTTCGGGCAGGTCCAGGTCATCGACGCTTAACCGTACACGGACTCGACCACCTTGTTTGGCGAACCGCAGATCTTCCAGCTTAATGCGTCCTTCCACGCGGACGCGGTCGGTGTTCACGACTTCGACAATCGGGTCACCTTGCCGAATCGACTCGCCCTTCTTTTTAAAGACACGCGTCACGATCCCTTCAAACTCGGACCGCACCTGATACGTCCGCAGCTCGGCCGCCTTCACATCTCGATCCAGCTTGTTGACGGCCAGGTCATGGTGGGCTTGCTCGATCTGCAAGGCAGCCTTGTCAGCAGCCAGCTTCGCCTTGTCGATTTCTAACAACGAAACCGACCGACCTGATGTCGTCGTTTCATCAGGTTTCCTGCCCGATTCCTGTTCGCGTCGAGCGGCACGTTCGTTGGCATCCTCCAGACGACGGTGCTCCACTTCGGCAGCGGCCTTCGCCACCTTGGCAAATTCGATTTCGACTTCGTTCGACGCTTTCTTTTCGGCGACGGCGAGCGTCGCGACGGCGACTTCGTCGGCAATCAGCGCAACCTGAGTTCCCTTCGTGACGGTTTCACCTTCTTTGAATTCCATCATCTTCAGGATGCCGGTTCGATCAGATGCCAGTGTCACCTGATCGATCAACTTGATACGGCACTTTTCCATGCGGATATGTCGCGCCGGAGATTTGCCCGACGATTTATCGTCGGCTCCAGACGTCGCGGCCAGAATCAATAAACACCCCACGCCGATCGCAGTCGTCCGGTTCATTTCGAACTCCTTCTGCCACCCGAACTCAAATCTAATTAGGTTTTACGGCGATCCTGAAATCGTGGCAAGCAGGGTTTGCCGCATCCGATCCAGACTGGAGGCAACATCCGACAACCTGCCCGCAAACTCACTCATGATCGTTTCGGTCAGACGAGTCTCGCGACCGAGGAATATCTCATTTGGGTTCTAGTAGGGAGGGCGAAGCTCATGCTGAGCCGCGAGGTCGATGGGTCGACCTACGTCAATGGCTTTCACCGATCTGGTGGCACGTTGCCCTGCCCTCAGACACGACCTTGTCGAGGACTCCAACATCGTGGTCCCCGTGTGGCTTTGTCACAGCATGCTATCGGTACAGTTGTGGACGTGCACGCGTCATGTCCGATACGCGACTCAGCGGGAGCTTGCCACCTCGACCGCCCAGTTCCCAGCAGTTCCTACGCGGTCTGACCTTCCGTCAGTTTCATAAACGCCGTTTCCATATCCATCACTTCCGGCTGAAACATGCGAATCCGGGCGCCCTGCGCATGAATAAAATCATGTAAATCCTCAACCTCCAGCCGCCCTTCCTCGAATCGGATCGAAATCCGGTCGGCTTGGTCGTCAACCTGGGTCACGCCTGCGATGGCACGCAACTTTTCGATCAAATCTTTCGTCTGATTGGCGACCTGCACATGCACGATCTTTAGCACGCCCAGTTGCTTATAAATCTCGGCAACCGATCCTTGCACCACCATCCTGCCGGTCTCAATGATCCCAATCCGAGTACACAACTGAGCCAACTCGTGCAGAATGTGGCTGGAAATGAGGATCGTCTTGCCCATTTCTTTCAGGGCTTTCAACAACTCGCGCATCTCAATCCGAGCACGCGGATCCAATCCGGAAGCCGGTTCGTCCAGCAATAAGACCGCCGGATCATGCAGCAACACTCGAGCCAGCGAGAGCCGCTGCTTCATCCCGCGAGACAGAGAATCGACTTGCGAGTCAATCTTGCCAGTGAGATCCGTCAGTTGCAGCACGTCATCCACGACCGCCTTCCGCTTCGAAATCGGCAGCCGATACGCAGCGGCGAAGAAGTGTAGATACTCGCGCGCTGTCAGATCTTCATACACGCCAAAAAAATCTGGCACATACCCGATTTGCTCACGTACCAATTGAGGCGTTGTGCGAACATCGAGCCCCATGATCCGCGCGATGCCCTCGAATTTGGGTTGCAGCGTTGCCAAGACCCGAATCGTTGATGACTTGCCAGCCCCGTTGGGGCCGATGAAACCAAACACCTCGCCGGGCGGGATCTGTAAGGTGATCCCTTTCACGGCCGTCAATTTGCCATACTTTACCGACAAGTTTTGGACATCAACCGCCAGCATGCAATGCCTTTCAGTGCTGCTATCTTGCAGAGAGACAAGACGTCTGACAGTAACGAGTCTCGCCGACGATCAGCAAGTGCTGCCCGCACACTGTGCACAACGATTCCCCGCTTATAATTCTGTTTTCCAACGGATCGACTATAACATCGAGCGCAACAACACTGGGCAAAAACGCGGAATGGCGGTTGGAAGCCATGACGATGTGGCAACCTGCCGGAGATTCCCATGACCGAATCACTCGAACACCTTCTGCAACGCTGGCAATCAGGCCAGCTACCGCTGACCAATCTTGAACGTGAATTGCGATCGATGCTGGCCGCCACATCGATCACAGCGGACGTCCAGATCGACATGGATCGCCAACGCCGCTGCGGTTATCCAGAAGTTGTGTTCAGTCCAGGCAAATCGCCCGAAGCCATTCTGAGCGTTTTTCGTACTCAACATGCGGCGAACCAGAATTCGTTCGCGACCCGTGTCTCGGCCGAACAAGTTGCTTTCGTCCAACAAGGCTTTCCGAACGCCGTCCACAATCCGATGGCTCGGACGCTGGTTCACTTCAATCAACCTTCCAATCCAACTGGCCGTGTCGTCGTCGTGTCGGCTGGAACGAGCGATCGCCCCGTGGCGGAAGAGGCCCTCGAAACCGTGCGATGGATGGGATGCGACGCCGAACTGATCCTGGACATCGGCGTCGCGGGGCCTCAACGATTGCTAGCACAGCGTGAGGTTTTGGCCGCAGCGCAAGCGATCGTGGTCGTCGCCGGAATGGAGGGCGCCTTGCCGTCGGCGGTCGCCGGCTGGGTCGCCTGTCCCGTCATCGCGGTTCCCACCAGCGTCGGTTATGGAGCCAACCTGGGTGGATTCGCCGCATTGTTGGCGATGCTGAATAGCTGTGCCGCGAATGTCGCCGTCGTTAACATCGACGCGGGCTTCAAAGGCGGCTATCTTGCGGGTCTGATCGCGCGACAATCGCTGCACAACGTGGATCGTGCGGCTTTGCAAAAACGAGGCTCAGACCCCGCACCACAAGCGCAAGACTCCACTCTCAAACACAATGGGTAGGGGGTCAGACCCCGTTTTTGTGCAAAGCCGAATGGTATAATTGAAGGGACATGATGTCGGATCTGCCTCGTATTCAACTGGTCTCGAATGTTCCCCAGCCTCCGAGCCGCAGCGAAGATGCACACAAGGGAGATTGCGGCCGAACACTGATCGTCGCAGGTAGTCACGGAATGAGCGGTGCGGCGTGCTTGGCCGGAACCGCGGCATTGCGTGGCGGCGCCGGTCTAGTGACTGTTGCTGTTCCCGACCGCATTTTGGATATCGTCGCCTCATACGAACCGTCCTACCTGACAATCGCGCTGGCCGATGACGAACAAGGACGCATCCACGTCTCCAGCGGACATCTGTTGAAAACGGCCATCGTAAATCAATCCTCGGTCGCCATCGGACCGGGATTGGGACAATCCTCTGGCCTGCAAGAACTGGTCGCCGAACTGTACGCTACGATCCCCTGTGCGGCCGTTTTTGATGCCGATGCGCTCAACCTGTTGGCGAAACGCTCCTACTTGCTGAAGCGAATTGACGATGCACCCGCACGCATCGTGACACCTCACCCGGGTGAGTTCTCGCGTCTCACAGGTGAATCGACCGAAACAATCCAACAAAATCGCACTCAACTCGCCGCCGAATTTGCGAAGAAAAACAACGTCATCGTCGTATTAAAAGGCAGCAACACGGTCACAACCGACGGCACCCGAGTCGCCATTAACGCGACCGGAAATTGTGGCATGGCTACTGGTGGCACAGGTGACGTGCTAACGGGTGTCATTGCGGCATTGCTCGCGCAAGGCATGCCGGCTTTCGAAGCCGCACAGTTGGGAGTTCACCTGCACGGACTCGCCGGAGACCTCGTTGCCGCTGAACTCTCAAAACGCGGTCTGATCGCGTCAGACCTGCTACGTTTCCTCGGCCGAGCCTGGTGCGAGTTGGGGCACTGATCTCTTAGGAGTGCCCACGCTGTCAGATCGCATTCACGGGAAACACGTGCCACAGGTTAACCGTCCTCGGTGAACCAGTGCTCTTAAAAACGATCGAATCCCGGGTGAATTGCTTCGACAAGAACTCTGCCGACGTTACCGTCTCAAGACATCAATCCCTTAATTGGCTGTCCGTGATACATCGGGTGCGGTCGAGTCTGCTCGTCGTGCCATACCGCCACCTCGGGAATACCCAGCGCATCGTAAATCGTCGCGGCCAGGCTTTCTGGTGATTCGGCCTGAGTAGCCGGGTAGGCTCCGATGGAATCCGACGATCCGATCACAGTCCCGCCACGAACACCTCCGCCAGCCATAAACACGCTTTGCACTGCTCCCCAGTGATCACGTCCGGGCGATGGATACGATTCATCCAACGTCGACAGCTTTGGAGTACGACCAAACTCACCTGCCATCACGATCAAAGTGCTGTCGAATAAACCCGTCGCAACCAGATCATCCATCAACGCACACAAAGCGCGGTCTGTCGGAGGAAACAGCTTGTCCTTCAGTCGCGGGAAGATATCGCCATGAGTATCCCAGGTCTCATTGTTACCCAGATTGACCTGAACCAGATTCACGCCGGCTTCCACCAACCGAAACGCCATCAGCAGCGACCAGCCAAAACTATTGCGGCCGTATCGTTCTTGAATCTGCTGATCGGCATTCGTCACATCGAAAGCACGGCGTACATCGGTCGATGACAACAGAGAAATCGCCGATTGCCGATGTTCGTCATACTTCGTGACGGTTGCCGCTTGTTCCAGATCGCGTCGCTGCAGATCGAGTTCTCGCAATAATTCAGACCGGCCGTTCATCCGACCAAGACTGAGGTCGGCCGACAACTTGATATTCGGCGCCTGATACTGACGATCGTCAGGCTCCTTCGGCGGTTTGCGAGTTTCATTCGCAAACGTGTATTCCGGGTACGCTCCCCGCCAGAAGGGATTCCCATACGGCGACGCTTCAATGAAGAACGGATCTCGGTGGCTGCCCATCAGTCCGCCATACGCGCCCGGGATCACTCCGCCCGACCAGTGTACCAAGCGTTCCGGCAATACGATCGACGGCGGTAGATTGTGATTTCGCGGCGGCAGTGCGTCACCGACGACGGACGCAATCGACGGCCAGTCGCTCGGTCGAGCCACTCGGTCACCGCGGAATCCCGGCGAAGGAATGCTGCGACCGGTCAACATGTAGTAATGGCCCGCAGTGTGATCATTCGTCGGATGGGTCAGCGAACGAATCAATCCCCATTGCGAACTTCGCGCCGCCAGTCCCGGCAGATGCTCGCAGATTTGCACACCCGGTGTTCGAGTCGCGATCGGACTGAACTGGCCACGAATTTCGGCCGTTGCGTTTGGTTTCGGATCAAAACTTTCGTGTTGCGACAGACCGCCCGACAGAAAGATATAGATGCACGACTTGGCAGACGCATGCACCGGAGCTGACCGCGGCGTCGCGGCTCGCAACGGTGCCAGATGGTTCATCCCCAGTCCCAGCAAACCAACCGCGCCGGCCTGAACCGCCGTACGTCGCGAGATAGTAGGATGTCGCCAGCGATTTTCGTCGTGCATCAGTTTTTCTCGCCAATCTCATGTTAAAGGCACCCCGTCGCACGCGAGGGCCCATTCCATGTTTCGGTTCGAAACCACGCAACCATGATCAAACATCAATATTATCCGATGGGTGGGATGCCACAAGGCTGAATGGCTGTTTGACTCGATAACGAAATCATTCCGAGTGACAGGCTCGATCCAGATGGACATACCCTCCATCCACATGGATCAACTGACCTGTCGTATGACTGGAACAGGATGACAACAGAAACGCGACCGTATTCGCGATCTCGGTGCTGGTCGTCATGCGTTGTCCGAACGGAATCCGAGACTCAACCCGCCGCCGAGTTTCCTCGGGGTGCGGCACTGTTGCCAACCAGGTCGCATACATCGGCGTCCAGCATTCCGCCACGATCACAGCATTGACGCGAATACCGTACTTCCCCAGTTCGATCGCCCATTCCCGAGTCAATGCGTTGCGACCACCATTGGCAGCAGCATAAGCCGACGTCGCACCCTGCCCCGTCTCGGCCACTTTGGAGCCGATATTGACGATCGCTCCGTGCGACTTTTTCAATTCTGGCAATGCAAACTGCACCATCTCGTAGTAGTGCACCAGGTTCTTGCGCAACGACGCCAGAAACCTTTCAGTGTCGCCATGCTCAAGACTGACACCATCATTGATTCCAGCATTATTCACCAGCCCCTCAATGCGGCCAAACCGATGGATCGTCGCTTCCACCGCGCGGCGGCAATCGTCGGTGACGCTCAGTTCGGCCACCATCGACCAGGCCCGCTCCCCTCGCGCTTCGATCGCCTCGACGGCTCGCGCATTATCGCCGGCATTCCTGCCAACGATCACCGGGATCGCCCCTTCGGCCGCCAGTATGTCGGAGACCCCCTGACCGATCCCTTTCGCCCCACCGGTGACCAAAACCACTTTGTCTTTTAACTGAAGATCCATGAACGCCCGCCTGAGATTCTGAAATCGTGGTCAATCGATCACTGACACTTCGCGACCAGTTGGTGAACTGAACGGCCATATTACGCGTTCACGGACCGTGACAGTAGTCACGGCAAATCAGCGCCCCCGATGACTTTGCCCGCCACATCGGTCCGTCTAAACTTGACCAATTGTCAATCAGATTGTCGCTAACAAGGCCCACCCCGTGTCCACCGCCCTCACCGATTTTGAATCTCTACGAGCGGAAGCTGCTCGCGCCGCCGCAACCAATGTAGTCGTGTTCAATGTCAGCCAGCGCACGCAAATCGAAATCACCGGCAGCGACCGCGCCCGGTTTCTGCACGGCTTCACGTCGAACGACATCAAGGCGCTAAAGCCCGGCCAAGGCTGCGAAACGTTCATCACGAACCTCAAAGGCAAAGTCGTCGCCCACGTCTTCGTCTTCTGCACCGAAACATCCTTGTGGCTCGACGGAACTCCCGGCCAGGAGGCAGCGATCCTCGGACATCTCGGCAAATACGTCCTGATCGATGACGTTCAGTTGAACCCACTCGACGGCGAACGAGGCGAACTACTCGTCTCCGGCACGCTCTCAACAGATTTGTTGCAATGGGACGGTGGCTCAACAATCGGCAGCAACCTCACTCGCGAGTCCTCCCGTGAACCACTCGACATTCGTAAAGTCGACCTGTTCGGTCCGGCAGCCTACCTGTTGTCGATGCCAAAAGACCGCCTGCAGACAGTCAAATCAGGGCTCTGCAGTCTGGGAGTCCCCGAAGGCTCCCCTGCTCTCTTGGAAGCGATGCGCATCCAAGCCGGATTCCCTCAATTCGGAACCGATATTAGCGACGACAACCTCGCCCAAGAGGTCGGCCGCACCAGGCAGTGCGTTTCGTTCACAAAAGGTTGTTACCTCGGCCAGGAAACAATCGCCCGCCTGGACTCCATCGGTCACACCAACCGGGAATTGCGTAAATTCAGGTTTCACGTGGCGTCCATCCCACCGGCAGGTACGATCATTCAATCGGCTGATGGCGATGAGGATCTCGGCATCCTCACGTCGTCAGCCTTCGATCCCACCAACACGGAAGATGTCACGGTTGTCTCGCTCGGAATGCACAAACGTAGCGCCCGCACGATTGGGACAGAAGTGCGAATCGTTCTGGGCGATCACAAGGTCATCGGACAGGTCTGCTGATTCCGTACAACGAAGGTAAATCATGAGGGAATTAAGCCGTCTGTTTCTGGCGGTCCTCGCGCTGGCGCCTTTCTACACAATTACTGCTTGCCCGCCACTGCAAACGACTCCGCAGCAACAACCTGCGGCCGTACCCGAAGAAAAGGCGGACGCAATCCAAGCGACCGATGAGGGCTGGCAAAATTTGTTCGACGGCAAATCGCTTGACGGTTGGAATGCCGAAGACCAGAGCGAATGTTTCAAGGTACAGGACGGTTCCATTGTTGCCAGTGGGCCGTTGGCTCGTCTGAACTACGTCGGACCGATCAACAATCATGACTTCAAAAACTTTGAGCTGAAGGTCGAAGTCCTGGCGAAACCCGGCTCCAATGGCGGAGTCTTCTTCCATACAGGTCCGCAGAGCAAATCTCTCAAGAAGGGCTACGAAGCTCAGGTCTGCAATTCCTGCGGCGACAAACGCCAAACCGGCAGCCTGCTCGTCGTCGAAGATGTCGCGATGTCACCGGTGAAAGACAACGAGTGGTTCGAATACCACATCATCGTCTCGGGCAAGCGGATCATCATCAAAGTGAACGGCAGGACGATAGTCGATTACACCGAGCCAGCCAACCCCAAACGACCTGACACCTGGGAAGATCGAGTTCTCTCCCACGGCCTGATCGCCCTCCAGGCCCACGACCCCAACAGTGCCGTACTTTATCGAAAGATCAGAGTGAAGGTCCTGCCGGATTGATCGCATCAATGGTGGTTGGAACCGTGACTACAAAACAGTTCTGCCGTTCCACCGTCATACTGATGCCTGTTTGAGGACATCGACACCTTCGACCGCATCTCGATTCAATTTGAAGAACTCAAATTCGGCTCCGCGTCACAAATAAAGACCGATACCGTTATCCGGCAGTCCCATCAATTGCCGCCAGCGAGCTTCGATCAAAGCGATATGGAGTTTTCCTTCAAGCCCATAGTTCCCTAATGCGACTCCATCGTTGACCTCAACAAGAAGGGTCTTGCCGTCGGGAGTGAGTCCCCAGTCCATGCTAAACGCGATGGGGCGGCCGTCAAATGCGGACAGAGCGTTCCTGAAGCTGTGAGGATCGGGAAAGAGCAACGGGTCTCCGGCATAGCGACCCACATGCACGATTCGGTCTCGCAATACGTACGCTCGCCACTCTGAGACAAATGTCACCGTTTCTTGAACGAGTATCGGTTCGCTATCGTCAACGTCTCCCAGTCGCGCGAGGTCAGAGAGTTGATGAACGACTCTTCCTGTAAACAGCTTCGCACTTTTAAGCGGTTTGATGTGCAGCGGGAGTCGCGGTGAATCTGCCGCAAAGAGCGATCGAATTTCACCAAAATCTGTCGTGTAATACTCTCGGCCAATCCAGGGTTTCAAAGATTCTGGAAGGTCAGGTACTTTTGATGGCCCCCGCCTTGCCCTGATCAAAGCATCTCGGACCGCTTTTACGCTCCCTGCCACAATGGTTTCGGCCGGATGTTTCAAGAGCCCACGGTCCAATACGCCGTCATCCAAATCCGAATAGTCGAATCGAATGACCTCGTAGTCTCGCTCTCGGAACCAGTGGGCGAATCGCTCGAAGTTGAGGTATGACTGATCGCCTTCGAGAAATTGCTGCACGTATGCACGCATCGGTCACTCAGCTCCCAGGCACATTTCAGTCATCAGTGACCCACAGAGACATGTGATGAACCACAAAATTGCACCTACGGTTCAACGACACAAGCCTGTATTCTTGCATTTTCGACAGGACTATGTCAGCATCGCGGTCCGAATTTGATATTCATGTTCGTCGGCGGCAGTGTGACTGTCGGAACGATGCCTGGTGAATCACAACCAAAGGGCCAGCACTATGGACAAGATCTTTGGGAGATTATTGGCAAACTTCTCCGTACTGCGCCACAAGGAACTTCGATGGTTTACCATGGCGATTTCAGGCATTGTTACGACGATGCTCTCGGTGAATTCTAGTATATTTGCCGACGATATGATTGAGTTTTCTCACTCTCAGACGACGACTGATGATGAGCGTCTTGGATCAGTACCGGGAGGTCTGCCAGATGGGCCAATTCATGACGATCGTGTTAAAATCAGTGTCGTCAATTTCTCCGCATATACTTGGGATGATTATCATATTACAATCACCAATTCGATCGGACCTGCGAGGGTTATCGGACTGTCGGATGTATTCTTGGGGACACATCCATTTGAACATACAAGTGGCGGGTTCTATTCGTCGGCAGGAAACGGCTCTGTTACACTGAACCTTGATGGAGGAACAATAGCAAATTTAGATGTGTTCGACATTGAATTCTCTGTCGCGCATAATGCATCTGTTGATATTGTAGGCCACCCTTCATTTCATATTAATTCAGTGCCAACCCCAGAACCTTCCACGTTCGCCCTCGCTGGCCTCGGTAGTCTCAGCTTGGCCATCGGCGCTTATCGAGGACGTCGACGTGTAGTTTGAGTGACCTTTCCACAACTACGGAAGCCGCTCGAATTGGACCGCAAGATCAATGATCATGCAGAGAAGATCCGGGAATTCGGCGAAATCGCCGTCTTTTGTCGCTGGCGTCCGTGGCAAGGAGTTCATTTCGCTTCTCTTGCACCATTCCGTGGTACGGCCTTCAATGGATCGCAGAACAGATCGCGCGATATCATCGCGATTCAATCTCATTCCAGTTCGCAGGCCCCGTCGATGAACGATGCTCGTCCATTTGATGTCAGCTCCGGTTCGGCTGACCGCGATTGCGACACCTTTGTGTGGACTGCAGGGGACCTCGAGCTGGCCAATTCCGGGGCGATCAATCACCTCGACTCGCGCGCGGTCGCGATTCGGAATCCATTTGGTCGATACTCCATCGATCGGCTGCTGGGCCGGGGAGGGATGGGGACAGTTCTCCTGGCGTACGACGAACACCTCCAGCGACAGGTCGCCCTCAAGATCCCGTTGTTTCAAGGGTGTGACTCGGGCCCGTGGAAAGTGCGGTTCCTCAGAGAAGCCCGCGCCGTCGCGAGCCTTCGCCATCCAAATATTTGCCCAGTGTTCGACGCGGGAGAAGAACAGGGACTGCTCTATTTGACGATGGCGTACATCGAGGGCACCCCGCTCAACGCACTCATCGCGCGCAAACCATTGAAGCAAGAAGAGGCCGTGGAGCTCGTCCGCACGATGGCGCGAGCGATGCAGGTCGCGCATTCGACCGGCACTCTGCACCGAGATCTGAAACCAGCGAACGTCCTGATCGACCCGAACAACCAACCGGTCATCATGGATTTTGGCATCGCCCACAGGGCGAAATGGAGCGACGAGCCAGACTCCCCGGCCTCGGATGGCAACCTGGGCGTAACTCAATTCGGCTCAATTCTGGGCACACTACCCTACATGCCGCCGGAACAAGCTCGTGGCAACCTTACGAACCTCGGCCCGTGGAGCGATGTGTACTCACTCGGTGTGATCCTGTACGAATTGCTCACGAATCGCCCACCATTTGTCGCCGAAGCGGCCCACGAGCTCATTCGTAGTATCGTGTCCGAATCTCCCTCGCCCCCCACATCTTACTACCCTTGGCTCGACGCTCGATTGGAAGCTGTGTGCCTCAAATCGTTGGCAAAAAACCCCGTCGATCGATACCAAACGATGGGCGCATTTGAACGTGCATTGGAGCAGGCATTCAAACCGCCCTCATCGTGAGAGCGCCCGAATCACGCGCCGTGTGACGTCCCTTGGCCAGCATGAATTGGACCGGCGTCGTTTTGCATTGGATACACATGGGGACAATGAGACAGTTTCCGGCCCGGGAGCACTGACATTTGCCTCCGCCAGCCCTAAGGGTAGAACGTCCCATGACCAAACACCTTGGCACGCAACTGCGTCACTCCTAACGTCTTCGCTCGCCTGAATCGGCTTCCCGGGTCAACGTAAGTGCAACCCCCTGCTGTCTGCCAATGGAACACCCAGTTGTTTCCGGTGCGAATACCAATCACCGTTGTCCCTCCAAGAAAATCAGGTGTCAGAGAAGCCGGCAAGCCCACCTGCCGATTGGCGGTCCGGCCCTTAAGAGCCTGTCGATCCTCTTCCGCGACGGTCTCCGCGCGGTACACCCTTCGACCGAAATGGCGTGCCCCACCGGATAACACTAAGTTGTTTGGAGGGCTCGTATACCAGTTCAACGCAGTCGTGTGCTGAAGGTCCAACGCATTATTCAATGCCACGTTCTCCGCATTATCGCGAGCAGCACCCAAGCCGTACGCGGCGCCGAATCCAGCGTTGGCATGATGGACAATAATTCCTGTTGTCACGGGGTCCACAAAGAGCTTACATCCTGACATGCCGGCGGTCAAAAAACACGCGGGCGGCGCAAAGACTTGGGGAGCGGCCGCTGTGAACGCGGGGACTACCGGCGCAGGGTTAGAGTAAAATGCGGCAGGGATATAAACGGAGTGAATTTCATTTAGCCCATAGGGCAGAAACATTGCGTCGCCGCCGCCCCCCACTGCGGCCACCAGGTTGATTGGCGTGGCATGCTGGTAATCTTTAGTGCCAAAGCTTGCGTTGCATGAAATCGTATGCCAGTCGTATTTGTAAGCAGGTGATCCATTGCCAGGTATGTAATTCCGCGCGAGGGCTGGCGGTGTATAAGCCGTAGAGTGAATATGTTTCGCATTGATGGGCATGTGCTGTCGCTCACTTTCTCTTACCCAGCAGTGGGTGATGTGTCGTTCAGTTCGTAAAAACGTGAAAACAATCGATTCAGTATTGGATATCCCAAATCGCTGATTGATCATCGATCAAGTCCTGGTCGCGACCCTAACCCGAAGATCAAAAGCCCTTGGTCCGACTACGTCAAAATGGTGGGTCTCACATTGTCTCGTCGCCCCGGTAATCCAGACCAGGGCCAAGGTGAGGGGTCTGTTTCGTTCCCATCATTTTTGGCGAAGCTGGCTACTATGTTGCACGAAACGACGGAGTTTTGCCATTCACACGACGGGGACTGCAGTTTTCGGTTTGGACGTGGCATCGGTTTTGTCGGACGTGGCCAAGGTGTCAGGAACCGCAAGGACGCGATGTCGTATTTTGTTGAAGAGATCGATTCCGATTTGATTCGAATCGAGCGAGCCGGCGCTCTCGGAAATGGCGTCGATTTCATCGAATTGGCGCTCTAATATCCTAAGGATTCAGCCGCGACGTGAAAAAAGCCCTGAAGCCGGTGGCTTCAAGGCTTTCTTTTGAATGCCCAAGACAGGAATCGAACCTGCACGGTATTGCTACCACTAGCTTGGCCCTCAACCTGATTTTGGTATGTTAGCGTTGGATTGGAGTCGTATTGAGTTGCGTTGCTACCGCACACCACGTCGCACCTTGCGACGCATCTGCCACGCGCGTGCAATTCTACTTAAATTGGCTTTGAATTGCCAATTCTGCCCCCAAAATGCCCCCAGTATTTTTCCCGTGAGGATTCCAGACAGCTCGTCGGTCGATGTAACAGACTTCGCGTCGCGGTCTCAGGCGTTAGGCGCTCTGGCGTAATCGACCGAGGTCGGCGACCGACGAGCCGACAAGTCGCCACGGGCGAGGACGGAATTAACTGCCTCGAAATCTCACGCCATGACCTCGTCACGATTCAAACCAGTTAGCGCGCCTCCTCACGGCGCGAGACGGAAAGGGGACGGTTGAGTGGATTTCAGACATGTCCTGCTCCGAACACGGGTCTTCAACGGGCGGCTCATCCCGTTCCCTTTTTCGGACGCACACCAACTCAGAAATCTGAGTGAGCAGTTGCTTCTCAATTCGAGACGGCGCAAATTGCCGGACAACGCGGCCGCCGCTTCAATTGGGAAGAGTTCGCCCGAATCTGCAAGTCCTGGCTGCCATCGCCGAAGATCCTGCATCCTTATCCCAGCGTGCGGTTTGCAGATCAACATCCAAGGTAAGAGCCGTATGCAGTAGCGCTGCACGTACGGATCTGTGCGGGGGGCGGTCAGCAATGACCGTCCCTACCGCGATAACCGAAAAGACAGTATGACTCCGGCAATCAGGGATTCACCACCGAGATTCACGTCCGCCGGGCCCACATTTTGGGGGCGGCCATGAAATCCGGATTGGTTCTTGGCACCTTTCTGGCATTCAGCAGACGAGTGCAATTGCTCCGCAGAATTTCGATGGCGGTGAAGTCGTCTTGTTCAGTGCGCCAAATACGCCGGGCGATGTCCAGTACACTCTCAACGGAGTGTCGTATGTGATGAAACCGGACCAAGTCCAGCGTTTCACAAACGATCGAAGATGGATCATTGAGACTCCTCCGTCGGCGGGCCAGGCGCAGCAGCAGTTCACACTGGCGACTGGAAGATATAAGTTCAAACCGGCGGCCAATGGGATAGAGTTGGTCCAAACAGCGGATCAACCTGGTAGCGATGGTCGGTCGAACGGCTCGTCCCCCGCCCCGATCCCAAAATAACGATTGCTGTGAGAGGGAAAACATCTGTTGGTCCGCGCGCCTGGCGTCGATCATGACAAACTATATTAACTCGACTTCGACGTCATGGTTTTTGAAGTCGTTCGTTAACGTGATGAAATCACCTTCTTGAACGAGACCGTCCTGTGTAATCATCTGGAATCCATCAAGCCGATCGGTTCGTCTCACTGTGATGTGGTAAAATGTCTGTCGGAATCGATAGTGGAGTTTGAAGGATTTCCATTCGACAGGGATGCAGGGATTGAATCTCAGCTTATCGATCTCTAACCGCAAACCTAGCAGCGATTCGACAATCAGGCGATACATCCAACTGGCCGATCCCGTGTACCAGGTCCACCCTCCTCGGCCCGTGTGCGGTGCTGTTGCATATACGTCGGCGGCAATAACGTATGGTTCGACTTTGTATGTGGCAATTTGCTGAGCCGTGGAACCATGATTGATCGGATTGATCATTGAAAAGAGTTCCCAGGCACGTCTTCGGTCCCCAAGTTTTGCGAATGCCATGACCGTCCAGATTGCCGCATGCGTATATTGGCCGCCATTTTCGCGGACACCGGGAACGTAGCCCTTGATATACCCGGGATCGAGAGTGGACTTGTCGAACGGGGGATCAAACAGCTGGATCAATCCAGTGTCACGTCGGACAAGCCGACGATCGACGGCTTCCATGGCCATTTGTGATCGTGTTGGATCACCGGCCCCCGAAGGAATAGACCAGCTTTGTGGAAGCGAATCGATTTGGCATTCCATGTTGGCGGCTGAACCTAACGGCTCGCCATTGTCGAAGTAGGCTCGCCGGTACCACCCTCCATCCCAGCCGTGTTCTTCGATGTTTTCCCGCAGGCGAATTGCCTCGTTACCACAGCGTTCGGCGAAAGTCACATCTCCCTTCAGACGAGCAACCTTGGAGAATTCTTCGAGAACCTCATACAAGAAGAAGGCCAGCCAGACGCTCTCGCCCTGTCCTTTTTCGCCAACAAGGTTCATTCCGTCATTCCAATCACCACACCCGATCAGTGGCAAGCCATGCAGGCCGAATGACAATCCATTGTTGATCGCTCGCACGCAATGCTCGTAAAGCGATCGGGACTCGGTCGAGCAAGTGGGAAGGTCATAGTACGCATCTTCCTCTGCCTTGACGGGACGACCTTCGATGAACGGGACAATTTCATCCAACACGCCGGCGTCGCCAGTTCCATTGATATAACGACAGGCGATCAACGGCAACCACAGGAAATCGTCAGAGAAATGCGTTCGGACTCCTCGTCCTAGCGGCGGATGCCACCAGTGCTGCACATCACCCTCAGGAAACTGATGTTCTGCACACCGCAGCAAATGATCGCGGATCAGTTTTGGTTCCGAGTGCAGCAAAGCGGCCACATCTTGCAGCTGATCGCGAAACCCATAAGCGCCTCCCGACTGGTAATAACCACTACGAGCCCAAAATCGGCACGAGAGCGTTTGGTACAGCAACCAGCCATTGGCCAACAGATTCAGCGCGGCATCAGGAGTTTCGACATGCACAGCACCAAGCGTCTGATTCCAGAAATTCCAAACACCTTCCAATGCACGCCGCGGCGGGTCCAATCCGCGGAATCGCTGGACCAGCGTCCGGACATCTTCGATATCCCGTCCAACTCCAAACATGAACACAATTTCTCGTTCGCGGTTGTCCGCGAGATCGAACGGCACCTGCATCGCCGCACAGGGATCGAGTCCCGCACCGACTTTACCGGAAAGTCTGATTCGCGACATGGACGCCGGCTTTGCCGTGTTACCGTTTCGCCCAAGGAATTCTGTCCGGTCGCCAGTCACACTACGGGAGTTATCACTCACATCAATGAAAGCGATGCGGTCCGAGAACTCGATGCTGTAACGATTACGGGCCAGCAACGCGCCGCACTTCGGATCAATTTCGGTGACGACATGCATGAGTGTTTTCGAACGCATCTCGCCCAGCACCAATTCCCAATAAGCCGTCGCCGAGAGTCGGCGAGATCGCCCAGAGGTATTCTTGATCTTAAGGACAGCAAACTTCACCGGCGCATCCGTTGCAACATAGATCCACAGTTCCGATGTGATGCCGAATTCGGAATACTCGAACACGCTGTAACCAAAGCCATGCCGACAGACGTAGGGCTGGCATCCGCGTGTCGGTTGAGGTGACGGCGACCAGTACTGTCCGCTTTCTTCGTCTCGAATATAGAATGCTTCACCGCCGGAATCAGTCACCGGATCGTTATTCCAGGGCGTCAACCGGAATTCATGAGCGTTCTGACTCCAGGTGTATGCGGACCCGCTTTCGGAAATGATCGTGCCGAAATGCGGATTCGCCAACACATTGACCCACGGTGCGGGCGTGACCTGACCCGCTTCCAAACAAATGACATATTCACGTCCATCTGCAGTGAAACCGCCCAGACCATTGAAATATGTCAAGTCACGTCGTGGTGACGTGACGACCGGAATCACGTCCAGACGACGCAGCCGAGTGGGAACGAGTTCGGCGATCCTCACTTCGACGCGACCACGTCGCTCGACTTGTTTTTCGAGCGTTCCTTCGCTGTCAACAATGACGATGCGGGCGACTGTTTGGAGCAGTACCCGATCCTCGTCGGACATTTGTTCGGTGCGACGCACAAAGATCCCGCCTGGCCGATCGAGAGATTGAGCACTGGTTTCAGCGGAGATCAGGCCGATGATGAGATCTTGCAAGACTTGGCGATATCCCGATGAATCCTCATTCCAGATGACAAGATCGACTGCGAGCCCCTTTAATCGCCAGAAGGCATGTGCTTGTATGAGTTGACGAACGAGTTCAATCTTTTCGGAATTGGAGATCCTCAAGAGGACAAGCGGCAAATCACCGGAGATTCCGTGCCCCCAAAGTCCAGACTGCCCGCGCAGATTTGCCGCCAGAATCGTTGTGTTCGCTCGACGCGACGCCGCCGCGTAGACAATGGAACTGGCGAGGCGACCATAAAGTTGGGCATCCGGTTCGGTGGAGTTCAATTGCCTTAACATGACCTGGCCATGAGTCCACGCCATGTCGAATACCCGATCAGCCAAATGACGATCATCGTATTTGTCGATCATCGCTATCGCCGCTTCGCGAGTTTCAGCCATGCCAATCACGAGATCGACGACGACTGACTGATCAGGAGCAAGAGTCACTCGACGGCGGATCGCGACAATCGGATCAAGGACGGAACCCTCGGTATTCGACAGTGTTGTCGCCTCACTCATTGCCACCGGGTTGATGGTGCTGCGGTTGCGGCCAATGAACTTCAATCGATCTGTCTCGTAGGATGCGTCGCCATCGGTTGGGCCACGAACAGCCATGAGGTGCACCATCCAGGGCGGACTCTCGCGATGTGAGCGCGGCCGACGAGTGCAGAGAATTGCCTGTTTCGAATCAAGAATCTCGGTCTGAACGAACAAATTGGAGAACGCGGGATGAGTCGCATCTGAATTGGGCGTCGCGAGAACGACTTCAGCGTAGCTGGTCAGCTCAATTGTCCGCGAGACCTTCGAACGATTTACCAGCGTTGTACGGCGAATCTCGATATCGTCTTCAGGTGAAACGGCGATCTCGGTATGCAGTTTGATCTGATTGTCGCGCCGACGAAACTCGGCGCGCGCCTGGGAGAAGATCGCTTCGTAACGCGTTGTTGGTTGAAGCGTCGGTTGATGTGAGGTCGACCAGACGTCGCCGGTATTGATATCACGGAGATAGCAGAAGATACCCGCGTTATCGCGTGTACAGTCCTCGCGCCATCGTGTGACGGCCAAATCCCTCCACAGACTGTATCCCCCTCCACTGTTCGTCACCATGACGTGGTAGCGACCATTCGACAGTAAATGTACCTCGGGGATTGGGGTGTCCGGCGTTGTAAAGACTCGAATCAGAGCTTCATGGTCCCCCACTGGCGCGCGATCGGAAGCCACCTCATTCGTATTGGGGTAGTAGGGCGCGATCTGTGGAATTCGCTCTTGCAGCAACAATTCTGTCGCCTGGAACTGCGGGTCCGACTCAAATCGTCTCTGCATGGGGCGATTTAGTAACAGATGTGCCAACGACAGGAAGCTCATCCCCTGATGATGCGCCATGTACGAACGGACGACAGCGTGCGACTGCCCCCGCGACAATCGCGATGGGGTGTAGTCAATGGCTTCATAGAAACCATAAGTTCCCTCAAAGCCTTTGCCCGCCATCAATTGAAGGTTGGCGCAGGCTTTGATCGGTGCCACCATCAATGCCATCGCAGTGGCATACGGCGCAATCACGAGATCGTCCGCGAGTCCTCTTTTGAAACCCAAGCCTGGCACACCAAAGGCTCGATATTGGTAATTCAATTGAGCGTCTGTTGCATGGTAACCGGACTCCGACACACCCCATGGAATACCGCGTTGTCGACCGTACTGGATCTGTCGATCAATCACCGCACGATAGGTGTGATCCAGCAGTGTCCCGTCGTAAGTGGGCATCACCAGCAACGGCATCAGGTATTCGAACATCGATCCGCTCCACGAAAGGAGCGCCTGTTGACCATGAGAAGTTGTCAGGGATCGCCCCAGCGCAAACCAATGTTCCTGTTTGAGCCGTCCTTGAGAGATTCCAACGAAGCTGGCCAATCTCGCTTCGGACGCCAGAAGGTCATAAAAACTGTTGTCGCGCCGCCGCTCGCTCACGTTAAAACCGATGGCAAGTAATCGTCGTTGCGAGTCATAAAGGAAATCATATTCGAAGTCAGAGAGATCGCTGCAACGTTCCGCCAGCTCCTCGATCAGCTGCAATCGTTGATCCGCCTCGAGGCTTGATGCCAGAATCAGCTCCCGCAGTTGAATCAACCATTCGCGATCGTCCGGATTAAGTGACTGCCGGTTTGACTCACAGGACAGGATTTCATCAAACTTCGGCAGGAGATCATTTCTCAGGTCAGCGACCTCGCGCAGGGTGGGGATCGAATCCAGTCTCTTCAAGAATGCTTGCAGTTCAGCCAATTGTCGCACGTAATCCGTCGAGCCCGTTAACCAGAACTTATCGGAGGGCG
>Ga0105238_10000598_pt1 | contig 37852 bp, 80 predicted proteins | sample KBSC34metaG_FD_81526 | JGI IMG/M metagenome (GOLD analysis project Ga0105238, IMG submission 81526) | Corn rhizosphere microbial communities from Kellogg Biological Station, Michigan, USA - KBS C3-4 metaG | ecosystem: Host-associated > Plants > Roots > Rhizosphere > Soil | place: Michigan, USA...
GTTGTTGCCGTCGCCGCTCCACAGAACGCCGCAGTCCCGCGCGATGTCGGGATCGTTCGGCGTTGCGGTGCCAGCGGCAAGCGGTTGGTGCATGGATCGGATCGTGCCGAACTTCATGTAGTCCGGGGTCGCCGCTTCCATCGCGGACGCACGAAGACGAATGCCGCCCTCGCCGTCTACGACTTCGTTGGCAAACGCTACGCCGGTCACGATGCGCTTGTCTTCATCGAACCGGGTGATCGGGACGAAGAACCGCATGGCCTTCATTTTCTGAGTCTTTGGTGTCATGTTCTTAGTTCTCCGGCACGCCCAAAATGCTTGCGCTGAACGTCGCGTTCGGGGTCGAAGTGTCGGTAACCGCTTCACTGTCAACGGTCGTCACGCTCTGAGTCAAAACGAGTACGGTCCCGTTCGTGACTGATTGAACGGTTCGGTTTACGTTCGCTGTCGCGAAGTGCAACACGTCGCCCGCCAGTATCCCCGTGGTGTCCCCTAGCGTCTGTGTGGCCGACGTAGCGCCCGTAGTGACGGTTGTTGCGATGGCCGTCCCGCCAAGTGCCCACCGCAATCGAGTGTGCCCGCTGACGACCTGATCGACGTGGTAGCCGATGCCGATACTATCGGACAGGACGCCCGCGCTCGTCAGTTGGTCGGGGCTGTAGATCGGATACCAAACGGAATCGCTGCCCTTGCGCTCCACGAAAAGGTCAAGGGTTGGCGAATCGCCACGCAGGGCGGTTACATCAATGTCAACCACGAGCCCCGCAATGGTGCCCGTCTTAATGTCCCCGGAATCGCCGCTGGTGGCGTGTACCTCCGGTCCCATCCCGAGAAGATTAGTAAGGTTCATTTTCGTTTATTCCAGAAGGTCGTTCGGATCGTAGAAGCTGGTTTGCCCTCCGTCCGTTTCGAGGTAGCAGCGGCAATTCTCGTAACACTGGGTTTCGCCAGCGCCGGGAATCGTGGGGAGCGTATCGACGGTGTACGGGCTACCCGCCGCGAGTCTCACGCAATCGTTACACTCGCCAGAGTCGCCGGTGTCGTGCCAAGTAATCAGAACGTCAGGCGCTAAGCCAGTTCGCCATCCTTCATTGGCCGCGCCTACGATCCCTTCGGTAATCCCCTTGATTCGCTGGGCGATCTGCTTTTCGCTTAGGTCCTGGTTCTGGATCTTCGCGCCGATGTCCTGGATTCCCGGCGTCCGTTTGGTCGCCATGCGAATCCCGGCCTGTACTTGGGCATCCGTTAGCCCCCCGACGATTCCCGCTCTGTCCTGCCCGATCCGTACAGCCTCAATGTATGCGGTCGTCGTGATCGTTAGCGTCTGTTCGACGTAGGCATTAAGGCTGATTTCCGATAGTTCAAGTAGCGCGACGACTTCCAGTAGGGACGCTTGCAACTTTTCGCCCAGGATGACAAGCAAAAGCCAAAGGCGCTTCCTCTTCTTTTCGTCGGGCTCCGGTTCGTCCTCGTCATCAATATCAGGGTCAACCTCAAACACCCGCTTAACATCCGAAGGTGTCCTGCACTCTTTCAGCGCCGCCGCGATTCGGAGAGCGGTTGGCGTGGCGATGGACTCAGACCGAAATTCGCAGGACGCATTACCTCTCGCTTTCAGGCGGTTCAACGCCTTGCGCTCCCACCGCGCCATGTCCTCGTTAGCGGTCGGGATACCGTCCGTAGCCTGATCGTTCGCGGTCACGCCGCCCGGTGCTTCCGGTGGCGTTAGGATGTTGTCAATGGTCGTAAGGTTGTTCGGTACAAGTAGCGTGTCGCCGTCGTCGCGGGGTTCGTTGCCGGTGATCTTTCGGGCTTCGTTAATGCTGATCCACGACGCGCCGCCCGTCGAAATGGTAAGGCGCTGGGCAATCTCAAGGTCAGTCTCTTGAGCCGCCGAACCGTTGAAGACTTCGAGGTCACCATATCCGAGACAGTTTAGGATGTCGTCGTAATGCTCTTTCCGAAGGGTGAGCAACGCGCCCGCGCCGAACTGGGTTGTCTGATCGTTCGATCCTTCTTGAGACACCTTGTATTGCTCGCCCGCGAACCCAATCGACGCAGGCTGAACGCCCATCACCGCGCACGTTCTGCGGAGTAGCCACAGTTCGAACTCTTGGAAGTCCTGATCTTTGCGCGAGTGGTTTAGGTCTGCCTTTGCTCCACCCGGAAGAAAGAACATCTGTTGGCGGGCTTCGGTATTCCCGGCCATCATCGCTAAGAGAATGTCCCGGTATTCGATGATTTGCTGGGGCGTCCACCCTTCAGGGACGCTAATCGCCTGCCCCGGCGTGTTGCCCGTCGTCAACCACGAGCGGTTCCACTTGTCGGACTCCAAAGCCGAAAGGATCGTCGTGATGAGCCATTCGACGGGGGAACCGTAAAACGGGGACGTAGGGACGGGCCACGGGCCGGTATAGGTCAGTTCTTCCGGCTTGAACCCGGTGATCTGCATACCCTGAATCCACTGCTCGTAATAATCCTCTCCTGGCCCCGGCCAACCATAGGCGTCCATTCGCGGGCGAATCGTATCGGACGGCACGTGAACGACGTTAAGTAACCGCCCGCCCCGCGCGTAGTTCTTAAACGCGGCATAGGCACCGACGACTAGGGCATCCTCAAAGATAAGCGCTTCGTAGATCCGCCGCGTCTGGTGGAAGTCTCCGAGTACCGTGTTGGGGCCGTTCAGGAGGTCTAGGGCATCCTTGACTCGCTGAACCGTTGAAGGGGAATCGTCCCGTTCATCCTTGGGAGCGACGGAAAGCGGCTGGGCCTGAACCTCTCGCTTCAGGTGGTTGATACAGGACCGCAGAACGTCGTAGGTATCCGCAAATCGCCGAAGGGTTCGAACGTCAACCCACGAATCTTTCCGGCGTTGCGGGCTGGTTGGGGTCGAATACCAAAGAGGATTATCAAGACCGTAGAGCGGAAGCGGAGAGTTACCCGAAGTTGGCGGGGTGATCGGCACTTGCGGCATGTACGGGTTGCTCGCCATCGCCCGAGCCATGTCGGTTACGACTTCTCTTTTGGCTTGCTCTAGCATCGCAGGCGTAGCCCTTTCGAGCGCTTGCGACACCTTGCGCTCAATCAGACCAGACCAGGGCATTCTCATTTGTTACTCGTGTGCGGGGTCGATGCTGGCAATCGCTGCCAACAATTCTTTCATGTCCGCATCGCTAATCGGTCGCAGGGGATGGGTCGATAGGTCACGGATGCCCATATCAATGCCCCACGACATTCGATTGCTTCGGTCGTCTCCGAGTGCTTCGTTTTGTTTCATTTCTTGTTCAACTCAGTGAGCATTTTGAGCGCATCAATCGCCCGGCCAAACGAACCACGGTTTACCATCGCGCCATACCTGAAGCTGTCGTAAAAGTCATCGCCGCCTATCCCCTCGTCATCGCAATCGACCTTCAAAACGTCTTCCGGTCGGTGCGGGTCGTGGAGCAAATAGGGCAGAGTTTCAATTAGTCTCGCGCATCGGTCAACTATGAAAAGTCTTGGGGGGATCGGATTGCTTCCGTCTTTCGGCTCAATATCGCCAAAACCAGTCAGAATGACACCCGCGCCGTTGATCCGGTCGGTGTCCGCTCCCTCTAATTTGATTCCCGCGTCTGCGTACTTCTCGGCAATCGTCGTCTCATCGCCCCGCTTCGCGAAGACGTCGGTTCCTGCCACGAATTTCGTCAGGTCCGAAACGGTCAACCCGTGACGGGCAAGCATCTTGATAATGCTTTCCGCGTGCCACGCCGGGAGCTTCCCGCGCTCGCCATGCTCATCAAAACAATATCGGTTCCCGTCGCCGTCTTCCGCGAATAGATGGCAGGCGGTGAAGTGCGTAAACCCGTAGTCGAGCGCCGCCCACTTCCGCCAGTCCTTCCCAAGAGTGAAGTTCTCGGCTTTGATGACATGAACGGCGTCCGAATAATTGGTAAAGAACTGCCCCGCCGCGATGTCCCAGTCTCCGTACCGCCACGCATCTTTTAGCCACCCGGTAAGACTGTCGAGAACCTTCGTGTATTCGTTGTTGAGGAACGAATTGTCATCAACGGTAGCCGGAATAAACCTCGTCTCGGTTTCGGTGTTTGATCTAAACGGAAGGATGAACGTAGACCGAAAATCCGCATGGCCGACGCCACCGGGGTTCGTGGTGTGATACTCGCGCGGTCGCCAATTCGGTTTCGACGTTCGGAGACAGGTGCGGATACTCTTTCGCTTGCTTGCCGTCAGGGTCGTGGATTCTTCGATGCAGATAACGTCGTATTCAAGCCCAAGATAGCCGTCGATGTCCGTTTCGTTCTTGAAGTGCCCAAGAATGATCTTTGACCCGTTCGGGAATTCTAGGATTCCCTCTTGGATCTTGTACGTATGCTGAACGTTGCTGAGGACCTTTAACCGGAGGTCGTTGAACGATTCCCGCGCTGACTTCAGGACCTTTCGGAGAAATAGGCACTTCAGTCCGGGACAGCGCATACAGTCGTCATACAGAATTGCGAGGGACGCGTGGGACTTCCCGCCGCCTCTCGCGCCACCGTATCCGACCTTTGTTGGGCCATCCTCTTTGTCGCACTCTCTCGCGCACGCAGCAAAAGCGAGTTGCCGACGCTCAAGGACGATTCCCGCAGTGACTAGGTTTTGGAATTGGTCACGCGGGACCCCGGCATTCTTGGCCGCTTCCGCGTACCGCTCAAGCAGGACTGCCATTAGGATCTTCGGGACCGTAGGCTCGGCTCAATGCTTCATCAAGTCCGGTAATCGCCACGCCCCCGCTATGCTCTACCTTCTCCATCCACTGCCCCTCATGCTGCGCGACGGCTTGAAGTAGTTCCTTCACCTGCGCGACAAGGGCCACGTCTGCCTTGTAGATGTTGCGGGCGCTCTCCCCAGTGCCCTTGACGTCGGTCAGCACCACAACGCCCAGCTTGCCACCGGGGACGTCCACCATTGACGGGTCTTCCGACCGCTCCAAAATGGTCTGCTGGAGTCGCTGAACAAGATCATTCAGGACGAGGACGCGCCCCGTCGCGCTACCTACCCCTACCTTCCGAATCTCCCCAAGAATCTCCGCCTGAATCTCTTCCACCCGCTTGATAAAGTCCGGGTGAGAGCGCCAATTGCGGATGGTGAGATCACAAATGCCGTGCTCTTCCGCGATCTTGACGAAGGACTTGCGCCTAAGCGCGACCTCGTAGGCTACGGATTCCGTCTGCGCGTCCCACGTAAACGGGATGTCGTGCATCATGCGGAACGTCGCCGTACTCGGCACGGGACCGCCGCCCATTTTCGACATTGGGGGTTTTCTCAGCATGGCGCGAGAGAGTTACGGAAGCGCAATCGGTGTCGGCATCGCGTCAATAGTCTTGACCGGCGAACAGACCTCTTCCATTTGGTCGATTAGGAATTGCCGATTTTCGAGCGAGCGCCGCGCATAATCTGCGGCCCGCTGAAGGTCAACGTCTTTCGCCACTCCCTGCGCGTAAACCTTTCCATCCGACAGGACGGCAGTAAATATGATTCCCTCTTCGGTCTGCGTTGCGGTAATTTGAATGGCCATTAAGCTCCAAAACTGCCCCGATTTGGACTATCCGTGAGGACTTGACACAATGATCCGTTGTGCAACGGGGTTTCTGAATAATACTACAGTCTTCGCTTAAATGGTCAAGCCGCGACCATTTGACCCTGCGTGACCTTCCGAAGTTGCGACATAAGCCGCTTTGCGCGCCGCTCGTCCCGCTCCCGGCAAGCCTGTAACACTGCGAATTTCAGCTTTTCCGACTCGGTGACGGGGCCTTGCGTGGCATCCTCGTAGTCTGGCATGGCGCGGACGGGTAGCGGGAACGTCTTCAGCTTCTTGACCAGCGCGGCCATGAAAACGGTATGGATCGGCTCGTCTTCGGCGCTCATCGTTTGCCGTTCGACGTAGACCCGACGCAGAACGAACTCAGACGCGGCGAACTCCTTTACGCCCGAGTGTCCCATGCCACCTTCGATGTAGAAGACTGTAAGCCCCAACGCTACAAAGTCGGTAGGCTCCGTGGCAATCTCGCCCGCTTCGATCTTGATACTGGCGATGGGGTCAAAGATTCGCGTCGGCGGGCACTCTTTGAGCCTTGTGGCCTGCCCCCACCTCTCCATAACCACAACCGCCAGCCTAGCCCGTTTCTGCTCGGCACTCGCCGCACGCTTAGGCGCTTTCGCTTCTGCCTCACGCCGGTTGAGAAGTTCGGCAACCGCATCGGGGCCTACCTCGTGGGCGGTTTGGAGTTCCCAGTCGTGAACGGTCGGGGTTGATGCCATGCGTTAGTATTCTAACCTACGTTCGAGGCGGGCGGGTTAAACAATTCTTGCGGTTGTCCGTTGAAGTGGCCCCATATGGCCGTCATGTCGAACGTCTCCGACAAGTTGGATTGGCAAAGTGGATCGCCTAAGTAGCAAAACCAGAGCTCCAACGGGATTCGACAGAACGGCAACTCAAAGCAACGATTCGCGGACGGCTCTAGTTGAGCGCCAATTATCAGGTGGTGCGAGTCGCGGCCTTGGGTAAGCGTGACGCTCCATTCGGGATGCCACCGCTGGACGAGCATCGCGGCCAAAACACCGTCTCTCTGAACGCAAGGGAATAGGACGTAAGCCCACGGTTCGTAGATCACAGATACCCCCGCTCAATCGCCGCAGCAAGTAGGGATGGGTTTTGGTAGAACGGGTTGTGTGCGTTGCCGAGAGTGTTCTGCTTGACGATTTCGGCCATAAGGAGTTCAGGCACGTAGGCCAGTTCGATTTCAGCCAACGTGCGCTCCACCGCTGCCATGTCGGGAGGCCCAAGCACGGCGCGAATCCAGGCGGAGGTAATTGTGTAACGGTCGAACTCTGTTCGAGGTGCCCATGCAATTTGCGGTACCGGCGGCGTTGAGGCTTCCAATAGCCTCTCTAACTGCGGGTTCCCCGTGGACGTGCGGGCAAGCGTTTGGAGAAGCATGTTGAGCGCAGATTGCGGATACCGCTCCTGTTCGGCTGCGTGGGTCACTTGTCAAACCTCTGCTTCAGATATTCCGACCAGAACGCATCCTCTTCTTCCGCCGATTCAAAAGGGGAATCGGGATTCTTGGTCATAGGGACGTGAAACGGAGTTACATTGACTTCGTTTCCGTTGTTGTCCTTGACTAGAATATGCGGATCGTGCCAAGTCGTGGGGAGCCAAGTGATGTCCCCGTTCGGCGCTACCTGAAACGTCATCTTGCTAGTGCCCCATGCGGGATGATCGAACGGGAATTGGACCTTGTGCATCAGCTTTTCTCCTCATCATCCCGCGCGAACTGGACGTGGGGGTTGCGGTAGGTCGGCGTGCCGTGCTCGCGAACCGCGTCAACCTCGCACAAGAGCGTGCCCGAATGACCGTAGACCCGCAGGCGGTCGAGCTTGCATTCCTCGTTTGACCGGACGAAAACTTGACGCCCTACCGGTTCGCCTAAGTCGGATTCGGAGGGAATGGTTGCGGTGTAGCAGTCAGCCATCAGTAAGCCTCACTCGTCGGGTGGAATTTGTTCTTGTCGTGACGTGCGTTCTCGTAAAGAGCGATCCTTTCCTTGAGCGTGGGACCAGGCCAATTCACTTGGAACATGAACTCTTTACTTAGACCTTCACCTGTACGCACATTCCACCACGGGGCCTTGCGCTCTACGATATACCATTGCTCTTGGTAAACCCATCCCCACGGGCTACCGTCCGGGCCAATAAATACCCGCCCTTTCGCCAAACCGGAAGGACCTACATAAGTCCATAGTTCATCCGAGGGACGCCGATCCGAAGCAATAACCGTTCCCGGCGTCATTGAATCCCATTCAGCCTGAGTCATTTTCTAGCCTCTTTCGTCTTCAGCCACACCGCATCATAACCCAGATCGGAGGGTCCGTGGAAAACGACGGCGGCGCAGGGATGACCACTGGTACTTGTCGTCAACAACGCACGGATGATCCCACCACAAATCATCACATCGGTCGTCGTCGCATTCGTACCAGTCGTACATTTCGAGACGGGATTGAATATCGTCTTCTTCTTCGGCAACGTCTAGCCGCAGCGAATCCCCGCGCGACACGTACTCTTTGTACCATCGGCTGAACTGAACCTCATGTCGATCCCGGTGGCGTCCGCGCCAAACCTTCCCTTCGTTCACAAACATTGAACGGTCAGCAAGAACACGGGCATTGTATTCGGCAATGAATCCGGGCCGTCGCTTTTCGATCCACCAATACAACTGAACGAGCACGGCGTGGGGCTCGCTTGTATCTTCTCTTTTCTTGATTCGTCGGGCCTGTTGAGTCAGGCGAATTGTCTTTTGTCGTCTAAACATAGTTCTTACCTAGAGCTTTTGGGGAGCTTAGGTAAGGGCACGGACCGCGCTTTCGTACATGGGCAATATCCTATCACAAAACGGAAAGCCCGCCTGCGGATGTTGAGGACGCGGGGCGGGCTGGAAGTTAAACCGCAGATGGGCACTCCTGCGGAGCGAGTTCAATAGTGGATGATTGGCGGAGCGCATGTCGGTCCACCGAACTCCCAGAAATATATCCCATCGGGCAGACCGTCGCCTCGATTGACGCGCACGCAAAAACAAACGAAACTGGCGGGCGAAAACGTCACGGTCATAGTTAGACTATACACCCCCAAACCAAAAGGGCCACCGCTCACGCGATGACCCCCTATGAAAACACCTTTCTCGACCTTGTTATTTGGAGTCAGACCAACCGAATGGAATTGCAAGGGGATTCTATCACACCCGCGTCTTCCGATCCAAGTCCCGCAGGTAGAAGCCGAGGACCAAGACGAATGCCACGAACGCAACGGCGTCCATTAGCTACCCTCGTTGTGCTTCGAAATGATCGCTTCTGCCAACGTTTGAGGGCACGGGCCAAACATCGTCGTCTTGATTTGAAACAACGGCTTTTCGTCCTTGCCGCAGACCGTCGCCATCGTCTCGTGGCAGTCCCCAAGTTGCCAGTTTTCGCTTAGGGCCTCGGCCCCCCGTTGCTGCGATAGCTCAAGGTTGTTCAAGGCTTCTCCACCACCCGCACATGCACAACCCCGCTAACCGGCACGTTCAGGTGCAGAAACGCGAAGTGGATCGGAATGGACGCGTGGGCAGGCTCTTCTAGTTCACCGTCGCCGGGTTTCGAGTCCGCGACGTCCAGCCTTGCGATTTCGACATCAAGGGCCGTGGCGAAGGTATCGGAGATTGCGGTATCTACCGGCGTGAAGTCGAAGCCGTCGCCTTTTAGTTCGATTTGGAGGAAGTGGGGCATGAAGGGAGTTTAGCCCAACTATCCGCGAATGTCCCCAAACCGCTTGACTAATCCCCTTACGCCTTTGGTCGCGCCGGGAACGTCGGGGGGATTCGCTTGCAGCAGATCCAGCACGTCAAGCGCCGTATCGTGGCCGTGACCGATGATCCCTTCTAGTCCCTCCACTTTCTTTTCGAGCTTGGCGATTCGGTCACCGTAGGAGGTTTCCACCCTTGCGATAGCCCGCAGAGTGAACGCTTCGTACCACGCTTGGAGTTTCCCGGCAAGGAACACAACGAAGCCCGCGCCTAGAACGAGCGCCCCGAGTAGGGGCCACTGGGCAAGAAAGTCAGTTCCGCTCTTTTCCACCGGGTCCCCCGATCCCAAGAAAGATACCCAGCAAGGGATAGACGAAACCGAACATCAGCACGAACGCCGGTTGCCTTACGATAATCGCGCACAGCACGCAGAAGACCGCATAGGCGACACCCGCAGGCCGTCTCAACTTGGGCCACCATGCCGCCGCGATGAATCCGCCGATCAGCATCGCGGCGAACACTTGCACCACGTAGGGCGAACACAAGTCAAATAGCTTGGCGATAGCAGGGGAAATTGGCCCCGTAACTGGCCCGACGAAGAAGGCAGTCAGCAGCGACAGGACGGCGATGCCTGCGCAAAGCCCCCTGAACGCCGTCGCCTGGTGCGCCTTCCGTACCAGTTCGTCAATTACGGGGTCCATCAGCAGCCTAGTGGATCGCGAGGACTGCGGACGCCAGTAGCGCCAGCTTCGCCTTTTGGTCCGCCGTGATGTTGGCGAAAACGAGAAGCATTGTGCCGTTAGGCGAGTTCGTGAACGTGTCGAGCGTTGCGGCGTCGGTGGAATCAATGGTCTGATCGTGGGGTTGCGTGGGCATCTTCGTTTAGCTCCTTCTCCGTATCCGCCTCAATCTTACGCCATTTGTCCGCTTTGTCGGGCTGAAGCACCTGCATGGCCTGCGACGTGAAAAGGTTCAGGGATAGGGCCTTACGAGCATAGGCGAGACGTTCGGCCTTTAGGTTCGCGGTCGCCTCATCATAAGTCTTGCGACCGCGCTCCAAGTTTTCCACCCTGATTTGCAGGTCCGACGCCCTCCACGAACCGCTAACCGTGTACGCCGCCGAAACGGTAGATCCAATGGCAATGACGGCGAACAACACCTCGGCACGCGTGAGTTTGGTCACGGATACAGGATACACACATTCAACGGCACGGCGATAAAGCGAGTACCGGAAGTACCGGGGGATTGCACGGGGTCCGCGAATCAGAACGGAGAGAACGGGCCGTAGGGCAATATGCCGTCGTGATAATCGCCAACGAACGACGTGGGCACCTGAACCAACCCAACCGGACTTTTGACAATACGGAACGCCATCGGTCCCGTCTTCAGTGGCATAGGCGGTCTAATTGTGCGAGGACGGCGGAAGAACGGTTGGCAGTCGCGGAGAACGCCATTGGCTACAAACGAAACCAGATGTGAGCAATTGGTATGCAGGGGCGACAGTTCCACGTCACCGGCCAATGCCTCTTTGAATAAATCCAGCGCGTGAGGCGCGACCCATATCTCATTGGCTTGGGCAAACTCGGGATGCTCTAACATCGTGAGCGCGTCCCGATGCTCAAGGTAAAAGCAGCATTTGGGATGAACGGGGTTCTTCGCCTCAAAGGCTGGTAGGCCCGCGTATGTTCCGAGATAGTCCCCGCGAGCCATTGATGCAGTTTACCTGCGACGAGAGCAAAGAGGCGTACACGATCCACAGCACGGCGACACTTCAACCACCGACACACGAAACTCTGCCACGGGGTAGTCAACCGCGAAGTCAGTCGGGGGCCTTAATGTGATCTTCGGCGTGCCCTTCGCTTTCTTGATGGCATTGATGCGGTCCCACCATCCCTGAGCGCCGTTGATCGGAGGCACGAACTCGCAGCGGTCGGTTCGCCCGTCGCGCCAATTTGAAGGTCTACTGCCTGCCACCATAGCGCAGTAATTTTACCGCCTACTCCTTCACCAGCCACCCAATCACCGCCGACAGGATGCCGATGGCGATAGGCAGGAACCATCGGAGCATGGCCGAACCGCCGCCGCTTTCCGCTTGCTTGGAGCCCACCCCCTCGATCTTCTCGCTGATGTTGCTCAGCGCCATGTCGAACTCCGCACGCGGGATCATGGTCGCCACTTGGCTTCGCATCTCGTCTATGAGCCCGTTCTTGTCGTGATCGTGGACTTCGCGGGCCGCGAAAGCCTTGTCTACACCCCGCCGATCAGCGTCAAGGGCGATGGCCGTCTGCTTTTCGATGGCAAGGATCGCGGCGAATACCTCCCGGCGCAACGCGGCTAACTCGGCTTCGAGGTGTTCGCGCAGGGAGACGGATTCGAGGTCGGGCACAGGATCAGTGTACGCCGAACTGATAAGGATTTCTTATGAGTTGGCCACACCCCGCCGCGCTGCGGGCCAAGCGTCTCCCGCGCTGTGTGGCGAACGGGAGGCTACCGCAGATTCTTTATGAGCCAGACGATGAGGCAAACGATCCCGAGGACCACGAGCCACGTTACAGGAGATGACCAGGACATGCCGCTAGGACCGCGCGAGGGGGTTGGGGGTTCCGTGGGGAGTGGTTGCGGCAACATCCACGCAAGCGGGGCTGGACGTCGTTCGCCTAATTCCGCTTCAGTCGTCGTTCACCCCAAGAGGATCAGCGCCGCAACCAGAGACGATCTTACCCGCAGAAAAGGGCCTCCCCGCTCTTGTTGGGTTGGCCCTTGGGTTTGGACGTTCGCAGGTTCCGAAGTTTAGTCTAGCCCATGCCCAACGCTTCGTAGGCGCTGTACTGTTCTTTGGTGATCGGCATAGCGAAAAGCAATGCACGCGCCCCCGTCATTCGGCTTTCACTTTGCTTCCAGATCGCAAACGCCTCTTCGACACCAAAGTTAATCGCCTCTGTCGTCGGACCATCGCCTACGGTAGCCCACGTAATCAGCCAGTATTCTTCACCCATTTCTCTGCTCCCAAACCTGCCCCACCGCCAACCCGATAGCGCCCCCGAAGAAGACGGCGACGGGGCCGGCGAGAAGCAGGAGGAGGACGTAGGCGTAGAGGAGGATCATTCTGCACCTCTCTGTGCCTTCCACTCTGCCACTTGGCGCAACATGCCGTCGATGTCTTCCCGTAGCTTTCGATCCGACTCCTTGAGTCGGTCAAGATTGCGTCGGTGGTCCTCCATTTCTCGGAGAGACATTCGATTCTCAATCAACGAGCCTAGAACGAATCCAAACGCGAAGATGAACGCGCCGATCCCTGTCAACACTGCCGTTGGTTCGCTCATTCTGCCAACTCCCTCAATTTCTGCGCCATCGCATCACCCGCGACGACCAACCCGTTTACGGTTTCCACGTCAGCCGCCCGCTGATCCTGCCGACCTTTCGAGTACGCGGCAAAGTAGAAGAACGGGGATATGACGGCTACGATCCAAAGGTGAATCATTTCTCCCCCAACACCTTGATAAGCGCCTCGGCTAGGCAGGTGGCGCGGGTCCAGCATCCGTTAGTGGACACGTTGAGACAGTCGCCGTTTACAACCTCGCAGTACCACGCCCCGTACCTCTTTGAGAAGGTCACGCCCGCGCCGGGACTTCTCGCCTCTATGCCGGTCATTGCCCAGACGATGAACGGCGCGTTTTCGTAATCCCCCATCTCACCGAAGAACATCAACGATCCGAACCGTTCAGGAGCGTTGATGCAGACTCGGTACCCGGGTTCGCCTTCGCACTTAGCAGGTATCCCCGCCCCCTCCAACGCTTTCGCCAAACGGTCTAACAATAGATCAGGCATCGGATTCACCGCCCTTGACTCGATGCACAAGCGTGTCCTTGCTGAATTTTCCCTCTCTCATAGAAGCATCTCCGGTTCTGAGTGCGACGACAAGACCATTCTCGTCTTCTAGACGCTCAAAGTCTCGTGCCCAAAGAGTGGGGTGAGGTTCGCCGTGGACCGAGAACATAAATTCTTCGTTCAGGTCAAGGTCATTTATCGGAACGGGTACCGGCTGATAGGTCATTCCGTGCCGCGAGAATGTTACGTCGGTGCTGACGGGTTTACTCATTCCTTCCCCTCCACAAACACCCGCCCCCAACACCTTGATAAGCGCCTCGGCTAGGCAGGTGGCGCGGGTTGCGTGGAACCCGCTTTCGTAAAAGATCTCCGTTCCTTCGTCGGTGTCGTCGCAAATTGTAAATGAGTACATCGCCTTATCGTTCGTCTTTTGGATGTCGATAAGCGTCTGCCCCCATGCCGTTCGTGTCTCGATCTGGTCCCACGCCCAGACGATGAACTCACAATTTGAGTCGTCGTCCGAATCGGGCCAGAACCCGATAGGTGCCTCAATTGGTCCCGCGACCAGACCTAGCCCACCGTCGTACAAGTAACAAACAATCCCCGCATTGTCGTAGGCGGATCTCAGCCGATACAACAGATCAGGCATCTTCTCTCACCTCCACAAACACCCACCGCCCAACCGCTTCCCCGGCCTCGTTGGTGCATCCGACGACGTGAATCTCGCCGTTCACGTCGTGGACGATTCGATACCTGCCGTTCGACGGGTCCAGCTGCTCGGGGGTTATTTGTTCGTAGGTGCTCACTTGGGTTGGTCCTTTTGGTTGCGTTGAAACCTTTTAGCGCAGTCGCGGCAGTCTTCTGCCCCGATCCCAAGACCTAGATCTGGTTCAAGTTCCCCGAAGAACGCCCACTTACCGCAAAGCGACCTTCCGCCTACGAAATAGTGAAACCTCTTAGAGAGCATTGGAAAGCCCCAACCTTCGTTTCGCTTAAATTCGCTCAACTCTCTTCCTCCTTAGTGGATACGGGTACGGGGTAGACCATGCGATCAGCCTTCAAATACGAAGGCCAACCCGTACCATCGGTCCATGTCACTAGCGACACGATCCCTTGTTGCACTTCAACCTTCCACATGGAAGGAGAACAACCGATGACGAACTTCGCCCCCACAGGCAACGTCCCCAGCGGCACAGGTGTTTGTTCTGGTTCGTTAGGCATTGGGGGACTCCATAGGCACTAGCAGGCCATGACGCACATAGTGTTGCGGTTTCGTCACGTCGGGAATGTAGAGAGGGTGCTGCGGGAAGTCATCCTTCGTTCGGCGTAGGCAGTCCATGTTGCGGAAATGCCGTATGGCTTCGTTTGCTTCGTATGAGGCGGCGTTAGTGCCCCATGCTGCCATCGTCAATAGGCACCGGGTCGCCGCGTCCATCCACCAGCCGAGATTTTCGGTCATCGTTGCTTGTGGGCACGGCTTGCGGTCCTTCGGATCGGTCGCTCGATAGGGGGTAAGGTTGACAACCTCGATCCCGTCGTAGCCCCACGAGCGCGCGAATTTCATGCACTTCTTGATCGTCGGGTCATCCGTACTTGCGTCAGCCGTTGAAGGGTTCAGCATTACCCAGAGGACACGAGGGCCACGGCCCCAAACGCGGGTTAGGTGGAATCGGTACGTTTCGCAGTCCGATAGTTCGGCAGTGCATTCGACGGAATCCAAAAGGAGGTCAGCCATTAACGATCTCCTCCCAGTTGCCGCCGAGGGCAAGACAAATCGCGGCACACCTGTCAATCGGCGTCGCCATTATCATTTCGAAGACGCTCGCCACGTCAGCGGTTACTGGCGTTGGCGAGAACAGGACTTGGGACAAACGCGCCATGTACTCCGTAGCGCCGACCTTGCCGACACAGGCTAGTTCAGCCTCACGAGCGAGGTTCAGATCTTCGGTCGGATTCCAAGCGTGGGTGAAATCGCCCTTCGCTCGCATGATCGCGTGGATATCGCTACCAGGCCCCATGCCCGCAATGCCGCCGTTAACGATGTGCGGATACTCCCACGTCTCGCGGTTGTACGGACGCGACCCGTCCATGTACATTCGGCACCCTAACGCGTGCTCTGCCAACCATCGGTCAACCCTCCGCATCTGCTCTGAGGTCAAGGGGGTGTTAGACATGGGTTTCACCTAGGACCTTTTGAGCAAAGTCCCACAGGCATGTCTTCGAGTGAATGATTTCCGATTGCGAGGGGGCCCGCCGAAGACATTCGGGGCACTCCCACATGTCAGTCCTCACGAGGTAATCGAATCCTTGGCCAAGGATGCACCTTGCGAGTTCATCCCTCTCGTGTTGCAACCTCTCCCCCTCTGCTACTGCCTCAGATAGAGCGGTAAGCAGCTCACGCTTTGCCGTAACATCGTTCGTGGCTATGCCGTCGTCGTTCAGGCGCTGCCACTTTTCTAGCGTTTCGCGTGGGCTCATGGCTTCTCTCCTTCGTTGAGGACCCATTCGAGGTGCCTGCGCTCGTTCTTCAGATGACCCAGTGAGAACGTCACGATCATGTCTCGCGGCCCGTCTTCTAGTTCCTTGTACTCGCGATTGATGTCCTCTATCCTTGCCCGAATCTCCTCAACCGACCGGCGAGGGTCGGGGGAAGACGAGACGGACGTAGCGCCCACTATGCCTGAGTCGTAGACTACGCCATCGGTGATCGTCACGTCCCCCACCCCCAACTCCACCTCAACCGACCGCGTGAGATGGGCGAGGCCGCTGGTTATTGCCGTCTTTAGGTCGGCCAACGTAAGGTCTAGGTCCAGGATGCCGTCAAACGATCCCATGTCATTCCGCATGGTCCCTGAACGCGAGAATCGGACTACGGGCGTTTGAATGCCAGTCACGCTATCAAGCGTCCACGAGTAGCCAAACAGCCTGAGCACGTCCCCAGCCTTGAGGTCCGCCGCGCTGGATAGGGTCATGGATTTGCCTCCAGTTCGCGGAGAGCGTCCACGGCCCTTGCGAGGGTGTTGGCGGCGTGGTGGAGTTGCCCGTCCGACGCAAGGCACTTCTCGTTAGCGTCACGCATGGCGCTCCACTTCTTGGCCGCGTCAATCACGTCCGCCATTGCACGTTCCATATCGCTTGGCCCGCTCAAACCCGCACCTCCCTGGTCTCTTGGCGGGTGATCTTGGCTAGGCCAGCGGAGACGAGTTTGCGGAGGTCGTCAAGCGTGAACCTGAGCGTCGTGGCGTAAGGTTCCAGTGTAGGCAGCGCTCCATCTGAAAGCCGCCACTCAGTCACCTTGACATCGCAACACTTCCACGACTGACCGCCCAACAGCATCACGTCGCCCACCATCAAGGACTCCTTAACAACCCCATCACGAAGGCCTACGGCGCTCACTTCTCCACCTCCCGAGCCATCTCCTTGCGGTCGAGGTAGGCGTCAATCGCCTTGGCGACGACCGTCCGTTTCTTCTGCCCCTCGGCTTCGCAGTAGGTGTTGAGGCGTTCGTTCGTCGCCGTTGGAATGTCGAGATTCAACCGAAATTCTTTTCTGTCCATCGTCTACATTATACGCGGATAAGTGTGGGAGTTATGAGGCGGCTCTCTTTTCGCCATAGCCCTTGCACAATCCGGCCACGGGGTTGGAGGATTGGGACATTTTGGGGGATTTGTTTGTACGGCGTGCGCACTTTGTGCATACTGACCCCATGCCTTACGAACAAAAGGAATTTCAAACAACTCACGGTACGCGTACCGCGTACCGATCTGACGACACCAGCGGGCTATGGGCGTGCATTAGTTCGTATTGCCGGGCTGAAACGTTGGAGCTACTCGCGCCACTTGTAGAAGAGGAATACAGCGCCCCGCGCGAGCCGTGGGACGGCGGTATGGCTTGGACTCGAATGCTTGACCTCGTTTTCGGAGTGGACTAATGCCCAACAAGCCCATCGCCATCCGCCTGCCAGAAGCCGAGAAAGCTATCTGGCAGGCAGCCGCACAAAAGGACGGCATCGACGCACTAGGTACCTGGCTCAAACAGATCGCCAGAAACAGGATTAGGATGCAGGGGGAGGGGAAGGAATGAGCGATGACAATATCCTGAGTGAATGTACAAGGATGATCGAGGCTTTCCGTCGTTGGCGAGTTACGTTCGTCAACCTGATTGCGATGCAGGTCGGCGTTATGCTAGGAGCTTTGTACCACAGCGACCTAACGGGGCTGTTCTCGCTTATCCCGATCACAATCTTCGCGTTCACATACCGACACGCGACGAAAGGCCAAGCCGACTGGATCAAGTTACGAGACAAGATCCTAACGGAATACTACTAACAACCCCACCCGCCACGCCGAAAGGTTGGGCGGGTTTTGATGGAGAGAAGAAATATGCCCGCAACACTGAGAGAAGCCATTTACCAAGCCATGAACGAACGCCACGGCTACAGCCGCCACACCGTTACGTTCTACCGCGTCAAGCGACTCGGAGGACCCTACGGCAAGACCGAGACGATCTACACGACCGCGCAATGGGCGGCGACCGAAGGACGGCCACGCGTTGCCGAGATCCACGCGGACGGCCCACTCGGAGAAGCGAAGCACACCCTTACGTGGCTAGTCCAAGCGACCAAAGCCGAACGTGCCATTGTCGAGAAGTGCGCCGCACAATTCGCGGAGATGTAACGCGCCACCACACCCCACCCCAGCCGCCCAGCCGAAGGACTGAGGCGGCTTTTCCATGCCTGAATAGACCGGGATTCATACCCATGACTTCTGATTCATGACATTCATTTCATGTTTTGCGAATCATGAATCGCAAGTCTCCCTTGGATTCGAGTTGAACCCGTCCCAAAATGGCGCTCTCCGATTCACAAACGGAAATATCACTTTCCACTGATGCTTTCGTCCGAATTTGACCGCTCTCGGCTCATCATAGAACGCCGACCGACTGATAGGGCAGATAGGGCAGATAGGGCAAATCCCTATTCTACTTTCCACACAGCTTTTTCTATTTGTAATCCAGCCTATAGGGTAGTCCTATCTTTGACCTATTTACCTAACTTAGAGGTAATATAAACCGTAGGTCTAAGTTAGAATCCGAATAAACGAGAAAAAAGAGGCTAACTGACACCCTAACATGGGTCTAACAAAATGCGCAAATCCATTAACTTCACCGACCGCGACTACCTACGCGTTCTCCAAAATGCTCGCCAATCTTCGCTCTCAAGCGCAAACTGGCTCCGTTTGTCTGCGACCGATCCCGCTCGCGCGGCGCTCCTGATAGGGCAATCCCCACCCACTACCGAGCGCGAAATAGGCACGGATGCACCGACCCGGCGACGGGACATCTTTGATGAATTCCTCGCCAACGACTGCGTGTTGCTGCCCGATGTTCGAATGCGAACCCGCGAAGCGTTCGTGCGGTATCAAGAGCGGTGCCGTACGGCGGGACTGACTGTGCCAATCCGTACGAATGAGTTCGTGAATCGGCTGAAGTCAGTGCCCGGAATTTTGAACGTCAAGCCCTCGAATAAAAGCTACTTCCTGGGAATCGCTTTGCGCGAATAATCCCGATCACTCTTTCGTCCACCATCCGGGCGCATCCTTCGATGGCATACATATCCCGGTGAACGTGCTCTTGTTGTTCGGCTTCACGTTCTTGATTCCGGGCTGCAACTTCATCCGAGATATGAACTCGTTGTATCGTCCCGGCTCGTTCATCCTCATTTTCTTGCAGAACTCCACGTAGTGCCGGAAAAGCTCCGATGCCTGTATCCGGTGCGTGTCGTGCGACCCGAGTTCGCAAGCCTCATCAATAAAGGTGCCAACGAAGTCGCTTGATGACTCGTACTTCTGGGCCAGTTCTTTTACCTCTGGGGGACGCGTGATACCTTTCGCTAGGTAGATCGTCCGAAACGCCTTTGCCAGCCCCGCAAAGATGCCCTCACGCTCCGCCATGAGCATCGCCTCGAACCCCTCGATGCGCGGCAAGTCACCCTCTTGATAGTTAGGGTTGTCCTTGTCGTAGAAGCTCTGCGTGTGCGGGATCGGAATGAGCCGGTCCCGGAAGGACGGATCGAACCGCGCGTAGGGCAGGTTATTGGTCGCGAACCAGAGTTTGGCTTGCGGAGTGAACGGGTAGCCGTCCTTGCCCTTCCGCTCCGCGAATAGTTCGCCGTCCCCCGTCAGCGCCTTTAGGAACTCCGTGTCTAGCTTTGCTGAACCGCTCGCTTCGGTCGCGGTCGTCATCCGAACCCCTTCGAGTTGAGCGAGACTGAATTTCGAATTGTCGTTTACGCTCTCAATGAGTAGTTTCCGGTCAATCGTACGGTAGTAGCCGGGACCGAGAACCCCGCGCATAACATCGAACAGCGTTGACTTGCCGTTGCGTCCACGTTCGCCATAGAGCAGCACCATCACCTGCCTGCTCGTATCTCCGGACAGGCTATAGGCGAGAAGCGACAGGACAAGCTCGATGACCGCCATGCGCTCTTGATACACCTGCCTTATGAACCGTTCGAACGTCGGGCACTTCGCATCCGGGTTGAACCGGCAATTAACCACCTTCGTGATGTACTTGTCATCGGCGTTCGTAACCAGTTGCCCCGTGCAGAGATCCACTACGCCCGACTGAGTGCCGATCAGGAACTTATGGGCGTCAAGTTGACTGGACGGGATGCAGATAGACGGAATCGACCGGCCAAGCGAGACATGCGTCTCAATCCTGTTCTTTGACTCCATCGACTTTGCCGCTGCTAGTAGCGCTTTTGCCTTTGCCGCATCTTCCGGTAGGTTCTGAGTTGCAAGCGACCCAACGAAACGCCCGAACGTTGCCGAAGAATGGATAGCGAAGAGATCTTTGCCGGGTTCTTCCTTCCACACTCCGCCCTCTTGCCGAGACACCCAAGAACCACGGTCGAGCACATACCGCAAGGACGGCGTTGCCCACTTGACCCATTCTTCCGCTCGCACGAGGTCGCTCGCAAACAGGATTGACTTTGCGACCCCTTCATCAATCGGAGGATCGGGGGGTGTTTCCGCTTGGATTATTGGAGGATCGAACTCGGATCGCCGGGGAGGTGGCAGGTCGTACTTCGACGCTTGCCGCGCGATCCTCTCAATGTCGCGGTCGGGAAGTGGAGGCTCGCACCGCTCTTTGTTCATGAGCGTCACCGTCTCTAGTATTTCTTCGTACTCTTTCCCGTGGGCGCGAAGTCGGCAACCGAACCGGAACAACGATCCGTTCCGCGTCCCCTTGATAATTTGATCTTCAGGTATCGCCGGCCCTTTCCCTCCTTTCGCCTTTCGCTTCGCTTTACCCTCGATTGCCCCCTTCAGGAACCATTCCGGCGGATCGGGCATATGTCCGTTAAGTTCGTGCCCTGGAGTCCATTCGTAAAACCCCTCGTACTCTCCCTTTTCGTGCTCCTCGATAAAACTCGGAGGCATGACCGCATACGCGCCGTCCGTCCGAATATCGAACCCCTCAATCAGTCCGATAGCATTCGTTAGGAACTTTAGGCTTTGAGGCGCAACGTAGGCGTGTCTTCCACCGCTCGGAGTCTTGACCACCGGTCCCCATGTCGTCTTGTTTTGCCGTGCGAGGTCGAGCCCTGCAACGTCAACGTCGATAACATCGAACTTAAACCCGCAAGCCGCGCCAATGTTAGCGTCTCGGTACTTATCCCACCACGCCCGGATTGTGGGCTCGTGGCACGTGGCATCCTTGAATCCGCGACCGCCATCAATCTCCTTGATCGCCGGGAACTTCGTGCGCCTTGCGAGGGGAAAGACGGGGATACCTTGGGACGCGTACCACACGGCCCATTCGACAATCGGCGCATTGAATTCGGGTTGCTGGTTCATCCTTTGAATCCCCACTCCTTGAGGCTCGTGGCGACTCGGAAAACGACCGTCCATGACGCATAGTTGCCAGTACTCTTGACTTCCTTGCCCTTCATGTTCCGGTGCGTGTGGCAAAGCATCCGGGTTTCGAGTCGCTCATCTCGGTGCGCGGACTTGGCCGCGTTGCACTCGTGACAAAGCGTAATCCCGTTTAATATGTGGGTAGGCCCATCGCACGCGAACGGGATGATATGATCGGCTTCGAGGGTCACGCTATCGTCAGGACACCGATTGCACATGAAGCATCGACAGTCGTCCCGAATGAATATCTCGCGCCGGTCGCTGCCCCGGAACAGCCGCTCTTGCTCAACGTCTATCGGTCCTTCGCGAACGCCCACGCGGGCCAAACTCCCTTCGAGGTGAGCCGAGCAGTAAGGACACCGGAGGACCAACGGCCCTTCCGTGTGGTTCAGGTGGATGAACTCAACGGTGTCCGCACAATGGCCGCAAGACTTCGACGTGGCGATATTCCGTTTGGTCGGATAACGTGACCACACCAGGAATTCCCGCTCGCCCTTGTTGTAGGCAATCCGCGCCTCTTGCCACGAGTACCGTTGAAGCGGTGGAAGCATCTCGATTAGAGGCATGATTCGCCCCCTTCAATGGGATCTTTGCCGTCGTAAAACGGATCGCCCAGGTAGTCATCAATCTCTCGAACCATGTCCCGCAGGACCGAACGCCACCCGTCCGATTTTTCCATCAAGGACATTTCCTGCGCGATCACGTCCCTGTCTTGGCGTATCTGCTCGCGCGAAATCAGGCACGAATGGTCCTTAACGAAGGACGCCAAGCGTTCGGTGCAAGCCGGAAACTCCATAGAGCGGGAAGCGCATATAGCCTCAACCGCCCGGATCTGCGACCTCGGGCTCACAAGAAAACCCCAGGCGAGGGAATTGCAGGGCAATCGTGCTTTCGGCACATCTGCGGACAAGGACGCTTAGCGCCTAGCCATGACAACCCCTCACCCGGGGCACTTCGATATAAGACTTTCATTCCTTTGTCTCCAGTTCCCGTAATCCCGAGGGGCACGACTCCCCCGCTTGCCGACTTTCGCCGACGATTCATTTTACCGCACTTCCACCCGCATCCCCCACCCCTCACTCCCCCGCCGCTGGCTTGGGGTCGATGGCCAAAGCAATCCCCGCCCAAACCCCTTCCACGTGGGCCTTGGCTTCGGCTTCGGTGTCAAACGACTTGAATGCGTCAGTCCGTCCCCTAACCTCCAGTTGCCAGTTTATGCCGTGGTAGGAATCGCCAAACGAGTAAAGCTTCGCCACCGCCAAACTCCCCACAACCGCGACGTTTCCGACCCAGCGGAGGGGAGTCATTTGTAACTCATCCTTTCCCCGCGCTCTTTAGCGAGAAGTACGTCCATCGTCACATAGAACACAACGCGCTCAACCCTGGTAGCGGGCTTGTGGTATCCCCAAATCTCAATGCGCCTATCGGGGCACGCTAACCAATCCTTAGCCGCCTTGAGTATCACCGGGTCCTTGACGATCTTCGATACGTGGCCCGATATGTTCCCGTAGCTCGTAACCTGCAAGATCGTCACCGAATGTTCGTCAAAGAAGATGACATCCCCAAATCCCCAAAGGTCCGTTTTCTTGCCGGTGTACGCGTTATGGAATTCGACCCTCTGGAACGTTACTCCCTTTTCGCGGAGGTCCCTAAGTGAATACTTGTTCGTGTCTAAGCCCTTAGCGCGTTTGGGGCTAACGTTTAGTTCAGACGCACTCCCATCCGCTTGCGCCTTGCGGTTGGCCGCGACCTTCTTGGGGTCGGACCACTTACCGGCCCGTTTCTCGGATGGCGGCAACACTGCGGGCTTCACCGACCCAAACGGGCTATCCTCCCCCTCCCCCGCTCCGATTGCGCCGAAGAGGGAGGTCACTTGATAGCCTCCCGATCCTCGGCAATCTGCGCGAGCGTCAAGTAGCACTGCGGGTCACGTTCGTAAGCCGCTAACCTCTCGCGGCATGAATTGGTGTCCATTGGGCGAGAGGCGCAAATCTGGCGGGTTGAACGGTCGATTGTGCGGCGCGTTGGGGTTGGCCCATGTTGGGGCGCGTCGCCGTCCCATGCGCCTACCATACTCCCGCTCCCATGTTGTCCATGTGCGATGGATCGTCCGCCTTGACGTACTCGACGCCTACGAAGTCGGGGCCGGGTTCCCCGAACAAATCAGGCTGAATAGATCCCTTCGCGCGGTTCAGGTTCAAAATAGCCTGATCGAAGTACGACGCCTTTAATTCCAGACCTACATACTTCCGCCCGTTCTGAATCGCCACGTACCCGACGCTCCCGACCCCATTAAACGGGTCCATCACGAGGTCGCCGGGGTTTGACCACAACTCAATACCCCGCTCAATTACCTGGAGTTGGAGCGGGCATACGTGCCGCTCGTCCTTCGATTCCCGCGCCCCGCGATACGGTAAGACCTTCCCCTGGTCTATGTCCATCCAGACCGGAGACGCGTACCGCTGCCATACTTCATGGCCGTACTTGTTGGTTGCCGCGTCGTCCGTCCGTTGCGCGGTCGGCCCCGATTCTCCGATGTACCGGTCAAACCCGGTGCCGTGGCTAATCGGTTCGGGATTCGTGCCGAGCTTCCGCATGGTGATGAAGTAGTCCGCGATCCCTTGGCGAGACATGGCCGAATCCTTACACAGTTGCTTGTGGAGCAGCCCGATAGCCTTCGTGCGCTGCATCGCCACCAGCGGGTCTTTCCATATCGTGACGCGGGAATGAAACACGAACCCGCACGACTCGAATAGCCGAATGAGTTCGCCGGGGAAGTCTCGCAGACCGATAACCCCGTCCCGTTCCTTCGTGCTTGGCAGGTCCATGCAGTGCATCGAAACCAGACGCCCCGGCATCAGAACCCGGTGGAGTTCCGGCACGAGGTAGCGCATGTGATCGAAGAATTCGTCATCGTTTGCGCAGTTCCCCATGTCCTCCGCGTCATCGCTGTACGTCATCAAAGACGCGAATGGAGGCGAAGTCGCGATGTACCCGACTGCCTCATCGGGCACGTCTGCAATCCGCACCACGTTATCGCCAAAGAGCAAAGTGCAGTCGTCGGTTACGAAGTCGGGACGCGTCGGCTTTTCTTGGTTCGCCAACTCTCCCGACTTCATCGCATCAATCATCCGGTCTGTTTCTTCTTCGTATTGCTTCATCTTTATGTCAAAGGATTCGAGGACGTTCCACTCAGAATCCGCGCTGAAAATCCACGCGTGCACATCCTTCGTTTGGCCGAACCGCCAGAACCTGCGGATCGCCTGGTAAACCCTCTCAAACGAGAACGACGGGCCAACGAATGCAGTTCGTGTGCATACCTGCCAGTTGAGGCCGTGTGCGGCGATGGCCGGTTTGGTGATTAGGTGCTTAATCTCGCCGTGGCCGAATCCAAGAAGGCGGGATTCCTTAATCGTGTCTTTCATCGACCCGCGCACCTCAACAAACCCCGGCATAGCTGCCAAGAGTTCGTCCGCGTCGTTGTCCGAGTCGCACCAAATCATCCACGACTCATCGGGCTCACTCGCAACCAATCGAGCGACTGCCGCCGCCCGGTCCTTTGCGGTCTTGCGCATCTCGGCATGGATCGTCGTTGACGACAATCTGGAGTCCGATATAAGCACTCCCGGCCAAAGGTTGTCTTCCGTCTGGACGATCTCCCTTCGGAGATGCAACGGCGGCAAGATGTACCCTTCATCCGAGAAGTCCCCAAGATCGGACGGCACACGGTAGGTAATCGACCACGACGCCACCCACCGGTAGTAGTCGTCTAGCGCGTGGCCCTTGAGTCGCCAATCGCTCGTCTTCTCCGAGTCGTGGACGTACCACCGTGCGAGCATCGCCTGTTTGGACATAACCCGCAACAGTTCGGCGTGCGACCCAAGTTCGTCGGGCCGGTTGGGGGACGGGACCGCAGAAAAGGCATGGACGTAATCGACTCCCGCCGTCAGTTCGCATAGGAGCTTCTTTCGGCGGCTTTCCTCGTCCTTGATACATGCTGACTCATCTATGGAAAAGCACCCGAACCGAGTCGGGTCTAGCTTATGCATCATGTCGAAGTTGATGACTTGGACTGGGGCCGATCCATCACCCCACCGGCAAGCATCGACACCAACGCTTACCGCCTCTTCCACGATCTGCCCCGCGACTCCAAGTTGAGTCACGATGATCGACGGCTTTTGAGTCTTGCCCGCGCACACGAGAGACGTAGCTATTTCGAGTCGAGTCTTCCCGGTTCCGGTCCCGCCAAACACCGCATTCCGCCCGCGCCGTATCCCCTTGCGCGCCACGAACTTTTGAAACGGGTAAATCCACCCAAACCCATCAATCTGCGGCGCATCGAACCCGGTAGGCGTATGCGAGATAGTTTTCCTCGCGATGAACTCCGCGTAGCTAATGCTCAAACCACCCTCCCCAAAAGCGCCAACACATCCTCGCGACTCTTCCCCATCTCCCAAACCATAACCGACGACCCGCAGATAGTCCGCAGCCGCTCCATGAATGCGGTGACGTCCTTCCCGCGCCCCGGTATCTTCGCGGCCATCGCGTGATCGTAGATAGCGTTGAACTGCGGGTCGTAGCCATGCGCCCGAATCCTCTCGGCAACCGCTTCGGCAAAGGGCCTGAGCGTCGCCTGCGTTTTGGTGAGTGCGGCTTTGGACCCAGAACCGGGATGGGGTTTCTTGACGTTGGTCTTCATCGGTTCGCCCACCACCGCAACCCAAAGTAGATGACGCCGCCCGCAAGCGTGAGCCCGACTGCCCATGCGCCGTAGAACAGGGCAGCTAGGACCATATCGAGCTTGCGGTATTCCTTGGCCGAATAAGCGATGGCATCCATATCCTCGGCAAGTTCTTCGTGGATCGTCTCGTTTTCCAAATGGGGCAAGGGACGCTTCCGATCCTGCCAAGCCACGTCGATAAAAGACGGCGCCAGCGCCTTAGCGTGGTCCTGATTCAGTTGCGAAGTGAAGTCGTCGTGTTGTGGAAACTTTTGTTGGTTCATCTTTGATTCCTTATGTGAGAGCCATCGGCATAATGACCCCCGTCCAGTTCGGGGATGCGCTTGACGTGAGGATGACGGGCCGCGTTGCTTCGGTCATCCCGATCCTGAGTTCTTGCCCTTCCGCAATCGCGCAGCAGTCCAACAGAAAGCGGTAATTGAACGCCGTTCGGAATAGATCGGCATTGTCGGCGGTGACGTTGACTAGGCACTCGCCATTACCGCTGGACTCGCCTCGGCAAGTGATCTTTACCGTGTTGTCTTCCGCGACCATGACGATACGGTTCGCGTTCTCGCTCGCGATCCGCCCGAGGGACGTGACCGCGACCGTGAGTTCCGCATTGTCGAACGTCCACGACCGCGTAGATTCCAGAGAGGCGAACCTGCGCCAGTTCGGGAACTCGCCCCAACCGATCACCCGCGAAACCGATCCTTCGAACGTTTCGACCCGCGTCAGGTTGGCGAAGAACTCAATGGTTACCTCTTGGGCATCCGTAATCCCGAACGATCCAAGCGAAGCGATGAACTCACGATGCAGGTTCATCGCCATAGGTGCTCCTTCGAACTCCGCTTCGAATTGGAACATCATCAGCCGATGAGTGTCCGTCGCCGCTGCGGTCCAGTTCTTCCCGTCTAGGCTCAGGTTGATGCACTCCAACGCGGGTCGCGACTTCTCGGCGGTGAGCGAAGCGACCGCGCACGAAGCGATGCCCCGAATGGCCGAACCCGTCAGCCGCAGGGTAGACGCTTCGCCGGTCGGGGCCATCGAAGGGAAGTCTTCGGAGTCAAGGATCGGATGCCGAAACTTCATCGAACCGCCAGTAACGCGGACCGACCGTTCCTCGATTTCGATTGAGACATCCCCATCAGGCATGGACTTAATGGACGGCGCGATAAGATCGGCACGAACGCAAAATGCCGCGTCGTCCATCACGAGCGACGGGCACATGCGGGTTACCTCAATGTTCGCATCGGTCCCCGTGACCTTGATGCCCGACTTCGTTGTCTCGAACTTGAGGCATTGAAGGAGCATGATAGGCGAGTTCTTCGCCGCCGCTTTTGCGCACGGCTCAACCGCCGCCAACAAGTCTTTCCGTGTGGCGTGGAGGGTGATGCTCATTTGACCACTTCCGGCAAGTTTCGTAATGGCATCGTCACAAGCGACGCAAACGACTTCGGTCCTTTGGTCAGCGCATCGATTGCACGTTCTTTGATGTAGGTCGGGGTCATTGTTTTGTCGTATCCTTCCTCGTCTTCGTCCATGTCGAACATAACGTCTTCCTCGTCAAAGTCGGGAATCTCCCGAGCAATGACGGTAACGTCGGTTCGCTTCAGCCATTCGATAGCCGCCGACACGTCGCCGTCGTGCGCGTTCAGCGCAGACACCGCGATAGGTGGATAAGGCGGGACGAACTCGAATCCAATCGGCTCAATGCCGTCATTCATCGTCTTGAGTTCGGCCATCACTCCCCTCCCTCTCGCTCGGTGGCTTGCGCCGGTGGGGTTGGGAGACTGGGGATGTAGTGGGTTGGTTGAGCGTTGGTCGGCTCAAGCGCACACATCCACCACCGACCATAAATAGGAGTCCACCGGGCGTACACCCATCTACCCTCAGACGGAAAGAATACGAATTGTAGGGTCCCGTCCTTCGGCGCTTCCTCAATCGGCCTGATATTCCAAGCCTCCGCCACCTTAGCGTCCACGAACCGCTGAATTAACCGAGCCGCGTTCCCCTGATTGAAATTCGCCTCAATGATCGTATGCGTTTCGGGGTCCTCCGTAATTTCGAGACAATGGACATCCAGAAGTAACGCGAGGTCTTCGACGTCCCTCGGCTCGCTGATGTCCACCAGTTCCTCCACCGTCTGCGGGGGTTGGTTAGTTGGCATCGGAACCTTCCTCGCAGCACTTCGGGCAGCAAACCGGCGCACCGCACCGAAGGCAACGACTGATTAGATTCGTGCCGCATTCCTCGCACGTCTCCTTCAGCGCCGACGATAGCAAGTCGCTAGGTCGGTCCAATAGTTTCCCGGTGATCGGGTCTTGTACAGCCCTCACGCCGCCCCATCCTTAGCCGCCTCTTCAGTGGTATCCCAGTAAGCGGAAGCGTCTTGCCAGTTGGGGTACCGCTCCGCAAGCCATCCGGTCGCTACCGCCTTCATGACATCGCGTTGCGCCCACGGTTCGTTGGCTGGTTCTGGCGCGTCCCACACCTTCAGAATTTCCCCTCGATCACGCACAACGCAACGAATGAGACCCTTCGGGCATTCTTCGTAGGTATTGATTTCAAAACGCCGCACGAAGTTGACATGCGCCGCACGGTCGTAGAACGCACCCTTGTAGAACATGGCTGCTCGCTTGCGTCCCTGATCGTCCAAGAGGTCGGACCACATGGAATGATCGGTAGGCTTGAGCTTCCATCCTTCGGGAAACGTCACATCACAAAACAGGTCGTCGGTTCCACGCTCGCCAAAGACAAAGCCCAAGGCTTCCCACTGGGGCCGACAGTTCGCGGTCCCGTCAATCGGCAACCGCTGACGCGCTACGGCTTTCTGTTGCTCCCGTGCCTCTTGCCGTTCGATAGCCCCCGCCGCGTTTCCGCCTAGCATATCGAGCAGGATTTCAGTAGCTCCATCGGATCGGTAGATGTCGCTCATTTGCCCTCCGAAGCCATAAGCGCCTCAAGAGCGATTTTCATGGTGCCTGTCATGGTCGCGCCGCGCCGTTCGCAGAACTCGGTGAGACGTTGGTGAAATTCACGCGGGAGGTCAATCCCGACACGAACGAAGTCTTTTACTTTGGGTCTTGCTTTCGCTTTAGCCATGACTCATTCTAACACGCTTTCCAAAATATTTGCACATATCTTTGTGTTTTCGTGTATGATGTTTCTCGTAGCCCCAAGGGGCGAACGGAGAAGACCAAATGACCACCACCGAAACCCGCCGACAGAACCGCCGAATGGCGCACGTCAACAATCGCGATAAGACCGTCCAGAGGAACAAGGCGCGGAAAGAGAAGTTTGAGACGAGGTTGGTTAAGTGAGCACCACCGCAAAGATCATCCCCCTCCCCCTCGACGCCACCACCGAAGCCCGCGCAATCGCCAACGCGAAACCGGGCACGTACGTAACCGCGCACCCGCTAGTAGTCCCCGGCGTGATCGTCAACCAGGAGGACCGCAGCGAGGCCGACGCCAAAGCCACGCTCAAGGTGATGAAAGGCGCAGGCCGAGAGGCGATGACGTTCTACCGTGCGGCGCATTGGGCGCAGGCGGAGGAGATCGGGTATGTCGCGAATTGTGGGGATGGGCCGGGAAAGCCTGACCGGTGGATGGCGGTTTGGGATAAGGAAGAGATTCGATGACACCAACGAAAGAACAACTTGAAGCACGACGGGAATGGGTAGCGGCGCTGCGGAGCGGGAAGTATAAGCAGACCAACGCTTATTTGAACCGCGTGATTGCGGATGGCAACTTGCCGGTTGGCATGTGCTGTCTTGGTGTGGCGTGTGATGTTTTCGGGCCACGAAATAACCTTCAGTGGACCCCGTCAACAGACGGCACGATCCTGATTATGGGCAGCCGCATGAGTGTGCTTCCTGACGGAATTGCTGCCGTTCTAGGCATCGGCCCGAACGGCGACCTTATGGAAATGGTTGGCGTACACACTTACCTCTGGAGTCTAAATGACTCAAGGAATTACACCTTCGCCCAAATCGCCCAAGTCATCGAAGACCAGTTCATAGCGCCTTTCGAGGACGTGACCCCATGAACTGGTACCGCAACAACCCCATCAGCCCCCGCACCTACGCCCCCCTCGATCCCTACATGACCTACTGGAACGAGAAGCAGCGGCAGGAAAAGAGACGGCTTGACCTTCGGCTCACGAATGCCTTTCGCGCACTGAGTCAAGACCCCTGGACGTGGCGCGTCGTCCTCGTCATCGGATTCGCCACCCTCGCCGCTGGTAGCGGGCTTTTGTATTGGATGAGTAGGAAATGATCCCCACAACAACTTTCCCCGAAACACCTAACCCGTGGCTGACGCGGACTGACGACGAATGCGCGGCGCTGGTTGCCGAAGGTGGATCGGCGTTCTGCGGAGAGTGCGGTAAGCCGTGCCGAGTCGAATGGGAAGACGTCGGCATAGGTGACTATGAGTGTCACGGCATGGTAGGCACGCAGGTGTCATGGGTGCCGTCTTCGAAGTGCTGCGGGTCCGACGTTTTCGATGACCCGCGATGCGTGACGATCTACTCAGGCGACATGCCATACGATGATGAGCCCTTCGACCCGACCGACTTTTAGCTACGAAGTGAACCAAATGAAAACAGAGACCAAAACACCATCAATGACCGCCTCCGAATGCGCCTACGTTCAAGGCTTGCGAGACGTCGCCGACTTTCTGGAGCAAAACCCCAACTTCATTTCGTGCATCGACTTTAACTGCCTGTCGTCATCCGGTCGCCACGGCGTGAGCCCTACCGTGATGGCCGAACTGCTGGACGCTACCGTTCGGTTCGATGAATCCGGCGCAATCAGGGTCAAGAAGATGTTTGGCCCGCATAGCGTCGAGGTCTTCTGGAAAGCCGACAAAGAGACGATGGACCGCGCCATTCGGATTGCGCATGGGATGGAGGATTCCAAGTGAGTCGCCAACGCTACGTGATTGAAGGAACATGGTCGGGATACACGTCCCGCCAACAGCGAACCGTTCACTGCGAAGTGACGACCGACGAAAAGCTAGTCCGCAAGATCGAAAAGATCCACGGCATCCGGTACACGGACGGAACCATGCTCTACCTAAGCGTTCGACCCTGCGTGTACATGGAAAGGGTCACGGAACGTAAGTCCTACACCGGCCTAATCCGAGACTGTGCGCGGCATAACGTCTGGAGCGTGGGCGAGTTGCAGAAGATCGAGGACGCCATCAAATCGGCACGGGACCCCCATCGCAACGACTTGGCGGAGTTTGCGGGAGGGGTGGAGTGAGTGCGGTTCCACCCGTCCCAGACCCAAACGACCCTTCGACGTGGGAAGCTGCGACAGAGGGAGTGACGCCCGAAACCGCGCTACTGCGTCAGTGGCGCGACCTGAAGACCCAGATTAAGAATCTGGAGGAAAGAGCGGAAGGGATTCAAAAGCAGGAGATCGAACCCGCGATGGAGTCGGGGGAGGTTTTCGAAGATGGGGAAATGATGCTCGTTTTCGAGTACACCCAGACCCCAAAATTCGACGCCGCCCGCGCCCTGTCAGAAGGCGCAATTACCCAACAGACTTTAGACCTGTACACGACTATCGGCGTGTCGCGAAAGACCATGTACCGCAAGCGCGGAGACGATGAGGGCGCGATGAAACGCCAGATGATGGCCGAGTTAAAGGACGTGTACGACAGATACGCCCCGAAAGGGAAGAAGAAAACCGTATGAAGAAAATGAATGACCGAGAGTGCATCGTCGGACCCGTCCGACTCTCCTACATGAACGTGTTCAAGCCACGTGCGAACGACCTCAAGGAAGGCAAGAAGGAATATTCCGTAACATTGCTGATCCCGAAAGAGGCGACCGCCGAATGCCCCGCGCCAAAGGACGAACTAGACGGGATGAAAGCGATTCTGAAAGGGGTCGCGTTCGAGAAGTGGGGAAACAAGATCCCGCCGAACCTCCGAAATCCGATCCGCGACGGCGACACGGAAACCGACTCGCAAGGCGAACCCAAGGCCCCCGGCTATTGGTTCATGAACGTCAGCGCCAAAGAGGAGTACCCGCCGATGCTCATTAACGGAGCCCGCGAGAAGGTCACGGAAGGTTGGAATTCCGGCGACTGGGGCAAGGTCCAGCTTGCGTTCTTCGCCTACGACCAAAAGGGGAATCGCGGTGTATCCGCAGGACTTCGGGCGATCCAGTTCACCCACCACGGCGACCCGCTCGGCGGAACGTCGGTAAGCGCCGATAACTTCGACGTGGTGGCGACAGCCAAGCCGTCGAGTGATGGCGCGCCCGATGGGTACGACCCGTTCGCCGACGAGTAAACATGGCCTACGATGAAGCGCCGAAAATCCATGTGTCTATCGAGCAATCGGTGAACCTTGGGAATTTCCAAAGCGCGAAGGTGTCAATGGGAGTGTCGCAACTCCCATTCGACGCCGACGCCGATATGATCGAAAGAGCGTTGCTTACACAGCAACTAGCCTTTACGATGCTCAAAACCCAGATGAGAGAGAAGATAGCGAGCGTTCGCAAGGAGAACGGCTTTGACTGAGGCCCAGCAATTCCTATTCGAGTGCGCAAAGCAAGCCTGCGTAGTGACAGTGGAAATTCATGCCCAGTCGCTACGCGCCGATCTTGCCGCGTCGCTCATGGACCCATCCCGCAAATTCAAGGCTATGGTGGATCGCGCCCAAGTTTGCGACACGTTCGATGATGTATTCGCCCAGATAGTCGAAAGTGTTCGGAGAGAGGCGAATGCACAGCCGGCGAATTAGGTTCGACGGGGCAGACCATGACGAGATGCAATTCAGCACCCCGTCATGGTCTAGGCCAAAATCTGAGATCCGTCATACGATCACGATCAACAAGCGAACCGGCGACGTGCGGTGTACCTGCGAGGATGCTGTTTACCGAATGCAGCACGCCGGATTTATGGACGAAAACGAGCAGCAAGGGTGCAAGCACATTCGCAAGCTATTGGCGACGACCAACCGGATCAGACGGGAGCAATTAGAGCACGTTATACATGCGTAGAGGTAAAATGAAAACGGAGCGAAGAACATTGCGACATGTTCAGCGCCCCTAACTTATCCGAACCGATGGAGGGTTCATGAAAGCTATTACTATCCTACCCGGCACACGTTTTGGTCTTCTCGTATCTACTGGCGAGCGTCGTCACGAAACACTAAAGAGCGGTGGCAAACGGTTTCTTTGGGCGTTTCAGTGTGATTGCGGGTCTCCCGTGAAGTTCCTTCCGATGCACCGTATCCGGTCAAGCTCGGAGCCGTCCTGCGGGTGCCGTCACTACCGCACGATCACTACGCACGGCGGATATCGTACGACTCTCTACAAGATGTGGCGGGGAATGCGAGAGCGGTGCAGCAACCCCAAGAACATTTCGTACAAGAATTACGGAGCGAAAGGAGTAACCGTATGCGATGAGTGGCAGGATTTTGCTACGTTCCGCGAGTGGGCAGAATCCCACGGTTACGCGCCACGACTGACCATTGAGAGGCACAACGGCAAGGGCAACTATGAACCGGGAAACTGTTCATGGGAGACGTTCGCGGTTCAGCGCCGGAACGTCAGCAACAACATTAACATCACAGCCTTTGGTGAAACGAAGTGCGTTACGGACTGGGCCGCAGACCCGCGATGCTCGATTAAGAAAGGCGCGCTCGCTATGCGAATCCGAAAGGGATGGGACGCCGAGCGCGCAATCACTGACCCAAAGAAAGATGGAGGACGACCGAAAGGTGTCCGCGATTCTCGCCCGCGCGTTTACGCAAAGAAGGAAGCCTAACATGCCCACCCCACCCATCCCCGAACCCGCAGGAGGGACGAACTAACTATGACTACAGAAACCAAAACCCAACTTCGCGAGTGGAACCGTCTGCTCGCCATCAAGATCGCCGCAACGTCCGACCTTCTCCAAGGGCAATTGTACGACCCGGCATTGCAGCCGCTTTTCGAAGCTACGATTGCGCTTGACCGATCTTTGTACGAGCGTTACGAAGCGGACTTGGACAAGGACGACGCGTTCGAGTCACTGAAGAAACGAGCGGAAGCCGTCGCACGGATGGCCGAGGACCAACCCCATGCCTAACCACCAACCCAAACAAATCGACCCTTTTGAGAAGTGCCCGTTGCCGTGGCACATTGACCCAAACTTTACGTATGGAGCCGTCACGCCCGAATGCAGGGAAGTATTCGAGGTCATCCATCCCGACACAACGGAGGACGAAGACGACGCCATAGCCGCCGAAATCGTCCATCGCGTCAACTCGTGGCAGGCGATGTACGATGCGCTGGTACACATCCGAACCATCTACGGCGATGGCTACGAAGTCGATAACATCGCACGTATCGCCCTCTCCGCCGCCGACCGGTCGAAGCTGGGGGAGGTGGAGGGGTGATCCAATACTCGTACTCAGACGGGATACTCTACATGCCTGCCATCAGCACACCGGGAGGCGATACCGTCAGGCTTCACGAGTCGTATACGGATGACGAAGGCGCACGTCTTTTCGTGGGCCATGAATTTGCCGACATCTCGCTCCCTCTCACGTTGCCCCAGATCCAAGAGATCCGCGACCAATGCGACTTCCTGCTCAAATGGCACCGCTCCGTGCGCGGCACCGGACCCATTGAGGACGGCGTGGAAGTGCCGTATGCGGAGGATTTATGAAGACGATCTACAAATACACGCTGCCCGTCCAGGATTACGCCGTCGTGCGAATCCCCGAAGGTCACCAAACGCTATCGGTCGCGCTCCAGCATGACCAGATTTGCGTTTGGGCGCTGGTGGATACTTCCGAGGCACCACGGGGCGTTGCTTTCCGAATCGCCGGTACCGGTCACCCGTTAGGGGACGCTGACGGTTGGATCTTTCGGGGAACCGTCCTCATGATGAACGGGACGCTGGTATTCCACGTCTTCGAGGACGTGCCCAAATGACCTCCCTCCAATCCCTAATCCACCCCGACAAAACCCACGAAACCGTAGTCCGCGAAGCCTACACGCTGAAACAGGTGTGGCGCGAGGACAAGTACGAATGGGGCTGGTTCGCGCTGGGCGATGAGTCGGGCGAACCCGTTGGGCGCTGGTACGGGACAGGTGATGCGGCGCGGCTGGGGTTTTGGGAGGTGAGGAAGTGATCCAAGATTCAGCCCCGCCAATCCCGCCAGTGATCGAAACCGCAATCGGCGGCGAAGACGAACTCATATGCGTGATTCGCTGGATCGGGGACAAGCTCTGGTGCAGCGTCGTCGTTCAGGGAAAGCAGATCGACACCCAACTCTATCCGAAGGGTCAGACATCGCGCCTTGAGATTCGTGGGGTTGCGAGCAAGGTTAGTGGTTGGCAGTGACGCCTCAAGCGTGGAACGCTCTGCAACCCGGCGACGAAATCAAACTCACTTGGGAGGGCAGTTCGTGGCGCGTCATCGACTCGAAAGACGTACCGCCAACCAACATGGGATACACGAAGATGCACCGTTTGCAGCGCGTTTCCGAAGACGTGCGAGAGTTCACGGACGGCGGTTTCTGGGAACCCTAACCCCACCCCCAAAATAACCCGGCGACTTTTGGGAGGGCCGGGTTTTGTTTTGCGTGAATCTATCGACGTGCGCACATTCTTTATCGTTTTGATGTAAGATAGACGCATGGCAGAACCTAAGCAAAAGGGAATCTACATCCGACTGACCGACGAACTGCACGCTCAACTAAAGAGCGTCGCCGACACCAACAAGCGGTCACTGCAAGGCGAAGCAGAGTTGGCAATTGAGCTTCACGTGAAGCAGGAGAGCAGAAAGTAATGGGCCGCGAAATCCGAATGGTTCCGAAGGACTGGCAACATCCGACCGTTGGCGCATTGCTTGACGCTGATGTGTCCCTTGACTACAACGAATCCCGCGACCGGTCCGCGTTATTCCCGATGTACGACGAGCGTTACGAAGACGCCGCCCGCGAATGGATCGCCAATTGCCTAGCGTGGGAGAACGGGACGCACGAGGACCTTGTAAACGGCAACACCAGCAAGGACGATTACCCGTTCTATTGGGACTGGAGTTCCCGACCGCCAACGAAACACTACTACCGATTCGGGCCGTGGGACTTCGATCCAACGACAGCAACGTGCGTCCAGATGTACGAGACGGTCACTGAGGGAACACCATGCAGCCCTGTTTTCGAAACCCGTGAACAGTTGGCCGACTGGCTTGTATCGGAAGGCCGTTCCCGTGCATCGGCAGACGCATTCGTGAAAGACGGATGGGCACCAAGCATGGTCATGGTTGGCGGTCGGATTGCAATGGGGGTTGACGCCTATGATTTGATGGGCTCACCTGCATCCGAAGACGCAGATAAGGCCGAACTGTCGCGGGCGGAGGGGGAAAAGTGAGGTACCTGCGGAAGCATTCATGGAGCGAGGACGCCTACGGTCCCTTCCATTTTAGTTGGTCGTGGGACCTGATATGCGCGGGTCGTCTCCGAGGGCAAACGCGGAAGGTTTCCACTAACTGCGGGCAGATGGGCGGTGGTATTTCCGTCAACTTTTCCAAGTCCACGGGACTTGAAGGCATACGAATCGCCCCTGACGACATGAGCATCTTCAACCAAAAGGTAGCTATCGTCAGGGACATGGAGCGCCAATTGGCCGCAGCGAAGAAAGACGCCCAATCGGTTCTCGATTCTCTGTACGCTGACGCCGAGCCCCTAACCTACGACCGTCTCCGCGCCGAAATCGCGAAAGAGGCCACCAAATGACCCGCTCCGACGCGAGAATCCAACTGCTGACGGCGCTGTATCAGAACGTAGGTATGGCCGAAAAGTATGCAGGCGAGACGACCAAACTCACGGCAAAGGCGTTCTGCGTGATAACTGAAATCGGCATGTCCTACCTAGACGAGCAAGGCACCGTCTTCGGCCCTGAGATTGTTGGCGGGGAGGGGGAGAGGTGATGACCGGCGAAAACCTAGACGCTCTCATCGAACTCCTTGAGCGGCGAATCCAAGAAGAGGCGGACCCGTCCCTGCGAGGCTTGATCCGTCACTACATGGAGGCAAAGGAAATGCGATTCATCATGCGGAATTATCAGCCCGCGCCGATCATTCTTGAAGGTGTTCCGCTAGGTATGGCGCTGGTAGATATTCGGCCCATTCGTGAAGCGGCGACGGATCGAATATTCGCCTACTCGGATGCTTTTGGCTGGGAGTACGCCGATCACGGAGACGGCGACGACCGGTGGCGCGTTTGGTCTATCCGATTCGACCAATATTTCTTCCCCGACCTAACCCACTTCATCCCAGTGTTGCCTACTCCACCCACCAAACTCACCCCAGGAGAACCCGATGCAAGAGACTGAGATTCAGGGGGTGATTAAGAGGTTGGCGGAGGTTGACCCGGTTCGGTTTCGCCCCGTGTCGGATTACGTCCTTTTCTTCACCGAGAACGATACCGTCTACCCCCTGCGGTACGACAAGGACCTAGGTTGGGACTGGGAGAGCCAGAACAATCTAAAGGTAGTCGCTTGGTGGATGCTCTCCAAGATGCAGGAACGCTTCCTTGAGTTCGAGGCGGAATCCGTCAAGGACGAACCCGCGTGTATCGACAAGGCCGGGGGACTGGAATACGAGAACCTTGACCGCTTCATGAGCGGTAGCCGCGCCGATCTTTCGCCCGAGAAGGTGATTCGTGGGTATGTGGCTTGGAAGGAGTTGGTGAAGTGAAGCTAAGCCCGACACAGAAACGTGTCCTCGTGGAAATGGCGAATGGTCGCGACTTTTACCGCAGCGGGAGAAGTTACTGCCTGAAGGGTCCGAACTATGAAGACAAGCTAGAACTAGTTCGCGAAGCGACGCTTTGGGCGCTGCTGAAGCACCCCGGCCACATCGAGCGGGACGCTGAACAAAGCGACTTTTGGCACACGTTCTACCGCCTGACGGAACTCGGCAAGGACGCCGCCAAATGATCTTCGACCGCCACTCCGGCTCATCCCGAATAACCGTCGAGTCCCAATACGGCCTCTACCGGGTGAAAATCGTCAACTGGGACCACGCGTTTGCGCCGATCACGTTGCCGCCGTTCGCTA
>Ga0105238_10000603_pt1 | contig 37752 bp, 19 predicted proteins | sample KBSC34metaG_FD_81526 | JGI IMG/M metagenome (GOLD analysis project Ga0105238, IMG submission 81526) | Corn rhizosphere microbial communities from Kellogg Biological Station, Michigan, USA - KBS C3-4 metaG | ecosystem: Host-associated > Plants > Roots > Rhizosphere > Soil | place: Michigan, USA...
AAGGCGTCGTAGTGGGGCTGGCGAATCACACTGTCCTGATTGCCCGTGATGGGACCGAACGTCCGATCGATGATAGCGCAGCCCCCATTCTGGACGACTCCGGTTCCATGATTGGCGCAGTCTTGGTGTTCCGAGACGTGACCCAACGGAAACGCGCTGAGGAGAATCAGGCCCGACTCGCGGCCATTGTCGAGTGTTCCGACGACGCGATCGTGAGCAAGTCACTCGATGGCGTTGTCCGATCGTGGAACGCCGGGGCCGAGCGACTGTTTGGCTACACCGCGGCCGAAGCGATCGGTCAGTCAATTACGATCATTCTGCCACCAGACCGACTGGACGAGGAGCGAAGCATTTTGGAACGCCTTCGCCGTGGGGAGCGGATCGAGCATTTCGAGACCGTTCGTGTGGCTAAAAATGGCCGACTACTTAACATCTCGTTGACGATCTCCCCGATCCGCGATGGTGAGGGACGCATTACCGGTGCGTCCAAGGTCGCTCGCGATATCACCCACCGAACAGAGGTGGAAGCGGCGCTTCGAAGGAGCGAAGAGCGATACCGTACGCTGTTCACGTCATTGAACGAGGGATTCTGCGTCATTGAGATGCTCTACGACGGCGACCGGACGGTCGACTACAAGTTTGTGGAAGCAAATCCGGCTTTTGAATTACACACCGGTTTTAAAGACGCCGTCGGTCGGACGATTCGAGAATTGGTGCCGGACCATGATGGTCATTGGTTCGAAATCTTTGCGCGAGTTGCCGCAACTGGTGAGCCGACGCGTTTTATGCGTGAAGCAAAGGCGACGGGACGGTGGTATGACGTCTCGGTATACCGTCCAGGAGGCCCCGAGAGCCGCCGGGTTGCAATCCTATTTAACGACATCACGGAGCGGAAGGGCGCGGAGGATGCACTACGGGAGGCGGACCGACGGAAAGACGAGTTTATTGCTTTGCTCGCTCACGAGTTGCGAAACCCGCTGGCTCCAATCCGGAATGGCCTCCAGGTGATGAGGTTGGGGTCCACTGACCCATACGCCGTCAGTCAGGCGCGGGCGATGATGGAGCGGCAGCTGGGACATATGGTGCGTCTAATCGACGATCTGCTCGATGTCTCGCGAATCGGCCGAAACAAAATGGAGCTCCGCCGCTCCCACGTGACGCTGGCCGACGTCGTCGCGAGCGCGGTTGAGACCTCTCGCCCTCTGATTGACGCCGGCGGCCACCGCCTTTTTGTCTCGATTCCGCCCGATCCGATCGTTCTCGACGCGGATCTTACCCGGCTTGCGCAAGTCTTCGGCAACCTCCTTAGCAATAGCTCCAAATACACACCGCACGGCGGGCACATCTGGCTGATCGCTGAACGACAGGAAAACGAAGCCGTCATCGACGTTCGCGACGACGGAATCGGCATTCCCAAAGATTCTTTGGTTAGCATTTTCAACATGTTCTCTCAGGTAGATCGCAGTATCGAGCGAAGTACTGGCGGGCTGGGAATTGGCCTCGCGCTTGTAAAGGGTCTCGTCGAGATGCATGGGGGCAGCGTGACCGCCGAGTGCGCCGGACCCGGGCGCGGCAGTACGTTTACCGTGCGACTTCCTGTTGTGCAGAGGGTCGCTGACCCTGCGACAGACGATTCGCTTCAAAGAGCGCGATTCGGCGAGGAACGCAAGCGTCGTATACTTGTCGTCGATGATAACTCGGACTCCGCAACATCAATGGCGATGATGCTTACGCTCGTCGGCAACGATGTTCGGATCGCCAAAGATGGGGTCGAAGGCGTGGAGGTGGCAGATCAGTTTCGTCCAGAAGTGATTTTGATGGATGTCGGTATGCCCAATCTAAACGGGTACGAAGCTGCGCGACAAATTCGGCAAAAACCATGGGGATCCGCTGTTACGATCATTGCGCTGACAGGATGGGGTCAAGAGGGAGATCGAGCCCAATCGAGAGAGGCCGGTTGCAATGGCCATCTGGTGAAACCCGTCAGCCTGCCAGATTTGCATCAGTTTCTGACTACAGTAGTTGAGTCTACTGGGCACAAATGATACTCATGGGATTTTCTGGGCGATGGTATTTCCAGTGATAAGAAGCCGATACGTCGGTTAAGGGTGAGCCCGATCTTTGGGACTCTCCCTGAACTCGGACTCCACGAATTCAAAGATCATTTCACGGTGAAATTGGATTTCAACCAGATTTCCCAAGTTCCCAAACCACTGACAAAAAGTTCAATTGGTGTTCTGTCCTCTCCACTTGATGAGGAAAACGGCCGAATGCGTTGCACGCATTGAGCCGCTTTTCATTCCCGATCAAGGCCGAATGGGAGCGTTTGCATTGCCTTGTTCGGCGACGATTTCATTTCCACATTTCTGAATTGTGAAACCGAGCGCAAGTACGCCTTGAACAGTTCCTAGAACAGCCCTCCGATCATAGATTTTTTCCGTCTCGGGTAACTCCGAGTACGGAACGAGGCACGGATGGCGTTTCGAATGGTCACATCGAACTGGCCCGAAGGTCCAACCGTCGATCATACGTTGTTGCGCCCAGATATCATGCGCGTTCTCCGCGAGAAGCTCAACGAGCTCAATTAGCGGACCATCAATGCTAATATGCTCTGTGCTGAGTGGTTGCGGTTGATATTCATGGGCCATAGTAGTGACCTCGAACCCTCGCAACCCAATTCTGAAACACAGAGTCGAGATCGTCCAACGCCTGTGGTGTGATGCTGGGACCAGGCATCTGATGAATGAACACTTCCGATGTCCCGACATCAAATATTCCGCCAGAAACCCCCGCTTCTCGGAAGATCAGCATTGGCAGTCCCGTACTAAACACGATGCCCGCTTCGAGCTGGTTCCAAGGAGTTGGAAAGGACACCGGCGAGTTCACCGTTCTTGCTTTCGAACTACCAGGTTTCGATTCTCCTTTGGTTGATCGAAACTGCTCGAATCCAAGAATAATCCCACCAGAACAATGCTTGACCATTCTCAGAACCTCCTTTAGCGGGAGGTCGTTTGGATAATCGCTTCGTCCCAGTGCGCGCCATTCAAGTTTGTACCGGGTGACAAGCTTGTGGATGATGGAAGTGCTGTGCTCCTGCGCGGCGTTAAGGTTTTCAGGACTCGGCGCGGAAACGAATACTGGAATGCGCATTCTCGGGATTTTCAGCATGCATTGCTCCTGGTTGCCTATTTCACACGTCGATCGGCGCGTTCACTCGCCCTGCGGTACGGAAACACGAATGGCTGCGATATTTTCAGTACTATTCTCGCCGATCCGGTTCAAGGATCAGTCGTCGACTTGATCCACAAAGGATTCTTATCAGTGTAGGCGCTGCTGCCGTAGGGGCCTTGATTCCGGCCGGATTTCTTGTACTTCACGTAATCGATACCGTGTTTGATCATGCTGGCGTCATAGGAGTGATTTTCCATCTGCAGCCAAGTGTGCCCGCCAATCGTGCCGAACAGGATGGTGTGGCATAACGGTCCCGCGACTTCGTACTGCTCGTCGTAGGAATAGTGAGAAGACGGACGTTCTGACGCGGATTTTAGATTGTGCCACTGCAGATAGTTCTCGCGGGCATCGTAGATGACGACGTGAGCCCCGCGGAAAATCTCGCTGAGAGTTTTGGGTGCGGCCGCGTCAATGATCGAAAACAGATCGTCCAACACGTGCGTTTCATCCCAAGTGGCACGTTCCAGGTTTGAAAGCAACGACTGCTTGTTAATACCCACATCCGCCGGCAGACCGTGGAACAGGCCTTTGAGTTTCTCGGTTCTCTCTTCGGGCAAATTTATGCTCATGATTCCTCTAGTGAATAGCAGCGACTGGCATCGGCGGGGAACTGGTTGTGATCGGCTTGGGCGAGTGCGCGGGAACGAGTCCCCATTTTTCAGGTTGCGCGTGACTATGTTACCACAGTGATGCGAATTGGGCAGCGAGATGCATTTCTGTTGAACTAGGGGAACTGGCATCCGAGTGGACCTCATGGTGATCGGGATTGGCCATTGGTCCGCAGCCAGTTGCTGCTTTGAACACGCTTTTCGCCGGGCGGGTCGTCAATGTGTCAATGGATGTGCGCGAACCGAGCCACCTTGCTTCGGTTTCTGTCGATCCAGAGAATGCAACTCACTGGAGGCAATCGCGAATGAAAAGCTTGCTGTGGCAGCGGTCTGACAAAGCTGTCGAGATTGTGTTTCAGCTCGGGTATCTGTTTTCTTCGAAAACTCGTTGGGACGAGAGATCGAGACGGGAGAGGTATCGATCGTTGTTGAGTGCGCTCGCTGCAGAAAACGAGCCTTGGACGTTGCCGGCTGCTGCGCACTGTCTGCTCGTGCCGGACAGCGACGTCAAACGTGAGGCACGACGGGCAATCGGTCAATTGATTGCGTCGTTCAGTCCTCGTGACCTGACTTACGTTTGTGACCGGTTCGCGAGAGCGTACGGTTGGGAGATGGGTTCGAGTTGGAATGAACTCGGATTGGAGAGTATCCAGGACATCGCGGGAAATGCGGATGAGTGCGGTCACATCGCGGTGCTCGGTCTGTTGTCTTTACACCGGGACGGGTATCTCCGCCACGAATGTGTTCGTCGGCTTGCACGAATCAAGGACGGAAGCGAACTGCCGTTCTTGCTGCTGCGACAGAATGACTGGGTTTTACCCATTGCCAACGAGGCCCATGTGGCAATCGTCGAGCGGATCACCGCGGGCCACCTCAAACACCTCGTCAGATCACTCCATCTTATTCGACAACTGAGCCTGTTTCGGCGAAGAGATCACGACGACGTTGTGCGCCAGATCATCGAACTGCTACTCGAGGAACGCCATGAGAGTTTCTTGACCGCTATCATCGCTGGTCCAGACAAGGAACTTAGTCGCTGGGTGTTTCAGTATGCCCTGCAAATCGAGGGAGCGCATCAGTCGCGCCTGTTGATGCTTGCGATTGGATTTCATGATCCGTTCATTCGACTGGTCGGCTCGCGAAGGATCTCAGTCGCCTACAAAGGTCGTAACCTGCGGGCCGAATTGGATACGCTGGCGACTGACTCATTCATGCCCGTCAGGCGCGAGGCGCTCACCCAACTGGCAGAACACTTTTCTGACAGTGCCGTCGAGACCTGGAAACGAGGCTTGGTGGATGCGAGCCGATCGATCCGAGAACTGGCCAGGTGCTTGCTTCGGAGACTCGGCCATTCGGAATCGGATATTGCGTCAGTCTATCGATCATGCCTGTCCAATGATCCGAACAACTTTTCGGCGATGGAAGGACTGGCAGAGACTGCAGAGCCCGAGGACCATGCCTATTTCCGCGAACGTTTGAACCACCATTTTCCCAGTCGCCGCGTGACGGCCATTCGAGGACTGCTCAAATCACAGCAGGAATCTTCGCTGTCTGAATTGGTTTCGTTGCTGCATGACACCAACCCGCGCGTTCTGCGTGAGGTCCAGAATACGCTGAGCATTTATCCGCATCTGGTTCCGGCGCAGGGCTTGGTTGAAATCGCACTGCATGGGGATTCGTTGGAGACTCGCTGTACCGCAATTCGATTGCTGGCCAATCTTGGCAAGTGGCGATCGATTGCACCTCTGCTGACCGTGGTCGCCCGGGCAGATGAGTCTACTGCGCTGGCCGCCGAGCAGAAGATTCTGAATTGGTTCACGCCGCCGGAGTGCAACAGAAACTTTACACGCCCCAGTTCTCAACAAATCGATGAGATTGAGGGGGCAGTTGTCGAACACACCGGGCAGGTCACCGATATCGTGCTGACCGCAATCTCTGACGCACTGCGAGTATTTGGTTAGAAGACACGGCGACATCGAAACTCCGACACCGTGGCACGCAGGGGCTCGGTGCCGTGGATGTCGTCGGTCCACCAGGTCATCAGGTCCCTCCGACTGTCGTCCCTATCGGGACTTTGTGATCAGTGAACTTCCTGTTCCCACAGATGAAATCGGTGGGTTAGTGTCGGATGTCCCTAGCGGCACAAGAAACCGCAGTATCAGCCAGACCCCTGCGACCGCCGCAGGAAATTCGCAGGCGCAATCTGGATTCCTCCACAGCCACAGTGCGCTCGATGGAAAAATGATGAATCGGTGGTCCGCGCTGTTGACGACGCTGGATGATGTGCTAGTATGGCAGCACGTGCTGGTATACTAGCACATCGATTCGCGAAAACTCGAACGGAGAGTCACGTGGCAAAAAAGGCTCCTGCGCTGGGACATCGTGAGCGGCAGATTGTTGAAGCCGTGTACCGATTGGGTGAGGCTTCTGTCGGCGAGGTGCTGAAGGAACTGCCCGATCCGCCGACCTATTCCACCATTCGCGCCATGCTGGGCGCCCTCGTCGAAAAAGGGGCGCTGGTGTTTCGACAAGACGGCAAGCGGTATCTGTATCGTCCGGCGATTGCCGTGGAATCAGCTCGTAAGTCGGCGCTGCAAGAATTGCTGTCCACCTTTTTTGGCGGCCGCGCGTCCAATGCCGTGGCGGCGCTGCTGGATGCTTCGGAAGACATCTCCGACGACGAACTGGGTGACATCAAGCGTTTGATCGAAGAGCGACGCATGCAACATCGCAAGGGAGGTGTCTGATGATGAGCGATCGTGACACGTTATCGACCTGGCTTCCCCTGCTGGAACAGTCCCCCTGGGTTGTTCGTACGCTCGTCTGCAGTACGCTCGTCATTGTGCTGACCTGGCTAGTCGTGATCGCAGCCAGGCGAAAATCCGCCGCGATTCGGCATCGTATCTTTTGTCTGGGTTTTATCAGCCTGCTGGTCGTTCCGGCAGTGGTGGCTTTCACCGACGGCTGGAACCCGATGATTGCACTGGCAGGAACTTCGGCCACAGCTGTTGCGAATCGCACCCACGACAACGTGAATCTAGACACCGATCCGAAATCTTCGGCAGAAACTCCGTTCCAGGATGATGACCGCGCTCGGGCGACCTCGACAATTCAACACGCCGAAGCCGATTCTCACGCCATGCGGATCGAACCGGCGAATCAGGGGCCGCAGGATTGGGTCGTCAATGATCAGCCGTACGCCGTCACTGCAGTGTCCCCGGTTATGCCTGCCGGATCATCCCAGCCGGCGTCGCGAATCGAGTTCTCCAGGCCACACGTCATGTTCAGCATGATCTGGATCGCGGGAGCGTTATTTCTGGCTCTCAAGCTGGCGACGGAGTGGCTGTTGACGCGAAGTCTCGTGAGAAACGGTGTTCCTGTCACCGATGAATCTACGACATCATTGCTGGCGGAAACCAGGCGATTCGCGGCGCGGCGGGTCGGGCGCGAATCGATGCGAGCTCCGCGACTTTTGTGCAGCGGTTCCACGCCGGTCCCGATTGCCGTGGGGATCTTTGCACCCACGATCGTTTTGCCGGCCGGATTCGGGAAATGGTCGACCGAGCGGCTGCGGATCGTGCTGACGCACGAACTGACGCATCTCGATCGACAGGATGTGCTCACTAATCTGCTGGCACGGCTGGCATGTCTGGTGTACTGGTTCAATCCCCTCGTCTGGCTGGCCGCACGACGATTGAACCTGGAACGAGAGCTCGCCTGCGACGACTACGTCCTGTTCACGGGAGAAAGTCCCGAATGCTATGCGAATGACCTGGTGGAGATTGCTGCGTCACTGAAGCCTCGCTTCCAAACCGTTCGATTGGCGACACCGATGGCAACACAAAGCAATTTGAAGATTCGAGTTGAACATCTGATGAATGCGGAACTGGATCGAGGATTGATATCGGGCCGCACGGCACTGCTGACGACGGTGGTCGCCAGCATGACTCTGGTTCTACTTGCGATATCGTCGCCCTCATTCGGAATCGCGCAGGATGCCGCGAAAAAAACAAACAACAATCGAAACGACGTCGCGGTCACGCTGTCGGGCCCCATCGCGGAAGACTGGTTTGAAAAATTGAAAGGGATGCCCAATTTACAAAAGCTGACTCTTCGCAATCCGGACCTGCAACATCTGAAAGTGGCCAAACTTCGTGAGCTGGAGAATCTGACCGAATTCTCGGCTGAGGATTTTTCTATCGGTACAAACCTCGCCGATATCGTGGCCGTCAACGTCGCGCAGTTGCCGCGTCTGAAGTCGCTGCAGTTCCATCGAACAGGTTTGACCGGTCGAGGGGTTGAGGCGCTAAGCCAATCCACGACGTCCGAATTGGTCCTCGACGGAGAAGAATTGCTGGCCGAGGCGGACTTTAAACATTTGGCCGCCATGCCCGCGCTCAGCAATCTGATTCTGGAATCGACACCAATCGAAACCGACGGCTTGACCGCGCTGCAAGGTGCTCGCAATCTGCGCCGGCTGGCCGTGCTTCGTCATCCCTCTGGTTCGTACCGGAATTCGTCCGCAGCACGCGTCAAAGCGATCGCTCGCTTCGAACATCTGGACGCTCTGGAATTGTCGGATACTGGATACGAAGATCTCGTCCCGCTGAAAGCCTGCAAATCGTTACGGAATCTGACGCTGCACAGTTGTGGCGGATCTAATGCCGCCGCGTCGCTGAAACAACTGACTCGGTTAAAACGAATCGACTTCGACGATACCGATGTCTGGAAAGAGTCGCTGGAGGATTTGAAGTCGACCCTCGCCCAAACAGGGATCACTTATCGAGATGTCACCCGGAACTCGAGCGCCTTGCTGGCACGTCACTCGGCGCCGCCCGATGAAGTGACACTCCTCGCGCGACGTGCTCTCGAACCTTTTGACATCGGACGGCAATTCCCGTCATTCTGGCTCACCTGGCATCATCATTGGAGCAAAATACCTACGTTGGTCGCCGAACCGATTCGGACCATTCATCGACTGAAGCAGGCATTGACGGCCGACCATGAAATTCAGCCATGGCAACAGGACACAACTTATGCCCATGCGCCAGGCCAGTTCTTCGTACGCCTGGTCAGCATGGAAAATAATGTCCCTGGTTGGCAGCAAACGACCTACGGCGATGCTGACATGGCCTGGTCGCGCGAAGGACCAGGGGATAAACCGCCCCTGCATATCCTGAGAAGTGGCGTCAAGGAATTTGAAGAATCGATGGGGCATCACTTTCCCAGTCAACTGTCTCTGATACCGCAACACATGTGGTGGGGTACCATGACACGATTTAACAACGGCACCAGCCCGATCTCGCCAGACGCGGTCGTCTACGTTGAACTTCCTGAAGACAGCTTTGCCGGTGAAGCCTGTCGAGTGCTCGAGTCAGCAGGGCGCAACGAACGTTTGTGGGTCAGCAAGGCAACCGGCCGACTGCGCGGAGTTTTGCACTATGTCCACCAAGGCTACTTTACTCCGTTTCACAAGCAGGAGATTGTCACAAAGCTGATCGGTCGCCGTGTCGAATCACTCGATGACTATCGGCAGCTCACCAACGGCCCCCGGGCGGTCTCACCAGAGATACGCCAACAACTGACGCTGGCCTGGTCATTACACGAATTCAGCAATGCCTACCCCGGTGGCCTGACCATGTTAGACGACTATCGCGAAGTCGCCCCCGGGAAATGGTTCCCGTTGAAAGTCATCAGCGCCAATTGGCATCACAACAAAGAGAACGAAGGCAAATATGATTTCAATGTCTCAGAAAGCGTAGTGACAGAGGTCTCGGCCGATCGCAACGATCTGGAGTCGTATTGGGCCGAATTCCAGCCGAAGGACGGCGATAAGGTTCAGGATCAGCGATACGCGGTGGCGGTCGAATATCCGTTCGACAAGAATCGAGCCGACGAAGAAACTCAAAAGCTGGTGAACAATCGCCTGCTTGAGCAAGCCCGCTCGCAGATTTTGATCGATGCCGCTCAAAGTCCATTTGCAAAAATGGTGGGAAAGCCCGCGCCCGTGCTTCCCGTCAAAGGCTGGATCGGTGAGCGTCCGGAACTGGCCGGCAAGCGGTATCTGATTCACTTCTGGGCCACCTGGTGCGGTCCCTGCAAGAACGATGTACCGCTGTTGAATTCGATCGCCAAGAATCGCATCGTCATCGGCGTTCATCCCGGCGATACTTCTATCGAAAAAATCGGTCAGGCCAGGGACGACGCGAAGATGACCTATCCCACCGTCGTCGTTCCGCCAGACGCCAAGGACCTGCTGGGTTATCCCGCCAAAATGTTCCCGTACTGCGTTGAGGTCGATGAACAGGGACGCGTCGCGAAACACGGCTTCTTGCACGACGTCCTGGAAATTAACGCGCGCGATCTGGCTCCCGCAGAACCAACCTCCAAAAAAGAAGGATCAATTCTGGCCATCGGCGACGACGGATTGGCCGTCATCTCGCTCGGTGAAACAGACGGCCTGGAGGCGAAACAACTCCTCGATGTGATCAAGGACGGCAAAAGGGTCACTCAACTGCGGCTGGTGACACTCAGCAAGAACCGGGGAGTCGGAAAAATCGCCAACCTGAAGGATCAGGCGCTGCTCAAAGTTGGTGACAAGGTTCAATAGTCGTTCGATTGGTCTCAGAAATCGACTTGGACACGGCTGACGAACAGTTCGGCTGTGCTGGATCCCTTGGCGGTGTTGTCGAGCATCGCGTGGATCCAGTTGAACTGCATCTTGGTATGCGCGTTGATGTACCAGTTCACGCCAAATGTGAAGTCGTTCAGGACGCCGTTCCCGGCCTTGCTGGTGGTTGTGAACGTGTTCGTGGCGCTGTTGTAATAGTGTCCGTCGAGCTTTGAAGGATTGGTGAGATCGACCACGGACCATCGTGCCGCGATCCCCCAAGCACCCCAGCCTCGAATGCCGTCCCATTTCAAGGGAATGAAATCGGCGAATGGGACAGGGTTCTTAAACGATGCGAGTTTCTTGTCATAGCCTCGGTTTTCGCCTGTCAGGCGATACATTCCTTCCACGTATCCACCTTGATAAAACACCGGTCCGACGACGCTATCAACGACGGTCCCCATGTACTCGGCCTGAGCGCTGAACGGGCCGTATTGATAGGCCGTTTCCAATCCGAACAGATTGAAGTTGTTGGCCTGATACCGGCCGGTATCGACGAACAACGGTGTGCCGTTTACAGCGCTGCCGAAACTGGAGGACAAATCCGGATAGCCAAGCGGTCCGAATTCCGGGGTTGTCCGTGCCTGGTAGAACGGTTTGGGACTTCCGGCGTTGCCGGCTGTTCCACTTCCCGCGGCGTCGTTCGCGCCCAACTGGCTGTAGTCGTACGAAACACCGACATGCCACAGATAGCGATCTTCGGCGAATTCATCGTAATACAACAGATGTGTCAGACGTGTTGAAAACGAGTATCCACCGATATCACCAAAGTCAGTGCCGAATCGCGAATCACCGAGCGGAGCGTTGTTGAATCCACCGGTGCGAAACACGCTGTAGGCCCAGTGCGTTCGATCATCGTCGGTGGCGTTCGACGACATGATGCCGACACGTCGGAAGGGCACGAAAGCCAGGAAGGGCAGCGATCGTTCCAGAAAGGCCAGATTGCGGAAACCGCTCATCGCATCGATGCTGAACGGTTGCAGGAACTGGCCGATACGGACGTCACCAAGGTACGCAAGGTTTTGTTGCTCGACATAGTTGTCAAAGAAACTGGGGCGGCCTGCTGTCGCGAAGTCGACTTCCAACTGATATGTCGTGAATTCGGCAACTTTTCCGTTGACCGCAAATCGCGCCCGACGGAAACCAGTTCCATCCTGGGCATCACCGACGGTGTCGATATTCTTTTGCGTTTGCGAATAGTACGCCGTGTCGAGTTGCAGGAATCCTGTAATCTTATGCGTGGGAAACTGGTCGGCCTTCTTCTGATCTGCTTCGTCGCGTTTACGCAACTGCTTTTCCACTTCGGCCAGACGCCTGGCGAGACCTGCCGTCAGACTCTCAGGAGGTTTCTCTTCTGCATTCAGATAGTTTGAAAGGCGAACAGACCCGGCGGGTCCGTCATCATCCAACTCGTCACGCTCATCGGATTCAACCGGATTGCGATCGGAGGATGAACGATCGGAGTCTCTGTAGAGACGCGCCGGAGTGCTGTCGGATTCGTCGTCCGTAAAGACCCGACTGGGCGGAACAACGTCCTGCGCCTGGCTGGTCTGTAGGAACCACGACAACTGCCCAGCGACTAGTATCGCCCAGGCAAACCACTGCCGTTTGAACCATTGACGGCTGCGACAAGCGCGTGTCGATGATTCCGGGATCTCGCGATCGCTGTCGATCGATTGATCACAACGACCAACCGCAAGCCGACCATGATGCGGCGTACGCCACAGAGAGTTTGTCACTCGATGTCATTTCGTGATCGACGCTGATTCCCCCCCAAGACACCCCGCGCAGCGCGCCCGCCGGGTGGCTTCTGTCATCTGTATCGGTTCTGACCGTTGTCAGAATTGAGCCGACCATGGTCCGGCACGTCAGATGTTTTGGAAGAATTCACCAGATTCACTCAAGTTGCCGACTGTTGGGGTGCCCTTCGAAGACACAGACGAGCGAAGAGACGCACACCAGCGGCACCCTAAGATTTTGTTGCGTCACAACTGGTGTTATTGGCTGGCGGACGCCGTGCCGTGTTGCGATCCTGAAATCGGTTGGCCCTTCGGTAGTGGTCGACCTGCCACCGAGTACCCGTGTTCGTGGGCGAACTTTTGCAGCTTGTGATAGAGCGAAAAGCTGTCGGGATAGATCCAGAACGTCAGCGTTGTATCAGGGGCCGTTCCCAGAATGGAGTGATAGAACTGCGACCCTTTTCGAAGTGCGGTTTCGGCAGTCTCGCCTTTCGTATCGGGTTCAGGCGTGACAACCCAACGATCGAGGCTGATCGAATAACCCGCGTGCCCCATCCGCGCAGCCGTCAGGTCTGAATAGGTCTCGACATGTAAGACGTATTGCAGTCGAAAGCCTTTGACTGGACCGATTTCGCCGTTCTGCTGTCGCGATTTGACGATCCATTCCTTGCGGCGTTCCAATTGTTCGCGGAAGCGGAACACAAGGTCTTCGATCGGCACTTCGATCACACGATTCTTTTCCAGGCGATAATGCTTTTCATTGCCATTGACGACTCGGCTGATCGGCGTGATCCGGTGTTCCAGAGTTTCGACGCGGTCGGGAACCGATTCGAGTTCTTCCACCTCACGCTTCAATCGTGCCAAGGTTTCTTTGGCCAGGTTCAGATCGACTTCGCGCTTGACCGCTTCTTTCTTCGAGTCCGTCAATTCCTTTGATTTTTCCACCAGCAGATCTTGAATGGCACGCTGCCGTTCCAACAGGGCCGCTTGTTCCAGTCCAGATTGTTTCAGCTTGGAAGTGTGGTGAGAGTCTTTCGATTTGATCGTCTGAATTTCGGCGTCCAGCCGTTTAGCAAGTTCCACCAGATCTTTCGGTGCGACGAGTTCAGGCAGCGGTGGATCGGGTTCTTCCTCGGCCGGTTCCATGATCGCAATCTGCGGCGTTACGGCCGGTTCGGTGGTTGGTTCAGGCGTGACTTCCAGTTCTGGCAATGACGATGGCGGTGGTAATGCTGCGGGCTCGGTCGTTTCGATGTCGGCCGTCTTCAGAACCACCGGAGTCTGACTGACGCGCAACCCGGCGATCACGATCAGAATGATCAGAATGCCAACGATGTTGGCGACCACGTCCAGAAACGAATCAGACCCGAACTGCAACTCGCCCTTAGGCCGACGTCGACTCATCGGAACACTCCTTGATCCGGATGGCGAGCGGTGTTCGGAGCGGGTTTGACGACGGCGGCATTCTTGCGACTGTTTTTGGCAGCCACGGGCGAATTGGCAAATTCATGGGAGGTCCCGAGACCCGCGCGAGTCATCATGGCATTGATTCGTTCGTATTGAGCGTTCGCTTCCGGTTTCACGACAAACTTCAGCCGCGGTGTCCAGAAGAAGCCCTGGGGGGCTTTTCCCCATTCCTTCGAGTGCTTGTCCAATACCATCGCGAACTGTTCGAAGATTTCCTGACGGCTTTTGCCTGCTTCAACGGAGACGGCATACTTTTCAGCGATGATCAGCTTGTCAGATTCGACATCGACGCGAACTTCGCGTTCGTAACCGATGCCTGCACCAGGATCAGAAACTCCCCAGCGACGACCGGCCAGCATTTCTGGCTCCAATTGTCTGGTATCGTCCGAAGGTGGCCGACGAGGTTTCTGTGAACTGTCTCCGGACACTTGCGGGCTTGATGGATTGTTGCCGAACAACGATCTTTTTGATCGAGAGCCAGATGTCGCATCCTCTTGTGAATATGTCCCTGCATCATCGGCTGACCACTCATCGTCGCGATTGGTTGTCCCTGTCGCAGCAGTCTGTCCGTCGGGTGTCCGCGCCGCTCGATCCTGCTTTCGATTGGATCGTTTTGCTGTCGGCATGCCAGGGTCCGAATTACCGGGATCACCCCAAGCCCCGTCTTGTTGAGCAAAGTTACCGCCACCCGGATTGGAAGGGACTGAATTGGATGGCGTGTTGGCTGAGCTACCGGTCCCCGCGCGTTTGCGAGGTCGCCCCTCGAATTTATCGATCTGTTCCCAACTTCGTTCATCGGGAGATTCCGTGCCGCCCGTGACATCACCGATCTGGAAGAAGTTTCCATTCGAACGGCGCGTCTCGGCCAACCCTTCTGAAATCGGTCCGGCACCCTGACCTCCCGGCTTGCCGCTGCCTCCACGAGGAACACGCGGTGTTCCACCGAACAGGCTGCCAGCGGCGCCACTGTTCACGGCCGCGCGGAAGATTGCTTCACGTTCGGCCAGCAGGCGCGTCACCGCCGATTGGCACGCGACTTTGGCACCGGAGTCTGGTTCCGGAAGCTTGAGCGGAGTCGATTCTTCGAGCAGTTCGTAACCGTGTTCGGTCTTGATTCCATCCAGCATTCGCATGGCAACGTAGTAGGCGACAATTCCATCAGGACGAACCAGCATCAACACGTATGGTTCGGGCTGTACCCGTGGATTTGACTGTTGCAGGTTCCAGACACTCCAGTAATTGATCAAGGCAGCAGTTCCGGCGGCCAACGGATTGGCGCGCGGCGTGAACCCTTCCAAATCGGCGGCCGTGATGACGATCCCTTCGGGCAGAAACCGTATTCCCTCGGCCGTGCATTCCAGGAAGATGGGACGACGCGTGGTTCCCGTTTTGGGATCGAAGGGAACGACCTGGAATTTCTCATTCTCGGCGGTTGCTTCGGCGGCCTGCGCCCTACGCAACCGCATTTTCATTTCTTCAATCTGCTTTTCGATCAGCAGTTGGTCGGCTTTGTCGGGCGATTCCAATGCCGTCGACGCGGATTCGCCCGCAACAGCACCCAATTGCACTTCGAGTTTGTCGATGTCCAGTTTGATCGCATCGGTTCGCTCTTGGGTCGTGTCAATCAGCCCCTGACGCCTGGCGAGGAGGGCGTTCACGCGATCACGTTCGATGGTCAGCTCGTCAGCCTTCAATCGCCACTTTGTCGTCAGATCGTTAAGCTCGCGCTCCCGTTCTGCCAGCAAGACCGGATAGTTTCGCTTGGGAAGTTGAACCGGTTTCGATTCCACCTTCTCCGGCTGTGGCGGCAGGGGTGGGATGACGATCACGTTGGACGTTGGATCGGGTTCGACGGGTTTCGGCAAAGCGGCCGCCACCAATTCCGCTTCAGCAAGTTTCTTCTGTTCCAACTTGAAGGCCGTATAGGCAATTGCTCGCTGGCGAACCTGACGGGTTGTGACCAGCAATAGAAAGATCAACGACCCCATCGTGCAGACCAGCACGGCGAGGAACGGAAAAAGCTGAACTGCCAGTGTTTCCTTCGATCGTCGACTCATCAGTGATACTTAAACAAGGTGACGCAGATCCATGTTTGCGCTTCCATTCCGATCCGCGTCCAGGGCGATCCGTTCATGCGGCCTTCTTCACTCGAGTCGTCAACAAGTTGACGGCCGCATTCAAATTCAGCATCGTCTGTTCGAACGACTCGACGACACGCACCGATTGCAGGTTTTCTGCCAGTCGGCCTTCCAGTCGCACGAGTTCGGTTTCATTTTCTGACAGTTTCAGGAAGACGTTCCCTTGTTCACGCAGCGCACCCATTTGTTCTGAGATGGCTTGGGTCGCAGTCCCCAATTGGTTCTGCCAGCCACCGACCTCGGCTGTGATCACTTGCGTCAGCAGTGCCAATTGACGTGCATGTTCGTCGCGAGTTTGCCCGATCTCGCCCCGAAATTGAGTCCAGGTTTCGATGATCTGTTCACACGCATACTGCTGTTGAGCGGCCAATGAGGAGCGGGTTTCCTGCAACTGCTCCGCGATCGCCGAAGAGGTTGACTGGAAGGCATTGATGAACTCGGACCTTACTTCGGTCAGTTGACGCGAATGATCGGCCAGGGCATTGGTCAACCCCGACTGCAACGCCTGATCGAGGTATTCTTGTTGCTTCGACAGCGTCCCCGCCCAGCGTTCACGCAGGCTTTCGAGTGACGATTGCCAGAGTTCCATTTGCCAGTTGATCAATCCTTCGGACCGCGCCAGCAGTTGTTCGGCAGCCTGCTGTTCCGCTTGAGCCAACGGCGAGACGGCCGTGGCAATAGTGCCGGACGGAAACAGACCCAGGATGCGTTTCACGCCAACGTCTTCGATGTCGTCCAGTGTCCGCTGTTCGGAACGCTCTATAATAAATGTGAAGAAGACCAGGATCATCGACAGCGCCAGCGAAAGAGCCGTGGTGTCGAAGGCCACCGCCAGACCGGCGGTCACTTCAGGCAACGACGATTCCAGTTTGTCCGGAGTGATATTCGCGATCGCCATCGTGATCCCGATGACGGTTCCCAGAAACCCGAGAATCGGGACGGCCCAAGTGATCGTCCGGATCAAGGCGTAACCATCGTGCAGTCGACCACTGGCCAGTTCAGCCAGATAGGTCAGATAGCCTTCCAGGCCTTCTGACGATCGACGTCCGATGACGTAGTCGCAGACCTCGCGAACCCGCTTCACCAGCAACGTGTCTTCACTGCGTTTGGCGACCAGATTGAGATGGTCATCGATCCTGTCAGCGGCAGCGATGGCATCATCGTGCGGTTCCTGTTTGAGGCCCTCGAACAGATCCGCCTGGAGCGCGGCACGTTCACCTGGGATCCGCTGCAGCTTTCCCAGCAGGGTGCAAATCCCAATGAAGAATAGTCCGGTGGTCGCATATTCAATCCAATGGGCGGTGAAATAGCGCTTCATATCGTCCTGATAAACAGGCAGATACGGCAAGGATGCGTAAAATGCGAAGGTGACGGCGGTTCCCCAAAGCCACGGCGAACCAAAAATCGCGTTGATCCCGTGCTCGATCGCCTTGCCGCTGGATTTCGTGGTCGTTGGCATCCGGATCCGTCCTGTTCGAACTCAGCTTGAATGTTTACCATTCCACCTTTTTTGCCCATTTTACGAGCGAAAAGAAGCGGCAGCGGCCGTATTGCTTGCGCAAAGGAACTTATCGGAACAATCGGCAAACCCGGGTCCCAGTATGAGCCCTTTTTGGGGACGCTTTCGACAGAATCAGCTTCTTGGGCAACCCGAAATTGACGCGGATTTGCTTAAGGGATGACGAGTTCCGTATTCTTATGTCTGCGAGGAGAGATCTCGCCTTCAGCAAGACTGGCTGAAGAAAGCCGAGGACATTATGGCTGGGGGAATGGGATTTTGAATTTTTCGCAACTTGATCTGATCACCGCACAAGAGTTGCTGGGCTACATCAATTTCTCAGGCGGCCGAGCGGATGCAACTTTTGAACGACAGATCAACGAACTTGTCTCCAGCGTCGGTTGGACAAAAACACGCGACGTGCTGACGCAGGTGCTGACGCATTTGCACGAATCGTCGCCGGCATTCGCGGATATCAATCAGGCCGAAGCCGTTTTGTCGCTGGTGTTTGAGTCAGCTTTGCCTGCCTATCGCGAACATCATCGGGACCTGTTGGCCCACTTGAGCGACGTCGAATTCCAACAGCCGTTCCTGCTGGCCAAGGTCTTCGAAGCGGTGCTGGAACATGGCGGACCGTGGGACGATCGTGAGCGGATCGTCGAAGCGACTCTGCAACGACTGAACGATTTCGTTGGATATCGGCCGATTGCGGTGCTCGAAAACGGTCGCCGTATGGACCTGTACCCGCACGAACGAGTACGACCGTGGCCGCTGTATCTGAAAAACGCGGGCGTTGCTAACGGCCCCTATCAGACATTGATCAAGCGGGCGCTCGAACTGCTGGCCGACGTTCCAGAGCAAATGTTGTCCGACGCTTACTTCGATTTTGAGAAGTTGGACGAACTGGCGCTCGATCCACGTGCACACGACCACTCGCATCCCGTCAATAAACGCACGAACTATCTGTTCGGCGAATGGGACCCGCACCAGATCGATATCCGCGGAAACTACCGTCGCTTTATCATTCGACGCGTCATCATCGATTCGTTACTCGACTGGCAGAAAAAGCAAAAGCGGGTGGCTGCTGAGGAAGTCTTGTTCGATATGGCTGCCGTCCTGTGCGGCACCATTTTGATGGCGTCGGCAATTAGTGGCGATGGGCCTGAATGCCACGATTCGAGCGTCACCTTGACGTCACTGCTACCGCGTGTGGCCATGCAGCGTGACCGGTTTTATGCCTGGCTGCTGGACACTGCGACTGGCAATCGCGCCAAGCGATTGAAAAAGCACGCCAAAGTGACCCGTCAGCCGTTTGGGCACGTTCGTCAATCGTTGAACATGTACCTGGCGAACTATGGCACGCAACAAGTCCAGCGTCGGCAGTTGGCTCATTTGTTCGCGCGGATGGGATATGCCGAGGCCAGCCTGCGACAAGCAGCGATCATTCCGTGTGCGTCGGCCCGATTCGAATGCGAAATCCTCTGCCGCGTTCATGGCGCTCGTCGCATCGTTGAGCTGGGCAAGGTCAGCGACGCATCGCGATTGTTGAGCGAAGCCGAAATGTACTTGCACCGCGGCATTGAATGCGGGGCACTGGTCGATCCGTGGAACATTCTCGGATTCCAGGGGCTTTTCCCTTTGTTCTCGTCGCGTGAAGATAGTGTGCCCGATCAGCGGGTCGAGATCCTGCTGCACATCATGGAAGCGTTGTTCGACGCTTATACGCGAACCTGGGAAGAAGCGGCGGCACGAGGCGACGACAAATTGGCTTCGACGATTTCGATTCGATATGAGGCCCTGGCCGAATTCTGGGATCGATTCGGTTCAACGACCGTCAACGACTTGCCGCGCGTGGCGGCAAACGAAAGCCTTGAATCGGCCTCACACGTCGCTCAAGTCTTGTCGGAATGGCGGACAGCCGGCGAGTCGGCCGGTGATATCCAGTTCTGGCGCGCACACATTGAACAATTTGATTCGGCAAAAGCCTATGCGCAGGTCGTGTCGGCATTGCTCGAACGTCGCGATACCGTGGCGGCCCTGGGGCTGCTGATGCAGTGGTTGAGCCAACAGGAAGAGGTGGGTCTCGAAGCGGGCCATATGTCGTTCGAGGACCTGCTTCTGTGGTGGATGGGAATCGTCGTCGAGAAGGGGGCCACCGCCAAGGAAGACCCGTGGCCACTCATCCGACGAATGTTCGACTACCTGGAAGCCAATGCTGGTGAATTGTGGTCGGCACCAGCGATGTCAGCCGTCAAACATTCTGGTGGTCAGATCACCACCAGCACACCCGAGGATTCATCCGATGAATTGGAACAGGACGAACCCGACGAAGAACGGGAACTGTTTGGAGCAGCCTACGAGGATGTGATTTATCGTGACAGTGCCGACGATGGACAAGAAGGGCCGACGATGGACGATCGGCCGACGTTCCATCGCGAGACCGAGTTTGAATTGATCGAACGCGAGTTGGAACCGCGGCTGAAGTTTCTGCGGACGATCGCTCAACTGTGGCAGATGGGCGCGACGCTGGCTGTCGAACGTGAGATGGTTCCAGTCGAAACTCAATCAAATGCGGTGCGCGACCTGCGACAGATGCAGGCAGAATCGCTGCGACACTGGTTGCAGCATTCGATCCAAGTTCAAGCCGATCTGGCGGTGCTCATCGACAGTTTGTGGAAACGCGAGATTGGTCAGGCGACGGCCGAACACGATGTCAACATCGAGTACGACACTCAGCTACAGACGAAATTATTCCTGATTCAAACGACAGTTCAAACGGCACTCAGTTGCCGGTCGGCTCAGTGGTGTCTGGCGTGTGCTTTGTCGCCCGCCGACGACACTGTCAAATCGACCGCGGACGATGTACGGATCATCGATATCTATCGCGGCGTAATGCAGCGAAATGAAGAAGAGGTGCGTCGCGTGCTGCCGGGGTTGCTGCGGTCACTCGAAACCCGGCCATTGCTGTATGTGCCGTTGGAACATGGCGGCGAACCAAAACAGATTCTGGCCGCACGATCGATGCAGATGGTCATCCGGTTCCTGCTGGCCCACCTACCGCAACTGGGGATGTTGCGTGAAACCTGGCACCTGCTGCGAACTGCCCGAAAAATGGAACGCGCATCGCGACCCAAGGGAATGGCCGTCACGGAATTCGATCGTCTGTTCCGCATCGCGCTGCGGCATACGTTGGAATGTGTCGTCAAAGCATCGGGCGGCTGGAAGGGCGGACGATTCAGCGATGAAGAACTGATCGAGGTCGTCGGGACGATCGTCGAAAACTATCTGGATCAATGGCTGGAACACAGCAACACGATGCGCCTGTCGACCGTCGAAGCGCTGAAGGTTGAACCATTATGGGAAGAAACCGCCGAGTTCGTGAAGCGGTATGGCTCGTACATTCTAAACGCGCGGCTGCTGACGCTGGGAAATGTGCGAGCGATTCTGCATAGCGGCGTTGAACAATTCCTCGAGAACCTGGAACAGAACGAAGATCCGATGCAGCCGCCGATCAGGCTGCTGGAAGATTTGCGCTCCGGCAAGATCGATCGCGACGATGCGGCTGAGCAATTGAATCTGATCTATCAGGTCGTCGTCGAGAAATTCGATCGATTCCTGGAATACAACACGACGACAACTCAGTCTGATTACGGCGAGCACTTCTATTCGCTGCTGGACTTCCTGCGTTTGGAAACATCGTACGATCGCGACGCGTGGAATATGTTGCCCGTAACTGTCGCACACGAAGTCTTGGCGCGATTGGGTAAGCCGGAAGCCGCGATCATCTGGGAAGATGTCTTCTCGCTGAAGACAGAAGAGATGGCAGATGACCATTTGAAACAGTTGCAATCACTGCAAAAGAAGTACGGCATGCGGATGCCGTCGGTTGCGAATCATCTGGAAGAACGTTTCGTCAAACCCTTGTCGGTCAATCATATGCTGGCGCGCATCAGGCCAGCCTGTGAAGATGCCGAATCGGGCCGCGACGACTCTCCGGCCTTTAAGGCATTGTCGCTGGCAGTGGAAGACTATTTGAAGACGACGTCAGGTTCAGGAATCGATATCCCGGCCTGGTTGAAGACGCTCGAAGAAGAGCTGAATCGAGTACACGAATCGGGCGAGACAGCGCCGCCCGATTCCGAACCTCAACTGCACCTTCCACCGCCGCCACTGACTCTGAAAGACCTGCGCCAGCAGCTTAAGCAATGGAAGCAGCCGCCGTCGGATCGAAAAGGCAAAGCCTGATCGGCAGAATTCCGACGTATTTCGTCCATTTCGTGCGTCCATTTCGTTCCACTGGTTGGCCGTCCTCTGACAACCAGTGCTCTTGTCGCAAACGGCGCGTGAGAGCGTCCTGGTTCATTTCTCGTTATCAGCGTGTTGCTGCATGTTCGACGTCGCCGAGGAAGGCACTGCCGAGCGAAGTGCGCCCGTCGCACAAAGAAGAAAAAGAGTATTTGTGTCACCCAGCGTTTGCTCGTGGAGCACCGATTGACCGAAGAGAGTCAACCAGTGGCACGCTTTCTCGATGCGTTTAAAGTGCGCATGCCGCCTACTACTGCTCTTTCTCACGATCGTCGGCAGAAGGTTTTTCCCGCGGTTGTGGAAACAACGGTAACGGCATGGACGGACCGGGATCGCCCATCCACAGATGCTGACGACCGACAACGTCAGGATCGATGATTGTCAGCGGACGCCGCATCAGCACTTCTGTCATTCGGGTCCAGTAGAGTTGCTGGCTGGTCAGTCGCGGTTCTTGTCGGAATTCTTTGAACAACTTCTCGAACCTGGCCGAAACACCGACCGCAGACATTTCCTTTTGTTGACGGATGGTGTGTCCTTCGTTCAGGACCGCGGCGGCAGATCCTGACAACCGTCGATCGTGATCAGTTGAACCTTGCAGCAACTGGTACCAAATCTCATCGGTCAATTTCCAATCGAACGTTGATCGTGAATTGCCCGTTTGAGCACCCTGTGTATGAACCGCTTTTTGCAGCCATCCGAGAGCCTCTTCGCCGACGGTCGCGAGTAACGTCCGGGCCGCGTACGCGTCGGCCTGGTTCACCAAGAGTTCCTTTTCCTCCAGTGCATCTGCGGCCTGACGATAGGATGGAACCACCGCTTGAGGAGGATGGACATCCAACCACTGAAACTCGACGACTTCGATTCCCAAGTGGTACTGATCGATCCGACCGCGCAATTGAGAAACTGCCCGCCGCTCCAAGCGTGCACGATCTTCGGTCAGCAGATGGTCGAGCGACGCGCTGGCGGCGACCTCGCGCAAGATACTCTCGCCGGTCGCTCGCAAAACGTCGTTGGGATTGCGGCTGCCACCGAACGCGAACTCTTTTAAATCGCGAATGCGGTATTGAATCTCGGCCATCAATTCCACGGGCACTTCGTCGGCCGTCAGCATCAACGATTCGTCCGAATTCCGAGTTCGATCATGGTCTTCGTGAGCGCTCGTCCATTCAACAACGGGTTTGGAATTCGAAAGTGATGTCGACAATTTGGTTCGAGTGGCACTCGCATCCGTTGGCCAGACGGCACCAATTGATCGATCTCGCGATGTGAGACCTGCCGTATTGCTGGTCGGATCTGTGGTGAAATCACGCTCGCGGTAACCGATCGAGACGCTACGAACCAGGTTTATCCTTTCTCGTACCAGCCGATCGAGCGGCCACGGCCAGTTCCAGTGCAAGCCCGGCGTCAGTGTCGATTCGATTCGTCCGAAACGAACAACGATCACTTGCTCGTCTTGCAGAACAATCGTCACGCCCGACACAAACCAGGCTGCGAGCAATAGCGCGAACGCCAGCTTCAAACCCACTCGCCATCGCTCGATGCACCAGAAGATCCATCGCGACGGTGACGTCCTCTCGACAATCCAATCGAGATTCGAAGCGGCTCGCGTCAGCCACCGCTGGAGCACTGATCCTGACGCCGATTCAAACCACAACAAGCGCATGGCATTCATCATGACTGCCAGGGATGCGAACTCGTGAAACACGGCTCCGCCAATTGGATTCAGCCATCCGATCGAACAAATCAGGACGCCCAGGCCATTCAATCCGAACGCGAATAGCAGAATGCTTTGCCAGATATTCTGCACGAGTGCGCGTGAAAGTCGGACGAGTCCCGGAAGGGGACGCAACGGATCGCCGAGCAGGACAACGTCGCCTGCGGCTGCGGTCAGGTCGCTTCCCGCGCGCCCGATGGCTAACCCCACGTCGGCAGCCGCCAGCGCCGGAGCATCGTTGATCCCGTCGCCCACCATCGCGACCTTGCGACCACTCTGGCGTGCCGCTTCGATCCAGGCCGACTTTTCCTCGGGACGTTGCTCGGTCGCCACGTCGTTGAACAGGCCGAGTGCGGTGACGACGGCGTCTGCGGGTTGTGGACGATCGCCTGTCAGCAACGCAAAACGCGAAATCCCCAAGTCATGCAATTCATTCAAGGTTCGCTGCGATTCGGCACGAATCGATTCGCGAATTCCGATGATCCCGACAACCCGATCATCGACAGCCAAAATCAGCGGTGTTTCACCGGCGGTTTCGCGGTCCGCTAGCAGTTGCGAGATATCGTGTGAGAATTCGACGCCGTTCAAATCCATTGCGCGGCGATTGCCAACGATGATTGTTGACAGGGAATCGGGCGAGGTCGAATCGCGAATGGGATCCGTAGATCCCCTCGAATCCGTGGACTCCGGCGCGGGCGAAAGAGGGTGCTTTGAACGTGACGTCAGGCTCAGATCACGTCGTGGCAGCCTGGCCAGGACGCCCGCTCCGACCAGTGGTTTGAATTCCGTGGGCAACGGAATCGACAACCCACGTTCTTCGGCCGCCTTGAACAGCGTACGTGCGAGCACATGCTCGCTGCTCCGCTCGGCGATCGCTGCGGTTCTCAGAATATCAATTGACGTTAGCCCATTGGTAGAAACGATTTCTCCAACCGTCAGGGCACCCTGAGTCAGTGTTCCGGTCTTGTCGAATGCAAACGTATCGATGACCGCCAGTCGTTCGAGGATCACTGATCCTTTGACGACGACGCCGCGCCGTGCCAGCCAGGCAATGGCGGCCATCACGGCACAGGGCGTTGCCAGGATCAGTGGACAAGGACACGCCACGACCAGCACACCTAGTGCCGGTTGGACACCCGAGTTCCACGTCCCTTTAACAATCCGCCATCCAACGAGAGTCAACAACGCTGCCCCAAGCACAGCAGGCAGAAACCATTTCGCCAGCCGATCCGCTGTTCGTTCCAATTGAGCCTTGCGCGAAGTTGCTGACGCGACCAGTTGTACAATTCCTGACAGCGCGGTCTGCTGACCGACCGACTGAGCGACAATCGTCAACGCGCCATATTGATTCAGGGTACCGGCGAGGACTTTGTCGCCGGACGATTTGTCAACGGGGATGCTTTCACCCGTGAACGGACTTTGATCGACAGAGGATGTCCCCGAAATCACTTGACCATCCACCGGAATCCGTTCACCGGGCCGAACGACAACCACATCGCCAGCACGAATCTCTTCGACCGGAATGTCCTTTTCACGCTCATTCTCGTGGCGATGTGCGATGGCGGGCCACAACGCAAAGGTCTCGCGCACTGCAGAGCGCGCTCGATCGACGGTGAATCCTTCCACGCTTTCACCGATCAACGAGATCAACACAACCAGGCCGGCGGTCTGGAATTCGCCCAAGGCGATTGCGGCCAGACAGGCGATCGTCAATGCCAGGTCCGCACCGATTCGTCCGGAGAGAAGTCCGTCGAGGGTGTGATAGAGGATTCGAGCGCCGCCCAGGAGCGCTGCCAGAAGGGCCAGGCGATAACCCAAGACCGTCGCGCCGATCTTGACGCCGCCGGCCACCGAAAGAGTTCCGACCGCCAGGATCCAATCGGCCATCAGGATCGCTGCCACGCTGGCGGTCAGCAGATAGAGCGGAGCCGACTGATAGTGAAAGTTGGGCCCCCGGTCGACTTGGCAAGCCGAATCGCTACGCAGCATTTCGGCGGTCGATTCAGGAATGTAGTGCATACCAGCAATTCTCTCGGGACGGCGCAAAGATTCATAGTGATGGGTGCCACGGGGTGTTGCCAAGTCGTTTCTCGCGTTCGAAAGCGCAGACGTCACCTGCCGGAAATGTCAGGGTCGGCCCATTAACAGACTTGTCAGTCTTGTAAATACTTGTTTCACGTTGCCCAAATCGCCAAATTCGGTCTATCCTGCGACCGGCCGCTGCTGAGGGAACGAATGGCAGGGCGGGCGCAGGTGTCTTGTACAGTCAGCCTTCAGATCGGAGTGGTTGGATGTGGTGGATGGTACTTGCCAGCTTTTTAGCGGCTGACCCCGAAGGATCGGGAATCGATGCGAGTGTCTCTGGAAACCGATTGAACATTCCACCTGCGACTGCATCCGATCGACCACAGGAGCAGCTCGAATTGGCACCGAAGGGAACTCTGGTCGTGATCGGCGGTGGAACGACGACCTCGGCCATCGCCGATAAAACTCTCGAACTGGCTGGCGGCGCGTCGGCTAAGGTTGCGATCGTTGCCGAGGCGAATCCTGAATCTGGTCCGGGCTCGCGCGCGATGTGGCAGCGAGCCGGCGTCAAGGCCGTCGCCATTATTGATCCTCGTCAGCCAGCCGCATCGAAGCGCGTGCTAAACGAGGCTGATCTGATTTGGATGCCGGGCGGATTGCAGGGTGTTTTCATGAATTCGCTGCACGGCAGCGGGTTGGAAGATGTCATTCGACGTCGTTACCGCGAAGGTGTCGTGGTGGCGGGAACAAGTGCTGGGGCCGCAGTCATGTCCAGAATCATGATCGGTGGACGATCAGATCTGGACAGCCTGAAAGCCGGCACTGCTCCGTATTTGATGGATGGACTGGGCCTGTGGCCGGAAGTCATCGTCGATCAGCACTTTCTGCAAAAAGGCCGTTTCAATCGATTGGCACTGGCGACGATCGATTACCCTGACCTGGTTGGAATCGGCATCGACGAAGAGACCGCGGCGGTTGTTCACGGTCATGAATTTGAAGTGATCGGGGAAAACAACATTACGGTGATCGACGCCCGACATGCGAGTCGAGAAAAGTTGGTTAAAGGCGATCCCGCGGCGGCTCGCAATCTGAAAGTGCATATCTTGCGACAGGGAATGAAGTTCGATTTTGCCGCTGATCAAGGTCGACAGACCGCCGGCAAATCGAAGTAGGCAGGTCCACGTAGGACCTTTTCACTCTTTGCGTTCAGATCCATTGCCGTCGGAACGTTGCGGCGCGGGATCGAGGTGTGTATTTCTCTAAGGCTGAATGAGGATCGCCTTTGAACGATCCCGGCGACAGCCTTTCGAAAAGACACCTTACAGAGCCTGCTTCATGAAAATTGTCGAAATCGAAGTCATTCCGCTGACGGGTGCCACCGTGGACGGCGGCTGGCCACAAGGCCATGAGCCCCAGGAAAACCTGCACACACTGGTCCAGATTCGGACGGACGACGGTATTCATGGATGGGGAAGTTGCTTTACCTCAGGAACGTTAGTTGAGGGCGCGGTCGCACTTTTGTGGCCTTTGCTCAAGGATCAGTCAGCCGTCGAACCCGAACGCGTTTCGGAGACGTTGCGTCAATCCAGCTTCTGGCAGGGCCGGGGTGGTTCGGTCGAACATGCGATCAGCGGGATCGATATCGCCCTGTGGGACATCATGGGAAAGGCGTGCGATCAACCGGTCTCCCGTCTGTTGGGTGGTAACTATCGCCAGCGGATCAAGCCATATGGTTCGATCCTGTTCGACGAACCACAGGTGTTGAAAGAAAAACTCGAAAGCGTCGTGGGACGTGGTTTCAAGGCCATCAAAATGGGATGGCGGCCGTTCGGTCGCCGTAGTCGTCAGTTTGACGAGATACTCGTGAAGACGGCACGTCAGACTGTTGGCGACGACGTGGAACTGATGGTCGACGCAGGCGGAAGCGAACAGTTTTGGCCACATGGAACGAACTGGGCTCGTGAAACCGCCAAGATGCTGGCGAACTACAACATCACCTGGTTCGAAGAAGCATTGCCGCCCGATGATATCGAAGGTTTTATCGAACTGACGCGTGTCTCACCGGTGCCGATTTCCGGAGGCGAGGTGCTCACGCGTCGCCAAGCGTTCATGCCGTGGCTCGAACGACGTGCTGTCGACATTATTCAACCTGACTGCACCAAGAACGGCGGCTTGTCGGAATCAAGACGCCTCGCATGGCTCGCATTCGATCACAACATCACGGTGGTTCCTCACGGCTGGAACACCGCAGTGGGGCTGGCTGCTGACCTGCAATTCTCGGCTGCGATTCCGGTCGCTCGATATGTCGAGTACCTGACACCGTGTGCCTATATCGATCAATTGACGACCCAGCCATTCGTAATCGATGCCGAAGGATTACTCGAGATTCCAACGACTCCTGGACTCGGAATCGAAATCGACCCCGCGCAATTGAGCCGATTCGCGGGCAAACGCACCGTCTTTCGTTGATGACTCCACGTGTTGATTACTCTTCGTAGAGTAGCAACCCGTCGGTTTGCCCGCGTAGCCCCACCAATTCACTCGCTTTCGACGAACGATTCATCCGACCTTTCAGCAAACGGAAATTCACCAAGGTGACACTCGACATCACATCATCTCAATCGATTTTTCTCCGCCTCGATCGACGATTTATGAAGTGAGTAGACGAACGGTGTTACGATGTGCATGATTCGATAGATGGATCGCCTTTGATGCGATCTCATTCAATCCAACCTGCTCGTCTTCCTCGTTTTGCCCCGCCGACTGACTGTGATCTCTTGGAAAGGAACAGATGGTGATGTCCGTTCGAGTTCGTCGCTTGCCCGCTTTGACGCTCATGTCGAGCCTTTTGATGTCTTCGGTGTTGATGTCCGCTGAGACAACCGACGGCAAGCTGTTCCATCAGGTTCCAGAAATCGCGCCTGCCGTTGGGCAAGGCGATCCCGGCAAGCCGCCCGAGCCACCACCGGCCATTTCGTTCACCGAGGGTGACCAGCCGAGTTGGATCTGGGGAGCCGACGACGGAAAAAACTATGTGGTGAAGACCACGTTTCAGGGAAAAGGAGTTTCGGCCTGGTTGCGTGCCACAAGCGATAACTCGATGACCGTCTACGTGAACGGACGAAAAGTCGCATCCGGCGAAGATTTCAACCGTCCGGAACAACTCGACATCAATTCGCGGTTGAAGGACGGCGAGAATGTCATTGAGGCCGAAGTCGTCAATTCGGGTGGTCCAGCGGGTTTTGTCGCGAAGCTGGTCATCACCGGCGGTGACGGTAAGCACCGCTACGTGGTGACGGATGGCAATTGGAAAGTCGCGGACAAACGTGATTCGACTGAGTGGGCTGCCGCGCGCGTCACCTTCAAGTTGCTCGATCATCCGGGTGGCAAAGGGATGCTCAGCGACATCCAACCTGAAGTCGCTCGTGACCTGTTCAACATTCTACCGGGCTTTCAAGTTGAACGATTGTTTACCGTTCCCAAGACCGAACTGGGATCATGGGTCTGCTTGACGACGGACACCAAAGGCCGCCTGATCATCAGTGACCAGGGAGACAAGGGGCTGGTTCGGGTCACCACGCCAGCGGTCGGCAGCAAAGATTCGACTCAAGTAGAACGCTTGGACATCCGGTTCAAAGACAAATTAATGACGGGTGCACAAGGGCTACTTGTCGCATTCGATTCGTTGTACATCGTCGTTAACGGTGGTCCCATTCCTGCAGGCTTGTACCGGGCTAAAGATACCAATGGCGATGATCAGTATGACGAAGTCGTGTTGCTGCGAGAAATTCCCGGCGGCGGTGAGCATGGTCCGCACGCATTGCGATTGTCGCCTGATGGCAAATCAATTTATGTCGATGCGGGCAACCACACCAAGTTGCCGTTCGAAGTGACGTTGAATGCGCCGGTTCAGACCATGGGTGGTGTCCGAACTGGTCAGTTGCACGCAACTTTACCTGAGGGGATGAGCAGTCGATTGGCACCGAACTGGGACGAGGACCTGTTGCTTCCCCGCCAATGGGACGCGGGTGGTCACGCTGTCGGTATTCTTGCGCCGGGTGGCTGGATCGCGAAAGTGGATCCCGATGGCAAGACCTGGGAAGTGGTCTCGTCTGGTTATCGCAATCAGTATGACTTCGCCTTCAACGCTGATGGAGAGATCTTTGCCTACGACGCGGATATGGAATGGGATTATGGTTCTCCCTGGTACCGTCCGACACGCGTGATGCATGCGCCTAGCGGCAGCGAATTCGGTTGGCGCAGCGGGACTGGCAAATGGCCCGCTTACTACGTCGACAGTCTGCCAGGAATTCAGGATGTCGGCCCCGGTTCACCAGTGGGAGTCGAATTCGGCTACGGCACGAAGTTTCCCGCGAAGTTCCAAAAGGCGTTGTTCATCTGCGATTGGACATTCGGAACGATGTTCGCCGTTCATATCGAACCCAATGGTTCGAGCTACAAGGCCACCAAGGAAGAGTTCCTGTCGCGGACGCCCTTGCCGTTGACGGATGTCGTGATCGGCCGGGACGGCGCAATGTACTTCACAGTTGGCGGACGAGGGACCCAATCGGAACTGTACCGTGTCACGTACGTCGGCAAGGATTCGACCGCACCGGTTGATGTTCATGACAATCGAAACAGCGAAGCCCGTGCGCTGCGACACAAGATCGAAGCGTATCACACAGCGACCACCGCGAATCCCACTCAAGCAGCGGAGTTCCTGCTTCCACATCTGGGACATGCCGATCGGTATATTCGTTACGCCGCTCGCGTTGCTTTGGAACGATTGCCGCTTTCGCACTGGCAGGATCATGTGCTCAATTCATCCAAGGTCGATGTCATCGTGACCGGGTGTGCGGGATTGGCCCGACAGGCGGAACCCGCGTTGTTGCCTCGCGTGTTGACGGCATTGGGCAAAGTCGACTGGGCCAAACTGACGGACGCTCAACAACTGGAATTGCTGAGAACTTACCAACTGGCGTTCATTCGCCTGGGACAACCCGATGATGCGACAAAGCAGCAACTGGGAGTCACATTCGATGCTGCGTTTCCGTCATCGAGCAATCTGATCAATCGCGAATTGTCCACGTTGATGGTCTTCCTCAGTTCACCGGGTGCGACCAGGAAGATTGTCCCGCTATTGACCAAAGAACACGCCACCGAGAGGCCAGATCTGGGTGACATTCTGTCACGCAACAAGCAGTACGGTGGAACGATTGAAAAGATGTACGCCAATGCTCCCGATCTGGAGCAATACCACTATGCGTATGTCCTGCGAAATCTGAAGCAGGGTACGCGCACGGTCAACGGCAAGACCGAACCGATCTGGACCATGGACGAACGCAAGACTTATTTCGGCTGGTTCGAAAAGGCTCACACCTGGTCGGGCGGTGTCAGCTTCCAGAAGTTTTTGACGAATATCGAGAACGACGCGTTCGAATTGGTTCCAGAACCCGAACGCATCGTGTTGGAAGCCGCCGGGGCCCGGAAACCGTACAAGGCCCCCGAGTTGCCCAAGCCTGTAGGCCCTGGACGCGATTACACGGTCGATGAACTGGTGGAATTGTCAGCCACTAAGTTGAAGGGTCGCAACTTCAAGAACGGCGAAACGATGTACAAGGCGGCGCGTTGCGTCGTCTGCCATCGATTTGCCGGTGACGGTGGATCAACGGGCCATGACCTGACCCAGGCCGCAGGGCGGTTCAGTTTCAAGGACTTGGCAGAATCGATTATCGATCCCAGCAAGGTCGTTTCGGATCAGTACAAAACGACGATCGTCGAAACCAAAGACGGCAAGTCGTACACCGGGCGAATTGTCTCGGCGACAGCCGATTCGATCACGGTCCTGACCGATCCCGAAGATTCCACCAAACTGGTGACGATCAAGAACAGCGACATTGAGGAAAAGCAATTGTCTCCGGTCTCGCTGATGCCCAAGGATCTGCTCAAGCAATTGAACGAGAATGAAGTGCTAGACCTGATGGCCTACCTGTTGTCGCGAGGCAACGAGAAGGATCCGATGTTCCGGAAATGACGCGTGCCGCAGGAACGTGTCGCGTTGAATTCCGGGTCAGATGGTGTGGCTTCAGGCTCGCATGACACGAGTTTAAACTTAGATGGGTTCCAGTCCCGAAACCACTCCGAAATGACGCTTACGACGCGACCACCAATTCCATTGGTGGTCGTGTTTTTATTGGCGACTGCCATCAATCTCCTGGTTTGACCTGATATTCGCCAGTTTCTTGGGAACTTTTCATTTCCACACCTCCTCAAATTTCCACATCTCCTCAAAAGGAGTGGTCCCTGGCTCAAAAGGAGCGGTCCCAGCAATCTGCGACCTGACAATCTGCAACAGTCCATTGGCAGTGAGATTCACGATGCGTCAAATAGCATTTTTACTGGCATTGATTCCTTGGTCGGTGTTTGCCGCCGACATCGAAGAAATTCGGGTTTCCGATATGGATCAGGTGATCTGCCTGCGTGCAGACGGCACGGCGCAACTCAGCTTTCGCGGGCACCCCAATTGGTTTGAAGAAGACGAACGAGTTGGCAAATACACAGCCGTACTGGATCGACGAACTTTTCAACGACTGGAAGCGATGCCAGGCGCCGCGGGATTCGACGATCTGAAAACGCACTATCTGCCCTATTCATCAATGATCATCTGCACAACGGTCGTTCGTGCCGGAAAAGAGCGTACCCTTGCACGGCACGATCGGGCGATTGCCAGCGATCCCGAGCCACCAAAGGACCTCTGGGCGTTAGAAATGGCGGTCCGTGGGATCGCGTCGGAATTGAAATGGGAACCGATTGAAACCGGGCTGATCGTCAATTTTGGACCGGCGAAGGAATCTCGTCACATCACAGTGCGCGAGGCCGGTTCTAACTATGTGATTGCGTCCCTTCGATCGTCCAAAGAACAGGTTCGCATCCCGGTTTCTCCGGCCAACTATTTTGTCGAAGTCTCGACGGTCATTGACAACCGACATGTCGATCGATGGCACGTTGGCTGTCTGATTCCTGACGATTCGTACTTGCTTATTGGAGAGGGCGATTCGTACGACACCATGATGATTCGCACACCGAACGGGTGGTGGATGCGCGTCGACGACGATGGATCTGGAACGATTGGCTTCGGCCCCTCAGTCCGCAACACTGTCGATTTCAAACGAGGGACAGTTCATATTGCAAAAGTCATCCACGACTTGGGCAATTTGGCGAACAACGACGAAATGCTGGGCTATCGATTTCTTGTCAGTCGTCGTACGAAGGGCGATCGTCCAGCCCCGTATTACTCGAATGATTCGGCCACCATTCTGCCCGTGTTCGCGAAGGCCGCAGATCCGAAACAGGCGACGCGGCGTGGAGACGGCTTTGACCGCAATTGGACTTCACACCCGCCCAAACTCGGTGAACCACCTGCCACGGACTCGGACGCAAACGAATGAAGGTCGACCATTCGTTGAAGCTTCATGACGCGAGCGATATACCTTCACGGACGGACTTTTTCCCACTGTTTGTCGAGCTTCTTTTCCGAGACAGACATCGCTGTTCCCAATTCTTGCGTGAACAGTGCAATCCGCAGTTCTTCCGTCATCCAGCGGTATGTTTCCAGTTCCGGGTCATAGATCTGTCGCTCGGCATGTTGCCGCAGTCGCTCGATCCCGCGTTGCCAGCGCGGAACAATTTGAGGCAGAAGCTGTTGATCGCGAGCCGCGAAACCGCCGGTCAGTTTTTGCAGTCTGACGACAATGCCGCGTGTATAGCGTGGGAATTGAATCAGCCAGTTCCAGGGGGTTCGGACCAGGAAACCCGGTGAAAATAACTGGGCAAGCTGCGCGTGCACATCTTGCCGAGTTGCCTGCCATAGCGGATGTGCCGTCTTTTCCCATGTCTTGCGAACTTCGCTGTAGTTTTGAAACAACGGCGCTAGTAGCCCGGTGATCTCGGTCACGGCGGCAGGCAGCCGCTGTCGACCGGCTCGCAAGCATTCCCGGAATTCGTCATCACTGCGTGGAAAGTTGTCGCCCGGTAAAAATGCACGATCGGTCAACAACTCGGTCAGATGCTCGCGAAACGGCAATGGTTGTGGGAATGTTTTTGCCAGTAGCGTCCAAGTTTGCAGAGCGGGCAACCAATCAATCTGTTGTTTCAACTCGCGTGCGACCGTCAGCACGATCAACCGACGTAAACCAAAACGCATCTCGTATCGCGATCGCTCGGGGGTATCGAGCAATCGCAGTGCGGCGACATGTCCCTGATCGACGATCGTTGGATATCCCTTCAGAGCGATGCCGCGGCGCATTACATCAATGACCGGCGGTAATGTGCCACAACTCCACGTCGTCAGATCGTCACGATTCCAGCGAGGATCGTCTGACGACGAGAAACTGACCGAGGCCATCGCGCCGAAGTCTTTTCGTAGCGTCTCAAGGTGCCGACCCGCCGCCAGTGTCTGACCGTCCTGATCCGTGACGCGAATCAGCATCCGCAAGTGGTCTTCCAGTCTGCTTTCATCAAAGGCAGCTGCAGGAATCTCGATGCCAGTGACGAATTCGATCCCTTCCGAGATTGCTTCAGACAGCGAGCCTTCTCCAAATTTGATGACCTTGGCAACCTCGCCGGCGACTTCCGGGATGGGTACCAGATCGCGCCGCAACTCTTTGGGTAACGTCCGCATCAGAGCGACGATCTTGTCTTCGATCAAGCCCGGGACCAGCCAACCCAATCGATGCCCATCCAGTTGATTCAGTCCTTCCTGAGGCACGGTGATCGTAACACCGTCATCTTCGGCACTGGGGGCGAGTCGGTATGAAAGGGGCAGCGACAGGTTCTTCATCTGCACCGTGTCGGGGTACGCCTCTTTCGTCGCCAGTATCGCATCCGATTCAACAAGATCCGCCTCGGTCATAAACATCCGCTGTCGGTCGGGGCCGCTCAGCGTTCGCCACCACTGTTGCAAGTGATGTCCATCCATGATCTCCAATGGCAACCGAGACTGGTAGAACTCAAACTGGGCCTGCTCTTCTTTCAGCAGACTGCCGCGACGCACTCGTGTCTGCAGGTCTTCCAGGTTGCGAACCAAGTCTCGGTTGTGAGTCAAAAACTCGGGTGGCGCATTCAGCGCCGTGGCAGAGGTGTTGATCACGCCACCCGATGTCTGTTTTTGCAGAGCGGGACAGTTGCCGGATTTGTCTCGAGAACCAGATCGTTTGACCTGGGGGCGGTCTTCGGTCCGCGTTTCGGGAGCTTGAGCATCAGGCCCAGGCCATTCTCCGTACACCAAGGCGTGTTGAATAAAGATCTCGCGCGAGATCGCTGGTTCGATCCGGCTGAATCGAATTCGGCGACGTGGAACCAGAACCAGACCAAACAAACTCACCTTCTCGTATGCCATGACGGCTACGGAATCGGTGTCCCAGTGCGGTTCGCTATACGAGCGTTCGATCAGATGACCAGCAAGGGGTTCGATCCAATCGGGATCAACGCGGGAAACCGTGCGCAGGAAACGCCGAGTCGTCTCGACCAGTTCTGCCGCGACGATCCATTTCGGTTTCTTTGCCGCCAGGCCAGATCCGGGCCACAAAAACGCCTTCATACCTCCAGCCGCGAGATAGTCGCCACTCTCTGTTCGGAACGCGACACTCGACAGATATCCCGTCAGCAACGAGCGGTGAATCGCAGTGAAGTCATTTCGTCGCGTGAACAGATTTGCTACTCGGACGACTTCTTGAGTGGCCGAAACGGCTGGGGTTGCTGCAGTCTTCGAGCCGTTCGCGGGGATCGCTGCAGCACCGTGACGCTGACCTTTGCGGCCCATCCGTCCCATTGGGTTGTCGGATCGCTTGTCGATCGATTCGCGAACGATTTCGACCAATTCTGCATGGACGTCGATCCATTCTCGCATGCGCAACCAGGACAGAAAATTCTGATGGCAGGCTTTGCGAAGTTGTCCCTTCGACAGTTCGCCTTTCAGCTTGTGAAAGAAGTCCCACAGCTTCAAATCGCTCAGAAAGTCTGAATCCTCATCGGCAAACCGCTTGTGTGATTCATCGGCCTGCTGTTGTTTCTCCAACGGACGTTCTCGCACGTCTTGGACTTCCAGTGCCGAAGCAATGATCAGGATGTCGCCCAGACAATTCTCTTCGTGGGCGGCCCAGATGATTCGCGCGATGCGAGGATCGACAGGGAGCCGAGCCAGCTTTCGGCCCATCGGAGTCAGTTCGTGTTGATCGGTGACGGCACCGAGTTCGAACAGCGTCTTATAGCCGTCTTTGATCGCGTCTGACTTTGGGGGTTCCAGAAACGGAAAGTCCTCGATCTGGCCGAGACCCAGCGTTTTGGTCTGCAGGATGACGTTCGCCAGGTTGGAGCGCAAGATTTCGGGCGGCGTGTATCGCTCGCGATTTTGATAGTCGTCTTCGGAAAATAGACGAATGCAGACACCCGGACCGACTCGACCACAACGACCGGCTCGCTGATCCGCCGACGCTTGAGAAACCGGTTCGACCGGAAGTCGTTGCAGTTTCGATTTGGGCGAGTAACGGCTGATTCGGGCTGTGCCGGAATCGACGACATAGCGGATACCTGGCACTGTCAACGACGATTCGGCCACGTTCGTCGCAATGACGATCCGGCGCGTGGATGACGTCTGGAAGACTCGTTGTTGTTCGGCGGCGGAAAGTCGCGCGTAGAGCGGCAGGATCTCTGGCTTGCTGCCGCCGAATGTCCGACCACGAAGCGCCTGAGCCGCTTCGTGGATATCGCGTTCCGTCGGCATAAACAGTAGCACGTCGCCTGGCCCGCGTGCGCAAAGTTCGTTGACGGCGTTGGCAATCGCCTTGGGCCAGTCGGGTTCATTGCTGTTTTCGTCCGGCTCGGGTGGTCGATAGATCATTTCAACGGGATAGGTTCTCCCCGAGACTTCGAGCACGGGCACCTTGCCTGCGACGGATCGAAAGTGATCGGCAAATCGTTCGGCATCGATCGTCGCCGACGTGATGATGACCTTCAGTTCACGCCGTCGGGCAATCAATCGATGCAGGTTTCCCAGCAGGAAATCGATGTTCAACGATCGCTCGTGCGCCTCGTCGACGATAATTGTGTCGTAGTCGTCCAGGAATGGCCGACTTTGTGTTTCGGCCAACAGGATGCCGTCGGTCATCAACTTGATGTACGTCTGGGGCGAAGTCGCATCTGTGAAGCGAACTTTGAAACCGACTTCGCGTCCGACACTGACGTTCAGCTCTTCCGCGATTCGAGTGGCGACAGACCGCGCGGCGATCCGTCGAGGTTGAGTGTGACCGATCAGGCCCTCGACTCCACGTCCCAGTTCCAGGCAGATCTTGGGTAGTTGTGTCGATTTTCCCGATCCCGTTTCACCGCAGATCACGACAACTTGGTGATCGTGAATGGCGGCCGCAATCTCGTCCTTCCGTGCGACGACAGGCAAGGCATCGTCGTAGGTGATTTTAGGAATCGAACGCCGGCGCTGTTCACTGCGATCAACTGACCGTTCAACGTCGGCCTTAAGTTTTGCAGTTCGCTGGTCGAGCGATCGCTGCTGATCGCTCGCCACGACGGCGGCCCCTGGGGCATCTGACTTCGTACGACGCGCCGCATCGCGCAATGTTCGCCATTGCTGACGCAACCGATGCCGATCGTTGAGCATCGATTTGGCCAATTTGGCTTCGATGTCGGCAAGTAGTTCAAGCATAATGGACAGGGACGAATGTGATTGACGAGTACAACTTTAATCGCAGCCGGACACGTTCCTGTACCAAGAAGTTCGGCCCAGGCCGTTCTTCGGAACGGGACCAATGTCCCACCCGTCGTTCCTGCTTCTGGACAGTGTTTCCGATCAGAGAACCTTTCTGATCCGCTCAATCGCTTCTTCGGCATTGGCACGGCTGTTGAAGGCGCTCAAACGGAAATAGCCTTCACCAGCAGCACCAAAACCACTGCCCGGCGTCCCTACCAGGTGGGCCTTCGACAGCAGGTGATCAAAGAACTGCCAACTGGTCATTCCACCCGGTGTCTTTAGCCAGACGTACGGCGCATTGGTGCCTCCGTAAACGGTCATCCCTGCGGCACGCAGCCCCTTGCACAAGGTCGCCGCGTTTTCGAGGTAGAAATCGATTAAGGCACGTACTTGCGCATGTCCTGCCTCACTGTAGACGGCCTCCGCACCCCGTTGAATGATATAGCTGACACCATTGAACTTGGTGGTGTGGCGGCGATTCCATAGCGAATGGATTTCGACCGATTCGCCGGATGCCGATTTCGCTTTCAATCCTTTTGGAACGACGGTAAAGGCACAACGCGTTCCCGTGAATCCCGCCGTCTTGCTGAAGCTGC
>Ga0105238_10000604_pt1 | contig 37717 bp, 21 predicted proteins | sample KBSC34metaG_FD_81526 | JGI IMG/M metagenome (GOLD analysis project Ga0105238, IMG submission 81526) | Corn rhizosphere microbial communities from Kellogg Biological Station, Michigan, USA - KBS C3-4 metaG | ecosystem: Host-associated > Plants > Roots > Rhizosphere > Soil | place: Michigan, USA...
AGCTCTCGACCGGCGCCGCGATGAAGGCAGCGCTCGAGGGACGCCCCGCCGCACCGACGGCCGCGGCCGTGGCCACCGGCGACGTCGCCGGCATCGTGCACACGGCGTTTGCCTCTGCGCTATCCGTTCCCGTGGAGCGCGTCGTCGAAGTGGACCGACTCGAGGACCTCGGGTGCGATTCGCTGCGCGTCGTGGAGATCACCGTCGCGCTCAGCGAGAAGTTCCCCTGGCTGCCGAGCACGCTACTCTTCGAGCACCGCCGCGTCAGCCAGATCGTCGAGGAGATCGCGCAGCTGGCCGCGCGCGGCGGCGCCACGCATGCGCCCGCGGCTGCCGCCGCTTCCGTCACCACGAGCAGCGCGCCCGCGCCCGCGTCGACCGACATTGCCATCGTCGGCATGCACGTGCGCTGTGCCGGGGCCAACTCGCCCGACGAGCTCTGGCGGCTCCTGAGCGGCGGGGCAAGCGCGGTGAGCCTAGTGCCGGCCGGCCGCCAGCACTTCCTGCATCCGCTCGAAGACTCGCGCCCGCACTGGGCCGGCCTGCTCGACGATCCGGGCCGCTTCGACGCCGCGCTCTTCGGCGTGTCGCCGCGCGAGGCCGAGTTCATGGACCCGCAGCTGCGGCTCTTCCTCGAGGTGGCGTGGAACGCGCTCGAGGACGCCGGCTATGCCGGCGCGGACCGCGAGACCGACACGGGCGTCTTCGCCGGCATCATGTACGGCGATTACGGCGCGCTGGCCAACCAGGCGTCGCCGGGTGCCAGCAATCCCTACCGGTGCTGGGAAGGGTTCAGCCTGGCCAACCGTCTGTCGCAGCTGCTTGGATTCAGCGGGCCGAGCCTTGCCGTCGACACCGCCTGTTCGTCGTCGGGCACCGCGCTTCATCTGGCCTGCCGGGCGCTCGCCGCGGGAGACTGCCGCGTCGCCGTCGTCGGCGGCGTCAATCTGATCCTCGATCCCGATCGCTTCGGATCGCTGGCCCGGCTCGGCATCCTGTCCGCGCGCGGGCAGTGCGAGCCGTTCGGTTCGGACGCCGATGGTACCGTCCTCGGCGAAGGCGCCGGCGTCGTCGTGCTCCGGCCGCTCGACGAGGCGCGGCGGCGCGGCGATCGCATTCACGGCGTCATCAAGGGCACGGGGCTGAGCACCGGCAACGGCACCGTGGGCTTCACGGCGCCGAATCCGCAAGCCCAGTCCGACGCGATCCGCCGGGGCCTTCGAGCCGCGCGCATCGATCCGCGCACGGTCACCTACGTGGAGACGCACGGGACCGGCACCGCACTCGGCGACCCGATCGAAGTGCGGGGCCTCACGCTCGGCTACACCGCGCCAGACCTGCAGGACCCGTCGCTCGACGTCACGCACCGCTGCCGCATCGGGTCGATCAAGCCGAACATCGGGCACCTCGAGGCCGGCGCCGGCATCGTCGGGCTGATCAAGGTCCTGCTGCAGATGCGGCACGGCATGCTGGTGCCGTCGATCACCTCGCGCGCCGGCAACGCACAGATTCCGTTCGGCCAGATTCCGTTCGACGTACAGCGCGAGCTCGCATCGTGGGAGCGGCTCACGATCCGCGCCAACGGCGTGGCGCACGTGGTGCCGCGACGCGCGGGCTTGAGCTCCTTTGGTGTCGGCGGCGCCAACGCGCACGTCGTGATCGAAGAACCGCCCGCGACGCACGACGCGCAGGCCGACGCTCCCGAGCGGCCGGTCCATGTGCTGGCGCTGTCCGCACCGGGCGAGGACGCGCTCCGCCGCCAGGCCTCCAGCCTCGCGGCATTCCTCGAATCGTCGGGCGACGACGGTCTCGCCGACGTGTGCTTCTCGGTGAACACCAGCCGCGCCGGCTTCGATTACCGCCTGGGTGTCACCGCATCCACGCGCGCCGAGGCTGTGGAGCGGCTCGGGCGCGTGGCGCGCGGTGCCGATTCTCCTGGCACTGCGCAGGGCGTAGCGCCGGTTTCGGGCGCGAAGATCGCGTTCCTCTTCACGGGCCAGGGGTCGCAGTACGCCGGCATGGGGCGTCAGCTCTACGAGACGCAGCCGGTGTTCCGCACCGCGCTCGACCGCTGCGCCGCTGTTCTCGATACGGTGCTCGAACGGCCGCTGGTGGATCTGCTCTACGGCGGCACGACCGACGCTGAACACGACGCGCTCAACCAGACGGGCAACACGCAGCCGGCGCTCTTCGCTTTTCAGTACGCGCTTTCCGAACTATGGCGCTCCTGGGGTGTGACGCCAGATGTGGTCCTTGGCCACAGCGTTGGCGAACTGGCTGCCATGTGCGTCGCCGGTGGTCTGTCGCTCGACGACGGCCTGAAGCTCGTGGCCGCCCGCGGCCGTCTGATGCAGGCACTCCCGCCCGGCGGAACGATGCTGTCGGTGATGGCGGCGGAAGAGCGCGTGCTGAAGGCGATTGCCGGACGCGAGGATCTCGTGGCGATTGCCGCCATCAACGGGCCGGGTCAGATCGTCATCTCCGGCGCGGGAACTGCGGTCGCCGAGATCGGCAAGGGCATGGCGGCCGAAGGCATCAAGACCAAGGCGCTGGTCGTGTCGCACGCCTTCCACTCGCCGCTCATGGAGCCGATGCTCGAGGAATACGAGCGTGTGGTGCGGCAGATCCGCTTCATGCCGCCCTCGATTCCGCTCGTGAGCTGCGTCGACGGCGTGGTGACCGACGAGATCACGACGGCCGGTTACTGGCTGCGGCAGGTGATGGAGCCGGTGCGCTTCACCACCGCGATGAAGTCCCTGCAGGAGCGGAAGGTCACCGCCTGCGTCGAGATCGGACCCAAGCCGGTGCTCCTCGGAATGGGCCGCCAGTGCGTACCCGAGGAAACCGCCGACACCATCGCCTGGGTGCCGTCGGTGCGAGCCGACGCCGACAACTGGCAGACGATGGCCGCGGGCGTGTCGGCACTGCACGTGCACGGCGCCACGGTGGACTGGAAAGGCTTCGACGCGCCATACGCCCGCACGCGCGTGAGCGTTCCCGGCTACGCCTTCGACGTGCGTCAGCACTGGTTGAAGCGGCGCGACCTCCGCGTACGCGGGCCGGTGGCCGGCGATGGCGCGGAGTTGATGGCGAGCGGCCCCGCCGACGCGGTTGCCACGGAAGTGTGCGAGCTGGCGTGGCAGAAGTCGATCGCCGTCACCGCTGCGACCGGCAAGGCGCCTGCGAGCTGGGTACTGCTCGCGGATGACGCCGGTGTCGGCGACGCCATTGCGGAACGTCTGGCTGCCGACGGTGCGCGCGTCGCCATCGTGCGGCGCGGCGATCGCTTCGCCGACGACGGCGGCCGTTATCGCGTGAATCCCGAGAGCGCCGAGGACTTCGACCGGCTGTGGAGCGCGGTGGCTCCGGCCAGCATTGCTGCTCCCGGGGTCGTGCACGCGTGGGGCGTGGACGCGTCGGCAGGGGCCGAGGCACGCGCGCTCATGGGCATGGTGCACGCCACGCAGATGCTGGCCCGCGTGGCTACGGATCTTCAGAGCGGCACCGACGGCGGCTCTCCGCGTATGTGGGTGGTGACGCGCGGCGCCGTAGCGGTCGACGGTCGCGAAGCGATTGCGGTCGAACAGGCGCCGCTGTGGGGCTTCGCGCGCACAGCCTCGCTCGAACATTCCGACCTCTGGGGCGGCATCGTCGATCTCTCGGCAGGCGCCGTTGACGCCGGCGAGCTGACGGCTCTCGTGCGGGAGCTGACCGGATCGAGCAGCGACGATCAGGTTGCGCTGCGGCGGACCGGCCGCTATGTCCCGCGGCTGCAGCACCGGGACACGGGAACGGCGGCACGCGTGGCGCTCGACCCGTCGGGCACGTATCTCGTGACCGGCGGCCTCGGCGCGCTGGGGCTGCAGATGGCCGGGTGGCTCGTGCGCCGCGGCGCGCGGAACCTCACGCTCGTGAGCCGGAAGACCGCGCGCGACGAGGCAGCCTCGCTGGCGATCGCAGAGCTCGAGCGGCTCGGCGCGAAGATCACGGTCGCAGCGGCCGACGTGGCACGCGCCGCCGATGTCGACACAGTGCTGGCGCGAGTGGCCGCGAGCGGCGCGCCGCTGCGCGGCGTCGTGCACGCGGCGGGCATCGATCGGCCGGTGCCGCTGGCGCAGCTCACCGCGGCCGACGTGGACCAGGTGCTGGCCGCAAAGGTCGCGGGCGGACGGCTGCTCGACGAGCGCACGCGCGATCTGCGGCTAGATCTCTTCCTCTGCTTCTCGTCGATCTCCTCGCTACTCGGATCTGCGGGACGTGCGCACTACGGAGCCGCCAACGCCTTCCTCGACTCGTTGGCGATCGAGCGCCGCCGCCAGGGGCTGCCGGCGCTGAGCGTCAACTGGGGGCCGTGGAGCGGCGGCGGCATGGCGTCGCCGGCGCAGCAGGAACAGTTCGACCGTATCGGCAACTACGCCCTGAGCCCGGACGATGCCCTCGCGGCGCTCGACCGGATCGCCGGCGCGTCGATGGCGCAGGCGGCCGTCGTCCGAATCGACTGGACGCGATTCCGTTCCGCCTACGAATCACGCCGCCCGCGGCCGCTCGTGTCGGCCATGGGTGCGGCCGCTACCGAAGACAGACCCAACGCGCCCGGCGCGCACACTCCGGAATGGGTGGCGCGGCTGGCGGGCACAGCACCGGACGAACGCCAGGGCCTTCTCGTCGAGCTGCTGCAAGCTGAAGCCGCCGACACGCTGGGGCTCGACTCCCCCGACGCCGTGCACCCCGATCGCAGCCTCTATCAGCTCGGGATGGACTCGCTGATGATGGCGGACCTGATCGCGCGGCTGCGGAAGCGCCTTGGCTTCTCGCCGGCGGCGATGGTCTTCGATCATCCAATGGTGTCGGCGCTCGCGACGCACCTGCTTGCCCACATGGCACTCCCGGCTGATGGAACAGCTGCCGTGCCGCGACGTGCTCCAATCCCGGCGACGAACACCGACGAGGCACCGGGTCGCGACGGAATCGAAGGCTACACAGCAGGTGTCGTCGAGGACGTCGTCGCGTTCCAGAAGGCGGCCTGGGCGTCGCGCCGCCGCCCCGACTGGATCCAGCCGCGATGGCAGTGGATGACAGTGGACTCCGCGCGGCGGCTCGGCGTGGGGCCACGCCTCTGGCTGTATCGCGATGCCGGCCAGGCCGTCGGATACACGGGCACCATTCCCGTGCGCGTGAAGGTCGGCGGCGAAGTCCGCGACTCGGCCTGGCTCGTGGACACGATGGTGCTCGAAGCCTACCGGTCGAAGGCGGTGGGCCCGCGCATCATGGTGCAGGCGCACGAGGATCTGCCGTTCGCGCTCTCGCTCGGCCAGACCGCGGAAATGCGCGAGGTGCAGCTGCGCCTCGGGTGGCGCCGCGTGGCACCGCTCGAAACCGCGCAGCTCCTCATCCGCCCCGAGAACGTGTTGAAGGGGAAGCTTCCGTGGCCGGCGGCGGTGGCCGCGGGTCTCGGCATGCGGGCGTCCTCGGCGGTTCGAGATCTGCTGCGCGAACGGCCCCGCTCCGAAGTGCGCGAGGTGACCAGGTTCGACAGCCGCCACGATCGACTGTGGGCGTCGGCGTCGCAGTCGATGACATGCGCCGTCGTGCGCGACGCGTCATATCTCAACTGGAAGTACGTGGACCAGCCCGGGCAGGAATTCCTTCGGCTCGAAATCGTCGAGGGGAACGAGGTGAAGGGGGTTGCCGTCCTGTCGTTCCTGAGCGCCGACCACGTCTATCAGTACCGGCGCGCGTTCCTCGTGGATCTGGTGGCGCCGCTGGACGATGACGCACGCCTGGCGCAGCTGCTCGAAGCGGTGACCACTGCCGCAGCGGGGCGCGGTGCCGATTCGCTGGTCTGTCTCCATATCGGCGCGCCGCTGACGAGAGCCCTGCGCCGGCACGGCTTCCGCCTGCGTGAGCCCGAGCGCTATCTGCTGGTCGATCCAGGCGGCCTCGAGCCGGGAACGTCCGAGACGGTGCTCGCGGCCGACAGCTGGTTCGTGACGCACGGCGACTCGGACATCGATCGACCGTGGTGACGGCGCGCGGGCAGGGCCCCATCCGCGTCCTGCACCTGGTGCCCGTCTTCGACGTCGGCGGCATGGAAGTGGGCGTCACCAAGCTCGTGAACGGCACCAACCTCGATCGCGTGCGCGCGGACGTCTGCAGCTTCACGCCGGTGGGCCGTTTCCGTGAGCGGCTCGCGCCACACGTGCGTCTATTCGAGCTCGAGCGCCGCAGCGCGTTCGACGGGCGGCTCGTCAATCAGCTCCGCCGCCTGCTCGCACGGGAGCGGTTCGACGTCGTCCACACCCACCACTGGGGCACGTTGTGCGAGGGGTGGGCGGCGGCCAGGCTGGCGAGGGTTCCTCACATCGTTCACGGCGAGCACGGCACGATGGAATCACGACCTCGCAATCTGAAGGTGCAGCGCTTCGTGTGGGGGCGGGTGGACCGCGTGCTGTCCGTGTCGGAGCGTCTCGCCGATCGGATGGCACGTGACGTCGGCTTTCCGCGCGAGCGGATTCAAACGATCCGCAACGGCCTCGACCTCGCGCAATGGGGCGCTGGGAACAGGGCCAGGACGCGTGCTGCGCTGGGCGCGACGGCCGACGACGTACTCGTGCTCGCGGTGGGTCGGCTGGTACCGGTGAAGAATCACGCGCTGCTGCTCTCAGCCTTCGCGCAGGCGCGGAAGAACGTCACCCGCGGCCGCCTGCTGATTGCCGGCGACGGATCGTTGAAAACGGAGCTTGAGGCGCGGATTCGCTCGCTCGGCATGGAGGGGGACGTCACCATGCTCGGCGAGCGCCGCGACATTCCCGACCTATTGGCCGCGTGCGACGTGTTCGTCCTCAGTTCCGACTCCGAGGGCATGTCCAACACGATCATCGAGGCGATGGCCGCGGGGCGGCCTGTCATTGCGACCGACGTCGGCGGCAACCCTGAGCTGGTCGCCGATGGTGACACCGGGCTCCTCGTCGATCGTGGGAACGCCGATGCGATGGCGTCCGCGATGGTAGCGCTCGCGTCGGACGCCGCACTGCGCGAGCGCATGGGTACCGCCGGGCGCGAGCGTGCGTGCCGCGACTTCGGCGTCACTCGCATGCTGCAGGATTACGAGCGCATGTATCTCGACGTCGCGGCAGGCCGGTAACCGTGCGCGTACTCTTCATCTCGCCCGTCGTGCCCGAACCCGCGACCGACGGCGGACGCCAACGCGTCCTTCACCTTCTCGAGGCGTTGACCGAAGCGCACGACGTCACCTTCGTCGGCTTGACTCGGGGAGACACGCCGGTGAGATGGCCGCTGGCGGACCGTTTCGCCGGTCCGGCGGTCTATGTCGACACCTCGGATCGCGAGCCCGGCGGACAGTCGCTCCCGGCCATCGTCGCCGCGCTTGGACTGTCCTGGTTCGAGCAGCCAGACGTGCTCCGCCGCGTGACGAGCACCCCACTCTGGTCGCGGCTCACGCAGCTGCCACTGGACGGCTTCGATGCCATTCACGTCGAGACGATGGCCATGCTGCCCTTCGCTCTCGCGATCAAAGGACGCGTGCCGCACGTTCACGTCGTCCTCGATCTTCCGGACGTCGCCTCACATTTCAACGCGCGACTGCTGAAGCCGTCGATCTGGTTGACGCCCGCGGGCATTCAGGGCCTGGTCGATTTCCTGCGATTGAGCGCCCTCGAACGTCGGCTCATGCCGCGGGCTGACGCGATCGTGACCTGTTCCCAGGTGGATGCGAGCCGACTACGAGGCAAGGCACTGCCGTCGCAGCTCCGCGTGCTGCCGAATTGCACGACCACGGCCGTGGAGCCGTTCGCGCCTTCGCGCGGCCACGAACTCGTGTTCGTGGGCACGATGTCGTACCCACCGAACGAAGAAGGCGTGCTCTATTTCTGCGAGAAGGTGCTGCCCGCCATTCGCGCACGCGTTCCAGACGTCACGTTCTCCATCGTGGGCAAGACGCCGTCACCGGCCGTGCGTGATCTGGCGGCGCGCTTCGCCCACGTGCGGGTCACGGGGGAGGTCGACGATGTCCGGCCCTATCTCGAGCGAGCCGCCGTTGCCGTCGTGCCTCTGCTCAGCGGAGGCGGCACCCGCTTGAAGATTCTGGAAGCCATGGCGGCCGGGCGCGCGGTCGTGTCGTCGTCGATCGGCGCGGAAGGGCTCGAGCTGCGCCACGGCACCGACGTGCTCCTGGCGGATGCTCCCACGGACTTTGCGGCCGCGTGCGTGTCGGTGCTGAACGACGCGGAGACTCGTGGCCGATTGGAGCGAAGCGGCCGGCGCCTCGTCGAGGAGAAGTACGACTGGAGCGTCACCCGGCAGGGGCTGAAGGAGCTGTATCGGATTCTTGCGTCGCGCGCGAATTCGGAAACCACGGGCGAGCCTTTGGCGACGAAAGCGTGAAAGCGCGAACAGTTGTGAGCGTGCGGCTCCCGCACGTGGCCTGTAAAATATTGGAAGGTCGGCACTTAGTGCGAGGTTGTTACTCATGACGGTCGATTCGGCGCCCCAGCAGCTCGCGGACGGCAACCGCCGCGCGGCGTATGCCGCGATGCTCCGTGAAGACGGGCACGACAACTTGAACGGTTACCTCCACGAAGCGGCGCACCTCTTCGAAGGCGTGGACATCAGCGGGCGCTCCGTCCTCGAAATAGGCAGTGGGAAAGGGCTGATGACGATGTACGCGGCGCTTCAGGGTGCCTCGCAAGTCATCAGCATGGAACCCGAAATGGTGGGCTCGCGCTCGGGCATGATTTCGCTCCAGCAGCAGCGTCTGGACGTTCTGGGGATCCGGTCCGTCGAGTTTCTCGCCGCTGATTTCAACGAATGGGACGCGCGAGGGCGGACGTTCGACATCGTGATGTGCCGGGCCGCCATCAACCATCTGCATGCGTCGGACCAGCACGCGTTGTCTCACAAGCCCACGTACGACGGGTATCTGAAAGTGATCCGGAGAATGCTGAACGTCACCGCGCCGGGCGGCGTGGTGCTCATTACCGACGCGTGCCGGTATGCGTTCTTTACCGCCACCCGGAACCTGGGCATCCGGCGGCCGTGGGATTGGTCGAAGACCGGCATCAACTGGCGCCACCATCAGAATCCTCAGACGTGGGCCCGCCTCTTCCGGGACGCCGGGTTCACCCGAGTCGAGATTCGATATCCTTTGCCGTACCGCTTGCGCCAGTATCGCGGGCTGGTCGATACGGCCGCCGCGAACTTCTTCCTGCAGGGCAACTTCATCCTGCGGGCGCACCGCTAGAGGCTCGTCGCGCCATGAAGTCGTTCGGCAAAGCCACGAAGGTCGGGATGCTCTGGGCGTGGTTCGGGGCGCTGGTGATCGAGATCATCTGGCTGCCGACCGCGATGATCACCGCGCGACTCCTCACGCCGGAGCAGTTCGGCATCGCCGCGGCCGCATCGTTCTTTCTCCAGCTTGCCGCACGGCTGACCCAGTTCGGCTTCAATGCGGCGCTGGTGCGGATGAATCCGCTCAAGGACGAACATGCCGACACGGCGTTCGTGCTCAGTATCGGGCTCGGGGTTTCCGCCTGGCTCACATTGGCGCTCAGCGCGCCGTTTATCGCCTCGTTCTTCCACAGCCCCGCCACCGGACAGATCCTCCCGATCGCGGCACTCAGCTTTCTCGCGGTTCCACTCGGAACGGTCCCCAACGCCCTGATGATGCGCGACCTGCGCTACAGGGAGCTGTCCTACTGTTTGTGGATCAATTCGCTGACCAGCAGCGTGACGACGATCGTGCTCGCGCTGCTCGGGTTCGGTTTCTGGAGTCTCGTCTTCGGTCAGCTCGCGGCGGCACTGGTTCAGACCATCGCCAAGATGTGGTTCGCACGCTGGAAGCCGCGCTTCCGGTTCGACCGTGACGCGGCTCGCGACATGATCTCCTTCGGCGCCGGCATCTATATGTTGCGGCTGCTCGAATATGGCGCGCTCAATCTGGACAGCATCGTCGTCGGCCGCATGATGGGCATGGCCACGCTCGGGCTGTACGACAAGGCCTTCAACCTGATGAGTCGCGTGCTGGATCGGATCAATCAGGCCGGTCCGACCATTTCGTTTCGAGTGTTCGCGGTGATTCAAGAGGAACACGAACGATTTCGCCGCGCGTATCGCAAGGTGATCCTGAGCAGCACGCTGATTTGCTATCCCGCCATGACTGTACTGGCCGTTTCGGCCCCACTCCTGTTCGACGTGCTCTTCGGACACCAGTGGATCGCGGCGGCCTGGCCCTTCCAGATCCTGTGCGCCGCCGGCGGACTGAAGGTCCTGAACTCGTACGCGGCTGCCGTCGTCGAGGCGCGCGGCCGCGTCTGGTCGGAAGTGTGGCGACAGGCTCTGTACGCGGGGTTGATCGTGGGTGGCGTGACGGTGTTTTCGCGATGGGACATTTCGGGCGCGGCGACGGCGGTGCTTCTGGCCACCGTAACCGTAACGGTGCTCATGCAGCGTCTGCTCCTCACGGCCACCCCGCTCACGCTGGCGGACGTGATCGTTCCGCAGCTCCCGTCCCTCGCGTGCGCAGCGGTCGTTGGAGCGGCCACCTGGGTGGCTCGCTCCCTTGTCACGCCGATGACGCCAAACGCCTGGATTTCTCTGCCTGTCGTCGTCGGCTGCGGCTTCGCCGTCTTTCTGGCCTTCGTGCTCCTGGCCCCATCCCGGGAGATAAAGAACCTTGTCAAACAGGTCATCGAGGATTTGTGGCCGGTCATTCAAAATGCGCTGCGGCTGAACCGGCCGCTGGTTGGCGCGTCGCAGGTAGCGAGTGACGAAACGTCTAAAGTCAGCTCTTAACATCCTTCTCGGCCGGCGCAGCTGGCCGGTGCCCGGCACACCGACGGCGTACAACCTCGAGGACCAGGTGTTCCAGGCACTGGTTCAACCGGGCGACGTGGTGTACGACATCGGCGCCAATTACGGGACGACCGCGCTCTTCTTCGCACGCCTTGCCGGGCCACGCGGCCAAGTCGCAGCCTTCGAACCGGTGCTCTCGACCTACGTGCGGATGTGTCAGGAGATCCAGCTCGACACCTACGAAAAGGCTCCCATCTGCACCTTTCCGATGGGTCTGGCGGACTCGACCGGCTACCGTTCCATCGGCGTCGGAAGTCAGTCCGCACTCGCGTCTCTCGCGTTGTCGTCGAGCGACTCGAGCGCCGATACTGCCACCGTGACCGAATCGGCGCTCTTTACGACGCTCGATGAAGTCGTCGCCACAGGAAGGCTTCGACCGCCCACTCTTCTGAAGATCGACGTGGAGGGCGCCGAGATGCTGGTGTTTCAGGGGGCCGGCGAAGTTCTCCGACGCGTGCGGCCGACCATTCACGTCGAAGTATTTGCCCCGTGGCTGCGCCGCTTTGCATTGACCCCTTGGGATGTCTTGCGGTTCCTTCGCGATTGCGGTTACGAGTTCTGGTTCGCCTGCCCCGCCGGTCTCGTCAAACATGCGCCCACGCAAGAGCAGCCCTATCCGGACGCTTACGTAGGTGGGTATAACGTGATTTGCGCGGACCCCTCGCGGCACGGGAGCGTGGTGGCTCGCCTCGCAGCGGTTCAGTACGGCGCCAGCGGTATCCTTCCGCTCCATCCGCCGCCAATGCTCAACCGGTAGGGCGTCCCTTCCTTCATATGTCTCTTCTACTGAGTGCTTATCGTCTGTCGCGCACGGAATTCGTCCGCCAGATGCCTGGCGGCTGGCGAGTGCGCCGGTGGTGCCGTGACCTGGCGCGGCAGCGCCTCTATGAAGTGCCCCTGCTCGAAGGAAAGGTCTGGGTTCGCCCCGGGAGCCCCATACCCGACGAAGTGATTCTCACCGGCGAGTACGAGCCGGCGATTGCCGGCATCATTCGCGCGTTCACGCGCGGTGGCTTCGAATACGTTGACGTGGGTGCCAACGTAGGCTTGCACACGGTCGCGGCGTCGTTCGCCCGGAAATCGGCCGCACAGCGCGTGTTCGCGTTCGAACCGGAGCCCGCGACGTTCGCGATCCTCACCCGGAACGTCACGTCGAACGCGCTGGCGAATGTCGAGTGCGTTCAGGCGGCGGCAGGTCAGGAGCCGGGACGACTGCGGTTGAACGTTTCGGACGGGACCAATGAGGGCGCGCATTCCTTCGTGGCACGCGACCACACCGCGCCGGGGCCGGAAGTACCGATCCTGCAGCTGGATTCGTATTTCGCGGCGTCCGAGCGCCGGCTTGCCGATCGGTTCCTGATGAAGATCGACGTCGAAGGATTCGAACCGTCGGTGCTCGCTGGCGCGCATGGGCTCCTTTCCAGCGCCGCCAACTGCGCCGTGCTCATAGAGGTGTTCCCCTCGCTATTGGCTTCTGGAGGCCATACGGCAGACGACGTCTTTCGGGCGTTGCGGCAGAGCGGCCTCAACCAGATCTACATCGTCCGCGATGAGCAGGCGCCGCAAGGAAAAGCGCTCAACTACTACAACGCACTGTTCGTGAAAGGCACGGATGCCAACGCGTTGGCGATGGCCTCTCCGCGCGGGGTGCTCTCGGCGTATGACGGTACGTCCGCGCCCATGACTGGAGCGTAAACCGCCGGTCCGTCAGGCGGGTTCGGGAAGCCGAAGAGAACGACACGCGTTCTCTTCGGCGAACAATCGAGCTACTGCTTCAGGATGCGCACACCGGTGGGCGCGCTGGGCGCCACCTGCGCCACGACGCCGGTCGCCGCGATGTTGATGGCGCCGCCCCCGGCCACGTTGAGCGACACATAGGCCGTGCCGCCGGATCCGGCCACCACGACCTGACCGTTGACGGTGTAGTTCATGCCAGGCTGAAGGTCACACAGCAGCACGCGGTACGAGCCACCACGGGAGACGGTGACGGAGTCGCTCGAGATGTAACCTTCGGCGCGGTTGAACAACGCCATCCGATCGCCGATGGCGGCACCCACGGTCTTTGGACCGTTGATCAGCGTCGTCACCGTGAGCGACGCCTGCGAAGGCGTCGACGCTTCGAACACGTTGAGGAAGAGATCGGCCAAGCTCGCGTTGGCCGGCTGGAGTTCGAGCGTGTAGTGACCGACGTATTGTGAATTCGCCAGCTGGTAGCTGCCAGAGTCGATCTGCTGCTTTCCGTATGCGTCTTCGAACTCGTGGCTGCCAGCGGTGTCGTACTTGCCGGACGAATCCGGGCCGCCCACTTCCACCAGGATTCGATTGGCCGGTAGAAGCGGCTTCCAGAACAGACGGCCGTTACTGCCATTCTCCGTGTTCGTCACGGTGATCACGTCGGGCTGGACGTACGTCTGTTTGCCGGCGGTGCTTCCGTTTCTGGACGGCCCTGCCGATGTGCCGCTTGCGCCACTGACAGTGAAGGTTCTGGCGCCACTCTGCCTGCCAGGCGGGTGAAAGAGCCAGCGCTTTTCGAACTGAGTACCGACCGTCTCCGTGCGATCGAACACGATGATTCGATCAGACTCTGCCGCCGAGGCGCGACGGAAGTAGACGAACTGGCGCGTGAACTGTCTGACCTTCTGCGTGTTGTATGCGTCCGCATTCGCCGGGCCGTTGTAGGCACGCGTCACGTCGGCGTAGGCGTAGTCGTAGTCGTGCGCCGCGGTGCCGTCGTACAGGTCCGAACGCTTGATGCCACCAATGTCCCACTGGCTACCGCGGACGAGATCGGACATGCCCTTCGGGATGGCGAAGAGGCCGCGCTGTCCACCCATCTCCCAGTATTCCGGCCACGGACCAACCGGCTCGCTCGGGTTGGTGAACATGATCGTGTTGTATCCGCGCGCCGTTTCGATGAAGGGATGATGGATGCCGGCGCCAGCGTGAATCGCCAAGGGGCCGTTGCGATCGATTGTGAAGCTCCCCTGATCGACGTTCGCGTACGCCGGTTTGCGAGTAAACGGGCTCGCAATGAACGTCACCTCGGTGTCGCTCGGATCCGTCCATCCGGTTCGCATGGCCAGCCAGCCCAGCCCGCGGAATAGCCTCGACAACGGCAGATTCAGATCGGCCGGCGACATCGGTGTCACGTTCCCGGGATTGAAGAGAAAGTTTCCGAGTACGGCCGAACGGCGGGCCAGCGTTCCCGAAGTTCCCACCGGCGCGGTCTGATTCTGCGTCAGCCACTCCGCGAGACCGGCCATCTGCGGATCGATGTCGCGGTAGAGGCGCATCGACGAAACCGAAACCGGGAGGTCGAAGTACTGCGCGGACGCACTGCCCCGATCCATCTCCTGGGTCGGATACAGAATCTGAGCACCATCGGGCCGCTGGAAGGGCATGACCGAGTACGCGACCCATTGCGGCAGATACCGCAGCACGTTGGTGTTGGTGAACGCGATGTCACGTGTGGTCCCGTGAGCCGTGCGCCAGGCGTCATTGAACTGCAGCGTGCTGATCACGAGGCCATCACTGACGCCGTTGACGGCATACGACATACCGACACTGACGCCGCCGTCCGTGCCGGCAATGAAGTTCTCCGCGGGCTGCGTGCCGCCGTCGCCGCTGATGAAGCTGGAGTAGGCGGCGAGCCTGGCGTTGGCGTCGGCGTCGTCGATGCCGTCGTTGGCATAGACGAGACCGGCGAGGATATAGAGCATCCGTTCCTTGATTTCCCGGTGGTGGAAGGCGCTCTTGTTCCCCCCAGGACCTGCGGGCTGGGTCGCGACCGCTTTCAACTTGGTCACGATCGCAGATCGATCTGCGCCGCTCAACAACGGGTAGAGCCAGTCGTATCCGGCCGCAAACAGCTGGATCGTCGCGTCGCCCTCGGAGCCTGACACACCACCACCACCGGCCACGAAGTTGCGCAACAGTTCAACGGCTTTGGCGCCGTACTGAGCTTGCGTATGGGCATACGAGATGCCGCTGACCGGACCCAACGCGTACAGAAACCCGTAGTTGCGAATGCCGTAGTAGTAGTCCCCAGTGCCGGAAACGCCGTCGAACTCGGAGTCGACGAAACGGACGAAGTCCTGGAATTGCGTCTTGACGGGACCGGCGAGGCGCGTCTTCAGCTCAGGGATGCTGGATGATGACAACCAAAGACGAGGGTGCTCGCGGTTATCGAGAGGAGTCCCGGATCCGTGGGTCCGGACTTCAGTCCACAGACAGATCGTTGCGATGCAGAGGACGCCGAGCGCGGAAAAGCGGCGGAAAATCATAGTTAGTCTATTCCGAATCTTTCGAAGGTCCGCAGCACAAAGTGCAAGACATGTACCCCATGTGTTTCGGCTTCGAGACTCCCCGTCTTTACGGGAATTGGGCCGAACGCTGCTCCTTCCGCTTAGGCTTTTGGTCCGGGCGATCACGTTATCGTAATCAATACCCCGTCACGGTCGTATAGGCGCAACTGTATCTGCCGCAGACACGTCGGGACGAGTTTGCCCTATGGCCGAGTCACTCGGCGGCGATGCGTCCGCCGGTCTGGCGAGCCAACGCCGCCACCACGTCGCGCGCGTTGGTGTGCCAGTTGCGCTCGCGCTCGATCTTCATTCGCGCTGCGGTACCTAGGCGTTCCCTGAGTGCGCGATCGTCCTGCAGGCGACGGAGAGTCGACATCAACTCGTGGCTGTCGCCGGGCGTGAAGAGCAGGCCATCCTCGCCATCGCGAATCAGATCCTCGATGTTCGGCATCCTCGGGGCAACCACGGGCTTGGCCATTGCCATGTATTCCAGGATCTTCATCGGCGATGCAAAGCCGGTCCGATCGTCGGACGCCACTGCCACGTCGAGCGCCGCGATGTAGCGCGGCATTTGGTCGTGAGCAATTCGCCCGGTGAAGACGACCGACGACGTGATGCCCCGCTCGCGGGCGAGTGCCTCGAGACGCCCCTGATCCGGGCCGTCGCCGATGATCATCAGGCGCGAAGACGGGAGCGCGGCAATCGCTTCAATCAGGACGTCGAGGCGATGCCACTCTCGCAGGATGCCCACCCATCCCACGACTGTGATCGAGTCGTGCATGTTGAACTGCTGACGCACGGCGAGGCCGGCGGCGCGGTTGGCCGAGAATCGCACGGGATTGGCGCCGTTCGGCGTGAGTAGAACCTTCTCCACATGAATTCCCTGGTCGAGAACGAACCGACGCAGCGGCGTCGACACCACGGCGATGGCGGTCGCCGCATCGAAGGCTATGTGCTCGAGCCGCGCCGCGGTCTTTGCGAAAGTGATGGGCTCGAAGGTGCTGTAACTGGAAGCGGCATACGGCCGGTTCACTTCCAGCAGAAGTGGCACGCCTTCGGTGCGAGCCGCCAGAATCGTACCGACGTCGAAAAGCGCGTGGCGCTTGTAGATGAAGTCGGGGCGCACGCGGCGGATCACCGCCCGGAACCGCCGGTACTCGACGGCGTTGAACCCGAGGGCTGCGGCTTCGAAGAGCACTTTGGGCAGCCGGGTCCGCACCGTGGACAGCAGACCTGCGTGCCCGGAGCCGCGCGCAGCAGGCTTTGCCAGCGCCTGCATCTCCACGCTGTGCCCCAGGTCACGGAACGCCTCGACCATCTCTTGGATGTGGATGCCTTCGGCGCCGTCTGCCAGCGTCCGGTGGTGATAGAGGATCTTCATCGTTTCAGCGAGTCAAAAGCGCGACTTCGTCCGCGAGCGTGTCGCGCACCTCCGGCCGCGGCAACGAGGCGACGACCTGCTCGTGATTCTGCGCCACGTCGATCACCTTGGCCGCCAGATCGGCGGGGTCGGTCGCCGTGTAAGCGATCACTCCATCCGGGCGCGTGCCGTTCTGCGAGCCGACGACCGGCACCCGCAGCGCGAGCGACTCGAGAACCGACGAGGCCACGCCGTCGGTGGTCGGCGTCCGCAGATACAGCACCGACGCGCTCAGCGCCTCCAGGAACTCCGCATGGGTGAGATCGTCGATCATGTACACGCGATTGCCGAGCCCATGACGATCGATCCGCTCCTCCAGGTCGGTGAGAAGACTCTCTTCGATGTCCCCTGAGCGCCCGCATACGGCCAGCCCCAGAGCCGGCATGCGCTCGGCCGCGATTGCGAACCCTTCGATCATCGTGTCGATGTAGAAACCTTCGCGAAATCGAATGTACGTCAGAACGACCTGCGGAAAGCGCGCGTAGAACGCCGCGACATCGGGCGGCAGTGACACCGGATCGCGCTCGACGTACTGCGTGCTGAACGCCGGGATCGGCACGATCTTGTCCGGGTCGACGCCGTATTCGACGATCTTTGCCTTCACCGCCTCGTTGTTGCATACGATGCGTTTCGGGATCGTGAAGATCAGCCAGTACATCGGTACGAGCAACGGATACTTCGGCCTCGGGAAGTATGGCTGATCGATTCCGGCATGGAACGTCAGAAAACAGCGACGGCCCCACAACAGGTTGATCAGCTCGGCGAGCAGGGTGAGCACGAAGCCCTTGGGCGACTCGCCGTTCATGTGCATGTGCACGACGAAGCCCGCGCGGGAGAACCGCCAGACCTTCTTCACGTAGTCCATCCCGCCCAGGACCGTTTCGTATTCCGGGCTCGGAATGGTGCGGCTGCGGCCAAGGTTGAGCACGGTGCAGATGTGCCCTTCGGACTCGAGGCGCTTCTTGAGGAACTCGACACGCACGCCCCAGCCGGCCCGCGGGGGTGGATAGGACGTGATCTGCAGGATCTTCATGCGAGTCGATGGGGTCACCGGCGCTCCGTTCGATTGGCGCCGGTCACGTGGAGGCGCTGAACGATAGCATCGGCTCGCCGGCGGGTAATCGTTAACCCGGGCCCAGGGCCGGACGGCGACGCGTCGAGGCGGGTCGGCACGGCCTCGATCTGATCGTCCCAGCCCGAATCCGCCACGGAGGCGATCACGCGCCCATCGCCGGCCGTAGCCGCCACGACGTGCCCGGGCGGCGCGAAAATGGTGATCAGGGACGCGCCCGAACGCTCGGTCCGGCCAGCCAGCGTAAGCACCGGCGCTGCGACGCGAATGCCGAGGCTGGGCGCGATCCACCCAGCTTGCGGGCCGGCTCCTCCGCAGGCGAGCGATGCGGTCACGGGAAACGTGGCGGCCCAATGCAGGCACGCGACATCGTCCAGGCGCAGCGATCCGCCGCCAAGCGCTGCCTCGCCAGGCGCGAGGTGAAAGGCGACGTCGATGTCGTGGGCTCCGTGCCCATCGAAGTCGTCGAACAGCACGAAATAGCCTCCGTCGCGGCGGTACCAGACATAACGGCGATGCCGGATGCCGGTGGCGGCAACGAAGCCGTCGTGACTACCGACGAAGCACGCGTCGTCGAGATCCGCCACGTACTCCACCCGGGCATGCGGCACGTGCGTCCACGCCATCTTCGAGAGATGCGCCGCCTGATCACGGCCGTCGACGCGAGCGGTGTTGTGGCCTGCGGTCTCGCGGAAATGCCGCTCCCAGGCTTCTTCGCCGTTATAAGTGAAGAGACCGGAATCGACCAATACCGGTCGGCCCCGCAGGAACGCGACCACCGACAAGCAATCTGCGTGACCATGCGCGGCGCTGGGCACGTCGTCCGATCGCAGGCCGCCTGCCTGCTCGCCGCAGTCGAAGCACACGTAGTCCGCCGCCTCCGTCCAGTCGCTGCGGCCGATGAAATAGCCGCTCGCGGTAAGCGCCACCGAGCGGCGCTGCGGCAGCGCCGCCGCGAGGCGATCGAATCGCTCGAGGCCATCCATCCCGAGGAGCCAGAGCGCGTCTTCGTGAAAACGCCCCGCCACGGCTTTGAAGTCGCCCCTGTCGAACAGCACCGCGCCGATCGCCTGATACGCGCGGAAGTCGAACATCGGCTTGCGTTCGATCTGGATCGGCCGGGCGTCGTCGGTGTCGCCGATGACCGGCAGCTGCCCGTCGGGCTGCACCAGCAGCATCGAGAACTCGATCGCTCGCTCGATGGCGGTCCAGACGGCCGGCGACAGTGCGTCACCGTTTGCGCGCCCCACAAGCCCGGCAAGCACGTAGAAGCCAAGTGTCGCGTGATGGTAGAGCGTGGCTTGTTCGACCGTGCCGCCGTCGGTGTAGAACTGGTCTTTCAAGCGCGATTCGAGGATGGTGCGCCCGCGCTCGCGCCACGCCGCCGCGTCCTGGAACTCTGGAAAGAGCATGCCCAGCAGGTAGAGCGCCGTGGCCTCGCCGATCAGATGGTTGTAGGGGCTGGCAAAGAGCTCCAGATGCCGATGGAGGAAGCGCCCGTTGTCGAGAAACCCTTCCATCCAGGCCGCGTGATCCTCGGCCGCGAACCGCGGGTCATCGAGCATGAAGTAGTACGCCCACAGCCACGAGAACGTGCGGTAGGCCGGCTCGAGGGGGCTCGCCCAGTTGACGCCTTCGGCGTAGGGGTTGTCGCGCAGCCAGCTGCCAACCAGGAGGCGCGCCTGTGCCGCGGCTGGCCCATTGCCGTCGAGGAAATAGGACTTGCCCAGATCGATGACGAACTGTTGCCGGCTCAGTTCGCACACGTCCTTGACGTCACCGCAGCGGCTGCCTGCCGCGGTATACACGTCGCCGCAGAAGACGCGCGGCCATGCGGTGCGGCTCACGGGATCGGCGTGCCAGTCCACTGTGTCGCCGTACTTGTGTGTCTGTCCGAAGAAGGCAAACTCGTGGGCCATCGCCTGCGCCGTCCACTCGCGCATCGACGCGAGCTCACCGGGATATCGCGCGGACATGACCTGGCGGATCTGATCGCGCTGGAGCAGCGACGGAAAGAAGGGGCATCGGCCGGCGCGCCGCGCCGCGAGAAGTGCATCGGCATCGACGGCGCGAGTGCCGAGCGCCGTCGCCAGCCGATTGCCGGGGGACAGCCGTCCGGCGAGGTACTGCCGGCGCTCGATGCGACCTCGGACGACATCGGCCGCGCGGGCGGCAAGCTCGCGCGCCGGCTTGGCGGTAATCCGCCTCCACTGCGAAGCGATGGACATGAACGGAACGAGCCTACGCGCTCAAAGCGCGCGGGGTGGAGCGTAACGTGCTCACGATCAGCCGGCACCAGCTTACGTGCTTGTACACGGCGAGGGCTGCAAGTGCCCAGAGGAAGAACTGCGGCGACCACCATGCAAGCGCGATGGCCGCGTACGCGAACTTGTAGCTGAAAAGGCCGGCAATCGATTTGAGCTTGTCACTCGATGAGAGTTGCAACCAGGACGTGCCAGCCTCGTAGGTGCCGCCGCGCGGCCGGCCGCCGCCGATCTTCTCGGTGCTCTGCATGTGCACCCGGATAATCAGGAGCCGGCGCTCATAGCAGTAGGCCAGCATGGCCTCGCCAGCGAGCAGCGCCACGCCGATCGGGAGCGCCGTGGCTGATCCGGTGATTGCGGCCGCGCCGCAGGCATACGCGGCGACCAGCGCGAACTCGGTGGCTTTGTGGGCGATGCCGTCGAGGAGCTTGCCGCCGATCGGGCTCGACGTGCCCAGGAAGCGCGCCATCTCACCGTCGGAGGTGTCGAGAATCTCCGACACCACGAAGGTCAACGCCACGAGCGGCACCATCGCGAGATCGCCGCAGATGGCGCGGTAGACGAGATACGCGCCGCCGATGTTGATGGCGCCCCAGAGCACGGTGACCGCGTTGGCCGAGAGGCCAAGACGGATGAGCGGGGCGGCGAAATACGGCGAGGCCTTCAGCAGCAGGAACCAGTCCACGACGAGACGCTTGTCCTGGACGGCGACGATCGAGGCCGGCGTGACTTTCATACGGCGACGGCCTGTCGGCCGACACCGGCGTCGGGGTTGGCCACGTCGCGCCACGCGTCGCGCGGCGAATCCACCCACCACTTCTCGCCACCCAGGAAAACCCGCGCCCACAGCTCGAGGCTGAACAGGTTCCAGATGCGGCGAGCGGCATTGGCCCGGCCGGCCGCGTGATCGTCGAGCAGCGCGCGCGTGACCTCGGGCCGGATCCACGCGGCGATCTGGGCATCGTCGGCGAGCAGCACCGAGCGGATCTGTCCCAGGAAGCGCTCGCGGAGCCAGCGATCGATCGGCACCGGGAACCCCTCCTTGGGCCGGTTGATGATGCTCTCGGGCAAGAGGCCGTGGAGCGACCGTTTGAGCAGGTGCTTGCCGGAGTGGGTGCGGATCTTGAGCTCCGCCGGAATCGACGCGGCGAACTCGGCGAGCTGATAGTCGAGGAATGGCACCCGGCTCTCGATCGAGGCCGCCATGCTCATCTGGTCTTGCTTCATCAGCAATTCGACGAGACTGCACTTCACGTCGGTACGGAGCATGCGATCGACGATGTGCGCGTTGCGGCCGTGGTCGAACTCGCGCCGCTGGCTGTCATAGACGTCGACCCCCGCGAGCATGCCTGCCAGCGCCGGTGTCCCGATCTCCCGCTGCATGCGCGGATTGAACACGCCGAACCAGTTGTCGAGGACGAGCGACTCCGTCGTGTTCTCGCGGCCGAACGGCGTGTGACTGAGCGCGCGTCGCGCCCGCTCCGGCAGCGGCCCTTCGACGAGCAGGCCGCGGAGCGCCTTTCTCGCAAAGGAAGGAAGCGCGCCGTACACACCCGCCACGCGCGCATTCCACGCCGTCATCCAGTAGCGGTCGTACCCGGCGAAGAGCTCGTCGCTCCCCTCGCCCGTCAGCACGACCTTCGCGGTGCGTCCGGCCAACTCGGCGACGGCGTGGAGCGCCACGCTGGGGGGTGCCCAGATCGGCTCGTCCTCGTGCCAGATCATGCGCGGCAGCGAGGTGATGAAATCGTCGGGCGTCAGGATCACTTCGTGATGATCGGCGCCGATGTGTTTGGCCACGACGCGGGCGTGCGGCAGCTCCGAATAGTACTGCTGCTCGAACCCGACCGAAAAGGTGTTGAGCTGCCCGCTCACGTGACGCGCGGTGAGGGCTGCAATCGCGCTCGAGTCGAGGCCGCCGCTGAGGAACACGCCGAGCGGCACGTCGCTCATCAGGCGCATGCGGACACAGTCGTCGAGCAGCGAATGCAGCTGTTCGGCGAGCTCACCTTCCGAGCGCGCCGCGACATCGGCCCGCGGGCTGAAATCGATGTCCCAGTACTGAGTGGTGGCCGCCTGGCCGCGCTCCCACCTCAGATAGCAGCCGGGCAGCAGCTTCTTCACGCCCTGGAACATCGTCCGTTCGCCCGAGACGTAACCGAAGCTCAGATATTCGGGCAGCGCCTGCGGATCGAGCATGGGGCTGATCAGGCCGGATTCGAAGAGCGCCTTGATCTCGGACGCGAACACGATCGCGCCGTTGACGACCGCGTAATACAGCGGCTTCACGCCGAGGCGATCGCGCACCAGCCACAGCCGCTGCGCGCGACGGTCCCACAATCCGAAGGCGAACATGCCTCGGAACCGGTCCACTGCGGCCGGTCCCCATTCCTCGAAGGCGTGGATGATCGTCTCGCTGTCGGTTTCGCTGTGGTACCGGTGGCCCTTCGCCAGCAGCTCTTGACGGACGTCGCGGTGGTTGTAGATCTCGCCGTTGTAGGTGAGCCACCAGGTCCCGTCCTCGTTCGTCATGGGCTGGTGGCCCGCGGAACTCAGGTCGATGATCGACAGGCGCCGGTGCCCCAGCGCCACGCCAGGCTCGACGTGATGGCCGGCGTCATCCGGTCCGCGATGGCACTGCACGCCCGTCATGCGTTCGACGGCGTCGGCCCACGACGGCTGCGATCGTTCACCAACGATACCGGCAATGCCACACATAGAAGAATCCCGTTCAGTGCGCCGTTGCCGCCGTGACGGCAGCAGGTTCCGCCCGCTGGAACGGTACCGGCACCGGCACGGGCGCGGTGGGGGCCACTTCGACGGCCAGCTCCTTCACGGCGATGCGATAGAGCGCAAACGACAAGCCGAGCAACCAGTAGATCGACTCGCCAAGAAACCGGTTCGAGAACGTGGCCGCGGTCAGGGTGCTGATCAAACCGACTTGTAACGCGAGGCTGCGGTAATAGATGTCCTGGTGGTCCCTGGCCATTTTCCGCATTCGGTTGAGCATCAACAACGACGACCCGATCAGGCCGAGGAACAGAACGAAGCCTTGAACGCCCCACTCGGTCGCGATGAGCAACCACGTGTTATGGACAGCGCGGTGCTCGCCGTCGTGGTTGGCGACAATTTGCGGAATATAGACTGGACTCAGATATTCGAAACCGCCGCCACCCACCCCCAACGGATGGTCGAGGAGAAGCTGACGAGCGCCCTGCCACGTGGCGATGCGCTCGGCTCCAGCGTCTTCGTCGTCGATGGTCTTCTGACGGTCGATGAACGTCTGATCCGCGAGTGCGACGAACAGCACGCCAACGGCGACAGCGGCACCAAACATTCGCACGCGATGGCCTTTCTTCGCCATCAGCATCGCCGCCGCCATGCCGGCCGCCAGGCCGACCGTCGCGCCGCGGCTGTTGCACAGAATGAACGTGTTGACGATGAACGGCGCCGTGATGAGCGCCAGCAGCCGCAGTCGCTTGTCCTTGGCGGTCAGGGCATACACACACAAGATCGGCAGAACCGTGAGCAGGTGCGCGGCGGCAAGGTTGTCGTTGAGCGTGTCGCTGGAGCCGATGTTGATCAGGCGGCCCGATATTCGTTTGGGGTCGACATACGCTTGCCAACCCCACCAGCCTGCCCCCGCGATGTGGGTCGCCATGAACGCGTCGAACATGTTCTGCGTACGAACGTTGCCGATGATCAGCCCGTACAGGATGAGCAGCTTCAGAAACGCGGTCGTCTCTTCCCAGCTCTTGTCGAAGTCCACGGACCAGGTCGTCACGACGATCATGCTCAGAGCCAGAGCCACGAACCACCTCAGAGCAGGGTTCTTGAGGCTCGGCATCTGTGGCAGGCCGTTTCGACGGATGAGGAACGTGACGATGCAAACGACCGCGATCATCATGTTCCAGCGCCAATCGGGCAGCTCTGTGTCCCCCCACCAGTGATGCCGTGGCCGGAGGTAGTACTCGAACAGGTAATCCAGGAGGCCGATCAGCGGTGCGAAAAACGCCGCGACGATGCCACCGAAGTAGGTGATGAGCCAGAAGACGGTAAATTTAGGCACCGCGGACGATCTCCACCGGGTCGGCGCTCGTGCGACGGATGGGCGTTCGATCGGCAAGCAGAGCGTCGAAGAGCTCCGCTACCTCCGCCGCGCGCTGCTCTCCATCGAACCATACCGGATCCGCGGGCCGCACATTGGCGGTACCGCTGACCAGCCGGCCGAGCGCCTGGGCCATCCCGGTTTCGTCGGTGCCCGACACCACGAGGCCCGCCCCGCTGTTGCGAATCAGGTTGGCCGTCTCTCCTTCATCGGCGATGGCCAGCACCGGCCTGCCAGTCGCCAGGTATTCGTACGCCTTCGCCGGAATCGACAGAGGGTGGCCTGGCTGCACGAGCAGCAGCGCAGAGGCTGCCATCATCTCGGCCAGCGACTGATGCCGCGGAATACGCGGCACCATCTGAACCACGTCGGTGAGATCCAGCTCGGCGCATGTGTTCGTCAGGTTCACCCCGTCGAGCGCCATGGTGCCGAGCAGCCGCAGCCGGAAGCGCGCCGGATCGACGAGCCCCGATCGGATCGCGGCGGCGATGGCGCGCAGCAGAGGGCGCGGGTCGCGCCCGCCGTAGAGCGAGCCGGCATGAAGGAGGACGAATGGATCCTGAGGCAGGCCTGAAGGCGCGCAGCTACGCGCGGCGGCAAGCTCCGCGAACTCGTCGATCTCGCAGCCGTTCGGTACGACGTGGTACTTGGACGCGAGCGATGGATCGTGGTGCGCCGCCACGTTGTCGAGGATGCCGCGCGTGGTGAACACGACGGCCGCCGCGCGGCGCACGCTCATGTCTTCGAACCACTGCGCGGCGCGCCGCGGAATCCATGGACGGCTCTCCCGCCACGGCAGACGGGCCCACGGGTCGCGGAAGTCCGCCACCCACGGCGCCTTCACTCGTGCGGCGATCGCCGCGGCCACCAGCTGACCGGTCCACGGCGGCGCCGAGGAAAAGATCACGTCAGGCCGCTCCGTCTTGCAGCACCGCAAACCGGCACGAACAGCGGGCAGCCACCAGGCCGACTCCTTGTCCGGAACGGCCATCGACGTTTCGACGTACGCCTTGGCGCGCACGATGGCCGCCGGCCAGCGGTGCTTCCGGGGCGCGGCTTCGACCCGCGGCGCGGACGCGCTCTTCGCCTTGGCAGGCGCCTGGACCTTTCGCATCGCCGAGGCGCGAATGACCTGAACCGACTCCGGCACGCGCGCCATCAGCGCGTCATCCACCGGCGTCGACGGTAAGTACGTCCGCGGATCGCCCGTCAGCACGTTGACCTTCCAGCCGCGGCGCACGAGATGACGGACGAGGCGGAGTGTCCGCATCGTGCCGATCGCGGCGTGTGGCGGAAAGTCGTACGCGACGACGAGGATCGAGCGGCCGTCGCTCACGCGCGCGCCTTCACCATCGGTTCGGGCACTGGCATGCCGTGTTCGGCCAGCACCGCGGACAACGCGTTCACGAGCCGCGCGTTCTCCTCGGGCAGCCGCACGGCCACGCGAATCATCGAGCGCCCCTCGAACTTCGACGAGACGTCCTTCACGAAGATGCTTTCGATCGCGAGCAGACGACGGACCACCACCGCCGCCGACGGCGCCTGACGATCGAGCTCGAACGTCACGAAGTTGCCGCCGCTCGGCAGCACACGGGCAACACCCTGGACGTTGGTCAAGGCGCCGATCAGGCGGGCGCGGTCCTTGGAGGTGCTGACGTACGACGCGGTCAGCGAGCCGCGGTGCTTGAGGATGATCTCGAGCATGTACTCGGCGACCGAGTTCAGATTCCAGATCGGCACGCGGTCGCTGACGTAGCGCAGGAACCCGGCATTCGCCGAGTAGACATAACCGAGACGGATGCCGGGCACCCCCAGCGTCTTGCTCAGACTCTTGATGCAGATGACGTTCTCGAGCGGCTTGTCCTCGAGCAGCGAGACCATCGAGGGATAGCCGGAGAAGTCGATGAACGACTCATCGACCACGAACGTCCTGTCGGGCCGGGACGCGGCCAGCTCGTGCAGGCTCTGGCTCGACAAGGCCGTCCCCGTCGGGTTATTGGGGTTCACGAACACGACCACGTCGGCCGCCTCGATCTGCGCGGTGAGGTCGCTCAGCGTGATCCCGACGTCGTCGCGATACGTCGACGCCTCGGCAAACATCCGGGGATATTCGCCAAACGTCGGATCCGGGATGAGCATGCGCTTGCCGGCGAAGTGGTCCCGCAGGATCGGAAACACCTGTGACGCGCCGTTCAGAGCGATCACGCGCGTGTTGTCGCACAGCAGGTGATACGCCATCTTCTGGTTGAGCACGTCCTGCCGCGAGCCGTAGTTGTGCAGCAGCCGTTCGAGGTTGCCGCGCATCTCCGACATCATCGACGCGTTCGGGAAGTACATGTTGCGGATGAAGCAGAAGTCGAGGACGTCGTGGCTCCAGTAGCCGCCGGCCGTGCGATCCAGCACCGCCGCGCGCGTCTCGGGATTGAAGACGAACTCGGCGACTCGCAGGTCGTTCGGGTCGTCCACTTCGGCCCAGCGCTCGCCGTCGAGCACCTCGGCGTAGATCGTCTCGCGCTGCATGTAGATCAGGATGCCGAGGATCAACTCGTAGTAGCAGTTCGCGTCGATGGCGTTGGCGTAGTACGTGAGCAGCTGCTTGAAGACGGTGTTGCAGAAGTCCTTCGAGAACTTGTAGATATTGAGCGTCTTGTACTTGTCCGAGAAATCGAAGTTGCTCGTCTGCAGATGCGGCGGAATGATGTTGCGAATCACGCCGTCGGCCACGGTCACCACCGTGCCGTCCATGCCGCTCCGGTAGCGGTCTACGAGCGCCACGTTCGGCCTGGTCGACTGGATGACGCGCCGGATGACGGCCGGCTCGTAGATCAGGTCCGACTCGATCAAGATGATGTCGTCGTCGATCGCCACCTTGTCGAACGCCAGCGCCATCGAGAAGATGTTGTTCGTCTCGCGGTAGCGCGCGTTGTGCACGAACTCCAGGTTCAGATGCGGATAGTTCTTCCGCATGTAGGTCTGGAGCTCGTCGTTGCGGTAGCCGGTCACGATGGCGACGTCGATTACGCCGTTGGCGGCGAGCCCGTCGCAGATGCGCCCGATGATCGTCGCGCCACCGACGCTCAGCAACGTCTTGTGCATCTGGTCGGTAAGCGGCTTCATCCGGTTGCCGTACCCGGCCGCGAGAATGATGGCTTTCATTTACTTGGCTCCCCGCATGTACGCGGTGTAGCGGTAGCGCGCGGCCTGATAGGACGGCAGCTTCAGGGTCGTGTGGTCGATGACCGTGACGTCGAAGCCGAGCGTCTTGCCCGCCTTCTCGAACAGCGACTTCGGCAGATACAGATGGTCGAGGTCGTCCTTCGACAGCTTCGGCTGATCCTTGTGGCTCTGGGCGCGTATCGCCAGCGCCTCGTCCCTCTTGGCGAGATCGGACACCTCGCCGATGGACAGCGTTCCGCCCGGCTTCACCAGCCGCGCCATCTCGTGGACGGCCTTCTCGGCATCTTCCTGCGAGTTCAGGTACTGGAAGGCGCCAAACGAGATCACGTGGTCGTAGGCAGCCGCGGGGAACATCGACAGGTCGCGGATATCACCCTGCCGGAAATCGCCCCCGAGCTCTTTCTTGGCCACCTTCACGAGCGAATCGGAGTAGTCCATCCCGGACACGGTCACACCGGGGTAGACGCGAAGGACCGAGGCCAGGAAAGCGCCGGCTCCGCAGCCGCATTCGATCACGTGGTCGCCCGCCTTGATGCCGATCGGCTGCACCACCTTGGTGACCATCTCGTCCCACTCTTCGGCGCTGAGCAGGTCGTAGCCGTTCAAATGGTGCAGGTGCGGAGCGTCGATCTGCCCCTTGCGTTCCCACACACCCTTCCAGCTGGCGCTTCGATCCGTCGTCTGCATCAAGTTCCTCGTTTATGCGGCCTGGCCGCGCGCGCTGCCGAGCGTCACGTCGCCCGGCCGCTGCCGGCACCACAATTCGAACTGCGCCGCGGAAAAGATCGGCGCGGAGAAATCCCGCTCGCCTGCCTGATGGCGATCGAGCGCGGCGCGAAGCGCAGGGACGTTGAACACGCCGCGCTCGCGGAACGACTGGCTGGCGAGCAGGTCCTGCAACGGCTCGCGCCAGTCGGACGCCACCCACTGCTTCGCCGAGGTCGGAAAGCCCATCTTGTCGAGGCGGGTGCGTACGGTCTCGGGAATGATGCCGCGCATCGCTTCGCGCAGGATGTACTTGTTCCAGGGCGCGCGCACCTTCCACTCGGACGGCAGCCCCATCGAGAGCTGCACGAGGCGATAGTCCATGAACGGCAGGCGCGCCTCGACGGAGTGCGCCATCGAGTTGCGATCCTCGACGCGCAGGAAGATCGGCAGCGGCTTGAACCCGACGGCCCGCTCGAGCGCCGATTTCAGGTCGCGAATCTTCGGCTCGCCGCGCGGACCCAGCTGCTGCGCAAGATCGGGCGAGCTCCACGTGGTGTCGGCGTCCGAGGTGACGGGCCGGGCAGGCACCAGCCCGGGCACCGCATCGGCTACCGCGCGCCGCGCGGTCGTGGAGAGGACCTCGCGCATCGTCGGCAGCAGCGGGCGATTGTGCAGACGGCAGTACGTCGACATCTGATGGACGGCTTGCCCGAATCGCCCCTGCGCGACGAGCTCGCTCCAGTAGGCCTGGGCGAAGTTCCAATAGCCGGCAAGCGTTTCGTCCGCGCCCTGTCCGTTCAGGATGACGATGGTGTGCTGCGCGCGGGCCTGCCGCATCAGCTCGTAGCCGACCAGCGCCGTCGGTGAGTGCACCGGCTCGTCGTGATGCCACAGCACACGGTCGAGCCCGTCCCACATGGCGCGGGGGTCCATGCTGACTTCGCGGAAGTCGGCACGGGTCTGCGCAACCGTGCTGCGAATGAACGACGACTCGTCGTGCGTGGGCGACATGTACGACAGCGCGTGAAGCGAGCCGGCGGCCGTACCGGCCTTCTCGCGCTCTGCCGCCATCGTGCAGATGATCGACGTCGAGTCGAGCCCGCCCGAAAGGAACACACCGACCGGGACGTCGCTGCGCATGCGGATCTTGACGGCGTCCTGAAAGAGCTCGCGGAATTCCGCAGCCGGATCCTTCAGCGCTACCGGTTCGAGCGCGTCGAGCGACCAGAACCGGCGAATCTTTTCGGTGCCGGCCGGCGTCAGCTCGGTGATCGTGCCACCGTCGATGCGCTCGATGCCTTCGAAGAACGTCTGGTGATCGACGTCGAGATCGCCGCGCAACAGAAACCGCGACGCCACTTCCCAGTTGGTGGAGCCGCGGTAGAGGCCGGATGCGAGGATCGCCTTGATCTCCGACGCAAAAAGCACGACGTCGCCGGCGCGGTAGCGAAACAGCGGCTTCACGCCCAGGCGATCGCGCGAGACGACGAGCCTCTGGCGGCGAAGGTCGGCGATGGCAAACGCCCACATGCCGTTGAAGCGGTCGACGCAGCGATCGCCCCATTCGTCGTACGCCTGCAGCAGGACCTCACTGTCTCCTGTCGACCGGAAGCGCCGTCCGCGCTGCTCGAGTTCCGCCCGCAGTTCGAGGTAGTTGTAGATCTCGCCGTTGAAAATGAGCGCAAGCGTGCCATCCGCCGACAGCATCGGCTGATGCCCGCTGGGGCTCAAATCGAGGATCGAGAGCCGGCGGAATCCGAGGCCGAAGGGGCCGGACGTGAAGAGGCCGTCGTCATCAGGCCCCCGGTGGCGCAGGGATTCCGACATCCGCGACACGACGTCCCCGTCGGCGGGGCGTCCGTTCAAGCCGAACATCACAGCAATCCCGCACATCAGCGCAGGTTCCGGCCAGAGGGGCTGGCAATTTCAGTACAGACCAAGATTGGCACGACGTAAGCCCCCTCGTTCGCAAGACGCGAGCCACAAGTGTACGGCCCGGAACGCGATATTCAGGGCAAATCTCTGTGTTCGGCTGAAAGAAGTCTTTGGGTCGGCAGACAACTTTCAGGTTTGGTCACTGGCCAGACAAGCTCAGCCTGGCGGCCAGGCATGACATACGACCACGAGGTGCCGGCTCCATCCCGATGGTCACGCCGCCGCCCGCGAATGCACGCTGGACCCACTTCAGTTCGCGCCGCTGCGGGCCAGCATCATCTGCTCCCACAGTTGAATCAAATGTGTAAACCGCAGCGCGTCCGTGTCAGGCAAGTCGCGTGGCCGGAGCCAAGGACCGGCGCCGATGCGAGCTCGCTGCGATCGAAAGTCGTAGAGAACGCGGCCTGAGAGTTCCGCCAGTCCGATCTGCGCCGGATGGTCAATCGCGCCTAGGTATTGAAACACCAGCTTCTGCGCATCCTGCTCGACCCGCGGCGGCCTCGTCGTGTCGGGATCGGCAAGCGCCGCGCGAATCGCGTCCCGCAGTTCGGCCTGACCGAACGGCTCGACGATCTTCATCGGCAGGCCGGAAACGACGAACGGGATCCGCGTCTGCGCGTCGTTGAGCGCGTAGCCGTGGCCGAGAAACCCTTCGTCGAACAGGCTCTCCCCGTGATCGGACAGCACGATGACGGCGGGCTCGCGGCCGACGGCCTTGCGGACCATGCCCAGGACGCGGCCGATGGCGGCATCGACGTTGGCGGCGGTGTTGAGATACATCGCGCGCAGCGCCTCGGCGTGGTCCGGCGTGATCTCCGCCTGCGCGAGCACGGGCGCGTTCAGCAGCGGCTCGATCGTCTCGTGATGATAGGGAAAATGCGTGTCGTGAAAGTTCACGTAGAGGAAGAGCGGCTTGGTCGACGAGCGCTTCTCGAGGAACGACTCGACGCGGCTCACGAGCACGTTGTGGGGAACCGCCAAACTACCAGCCGTGCTGAACGTGCTGTAGCGCCGATCGCGATCCTGACGCGCGTCATACGATACGTCGGCCCGCGACATGCCCACATCCATGTCGGCGCCTCCGAACGAATCGTCCTGACCGGAAAAGTACGCGGTCTGATAGCCCGCGTTGTTGAAGTCGTCGATCAGGGTCGTCCCGCCTCTCACTCCGTCGACACTTCCGGAGAAGAAGTGATGACGCGACTGCGCCGTGTATCCGTTATGCGAGTAGGCGTGCGCTGACGAGACGCCGCGCGTCGCGAGCCCTTCGAGAACCGGCGTGACGGCTCGCCCCTCGACGCGGGCACCGAAGGCATCAGCACGAAAGCTTTCGAGCGCCACGAGCACGACGGGCGGAGCCGACACCCAGCGGGGCCCCGGGCCGGACGGTTCCTGATACGGCGGCGATCCGGCGGGCAGGTCTCCGCCGACGCCGTCCTCGTCGATGCCATTTCCCGGCAGATCGAGCGCGTAAGGATGGATGCGGGCGTCGAAGAGCGCGGGATCGCGAGGGCGCCCGATCAACCCGTAGCCGTCGCGATCGAAGTCGGTGAGCTTCTCGACGAGCGTGCCCAAGATGCGGCCGCTCGGCTTGCGGCGCAGCCCTTCGTCGAGCACGTCGCTTCCGGCACGAAGCACGGCAACGGTCACCGAGCCGACGACAATGAGCACCGCGGCGACGGCCACTCCAACGCGAAACGGAAACTGCGGCACGGCCGATGTTGCGGCGCGGCGGCGGCGCAGCAGCCACGCGAGCGAGAAGAAGGCGACGACTGCCCATCCAAGCAGCAACATCGTTTGCCTGGCGTGTGCCGATCCGACCGCAAAGAACTCCGCCGGGCTGCGCCCGGCGAGATCGAACATCAGATTCAGATCGAAGGCGTCGCCGAGGAACGACTGGATTTCGAAAGACACGAAGTCGATGAGGGCAATCGGCGCCAGTGCGACGACGAACACGACCGCCATCCCGGCGAGGCCGCCTGCGCGAAGCCGGCGGGCTAGCCACACCCCGCCAAACGCGATGACGCCCGCGACGGCGGCGTCTGCCACGAGCGATCCGGCCAAGAAGGCGACGGCCTGCCATCGGGTGGCGATGTGATCGACGGACAGGAAGCCGCCAGTGAAATACGAGCGCCTTAGCTGCAGCAGCATCGAATCCGCAGCGGTGGCCGCCAGTGCGGCGAGGAGCACCGGGCGAGCCCAGAAGCCCACCCAGCCGCGCCCTGCTCGCAGGAGCACGTTATTGAACCTGGGCCGGAGACTGCAGGAAGCTGTCGATCGCGGACAGCAGCACGCGCGTCGATGGGTATTGCGCGAGCGCCTTCCCCTGCGTGGGCCTCAGATCGCGGGCGAAGAGCAGCGTCATCGCGTGGCGAGGCGAGAACAGCAGTTCCCCCGCCGTGCGCACCTGGAAGGCGATGGGATCCTCCACGAAGCCGTTCTCGTAGTGGAGCGCGTACACCGCGGTGGCTTGCTGATCCAGATCGCTCAGCACGTGCAGCGGCAGATCGCGCCGGCTGTCCAGACGTTGGACGTCGTGTCGAAGGTACCCAGTGCCGTACGCCACGTCGAGCTCCGGGTGGTGGTACAGCTTCTTCAAATCGTACGAGCGAAGGACCGTCAGCAGGACGTCGCCGTCGCCGAGCCGGTAGCGGCGTTCGGTCCAGTCGAAGGCGTCGAAACGGCGCTGTCCCCATGCGGCGTCGTGCTCCGTCGGCGTGGAGGCCGCCCCGTTCAACGACAACGGAATCGCCGCGGTCGTCAGGCCATCCTTCGCAACGGTGTGGGAGTAGCTATGGATGACGGTCGGAATCAGGGCGAGCGCGATGAGCACGCAGACGGCTGGAGCGTAGCGGCCGGAGATCATCCTTGCGCCTCCGCCGGTGTTACATGCGCTGGCCGGGGCTGGCGCTGTTCGTTCCCCCCGAGCCAGAAGATGACCGGCAGCGACAACGCAAAGGTCATCATGCCGGACAGCGGGTGGATGAAAGTCTCGAGAACGTCGGGACCCTGCCATACCACCATGACGACCAGCAACGTGATCCGCGCGACATTGGAGGCGATGGCGATCGGAGCCGCCGCCAGCAGCACCAGCGCGCGGCGTGGCACCGACGGTGTCAGGTAGGCCGTGAGGAGACTGACGGCAATCGCGGCATGAAGCGTCGAGAAGCCGCTGCAGGCATCCGCCACCTGGAGCGCGCCGGTTGCCATGTGCAGCGTGGTGCCTTCCACGAAGACCGGAATCCCGAAGTGTGGCACGATCGCCGCGGTGGCCGCGGTGGCAATGTGCCGAAGCTGCAAGTGGATGGTCTCGGTGAAGGACAACGGGATCGGCAGCGCGAGCACCAGCAGGAAGAGCGGGAACCCGATCGCCTTGGTGCGTTCGACGCCGAGGAAGAGGAGAGAAAGACCAGGCAGCGCAAGAACGAGCGCCATGGCCGCGAGCAGCTGCGTGTTCATGCCGGCGTCCAGTGCATGCAGCGCCAGCGCGGGAACCAGGATCGCGAATCCCCAGGGACTCGAGCTGGCCGGCTGGTTACGGAACCCTTTGAGCTCCTCGTACACGAAATAGCCGACGACCGGAACCAGCAGAAGTCCGTGGGCGTTGTGCCACACGCTGAGCGTCCAGCGCTCCCACAACCACATCATGGTGGGCGCAAAGAGCGCGACGAGACCGATCGCCACGAGCCACGACAGCCGGCTTCGCATGTCCGTCATTGATTCAGCGCGCGCATTTCCTTTTGCGCGTCCTTGAAGTCTGGCTGCAGCTTGAGCGCTTTTTCCAGCGACTCGCGCGCCCTGGCGCGGTCACCGCCGCCGATGAAGGCGAGCGCGAGGTGATAGTGGAACGTCGCGTTGTTCGGCTCCCGGCTCACCGCCCGCTCGAACGGCTGGATGGCGAGCAGCGGCAGCTGTTTCTGGTAGTAAACCCACCCCAGCGTGTCCCAGGCTTCGGCGTAGTCCGGGAGTTGCTCGGTTGCGCGGCCAGCGAGATCGAGCGCGGTGTCGAGATTCTGACGTTCGTCGGCGTAGATCCACGCCAGGTTGTTGGCGGCGATCACGGCGCGCGGCTCGAGGGCGAGCAGCTCGGCGTACCGCTTTTTCGCTTCCGACGGGTCGTTCTGCGCGTGGACCAGGGTGGCTGCCATGATACGCGCCCCCACGTTCCCCGCGTCGCGCGCCACCATCGCGTCGTACTCTGCGAGCGCTGCCGGCAGCCGCTGCTGGGTGCGATAGATGTCCACGAGCATCATGTAGGGTTCGGGCATCCCCGGCGCCAGCTGGATTGCCTGGCGGAGCAGCTGCTCGGCCTTCATCGGGTCGCCGGCGGCCAGATACACCTTGCCTGCGAGCGCCAGCACGTCGGGCCGCTTCGAGTCGGTCGCGAGCCTCGATTCCAGTCGGACACGCGCCGCGTCGATCTTGTGCTGCTGCACGTCGAGCATCGTCAACCCGGTCAACGCGGCAATGGAGCCGGGGGCCAGGTCGAAGGCTTGCTGGTACGCCTGGCGCGCCGCCGCAGCCTCCCCTTTCAGCAGATGCATCGTGCCCTTGATCGAATGCACGGCACTGGCGCGCGGATAGCGCGAGAGGAGCTGGCTGATCTCGACGTCGGCGCGGGTGAAGTCGTGCTGCGCGACCAGCGCCCGGGCCAGGACCAGCCTCGCCTCGGGAATCGCGGGTGCGGTGGCCACCGCGTCCCGCGCGAGCCCCACGGCCGCGTCTGTCTCGCCTTGTTCCAATCGCAGCTGCGACGCCTGGATCTGCGCGGCCGCGGCTCGCGGATTGAGCCTGAGCACCTGGTTGAACGACGTGGTCGCGGCCTCGGGCTGCTTGTTGAGCGCCTGCAGCGTGCCCAGCAGATACAACGCCTCGATGCTGCGAGGCGCGGCACTGACCGCCGCCTTCGCGCGGTCCAGCGCCTGCGCGGGCTGCCCTTCTGCGACGTACCAGCGAGCGCGCACCTGCAGCGCCACCGGGTGGCTGGGGTATGCCGCCAACACTTCGTTCAGCATCTTCTTGGCGCGCTCACGGTCTCCGCCCGCCCACGTCAGCACGGCAAGCCGCGTTTGCGCCTCGGCGTAGGTGTCAGCCGATTTCACGAGCGGCTCGAGGAGCAGCCGCGCGTCTTTCGGGCGCCCTTCACGCGCGTAGTACTCGGCGAGAACGAACTTCGATCGCGCGGTTTTCGTGACGTCGACAATCAGCTTCAACGGCTTCTCGGCGAGTGCGTGCCGGCCGGTGCCGATATACACGGCCGCCAGCGTGCGGTTCGCCAGCGTGTCGTCGGGGTCGATCTTCAACGCGTCGTTCAGCGTCTTCTCGGCCATCGGTAGATTGCCGGTGGACAGAAAGAAATGCGCGAGCGCCAGACGCGCCTTGAGCGATGACGGATCCAGCGTGACTGCTTTCTCGAACGCCTCCTGTGCCGCCTGGCTCTGCCCCTGCGCCAGCTTCAGGAGCGCGAGATTCGTGTAGGTGGCCGCGTGGGTTGGATCGAGCGCGATCGCTTCGTCGAGCTCGCGGACGCCGCCTTCGAGGTCCCGGAGTCCGACCATCGCGTTGGCCAGCAGAATCTGGGCGTCGAGATCTTTCGGGTTCTTCCGCAGGACGGCCTCGGCTCGCGAGCGCACATCCTCGAACTGCCCTGCCATGAAGAGCAACGTGGCAGCGCGCATCTGCACCGATGCGTCATCGGGCAGAAGGTCGGCGGCGCGCTTGTATTCGCGGTACGCGCCCTCGGTGTTGCCGCTCGCGGCATACGCCTCGGCGAGCTGTTTGCGAGCCTCTGCGTACTTGTCGTCGATCTGCAGTGCGTTGCGATATTCGAGAATCGCCTCGGTGTACTTCTTCTGCGCCGCGAACCTGTTTCCGTTCTCGAGATAACGGCGCTTGGTGTCGTCCGGGTTCGAGCACGCGGCAGAACACACGACGGCCAGCAACACGACACACCTGACCGCGGAAGAAGCGACGCCCATGGCTCGGGAGGTGTCTCCGTTCAATCGGCTCTACCCCTTGACCTGCGCCAGCAGCTTCTGAGCGTCCGTGTAGTCGGGTTTGAGCTTAATGGCCTGCGCGGCCGATTGCCGCGCGCGTTGGTTGTCGCCGGACTTCGACAGCGCAAGAGCAAGGTGATAGTGGTAGGAGGGATTGTCTGGGGTCTTTTCGATGCTCTTCTCGAACGCCGGGACCGCAAGGGCGGGAAGTTCCTTCTTGATGTAGATCATCCCGATCGTGTCCTGCACTTCCGAGCTCTCGGGCAGGCGCGACGCCGCGCCCTGCGCGAGCCGCAGCGCCTCGTCGAGCTTGTCACCCTCTTCCTGATAGATCCACGCGAGATTGTTGGCCGCAACCGCCGCGGTTGGATCCGCGTTCACGATCGTCTCGTAGCGTTTCCGGGCATCGGCCGTCTTGTTCTGCGCGTGCACGATCATGGCGGCCATCGTCAGTGCCCCGACGTTCTTCGGGTCGCGCTGTCCCATCTGATCGAACTCTGCGCGCGCGGCGTCGAGCTTTCCCGATGCCAGCAGCACGGCCGCCAGCATGGAATAGGCGCGCGAGACCTTCGGGTCCTTCTGGATTGTGGTCCGCAGCGTTGCTTCGGCGCGGGGGAAATCGCGCTGGGCTCCGTACACCTGGGCCGCCAGCAGCATCAGATCGGTGTTGTTCGGCTCCGCGGCGAGCTTCGCTTCGACCCGTTCGCGCGCCTGCGGCGCCTTGTTCTGCTGGAGATCCACCGCGGTCAGCCCGGCGAGCGCTTCGATGGAATCGGGCACCATCGACAGCGCCTTCTCGTATTCGACCCGCGCGCCCGCCACGTCCTGCCGCTGCATCTTCAGCGCCCCGTTCAGAGCGTGCACGACACCGATCTGCGGATACTGCTTGAGCAGAGGAGCCAGCTCCTGTTCGGCCTTGACGGTATCGTGGCGCCCCAGCAGGCCGCGAACGAGACTCACGCGCGCCATCGGATTGGCCGGCTGCGAGCTCAGCGCACTCTCGGCGAGCGTCACTGCCGTTTCAGGTGATCCTTCGAGGAGGTTCAACCGCGAGAGCGCCAGCTGCGCGCCTGTGGCTCTGGGGTTGAGACGAAGCACCTCCGTGAAGTCGGCAATCGCCTCCTTTCGCTGCCTCAGTCCGTCGTGGACGATGCCGAGCAGGAAGTGCGCCCTCTCGTTTTTCGGGTCGGCCTTCACCGCCGTTTGCGCCGGCTCGAGGGCTTCGTTGATGCGCTTCTCGTCGATCAGCCACTGCGTTTTCATCAACAGGGCCTGCGCGTTGTTCGGCTCGCTCTTGATCACGGCATCGAGCATGCCGTGCGCCTTGCTCTTGTCGTTCGACACGTAAGCGATGGCCGCCAGGCGCGTTTCCGCCGCACTCTTGGCCGCCGCGTTCGAGAGAAGGGGCTGAAGAACGGCCGCTGCGTCTGCTGTGCGCTTCTGTAAGAGATAGTAGTCAGCCAACACCAAGGTCGGCTGGGGCGCGCCATTTCGAGCCATCGTTTTCAGGTACGGTTCGGCCTGGGGGGCGCGGTTCGAGCCCATGTAGAACGCCGCAATCGTCCGGTTGGCCAGCGCGTTGGCGGGGTCGGTCGCGACCGCTTCCTTCAGGGCGTTCTCGGCGCCGACGATATCTGCGGTGGACCAGTAGAAATAGGCCAGTGCCAGCCGCGCCTGGATCGACTTGGGGTCGACTTCAACCGCCTTTTGGAATGCCGCCTTGGCTTCGGCCTGCTGGCCCTGCTGCATCTTGACCGCAGCAAGGTTGCTGTAGGTGAGACCGCGTCCCGGCTCGAGCTTGATCGCTTCCTCGATTTCCCGGACAGCGCCGTCGAGGTCCTTCATCCCGACGAGCGCGTTGCCC